>Ga0123519_10000869_pt1 | contig 53020 bp, 56 predicted proteins | sample YelNatPaOPRAMG02_FD_87396 | JGI IMG/M metagenome (GOLD analysis project Ga0123519, IMG submission 87396) | Hot spring microbial communities from Yellowstone National Park - Yellowstone National Park OP-RAMG-02 (version 2) | ecosystem: Environmental > Aquatic > Thermal springs > Hot (42-90C) ...
AAGCAGGTATTATAATCATTCGGACAGAGGAAGCCACTTTTTTGCCTTCTAAGATGCGAGCTGTAATTTCCAGATCCTCCAGTCTTCCATTTGTGCAGGAACCAACCACTGCCTGGTCAATTGGCAAGCCTTCTACATCTGCTACAGATTTTACATTATCTACCCTGTGAGGAAGAGCTATCTGCGGAGTAAGCTTGCTTATATCAAACTCTAAAGTCTGTTCATAATTTGCATCCACATCTGCAGTTATTATACTATAAGCCCGTTTAACTCTATCCTGTATGTAATCCAATGTTTTTTCATCTGCAAAACAAACTGCTCCCTTTGCTCCCATTTCCATAGAAAGATTACATAATGTTAATCTATCAGAAATTGAAAATCCTCTTATTCCTTCTCCTGCAAACTCAACTTCTCTATAATCTGCTCCATCTGCTCCAAGCTTACCTATTATATGGAGGATTACATCTTTAGCACTTACCGGGTAGGTGAGTGAGCCTTTTAAAATAATCTTTATAGTTTCTGGCACTCTAAGCCAGAGTTTTCCTGTTGCCCACACACCTGCCATTTCTGTTGCCCCAATACCTGTACTAAAAGCTCCCAAAGCTCCATAGGTTGTAGTGTGAGAGTCTGTGCCTAAAATTAATTCTCCTGGAGCTACAAAACCTTCTTCTACCATTACCTGATGGCAGATACCCTTGTTTATATCAAAAAAATTAGTAATACCCTGGATTTTTGCAAACTCTCTTACTTCCTTTTGTCCAATTGCAGTTTTTACCGACTCTGCAGGCACACGATGGTCAAAGATTAATACAATTTTTTGTGGGTATTTTACCTTCTCTTCTTTTAGACTATTCCATATTTTAGCTACAAGAGCTGCGTTTTCGTGAGACATTACCCAATCAGGGTAAACTTCTACTATCTCCCCTGCTTTTACCTCTTTTCTCCCGGATTTAATTGCCAGAATTTTTTCGGCAAAAGTTTTTCCCATTTTCTACCCCCCTTTTTTAAAAATTTCAAATGTTGTAAAATCTGCATGTGTAAGAATTATGGCTTCTGGCAAGCGAGAAACCATTTTGCCTTCCTCGGAATGTGCCGAAATGAGATGAACTACTTCCCAGGGTACCCCTGCCTTAAATGCCAGCATAGCTCCTGAAAGTGGGTGGCGAATTAGTGAGCCAAGACTGCTTTTTTGAATTTTACCTTCTTTGCTGGTGGAATATTCAAGCAACTTCCCCACATCGTGCAATAATGCACCAGCGATTAAATAATCTATAGAGATAGAAATCCACTTTCCCCACTGTTTACAAAGTTCCTTGCCTACTTTATAACAAATCTGGGTTACCATCCTTGTATGTTCTACAAGATTTATAGGCACATTGGAAATAAGAAGTGTAAACGGTATGCCTTTAAGGTCGTCTTTCTTCCATTTGCCAAGTTTTAAAGCTTCACTCCATACAAGAACTACTTTTTCCCGAAGTTCTTTATCCTCAATATACTCAAGTTCAGGGAAAAGCTCTTTTATATCATTCATAGCAGTTTTACGGCTTCAAAAATTAACCGCATCTTTCACCTCGCTTTCGGGTTTATATTAAAAAGGTTTTACTTCTCTTCTGGGCGGTCCATCATATTCCCAGTCAAGTGGATTAAACAAACGCATAGGTTTCATACGATTCTGCTCTTCCAGTGAATGAGCTATAAGTCCAACGACTCTACCTGCAATAAAAATTCCATTGCCCATTTGAGGAGAAAACCCAAGTTCACTCATTACAACAGCAATTGCTCCATCTACATTTAGTGGCAATGATTTGCCTGTAGACTCTTTAAGCTCATTATAAAAAATCTCGGCAAGTTTTATAAAATTCCCCTTTATTTCTTTTTGCTCTTTTGCTAATTTAAGGAGTTTTTCTGCTCTTGGGTCAATTTTGTGAAAACGATGTCCAAATCCAGGCAATCGCTTACCTTCTTTTTTAAGAGTGCTCAAAACATTTTTAACTACTTCTTCTGGCGAAAATTCTTTTTTTTCTATTTCTTTTTGAGTATTTTGAAGTATCTCCATACAACTTTCTATAGCTCCTCCATGATGACGATTTATAGCCAGCACTCCTGCAGCTACACTTGCAGAGAGAGCTGCTCCACCTGAAGTTGCAACTCTACAGGCAATAGCAGAAGGTGGGGTAGGACCATGGTCAACAGAAGCAATTAACATAGCATTTAAAAGCATCTTTTCTTCTTTACCAGGAAGCTCTCCTTTAACCATTAGGTAAAGCATAGAAGCAAAATCACTTTTTACCATAAGCTCCTCTACTGGATACCCACGAATTAGTATCTCACCAGGAGCAATGGAGGTAATAGAAGATTTCCATTTGTCTGTTTCTTTCATTTTATCTATCCTTTCTTCCTGCTTTCTTTGCCTACTTTCTTTGAAAAGAAAGTAGGCAAAGACGCTTTGCGGGTGCAGAAGCACCTAAACTTTTAAAAACTATTGCTTGCTTTTTAACATTCTTCGAATATTGAATTGTAAATTGCAAATTGAAAGATGAAAAGATAAACCATTTATCATTACCATTTACATTTTACAATAGCGGGCGGAAGCTATTGAAGTTTTTTGGCTTACTTTCTTTCAAAGAAAGAAAGTGCTTACTTCTTTTAAAAAAGAAGTAAGTTTTTAAAAACTTCTGGAATTTGAGAAAACTTCTCTACAACATAAGCCCCAGCACTTTTTAAAGCTTTTATTTTACTTTCAGCTGTTCCCATATCTCCCTCTATAATAGCCCCAGCGTGTCCCATTCTTTTGCCTGATGGAGCATACTTGCCTCCAATGAGTGCTACTACAGGTTTTGTCATTTGTTTTATTACCGATGCTGCCTGTTCCTCATAGATGCCTCCTATTTCTCCTACAAGTACTATTCCTTTGGTTTCCGGGTCTTTTTCAAAAAGGGGTAAAATTTCTGCAAATGTAGAGCCAAGCACCGGGTCTCCGCCCAGACCTACACAGGTGCTTTCTCCAAGCCCACTTCGAGTTAATGTGTCTGCCACATAATATGTCATAGAACCAGAGCGAGAGACTGTGCCAATTATCCCCTTTTTAAAAGCCATCTCTGGCATAATCCCTACATTAGCCTCGCCAGGGCTAATCACACCAGCTGTGTTGCCACCAATTACCCTGGCACCATATTGATGAGCAAATTTGCGAATGCGGAGCATATCATGAAGGGGGATATGCTCTGGCACCACTACCACAAGCTTAACTCCTGCAGTTATTGCCTCTATTGTGGCTTCAAGCACTGCTGCTGCAGGCAAAAAAAGCACACTTACATTTGCCCCCTGTTCTTTTACAGCTTCTTCTACTGTATCATAAACTGGCACAAGTCCTACCACTTCTCCTCCTTTTCCAGGAGAAACCCCTGCTACTACCTTTGTCCCACATTCTAACATCATTTTTGTATGAAATCTGCCAGCCTTTCCTGTTATACCCTGCACCACTACTCTGGAATTTTTATCTATTAAAATAGCCATATTTTCTTTACTCCTCCTAACTTTTCCTAAGTTTACTAGCTTCTTGGGCTAATTCTATAGCTCTTTTAGCAACATCTTCTATGGGAGTTTCTATACCATAAATCTCTATACCTTCAAATATTTCTGGCGTTTCCTGGCGAGCTTTAGCAAAGATTTCCATCCCCTCTTTCCACATATTTCCAGTCATCCTTATTGCCATTGGCTTACGCTTTTGGGTCTTACGAAGAAACATTACCATCCCCTTAGCAAATTCATCACAACGAGATACTCCTCCGAATCTAGCACCAAAGATTGCATCTACTGCAGGATTTTCTACCAGTAAATTTATCATTTTTGCAATACGCTCCGGTGTTGGGCCGCCGCCAGAGTCCATAAAGTTAGCAGGTTTTCCTCCCAGCTCTTTAATTAAATCAATAGAAGCAATTCCAAATCCAGCTCCTCCAGGAAACATTCCGATATTCCCATCTAAGTCTAAATATGGGATGCCTGCCTCTTTTGCTTCTTTTTCACGAGGAGTTAGCTCTCCTTCTTCGTGTCTATCTTCTATTTGCATTTTTGCAAGTTCGCTCTGTCGAAACATTGCATCTTCATCCAGACTTATACGACTATCCAGCGCTAGCACTTCTCCTTCTTCTGTAATAGCCAGTGGATTTATTTCCATAAGTTTTGCATCGTATTTTGTAAATAGACCAAATAGTTTTACCCCGATTTTAGCAAGAGCAACAAGTATTTTGCCAGAAAAGCCCAATTCTTTCCATAGTTTTATTAGTTCATAGCTAAAAATTTCTTCATCTATATGTTTATAAATTTTTTTAATTTTCTCTGGTGCTGTTTTTGCTATTGTTTCTATTTCTACTCCGCCTTCATTACTTGCAATAATTACAATCTGGTCTAAGAAGCGGTCTATGGTAACACCAAGATAGAGCTCTTTAGAAATAGATATCTTTTTTTCTACTAAAATTTTATTAACTAAAAAACCTTTTATTTTTAATTGAAACAAATTTTTTACTGTTTCTTTTGCTTCTTCTAGAGAAGTTACTACTTTTATGCCTCCTGATTTTCCACGTCCTCCAGTAAGTACCTGAGCTTTTAGCACTGCAGGTAGCCCAATTTCCTTTATAATCGGTTCAACTTCTTCTATATTCCTACATAATTTTCCTTCTGGACAAGGGATACCAGCACTGACAAATAAAGCTTTACCTTCAAACTCGTATAAACGCATTTTTCCCCTCCTATAAGCATAATAGTTTAGTTTGCAAAAAACTTATACCACACAGTTTAGTTCTTTAGAACACTAAAAATAAACACAAATAAAACTATAAAAACTCAAAGGCACCTCTACACAGTAGAGGTACACCCTCTAGCAAGTGCAAGAGCACCTAAAGTCAATATGCCTTTCTGCCTGTTCATAACTAAAATGTGAATTAGTGTTCTTTTAAATTCTTATTCGTCAGTTTAATTAATTATCCTTTTAGTAGTTGCAAAATTTTCTTAATAATGGTAATTGTCAGTAAAGTTTTACTTACTTTAAAAGTTTTTAGAGCAAAAGAAGGATTTTGAATTATATAAAAGAATTTCTCTACATAAAAGATTTATGTAGAAGAGTAAAGTAGAAATAAAATGGGTTATTCTATAAAATGAGATAAAAATAGAGAGGAGGTAAAAGAAGGAGATGGGCGATTTTCTGGCATTTCGTAAAATGATTGTGCCTGTAATTATTCAAATAGTTTTCTGGTTAGGAATTATTGCTTGTATAATAGCAGGAATTGGTAGTATTGTAGCAGGTGTTCTAGGTTATGGCGAGAAGGTTGGAATGATACTGGGAGGAATATTATCAATATTTTTAGGTCCAATTATAGTTAGAGTATATTGTGAGTTTGTAATGGTTGTTTTTAAAATGTATGATACTGTGAGAGAAATTAAAGATACATTAATCAGACAAGAAAAAGCTGGACCAAAGATTTATTAAGCAACTACCGCGGGTGTGTAGTAACCAGATAAGGATAAAGGAATTAAAGTCTATTTATCATAATATAAAAGAGGTAATCAAAAATAGATTAAAAGAGTTTAAAGATGTTTTCATTTTCGGGAAAGATGAAGATATTTTTGCGGAACTTGTTTTTTGTATATTAACTCCTCAGTCTAAAGCTTTTATCTGTTGGAATACCGTAGAGGAACTTAAAGTAAAGGGTTTGTTATTTAAGGATAATAAAGAAGAGATTGTATCTGTTTTAAAGAAAGTGCGTTTTAAAAACAAAAAGGCACAATATATTATAGAAGCGCAAAAATTTTTTATTAAAACACCTTTTAAGTCTAAAATTTTAGAGTTTAAAAATATTTTTAAAGCAAGAGAATGGTTAATTACAAATATAAAAGGTATTGGTTATAAAGAGGCAAGCCACTTTTTAAGGAATATAGGTATGGGTGAAAATATTGCAATTCTTGATAGGCATATATTAAAAAATTTAAACACCTTCGGAGTAATAGATAGAATCCCCCTTGCTATATATAAGAATGAATATATTGAGATAGAAAATAAGATGAAAGATTTTTCTAACAGAATAAATATTCCAATCAGTCATCTTGATTTGCTGTTTTGGTATAAGGAAACAGGGGTTATCTTTAAGTAGCATAGTAGTTAGTTTTCTAAGAAATTTGCATAAATGCACTTTTAAAGTAAGAAGTGAAAAATGAAGTCTTTTAAAAAAGAGCTTAAAAAGTATTGTATTTATCCATCATATCATCGTATAAAAGTAATAGAATACCTAGCTAAACATAAAACACATCCAACAGTTGATATTATATATCAAGAGCTTTTAAAAGAGATACCAACACTTTCCAAAACAACTGTTTATAATACCCTAAAGCTTTTTGTCGAAAAAGGAATTGTATTGGTACTTGCAATTGATAAAAATGAATTAAGGTATGATTACAATACAATTCCTCATGCACATTTTAAGTGTGAAAAATGTGGTGGTATATATGATATAGAAATTCCCGAAATTGAGAGTTTAATTAGACTAAAAGATTTTAAAGTTATAGAATTTCACTTATATATAAAGGGTATTTGTAAAAAGTGCTTGACTTTTTAATTTTTTTTATTTATAATATAAACAACTTTGTAATAATTACAGAGTTGTAATAATTAAGGAAGGAGGAATTTAAAACGAATACAAAAACATTGCAAAAGCTCAGCTACGGTTTGTATATAATTAGTTCCAGAAATGGCGAAAAGTTTAACGGTCAGATTGCAAATGCTGTTCTACAAACAACCTCTACACCACCAACAGTAGCAATTTGTATAAACAAACAGAATTTAACTTATGAATATATTAAAAAGAGTAAAATTTTTTCAATTTCAATTTTAGAAGAAGAAACTCAAATGAAAATTATAGGTCTTTTTGGTTTTAAAAGTGGAAGAGAGGTAGATAAATTTAATAACATAAGTTATAAAGTTGGTTTAACAGGTGCACCTGTTGTTGTGGAAAACTCTTTAGGATATTTAGAATGTAAAGTAATTAAAGAGCTAGATGTCGGCACACATACTCTTTTTATAGGAGAGTTGGTTGATGCAGAAATAATTAAAGAGGGTATGCCTATGACTTATGCCTTTTATAGAGAAGCAAAAAAAGGCAAGTCTCCCAAGACTGCTCCAACTTATATTGGAGAAGATACTACTAAAAAGGAGGTAAAGAAAATGGCAAAATATGTTTGCACTGTTTGTGGCTATGTATATGATCCAGAGATAGGAGACCCGGATTCAGGAGTAAAACCTGGGACAGCATTTGTAGATTTGCCTGACGATTGGGTATGTCCTATCTGTGGAGTAGGTAAAGACCAGTTTGAAGAGGAAAAATAATATGTTTGTGCAAGAGATAAAAGCTGGTATTTACTTCGTAGGAACAATAGATTGGGATAGAAGGCTTTTTGATGAGCTTATACCACTTCCGGATGGCACAAGCTATAATTCGTATTTAATAAAAGCAGGACAACAAACTGCTCTTATAGATACAGTTGACCCAATTGCTGAAGAAGAGTTTATAGAAAACCTAAATAAGTTAAACATAAAAAACATAGATTATGTTGTTGCTAATCATGCTGAGCAGGACCATTCTGGAAGCTTACCGAAAGTATTAAAGCTTTATCCCCAAGCTTGCATTATAACTAATCAAAAATGTAAAGAATTCTTAAAAGATTTACTTTTAATTCCTGACGATAGATTTATAACTGTGGAAGATAGAGGCACACTATCTCTAGGAGATAAGACACTAGAATTTATTTATGCCCCCTGGGTACATTGGCCAGAGACAATGCTTACTTATCTTAGAGAAGATAAAATTCTCTTTTCCTGTGATCTATTTGGTTCACACCTTGCAACGAGTAACTTATTTGTAAGAGATGAAGCAAGAGCCTATATATCTGCCAAAAGATATTATGCAGAAATTATGATGCCGTTTAGGACAATAATTCAAAAACATCTAGAAAAGATAGAAGAACTGGATATAGAGATAATTGCAGGAAGCCACGGTCCTCTTTATGATAAGCCGGAGTTTATACTGAAAGCTTATAAAGACTGGATTTCTGATAAGGTAAAAAACGAAGTAGTCATTCCCTATGTATCTATGCATGGGAGCACAGAGAAGATGGTTGATTATTTTATAGATGCACTTATGGAAAAGGGAATAACTGTTAAGCCTTTTAATTTGACTAAGGCAGATATAGGAGAACTGGCGATGGCTTTTGTTGATGCAGCTACAATTGTAATTGCCAGTCCTACAGTTTTAACTGGACCACATCCACAAGCTCTATATGCAACATATCTGGTAGGTGCTTTAAAACCCAAAACAAAGCTGATATCTATAATAGGTTCTTATGGATGGGGTGGTAAGATGGTAGAACAATTAACTGGAATGTTACATTCACTGAAAGTAGAAATTATTAAACCGGTTGTTATAAAAGGTTATCCACAAGAAAAGGATTTTAAAGCTTTAAAAGAGCTTGCAAATAGCATTTTTATAAAGCATAAAGAGCTGAATTTAGTTAAGGGGGTGTAAGAGTGAAAGAGTTATTTCAAACCGGGGAGTGGAAACAGGAAAAACATATCCCGGTAATAGAATTACTAGAAGAGCCTAAAAGAGATGAACCTTTAAAGGTAAAACTAACTGTAGGTAAAGAGATTCCACATCCAAATACTACTCAACATCATATTTCCTGGATTGAAGTTTATTTTTTGCCACAGGGAGAGAAGTTTCCATATCAAATAGGCAGGTTTGAGTTCGCATCTCATGGTTCTTCTATTGGAGGAGCAGATACAAGCTCTGTATATACTCATCCAGAAGTGGTTTGTAGTTTTAAAACTGGAAAGAGTGGTAAGATTTTAGCTTCTTCCTATTGTAACATTCATGGTTTGTGGGAAGGGTCGCTGGAATTAAACTTTTAGCCTACTTCTTTTGGTAAAAGAAGTAGGCAAGACACGAAGTGAGTGCGCAGCACCTAAAACTTTATAAGCTGTCGCCCCGTTTAACAAAGAATTCAATGGAGCGATAGCAGTTGAAAGTTTAGGTGCTCCCGCACCCGCAAAGCGTCTTTGCTTACTTTCTTTGAAAAGAAAGTAAGCAGATATTTAAATTAAAGAGAGGAGTGATTTTATGGACAAAAAATTACAAGATGCTTTTAATGAACAGTTAAGAAACGAATTTTATTCAGCTTATCTTTATCTTTCTATGGCGGCTTATTGTGAAGCTTGTAATCTTCCAGGTTTTAGTCACTGGCTTCAGGTGCAAAGACTTGAAGAATTAGAGCATGGTATGAAGTTTTTTAAACATTTGGCTGATAGAGGAGCAAGAATTATTTTACAGGGAGAAGCCGTTAGAGAAGTTCCAACAGATTTTGGCACACCTGTGGAGTTATTTGAAAAAGTTTTAGAGCATGAAAAGTTTATAACTGATAAAATAAATAAGCTTTATGAGTTGGCGATGGAACTTAAAGATTATCCTGCACAGGTCTTCTTACAATGGTTTATTACAGAGCAAGTTGAAGAAGAAAAATCGGCTTCAGATATTTTAGCAATGTTGAAAATGGTAAAGCCAGATTCGGGTGCTATCTTTATGATTGATAAAAAGTTAGGAGAAAGATAGTAAAAAGATCTAAATCCAGATAATCAAATATAAGGAGGGTGATATATATGGATTTTGAAGGACATATACCAAGGATAGGAGAGGGTTTCCCGCACTTAGGAGAAGTGCAAACTACCAAAGGTCTCCTCACTTTACCAGATGCTTATGCAGGCAAATGGTTTGTATTTTTTAGCCATCCAGCAGATTTTACCCCTGTATGCACTACAGAGTTTGTAGCTTTCCAAAAAAGATATGAAGAGTTTAAGAAACTAAACTGTGAGTTAATTGGACTTAGTATAGACCAGGTATTTTCTCATATAAAATGGCTAGAATGGATTAAAACTAATCTTAACATCGAGATTCAATTCCCAATAATTGCTGATGATCTAGGCAGGGTGGCTAATCAGCTTGGCCTTATTCATTCAGCTAAAGGAACGAACACTGTAAGAGCTGTTTTTATAGTAGACCCTAAAAGTATTATAAGAGCTATGCTTTATTATCCCCAAGAACTTGGTAGAAATTTTGAAGAGATACTGAGGATGGTTAAAGGATTGCAGATTAGCGATTCTAAGGGGGTAGCAATACCTGCTAATTGGCCCAATAATGAAATTATTGGCGATAGTGTTATAATACCACCTCCCAAGGATGTAAAAGGTGCCCAAGAAAGGCTTAAACAATATCAAGGCTTTGACTGGTGGTTTTGCTATAAGAAACTTGAATAAGCTCTAAATAATATAATTAACAGAGATATATGGAGGAGAGGTTTTATAATGAAAAAGGGTCTTAAAGGTACTAAAACTGAAAAAAACTTACTTACTGCGTTTGCAGGGGAATCACAGGCAAGGAACCGTTATACTTATTTTGCTTCCAAAGCCAGAAAAGAGGGATATGAACAGATAGCCGAAATATTCCTTGAAACTGCAGATAACGAAAAGGAGCATGCAAAAAGGTTTTTTAAATTATTAGAGGGTGGAAAAGTTGAAATTACTGCTGTTTTTCCTGCTGGAATAATTGGAGATACAAAGGAAAACTTAAAAGCTTCTGCAGAAGGTGAGCATTACGAAAATACAATAATGTATCCAACCTTTGCAAATGTAGCTCAAGAAGAGGGCTTTCCTGAGATCGCTGCAGTTTTTAGAGCAGTATCACAGGCAGAGAAACAACATGAGAAAAGATACCTTGCACTTTTAGAAAATATAGAAAAAGACAGAGTTTTTAAAAGGGAAAAGGTTATAAAGTGGAGATGTAGAAATTGTGGGTACATACACGAAGGTATTGAAGCACCACAACGATGTCCTGCCTGTGACCATCCTCAGAAGTATTTTGAACTTCTATGTGAAAATTGGTAGAAGTGTTTTTACCCGAATAATGCAATCTCTAACAGAAATAAAAAAAATTACATCTGCATTATCTGCATTATTCGGGTTTAAAATTTCTTAGCTTTTACTAGAACATCCTTATAACTTTTTTATCTACTTTTAGGCTTACAAATTTTTACTTTTAACTTGTGTTAATCTTATGTTTTGTGGTTTTGTCTTATTTTTGCCAGAGTTTATGCCAGGTAATTGCAATTATTCTGCTGCTTCTCCCACTTCTCCGCCCTCTCCACTTATATCTACGCTATCTTCTGCAGTTAGATAATCCATCGAACCTGAAGTGTCTGATATACTCTCAGGAGCACTTGGAGAGCCAATATCAAGAGATGCTCCCTTTGCCCCTCCTCCTTGTTTGCTACCGCCACTAATTGCCCCCGATGCTAATCCTGGTAATATAGCCTTTGCTATTGAACCTATTGCTCCTAACATATTATCACCTTCATTTCAATACGCTTACAAGTATTATCACACTATTTTAAAATTAGTAAAGCTTTTTAATATCTTCTTACCAATTTATATTACTGGTAAAACAAAATAACCTTATTTTAAAAGACTTTTGTTTAACCAATTTAGATGAACATTTTCTTTTAGGGAAAGTTTATAAAAAATTTAGCTCATTTCTCTTGTATTTTTTCATTTATTTTTTTATAATTTTAATATAAAAGATTTAAGGAGTGAATTTGAATGGTAAAAAAAAGTTTTTATTTATTAGTTTTTTTCTTTTGTTTTCATTTTTTTTGTTTCTCTCAGCAGATTAATCCACTACAGATTATAGATGATTTATATTATCAACAAACTAAAGGTCCTATAAAAGATATACAAGGAAACTTTACAATATCGGGTCCTTTGAAAGGTGCTGGTGGAACAGTTAATATAAATGTTTTCGCTAAAGGTAAAATCTTTTTCCGACTTCCAAATCGGTTTAGAATAGAACAGACAGAAATGATTCCCGATGTGCCTACAGAGTTCTATGTAATTAAAATAAAAGATGGCACTTATGTGTGGTATTACAATGAATATGCTAGTATGCCTTTTAGAAAAGAGATAGACTCCCATCAACATTCTATAATGTTACCCTATGGAATAGAAATTCAACCTCAAGATAGATATCTTAAATACACATATATAGGGGAAGAAACAGTTGAGGATGCTGATTGTTTTGTTATAGGAGTAGTAAATACACAAGACCCTGACCTTATTCTTACTACTATATGGGTAGACAAACAACTTAAGGTTCCTCGCCAATTAACTACCAAAAGAGTTATTGAAAAAAAGAAAGAAAAAGGGACTGTAGAAATAAAAAAAGTATTTCAAAAGATTAATCAATTAGAAGATGGTAGGTGGTTCCCGGAAGAGATTACTATTTATGAGGATGGAGAGCTTTCTCTAATAATTAAGTATACTTCTCTGAGTATTAATCAAGGTCTTAGTGATGATTTATTTGAAGGAGAAGTTAAACTTCCTGACGAATTTATGGGCGAATGAAAGGATTAATCTTTAAACTGTTTATAGTTTTAATACTGTTGCTGGTAGGATGTAGAGTTTTGTCCCCCCAATCTACCCTTAAGCCTACTCCAACCACACCGCTTCTTGGTTATTTAGAAGGTAAAGTGTTTGATGCCTTTACAAAAGAACCTCTTTCTGGAGTAAAAGTAAGTTTTGCAGAGACAAGAATTTCTGCATTAACTGATAGTAAAGGTTATTTTAAAATTGCAAATTTTCCTGGAGAACAAACTATAATACTATATAAAAAGGGTTATGAGAGGAAATCTAAACAGATAATTATTATAGCTGGAGATACAATACAGGAGGAATATTCACTTACTGCAATCCCTGTCCAAAAATCCCCCATTACTTGTCCGATACTTTATATTACTGACTATTTTGAAAACCAGTTATATGTTGTAAATCTGAACAACGATGAAATTATTTCTAATACTTACAATTTAAAAGATGCCCAGGGAATTGCTAGATACCCTGGCGGGTTTCTCTATGTAGTAAGTGAAGGTGAAAAGGCTGTGTGGGTTATTTCTCCTAATGAATATAAACCAATCGGATATATTGGTGTGGGAGAAAAACCCAAAAATATATTATGCCCGCCTCATAGTAAATATTTGTTTGTTACGAATAGTAAAGAAGATAATGTTACAGTAATAAATACAGAAAAAAATTATGTTGTAAAAAAGTTGCTTACAGGGAAAGGACCACTTGGTATAACTTGTGATGAGAATGGGAAATTAATTTATGTAACTAATTCTCTAGCAGATACTGTAAGTATAATTAATTCTGTCTCTCTTTCAGTGGTAGAAACTATAAGTGTAGGTAAATTCCCAAATGGAATTATGGCCTTTCAAGATAAAGTGTATGTTATACATCAAGTAGGAGGAGACCTGTGGGTATTAAATCCAATGGCTCACCAGGTGCTAGGGAAAATACCTCTGGGTGGAGCTCCTTTTAATGGTATGATTTTGCCATCGCTAAAAAAACTTTATATACTAGATTATCTTAAAAGTTATTTAATAGTTATGGATTTAGAAAAATTAGATATTATAAAAAAGATTCCCGTAGGTAAAAATCCTGTAAATTTAGTTTACAGTAATAGCACTGGTAAAATTTATGTAGCCAATAGTGGTGAGGGTACCATTTCGGTTATTGATAAATGGAGTGATATAGAAATAAAAAGACTTCCCGTGGGAGAATGTCCCTGGGGACTGTTGATAGAGGAATAAATTATGGATTATCTTTGGGCACCTTGGCGTATGGATTTTATTGAAAATCCTAAAAAAAGTTATGAGTGTATTTTTTGTATAAAAATAAAAGAGAATCGTGATAAAGAAAACCTTATTCTTTATCGTTCTACTTATTCTTTTGTTATTATGAATCTTTATCCTTATAACAATGGACATTTAATGATTGCTCCTTATAGACATATTAAAGACTTAGAAATACTTAGTGAAGAAGAAAGTAAAGATATATTTTTTCTAATAATTAAGTCACTTAAAGTATTAAAGAAAACACTTAATCCGGCTGGATTTAACATAGGGATGAATATGGGAAAGTGTGCAGGGGCAGGTATTGAAGAGCATATTCATATTCACATAGTTCCGCGTTGGGAAGGAGATACGAATTTTATGCCTGTAATTTCTCATACCAGGGTTATGCCAGAGTTACTTATAACTACATTTTCTAAACTTCTTTCTAACTGGGAAAAAGATGCTTGAAGTATTTCTTTAATGGAATATGCTTTTGATAAATGTAATTTACTTATTCTGAATACTCAATTACTGTCTTAATTCCTCCTCGTATATTTACTTCCAGTCTTACTTGTAGAGAAAGGGGACAGATTGCCTTTTTAAAATCCTTATAAATTCTAGCTAATAGTTGTTCATGTAAAATAGGTACTTCTTTATAAGCCAGGAAATAATGCCGAAGGCTTTTAAGTTCGGGTATAAACTTATCTGGTATAAAAGTAATATTGACTTTATAGAGGTCTAAAATGCCTGTCATTGGGCAAAGTGCTACTAATTCTGAATATTCATAAGTTATACGCTCTTTAAGTTCTCCCAGATATGGTAGCTCTTTTATTGGTGGGAGAGGATATGTTTCTCCTTCTTTTAGTCTTTCTATGAGTTCTTCCTCTTTCATATCTTCTATTTGTTTAACAAATTTAGAGTTCACAGTCGCTTACCTCACTTTCTTTAAAAGCTTTTTCTCTTTCTTTACAGGTAGCACATCTGCCACATGGTAATTCTTGACCATAATAACAGCTCCAGGTTTTATTATAATCTACCCCCAGGCATTTTCCTAATCTTACTATTTGAGTTTTAGTAAAATGTGTAAAAGGAGCAAGCACCTTTACCTTTTGATATGTGGCAAGCAGACCAGCCTTAGAGATTGCCTCAATAAACTCTGGACGACAATCAGGATAAACTGCATGGTCACTTGTATGTGCACCATAAAATACCAGGTCTGCTTTTATATTTTCTGCATAAGCTAAAGCCAGTGATAACATAATCATATTACGGTTTGGCACAACTGTAATCTTTTGATTTTCAAAAGAATATTCTCCCTCTGGAATTATTTTCTCCGTGTCAATAAGAGCAGAGCTAGTAAGTAATTCATTTATAGGTAAATAAATTAATTTATGTTCTTTACATAGTAGCTTACCCCAGTAGGTAGCATAATCTAACTCTTTTCTATGTCTTTGCCCATAATTGAAACTAATTCCATATAATTTAAACCCTAGTGCCTTGAGAAAATGTAGAAGGGTTGTGCTATCTATTCCACCTGATAAAAGTATCACTGCTTTATCTGCCACTACCTCCACCTCCTTTGATTAACCATAGGAACTCTTCTTTTACTTTTGGCTCCTCAAAAACTCCTTTCATAGCAGATGTTATCATAATAGCTTTTTCCTTTTTTATTCCTCTGGATGTAATACAGAGATGTTCTGCTTCGATTATTACTCCTACACCCAGAGGGTGGAGATTTTCTTCTAAAAAATTTACTATCTCCTGTGTCATTCTTTCTTGTATTTGTGGTTTGGCTGCAAATTTTTCTACAATTCTAGCTAGTTTAGAAATACCACATATCTCACTTCTTGGAATATAGCCTATATGGGCTTTTCCTACAAATGGTAACAAATGATGTGCACAGAAGGATGTAAAATAAATATCTTTTAATATAATCATTTGAGTATATCCATATTCATTTTTGAACTTAGTAAACTGGAATTTTCTTCGTGCATTTAGCTCTTTTTTAACTTGTTCTATTCTAGCAGGGGTATTTTTCCTCTCCTCTTCCATAAAAAACTTCTCTGACCAGAAAAATCCTATATCACCCATAACTACTACCTCCCCTTTTTTATTTTATTCCAAGCCAGACTGAGACTCTGGGGGAAAATCGTTTATTATTTTCTATACACCATTTCACACATCTAATAGCTGTTTCTTTATCTCTTTCTCTATCCCCAGTTGTAATTGGCATTACAACAGTAGCAAACTCAAGTTCACTTTCACTTCCATTAATCCAGAGCACTTTAATTTCCCAGAAATGTCGTGGCAATTCTATAAGCAGCTCTCTTACCCTTTTAGCAGTTTGATAATCTTTAGGAGAAACTACTACCCTTTGAAACAGGTTAAGAAAAGATAGAGTTTCTTTGTTAATCTGGTCTCCATTTGTCTCCAGATAATGACTTAAACATTTATTGGGAGAGATTTCTTTTATTTTTTCTATAACTTCACTTATTCCTTTTGATTGCAACAAAGGTTCTCCGCCAGTCCAGCAAATTCTATCTAGACCCATTTTTAGTATTTGGGAAGATAATTCTTCTACCTCTATGAAGCTACCGTTTTCCCAGCTATATTTAGTGTCACAAAACCAGCATTTGCGATTACAACCTGCCAGACGAACAAATACCATTGGTAAACCTGTATCTATGCCTTCTCCCTGAATACTTTTAAAAATTTCAAAAACTTTAAGTTTCATATTCTGCGTATCCCTTTTCACTTTCCCATACTCGCACTTTAATTTTTTCTAAATTTGGTGCAAGCTTTTTAATATCTAAAGCAAACTGGTGTGCCAATATTTCTGTGGTAGGTTGAGTAAAGAAGGAGTTTAAATCTTTGTGGTTAAATTTATTTAAGAGCTCTTTAAGTTTATTAAAATCTACAAGCATTCCTTCTGTATTTAACTTTTTGCCTTCTAAAAAGCATTCAATTAGATAATTGTGCCCGTGTAATTCTTTACAGGGACTTTCATAGGGAAGTGTTAGCCTATGTGCACAACTTATCCTGTGGGTAAAATATAATCTATACATAGCATTCTATTTCTTTTTTTCTCCATAAGGAAAATTTTTCCCGTAGATTTTTCTGAGTTCTATTACAAGTTCGTCTAGTTTTTTAATTAGATTGGCTTCTCCACTCTCTATAATTACTTCCGAAAGTTCCTTAAAGCCAGGTGCCACACATTTGGGGTCCCATTGCCATCGGGACATCCACCAAAATGTACAGGAGGTTAAGGCTTTATCCAGTTGTCCCTGCAGATGTGGATGTTTTTCTACTGCTTTTAAAGCTAGATCCACTATATTCCAGCTTATCTGATGTGCCAGATTGTCTGGGTCTTTCCATAGAGGAAATGGATTTTGATTCCTTACATCTTCCGGGACTACAGACCAGGAGGTAGCAGGAACCGGGTGCTCTTTTTTAGGGAAAGCAGCGTAAATATCACTCAGGGTAGCCAGGACCATTTTAGGATGTGATGTAATATACTTAAACAGGTCTGATAGAAAACTTAGATAGCCTTTGTGATGGTGTCCAAAAGTCTCTCCATCCATTGCCAGTATTACATAACTATCTTTAGGTTGCCAGCTATTTTGAGAAATATAGAAATCCTCAAAAAACTGTCTAGCTGAATTATATTCTTTGAAAGCAATTTTTTTACTCCAGAGATTGCTTCGCAAAAATACTCCTAATTCATAGTTAGTAGCTATCCAACGAGATGGTACAAAACCATAAATTTCCGAAAATGCAACATCCTCAGTAATTGTCCACTCATAGCCTATTTCTTTAAATATTTTAGCCAGATGTGGAGCATAAGCCATCTCTGGTGGGAAAATACCTTTAGGTTCAAAAAGTTTAGAAAATATGACTTTATTATTTTCGTAATTTATTTCTAGTTGTCTTTTTACTTGATTTTCTGGCAGAAGTGGTAAAATGGGGTGATAAGCACCGGAATTAGTAAACTCTATTTTACCTAATTCTGCAGATTTCTTTAAATTATATAAAACCTCTTTATAACCCTGGAGAAATAATTGCTCTGTAAGACTCCAGTTAATATTAATTGTAAGTTTAACTTCTTCTTTGACAAGTATCTCAGTTAGAGGTATATAACATTCTTCTACGATTTTAGCTAATATTTCTGAAAATTGCCAGAATGGCTGATTAATAAAAGTGGAGTAGAAAACCTACCCACTTCAAATACACCACCTCCAATTTGGAAAAATTAACTACCAATTAAACAAAATTATATAGATTCCTTCTTAATTTTGTGTAGAACGACGGCGATATTTATTGTTGAATAAATATAGAACAGAGTTATACTTAAATATATCTATTAAACTTACTGTTTTTAGTTCTTTCCACATTTCCTTTCGTAAAGAAGTATAAGATTGAGGATTTAAAAAAGGAGATTCGTAAATTTCTTGTTTCAAAAGTTTTTCTTGGTTTGACGTATCTGTTTGTGTGGTTTCATCTTTATTTAGAGAAAGCATTTTGAGATTAGTGCTATCTCCAGGGAAAGATGAGGATAAAGTTTTTGTAAAGATAATATTATAATCATAATCTAAAATGAATTTATAACTACGAAACTTTTGCTTAAGATGATAATTGAGCTGTTTTATTAATTTTGGAATAAGTTCCTGCTGAAAAATTTCGGCTAAGCTTTTACATTCATTATTTATGATTTCTCTCCAGAAATAAGATTTTTTAATATTAGATTGCATCTTATTTTAAGCCAAATCCAAGTTCTAAGATTTTTATTAATTCTTCCTGCTTTTGTTTTTCTTCATCAAGTTGAGCTTCCTTTAATTCATTATAGCTTTCATAGATGATTCGCTGTGCTTCTTTTGCCAGACGGATTCCTTCTTTCATTCTCTCCTTTTCACCGGTGACAAGTTGTTTTAAAGCATCCCGATAAAGATTAATACCTTCTTTAATATTATTAAATATCTCTTCAAGTAGCACGAAAGCGTCAGAAGAAAACTCTTCTTCATAATAACAAACCGCACAATCTACTGTCAAAAGGAAGTTTGCCATTCTTTGTATTTTAACTAGATACCTAGTTACTTCTTCATTTTCATAATCAAGCAATTGAGATAAATATCCTTCTGTTAAACTTATTGAGGGTATCTCTTCTCCACATCTAGGGCATTCTGTTCCTGCCCTAACTTCTGAAGCACAATAAAGACAGAACATAAATTATTTATTCTTTTTATCTTTACAAGAGACATCTATTCTGCAAGGCGGAGTAAAGGGAAGAGGAGGCATATCAATCTTACACACTTTTTCTTCCCTCTGTTGTAATTCCTCTGCCAAGCAAGAGACTTTTTTCTCTTTAATTTTTTTTTCTTTTTTAATTGTTTTCACCTTTGCTTTCTTAACTTAGAAAATATAAAGCTTATGTGCAGTTATATAATCTAGCACTTTATCAGGCAATAAGTATTTTAGAGATACTCCTTTCTTTAACCTTTCTCTTAGTTTACTTGCAGAAATTTCTATATTTAAACTCTCTAAAAATACCCATTTATTATTAAAAGAAGGATAATTTTGAGAAAAAAGCTTTTCCACATCTTTTTTACTATAATTCTTTCTTTTGTGAATAACCAGTTTCTCTATTTTTGCTAGAATATCAGTAAACCTGTACCATTGGTATTCAAACACTGCATCAGCACCACAAATAAAAAAGAACTTTACTTCTGTATAAATTTCCTTAAGTTTTTCTATTGTATTAACTGTATAAGAAGGGGAGGGTAGGTATATTTCTAAATCAGAAGGGACAAACTTAAGATTGTCTTCCAAAGCTAAAGAAAGCATATTAAAACGGTCTTCAAAAGTTATAACCTCTTTTACATCTTTATGTGGAGGAATTTTATTGAGGACAAAAAAAACCTTCTCCAAACCTAATTCTACGCAGGCTTCTTCTGCTATAATTAGGTGCCCGATATGAATAGGATTAAATGTCCCTCCCAGAATTCCCCACAGGTTGTTCATTTAACTTCTCCAGTATAGCTTTTTCTAGCTTGTCTCTAATTTCTTTGTTTTCTTTTAAGATGGTTTTTACATTTTCTTTACCTTGCCCAAGTTTTACCTCTCCCATAGAATACCAGGCTCCACTTTTTGTAATTATTTCGTAAGCTTCTCCTAAATTAATTAGTTCACTTTCCTTTGAAAAACCTTCTCCATAAAGTATTTCCAGTTCAGCTGATTTGAATGGAGGAGCGAGTTTATTTTTAGCTACTTTTACTACAACTAAATTGCCGATATGTGTCTCTCCTACTTTTAACTTTTCTTTTATTCTTACTTCAAGCCTTATTGAAGAATAAAATTTTATTGCCTGACCACCAGTGGTGACTTCGGGATTACCATAAGGGCTCATTTTCATCCTAATCTGGTTAATAAAAATAGCTACTGTTTTAGATTTACTGATAGCGCCCACTAGTTTCCTCATTGCTTGAGACATAAGCCTTGCCTGTAGACCCATATGAGCTTCTCCCATATCGCCTTCCAATTCTGCTCTAGGAACAAGTGCTGCTATCGAATCCACTACTATTACATCTACCACATTGCTTCTTACAAGCATTTCCATAATTTCTAAAGCCTGTTCTCCGTAATCTGGCTGCGACACTAAAAGCTCATCTGTATTTACACCCAGTTTCTTTGCATAGGTAGGGTCCAGTGCATGTTCTGCATCTATAAATGCAGCGACTCCACCTTGTTTTTGTGCTTCTGCAATTATGTGAAGTCCGATAGTAGTTTTACCAGAGCTTTCTGGTCCAAATATCTCTGTTACTCTACCTCTTGGTATACCTCTAATTCCCAGTGCCATATCTAACATCAGAGAACCCGTAGGTATGACTTCTACCTTTAAGCCAGTCTCTTCGCCCAGTCGCATAATAGCACCCTTACCATACTGCTTTTTTATCTGGGCAAGGGTATTATCCAGTATTTTAGTCTTAAAATTCTGCGAGTCCATCTTTTTTGCCTCCTTTTAAATAAAACCTCTCTAACTCTTCATAAACTGCTCCAGAAGGTTTTAGTGTACTTTTCATTAAAGAAAAGTATTTTATTTGTTGCTCGCCTATGTTTATCTGTAAGTATTTCTCTAATAATGTTTTAAATTTATTTGGTTCGGATAGAAATTTAATCCGAGCTAGAGTTATGTGTGGTTTAAAACCTCTTTTTTCCAGTGGGTAATCTAAAGAGACCATTTTATTTTCTATTTCTTTAGCTAAATTTATTAGGGTCTCTGTTTCATCCTTTACTCCTATCCATAGCACTTTGGGATTATTTAAACTCGGGAAAGAGCCTGTCTCTTTTAGTGTTACTTTAAAGGGAGGATAAGATTTTGCAGTAGATTTTAAAGTCTTAATAATTCGTGCTACTTTACTTTCCTCTGTCTCTCCGAGGAACTTTAATGTTAAATGAACATTTTCCAAAGGAACCCAGCTTATTTTACCCTTTAACATTTTTAATTCTTCTAAAAATTGTGCTATTTTAGGTTGTAATTCTTCTACTTTTAATGCAATAAATAACCTTATTATTGCCATTCGCTTACCATTGTGCTTATTATATTTTTCCCTAATGTAAATATAAATTAATTCTATAAAATATATTTAATTCCTTTTTTAACAATTTACTAAAAAATGTTTGATAGTTAATTTGCAGCTAATTTAACTATTGACTTTAAAAGTATTTAATGTTAAAATTTTTATAATAAATTAAGTAAGGAGGAGATTAATTATGAAAAAAGCATTTTGTATTTTTTTATTGATTTTATTAACTTTTGGTGTATTGTTAGCGCAATATCCTCAATATTCAAGTAATACCTCCTCTGGCGGTTTTAGAGTGGTGATTTATGGGCAAGTTAAAGCAATTTCTGGTAAGTCATTAACTATTGCTACTTTAAATGGTCAATCAGCTACAATTGAGCCAAGTTCAAAAGCAATATTTCATGACGGTAGTCAGGTTCCATCTACTACTACTACATTTTCAAAAATTCGTCAGGGTGACGAAATAATGGTTTTAACTGATTCAGCTAATAAAACACATATAGTATTTTTACATCCTGGTGAGCAGATGAATCAAGCATGGCAGGGAGCTTTGCCTTATCCTTCTATACCTTCTGTAAATCCATATCAAGAAGGACAGTATCCGCAGAGCCCATATTCACAACCACAATACCCACAAAACCCTTACTTACAGCCTCAGTATCCGCAGAGCCCATATTCACAACCACAATACCCACAAAACCCTTACTTACAGCCTCAGTATCCGCAGAGCCCATATTCACAACCACAATACCCACAAAACCCTTACTCACAAGAACAATATTCACAAAATCCTTACTCACAAGGTTATCAACAATCTTTAGGTTTTCAATTAAAGACAATACTTTATGGGCAAATTCAGGTGGTTACCGGCAATGCATTACAGATAGTGACTCCAGAAGGTCAATCAGCCAATATTGAACCAAGTCAGAAAACAATATTTCACGATGCTAGCCAGCCTCCAGCGGCAACTTCTAGTTTCTCTCAGATTCGTCAGGGGGATGAAGTAGTGATTGCTTCCGATTCAAGTGGTAATACCCATATAATATTTTTACACCAGGGTGGTCAGATGAACCCAGCTTGGGAGGGAGTAATTGCTCCACCTTCTAGTGATGGCGGATACTAATGGAAATTAGTATTGTTATTCCAACATTTAATAGGAAAAAAGTTTTAGTGGAATGCTTGAGATTACTCAATAACCAAACGGCTCGGGATGGTAGTTTTGAGGTAATATTAGTTGATGATGCCTCCAGTGATGGCACTAAAGAAGAAGTTGAAAGGCTTGAAAAAAACTATCCTTTTAAATATATATATCAGGAAAATCAGGGCTCGGCTGCTGCAAGAAATAATGGGATAAAAGAGGCTTCAGGAAGAATAATATTATTTATTGATGATGATGTGCTAGCACATCCCCGCCTGGTTGAAACTCATCTTAAATTGCAGAAAGGCCAGAATGACCTTATAGTTAGGGGACCGATAATAAATATTCCCAGGCTAGAAATTCCTCTAGATAGACCCATAGGAATCTGGGATATGAATAAAAACTTCTTTTGCACAAGTAATGTATCTGTAGCAAAAGAACAAATTATTAAAGCAGGGATGTTCGACCCACTCTTCCAATGGTGGGTAGACTGCGAACTTGGATTTAGGCTTAGAATGATGGGGCTTAGATGGAAATTTTCTTTAGATGCTATAGTATTTCACTATAAACCATTTTTAGAAGATGAACTGGAGAATATAAAAAGATGGGCAGTTAAAAGAGGGAAGTATGCTGTAAAGCTCTATAAAAAACATCCTCACTGGAGAATACAGCTTACAACTGGCATACATTGGCTAAGCTTTCTTATTGCTGCTATCTTTAATAATAAAATAATTACAAGATTCTATGAAAAAATATTTAATACATCGAAAGGAGACAATCGCTTTTATTACCGGTCCCTTCTTACATCTCAAATAGCAAATTACTATTATATAAAAACAATAAAAGAAGAGCTTAAAGCAGAGAAGCACTAAGAGTGAGCCTTTCTTTATAATATAACTTTTAGATGACAGCCTTGCAAGATTAATTGCTACTGCTCCCAATAACTTGGCTACTAAAGCTATTAAAATTTCTTTTCCTTGGAAAAAGAAAAGTATTTGTAGAAAACCTGCTTTGATTAAAAGTAATTTTTATCATCCCTTCCCTGTCTGTTCTATAAAAAGTAGTTCCAAGTTGTGTTAACCCTTTAATCACCTCTGGGCAGGGATGGTGATAGGGGTTATTTTCTCCTGATTGTATTACTGTAACTTGTGGATTTATTTTTTCTACCCACTCCTTTATGTAAGGGCAAGCTCCATGATGCGGAAAGAGAAGAACATCTGCACGAAGAAAAAGAGTAGGTTTTCTTAATAAATACTTCTGAGCTACCTCTTCTATATCGCCAGGGATTAAACAGGAGAACGCTTTATAAGTGAACTTAATTACCAGAGAATTGTCGTTTTCGCCGGGGAACAGGTTAGAAGGTGGATTTAATATTTCAAGGATACACTTGCTTGGATAACAAATAATCTTTGTGCCTTCGGAAACTTTAGTTAGAGGGATACCCTTTTTTTGAATTATCTTCTTAAATTTTATATAATCTCTACTGTCTTTAGAAATATAACCTGTTATAACTTGTTTTACAGGGAAATCATTTAAAACTCCTTTAAGTCCTCCCAGATGGTCAATGTCTGGATGAGAAAGCAAAACCAAATCAATACTTTTAACTTCAAGAGCATGGAGAATCTCTGAAACTGTTTTTTCGCTTCTTCCTCCATCAATAAGTATTGTCTCTCCCTTAGGACACCGAATAAATACACTTTCACCTTCTCCTACATAAAAGAAGTAAATGTTTCCTTGATGTGTTAAATTTGAATTTAGCCAGGTTAAATTACTCCATAGTAACCATATATTTAAAACAATTAGTAACCATTTTAATTTATCTTTAAATAATAAAAAACTTATTAAAGCTATATAATAACCTATTATAAATAGTAAGCTAACATAAATTCCGGAAAAATAAGCTCCTGGTATATTAACAAGTATTTCGTTAGCCTTAATAGAAAATCTTGTCAATAGTACCATTAATTTGCCAAGCAAATTTGCTATCTCAAAAAGAGAGAAACTGCTAAGCCACCACAACGCCACAATAGGGAAAAGTAAACTATTTATCGCTGCCCATAAAAGATTTGCAAGAGGTGCCACTAGAGAAAAGTAATGGAAATAAAATAACGACAAAGGTAATATCCCTATCTGTGCGGAAAGTGTCCCGCTTATTATCAAATTAATAGTAGATGGCAATTTATTTAATATAGAATAAAAGAAAGGAGACAACCATAAAATTGAAAGCAATGTAATAAATGAAAACCAAAAGCTTAAATCTGCCACCATTCTGGGATCTGCCAGCAACATAAGCCAGCCGGCTCCTCCTAAAGCGTCTAGATTATTTACTTCACGCCGCAAAACCACCCCCGTCTGTAAGCTTATTGCCATTATTGTTGCTCTTACCAGAGGTGGAGAAAAACCTGCTATTAATAAATAAATTCCCATACCTGCAAAAGAAAGCCAGGCTCTATACCGAAGCTCAAATCCCATTAAATATCCCAATATATATACTAAGCCTACTATCATAGCTACATTAGAGCCAGAAGCAACCAGTAAATGATATGTGCCAGTATATTTGAAAGTCATTTCTGCCAGCCAGTCCAATTCCTCTTTTCTCCCCCAAATCATACCTTTTATTATTTTCCCTTCTTTATCTTCTAAAGCATCAAATGGGGAAAATATAAATTTATTAATATATTTATTTATTTTATTTTCTTTTATAATCACAATTCCATCTTGGTTTACTTTTAATATGCCATAAATTTTCTTTTGTAAAAGATAACTGGAAAATGAAAAAAGGCCAGGGTTCTTCTTAGGAGAAGATAAAGAGAAATTGCCCTTTAGAGTAACCTTATCTCCCAGGCAGATGGGTGTATCCACCTTTAAAATTGCTAATAGATTAACTTCTGGAAAATTTAAGACTTTTATAACTGCTTCCTTAGTATATTTTTTCTTTTCAATACTTATTATTTTGCCTGTAACTGCAATTTCTTTTTTATCAAATTTTTCTAAACTTAAATGATTTACTGCATCTATTTTATTTAAAAAACTACCGTAACTAACTAATCCAATGATTAAAAGTATATAGGTTTTACTTATTTCTTTTATAGCCCACCAGATAAATATGAGTAAACAAAATAAACCAAAGTTAACCAGCCAGCTACATTGCCAGAAACGAGAAATGGCTAATCCGACCGCTAGAGAAAAAAATAATATTAAAGGAAAAGAAAAATTTTTACTATGTTCTTTTAGCAATGTTTTTTAAGTAAAAATATCAGGAACCCTTTTTTCTCCTCTAAAAGGCTTCCCCAGTGATTCACCTCTCCCTTTGGTTATCTTTGAGTTTGTTTTTATTTGCAATCTTTTTGCTAATAATACAAAATCATTTATATTTGTATTTTAGAAGTTGCTTTAACGACTAATCTTTAATATTTTGTAATATCGGGGGAGGTGAGGCTAATTTTATTTTTTTAAAAGAAGTAGGATAATTAAAAAGGTCTGAGGTAAAATTAATTTTTTTAAATCCTTTAACTTCTGCTTTAAATTGAGGAGTTAAAACATACAGAATTTTATTTAATCTTGTGGAATAAAAAAATATAGAGTCTTTATCAAAGTTAAAACCCAGACACTTTTCGCCCAGTATCTCTTTGCTTTCGTTTACAGGAACTTCCAGTATTTCTTTGTATTTTAAATGGGTGTATAAACTTTCTAAATTTTTGCCATTATCTTTGGATGTGATGTAAACCTTTTCTTCTGCAGGTATTAGGAGTGCAATTTCGGTAGGAGTAGAAATTATGAAGACCTTTCCGAAATCTTTGCTAATATATTCTAGTTTCTTCCATCCACTGGCAAATTCCCATACATTGTATTCTAACTTTTCGCCTTTTTCTAAAAGTGTAATTTCTAGTGAATAAAAAAAACCCTCCTCTCCTTTTGAAGGCAGAAGGGTTAACAGGCACCCTAAAATAACTATACCCAAAAAGAAGAGTGCTCTATTCATCTAACATCGTTAAAGTTTGTGGAATGGAACTGTTATTTTGTGTATTTATCGCTACTTTTTGTTCTTTATTTACACCATTTTCTACTTTTATCTGAGAAGCGTTAGGTGTAAAATCTACTCCTAAATCTTTAAACCATTCTTTGGTTTTCTCTGCTGCAGTTTTTAAATCTCTTTTAGTATGTTCTATAGTGCCATCCAGTCCTTCTTTAGCCAATCTCTTTCCCATTATTGCACCCACTACCAGACTTAAAGGATTTCCCAGTAATATCATACCAGTAACTGCTCCACCTGCAGCGCCTAAAATGTTTTTTGTAGTAGGCGAAATTGCAGGAGTAGTTACTCCCTTTACTGGTTCCTCTACCGAAGGAGCTTTTAGATCTATTTTGTCTTGTGGCTGTCTAATTACTTCAGTGATAGCCTCTTTAGCGGCTTGGGCTGTCTTTGTAGTAACATACTGAGCTTTGGCAATACCCTGATTAAATTTACTTGAAATATCTCCAATTTTCATTTAACTCACCTCTTAGATATAAGATATAAGTTTTTGTTTTTCTTTACAATAGAGATTTTGTAAAAAAATTGTAAACATTTTAAACTTAATTTTTTTATAAAAGAAGTAAGCAGAGAGAGGCGTTGCAAGGTGCACAAAAACCTTAATTTTAAATACTTCATAATGCCTCTGCAACCAGTTTAAGCTGTGTGCTTTTTAAAATAAGCTAGGTTTATCAAGCTATGTAATATTGTAAAAAAATTTTTATAAAAAAATAAAAAAATAAGAAGGAGTAAATAATATTTAGGGGAATTTTTATAATAAAATTTGGAAGTTTGTGGAAAAATATGGGGAAAAGGGGAAAACTAAAACTAAAATCTCTAGAAGATGGTAGAAGTTAATGTTCCTTAACCATTTTTATAGAAATTTAGATGAAAAAAGTCGACTTATATTTCCTTCTGTTTTCAGGAAAGAGTTAGGATATCCTTTCTATATCACGCCGGGACTTACCGATAAGTGTCTTGAAGTTTACCCCCAGAAAGAATGGGATGAACTTGTAAAGAGACTTCAAGCTATTCCAAAGAGCGATCAGGAAGGACAGGATTTTTTAAAGTGGTTTTTTGCTTATGCCTTTGTTGGAGAATGGGATAAAATGGGTAGAGTAGCTTTACCATCGCATTTAATAGAGTATGCTGAACTTAAGGAAGAGGTAGTTATTTCTGGCAATAATAATAAACTACAGATCTGGAGTAAAGATAACTGGCAGGGATTAGTTCCACCACAAGAATTTTTGCAACGGTCAAGGAGTGTTATTTCCAGATATAATTTATAATGCATACGCCAGTATTAATTAAAGAGGTGTTGAACTTTCTTGACTGCCGATCAGGAGCTAATTATTTGGATTGCACATTTGGTGGAGGAGGGCATAGCAGGGAAATAATTATGAGAATTTTGCCGGATGGGAAGCTTTTTGCTATTGATAAAGACCCACAAGCTGTAGTAAGAGGTAGAGAGCTGGAAGAGGAATATCCAGATAACTTTTTTATCTGGCAAAAAGATTTTGCTACATTAGATAAGTTTGCAAAAGAAGTTCAATTGCCCCCACTTAAAGGTATATTATTTGATTTAGGAGTAAGTAGTTTTCAGCTGTTAGAAGAACCTGGAAGAGGATTTTCTTTTAGCCAGGACGGGCCACTGGATATGCGCTATGACCCTTGTGATTTTCTTAATGCTAGCTGGGTTATTAATAGATTTTCTGTATTAGAACTGGCTAAATTATTTAGATATTATGGAGAAGAAAAAAAGGCTTATACCATAGCTAGAGCAATTGTAAACCAGAGAAAAAAGAAAGCTTTTACTAGCACTAAAGAGCTTGCAGAGACGGTTGCAAGGGTGAAGGGATATAAAGGGAAAATTCATCCTGCTACTAAAGTATTTTTAGCTTTGCGCCTTTTTGTTAATAGGGAATTAGAAGCTTTAGAGAAAGGTATTAAGTATGCTTTTCCATTATTAGAAAAGGGAGGAACTTTGTGTGTAATTAGTTTCCATTCATTAGAAGACAGGATAGTAAAGAGATTTTTTAAAAAGTTATCTGCTCAGGGTGAAGCTATAGTGCTTACCCCAAAACCTGTGGTGCCTTTAAAAGAGGAGATCTCTTTTAATCATAGAGCAAGAAGTGCTAAATTAAGAGCTTTAAAGAAAATTAAAAAGAGTTAGGAGGGAGAAGTTATGGCTTTTTTGCCTTTTCGCATTCCTGTATATACTCCACAAGAGGAGGAAGAGCTTGCTGGGAGAGTTAATATCTTACATAGACAGGTAATAAATTCTTTATCTTTAACATTTTTACTGTTTTTTTGTATTATAGGATGTATTCTATGTTGGCTTAATTTACACGGCCAACTTTTCCATTATCAATTTAAACTGGTAGAAGTTAATCAAAGGTATAAACAATTAGAACAAAGTAATAAGGAGTTAGTAGCTTCTGTCCCTAAAATTACAAGTTACTGGAATTTAGAAAAAATAGCTATAGAGAGGCTTGGGATGGAGAGGCCTTCCAGGAAGAGATTGCTTCTACCAAATACAGTTATTTTCTGTAAGGGAGAAGCGAGATGATTGTTAGTGTAAGGTTTTTAGCACGAGTTAAAAAAAGAATCTGGATTGTTTATGCTTTGTTTGTTTTGGTATTTATTTACTATTGCGTAAAATTAGTTTCTATTCAGATATTGAAGGGAGAGGAATTGACAAGAGAAGCCTATGCTCACCATCTCTGTAACCTTCCTTTATATGGAGAGAGAGGCAAAATAGTAGATAGAAACGGTATAATATTGGCAAGTAGTTTGCCAGCTTATTCGGTAGAGATAGATAAAAGTGAAATTCAAGCTACCGACAGAGAGAAGTTGCAGGAATTATCTGAATTAGTGGGAAGAAAAGATGAAGTTTCTTCCTGGTTTAATATAAAAGATAGATATATTATCATTGCTTGTAATGTCCCCGATGGAATTTTGGCTAAAGTTAAAGAACTCTCTATACCAGGTGTTAATATAAATCAGAAAAAAGGTATAGAGTTAGATAAATGCAGGGTCTCATATTTTTATAAAGAACAGTTGCAAAAACTTTATAAATTATTAGGGAAGCAAAGCAATATTTCTTCTTTATTTACTATTGAGGACAGATATGTTATAATTGCTCGGAAGGTTTCGGATGAGATTATTGAGAAAGTTAAAAAGCTTTCTATTAAAGGTGTTTATATAATTCGAGAAGATACAGGGATTAGAATCTATCCTTATGAGCCAGTAATGTCGGATTTAATTGGTAGAACTGATATAGATAACATAGGTTTAGAAGGATTAGAAAAAAGCTATGATTCTATTCTTAAAGAAAAGTCAGGTTACATAAAAACTGAATGTGATATTATTGGCAGGGGTATACCACTGGCAGAAAAAGAGCTAGTCCCCCCACAGGAAGGAGATACTCTGGAGTTGACAATAGACCTTGAGATACAAGAAATTACAAGTAAAGCCTTAAAGCGTGCTCTAGAACTTCACCAGGCAGAAGAGGCCACAGGTATTGTAATAGAGCCAGATACAGGCGAGATTCTTGCAATGGCTACTGTAAGTAAAAAAAATGAGCATAGAGTTAGAAACGCTTCTATTTGTGAAGTATATGAGCCTGGTTCTACTTTTAAAGTGATATTAGCTGCTGCTGCTTTAGATATGGGTGTAGCAAAGATAAAGGACAAATTTGACTGTGGTAACTCTGTTCAAGTAGGAGGGTGGACTATTCATAACGCAGATGATAACCTGTTTGCTAACCCACAAGAGACACTGGAAGACATTCTTGTATATTCTTTTAACACTGGAGCAGTGCGCATCGCTAACCGTATAGGTAAAAAGAAAGCTTATGAATATATTACAAATTTTGGATTTTCTAAATGTACAGGTGTAGATTTCCCTGGTGAATTAGGAGGACTACTATCGCCTTTAGAAGAGTGGTCTTCGGTAACTTCAGCTACTGTTTCTTTTGGCCAGGGTATTGCTGTTACTCCATTACAGATGGCTATAGCTTTTTCTGCCATTGTAAATGGAGGGAAGTTAATAAAACCGCATTTTGCAAAAAGGATTTTAAACGGGAAAGGAGAAGTGGTAAAAGAATTTTTACCACACTGTATAAAACAGGTAATTAAGCCCAGTACTTCTAAACAATTAAGGGAAATTCTTGCACAGGTAGTAGAGAGAGGTACTGGTAAAAGAGCAGCTATAGAGGGAGTAGAGGTAGGTGGGAAGACTGGCACAGCACAGGTAGCAGACCCGTCTGGGGGATATTCAGGAGAGGCATATATTGCTTCATTTATTGGCTTTTTCCCGGTAGATCGACCTAAATATTTAATTTTAATTAAGGTAGATAAACCCAGAGGCATTAAATGGGGTGGGTATGTAGCAGCACCTGTATTTAAAGAAATAGGAGAGCAAATTTATTCTTTAAAAGGATTATGAAAATACTTACTTTATCTAATCTTTTTCCTTTGGTTAATTTGCAACATCCGAATATTCCAATTAAAGGAATAACTTGTGATTCTCGCAAAGTGGAAGAAGGGTTTCTGTTTGTATGTATAACTGGATATAAACTGGATGGACATCAGTTTGTAGAAGATGCGATAAGAAGAGGAGCGGTAGCAATAGTTGGAGAAAAGGAACTTTCTCTGCCACCAGATATAGAGTATATTAAGGTGGAAAATTCCAGGAAGACTATGGCTAATATAATTTCTCTTTTTTATGGGAATCCTGCAAATTCCTTAAATTTAATTGGTATTACAGGCACTAATGGCAAGACTACTACTGCATTTATGGTTAAGAATATTTTAAAAAATGCTGGTTACCAGGTTGGTTTGATAGGAACAATAGAAGTGCATATAGGAGAAGAGGTGGTTTCTACTAATCTTACTACTCCTGATTCTTTTGAAATCCAAAAGCTTTTTGCAGAGATGGTGGAGAGAGGAATTAAATGGGTGGTTATGGAGGTTTCTTCTCATGCCTTAAAGCTAGATAGAGTTGAGGGTTGCAAGTTTAAGGTAAGTGTATTTACTAATTTTACCCAGGACCATCTGGATTTTCATCCAACTATTGAGGATTACTGGAGCACAAAAGCGCACTTGCTTGATTTTCAGCCTCAATACATAAATCCTATAGCTGTATTTAATGGAGACGACAAAGAAGTAAGAAAATTAATTCCTACTTTTGGTGGTCATAGAGTGGTATTTACAATTTCTAAAGATTTAGAAGATTTGATTTCTGCAAATACAATTATTAAAGCTTTTAATTTAAAGTTTACTTCTGGTGGAACAATTTTTAACTTTTTATGGGAAGGCAAAACGTATGAGGTTAATCTTAAATTGTTAGGGTGTTTTAATGTCTATAATGCTATAGCTGCCTTAGGAGCTACTTTGTCACTTGGAATAGCGCCAGAGGTAGCTATCTCAGCTTTAGAAGATATGCAACCTGTGAAGGGTAGATTTCAACCTGTCTGGGCAGGTCAACAATTTAAAGCAATTGTAGATTATGCCCATACTCCTGATGGTTTAGAAAATATATTAAAAAGTTTAAGGGAGATTACCCTTGGTAAGCTTATTGTGGTTTTTGGATGTGGGGGAGACCGTGATCCATTTAAAAGGCCATTAATGGGAAGAATTGCTGCTAAGCTTGCAGATTTTGTTATAATAACTTCTGATAATCCTCGAAGTGAAGACCCGAATAAGATTATTGCCGAAATTTATGCAGGAGTAAAAGAAGTAGAACTAGAAAAAAAGGTAAGTTGTATTTTAGAACCAGATCGTAAAAAGGCTATTGCATTAGCAGTTGAAAGGGCATCAAGCTTTGATACGGTTTTAGTAGCAGGTAAAGGACACGAAACCTATCAGTTAATAGGTAAAGAGCGATTACCATTTGATGATACTGAAGTATTAAAAGAAGTTATTAAGGATGTTCTTATTAACGAGTGAAATTATTGAAGCCACTAAAGGGATTTGCGTAAAAGGTGAAGTTACTCAACCCATTTTAGGTATTTCCACTGATTCTCGTAATATTAAAAGGGGAGACCTTTTTATACCTTTACGTGGAGAACATTATGACGGCCATTCTTTTATTGAGCAGGCTTTAGGAAGTGGAGCAATAGGTTATCTCACTGAAAGGAAAGAGTTGATGCTATCAACTGCACAACTTGTAATTTTTGTTTCAGATACACTTTGTGCTATGCAAAGAATAGCAAGTTTCTATAGAAGCAAATTTTCTGTCCCTGTAATTGCCGTTACAGGTAGTAATGGGAAGACTACAACTAAAGAGCTGATAAGTTTTTTATTAAAAGATAAATTTCGTGTTTTAGCTTCGGCTGAAAATTTTAATAACCATATTGGAGTGCCAAAAACTTTGTTTGAGATTTCTAAAGATATAGATATTGTGGTGCTTGAATTTGCAATGCGCGGAAGAGGAGAGATAGCAGAGTTAGCCTGTATTGCTAAACCTTCTATAGGAGTAATTACCAATATTGGAGAGGCACATCTTGGCAGGCTTGGTAGTATAGAAGCAATTGCAATGGCTAAAGGAGAGTTATTAGAGTTTTTACCACCAGATGGATTGGCATTAATAAATGCTGATAATGAATGGGCAGGAATGCTTTCTTCTCTTACCAGAGCCAAAGTTTTGACATTTGGCTTTGCTCCAAATGCTAAATATAAAGCAGAAATTGTAGAGTATAAAGGTGAAAAGGGGCTGAGATTTCTATGGAATACTCCAGAAGCTACTTACAATCTTTACACTCCTTTACCGGGCAAACATAATTTATATAATTTAATGCCTGCACTTATTATTGCCGAAATTTTTGGTTTGTCTCTAGAAAGTGAAGTTAAGCGGTTAGCTGATTTTACTTTTCTTTCTAGAAGATTTCAATTTAAAAATTCTGCCAATGGTTATTTAGTAATAGATGATTGTTATAATTCAAGTCCTACTGCTTTAAAAAATATAGTGGAGTTTATTATTTCTACTTATCCAGCACGGAGAAAAGTGCTTGTTTTGGGCGATATGCTGGAGTTGGGAGAAAGTGCTTCGCTTTTTCATTACCAGTTAGGTAAGGAGTTTGCTAGTAATGGTATTTATATATTTGCCACAGGTGAATTGTCTAGGTATTTTACTCGTGGTGCAGAGGAGATTCGCAGAGAACTTGCTTTTTATTATTCAGATAAAGAGCAGTTAGTTAAAGAATTGTTATCTTTTTTGAGACCTTTAGATATAGTAGTGGTAAAAGGTTCAAGAGCAATGCAAATGGAAAAGGTGGTAGAAAAGTTATTATGAAACTTACAGATATTATTTTAATTTTTCTCTGGAACTTTCTCTTTACAATATTTGCTACCCACTGGCTGATTTCCTTTTTAAAAGCTAGAAGCATAGGGCAAAAAATAAGGGAAGAAGGTCCCAGATCACATTTATCAAAGCAGGGTAACCCCACTATGGGGGGTATAGTATTTGTTGCTGCTTTGATTACAACTATCTTGATTTTTAGAAATATTTTTTTTGAGTATATCACTTTATGGTTGGTTATAGTAGCTGGAGCAATTACTGGTTTTATGGATGATTGGATTAAGGTTTTAAAACACAGATCTCTGGGATTAAGGGCCAGGGAAAAATTGGCTTTGCAGTTTTTATTTTCAATACTTTTAGGCTGGTGGTGTTATAGTTGTGGTTATACTTTTACTTATTTACCCTGGGGAGGTAGTCTGGAACTTGGATGGACAAAAATTATACTAGTATCTCTTTGTTGGGTAGGTAGTTTAAATGCAGTTAATTTTACTGATGGCTTAGATGGCCTTGCTTCCTCTACTACTACTGTTGTAGCAATAATACTAGCAGGATTTCTCTATATCTTAAATCCTATGGATAATTTAATTGGGTTTTTGTTTGCAGTTGTGGGAATTAATCTGGGTTTTTTGTTGTTTAATGGTTACCCAGCTTCAATTTTTATGGGTGATATAGGTTCTTTTTTTCTTGGAGCTGCTTTAGCTACAGTTGTAGTGGTTAGAGGACTGGAGTTATGGTTTATATGGTTAGGTTTACCATTTGTTCTGGAAGTAATATCAGTAATTATTCAGGTCATTTCATTTAAAATGACAGGCAAGAGAGTATTTAGAATGACCCCTATCCACCATCATTTTGAACAAATGGGTTTTCCTGAGGTCAAGATTGCACGAGGCTTTACAATATTGACAATTATAATAGGAGGTGTTGGGTTGTATCTGTTTTTACTGCTAAAATGAATAAAACGAGTTTGCCAAACAGAGTATCTGTATTAGGAATGGGTAGAACTGGAATGGCGGTGAGCATTTATCTGGCAAAAAGAGGTGTGAATGTTTATCTGAGCGATATAAGAAAAGATGAATTTTCTAAAGAATTAGATAAACTTTCTCTTTATCCCGGGATAAAGATTACACTGGGAGAGCATAATATTGAGGAGTTAAAAAGGAGTGATTTAATAGTTATAAGCCCTGGCATCCCATTTGATTTGCCTTTTATAAAAGAGTTGTGTGATGATGGTTTCCCGGTGATTAGCGAGATAGAGCTTTGTTATTTACTTACTGACCAGCCCTTTATAGCTATAACCGGTACTAAAGGAAAATCTACTACTACTGCTTTGCTTTATCATATTTTAAAAACTGCTAATGTGCCAGCAGTTTTAGGAGGTAATATTGGAACTACTTTAATTAGTGTTTTACCTGATACTTTTGAAAAAACATATATAGTATGTGAAGTTAGTAGCTTCCAACTGGAAGGATGTATTCGTTTCTCGCCATTTATTGGGATATTTTTAAATTTTTTCCCTGACCATCTAGATCGCCATAATGATATGGAAACTTATTTTGCTTTAAAATCAAAACTTTTCTTAAATCAGACATCTGAGCAGAAAGCACTCCTTAACTGGGGTGATAAAAAAATAAGAGGGTTAAGCAGTCTTTTGCGCTCCAGTGTATTCTATTTTAATTTTCCACACACTTTGCCATATAAAGAAGGGGTAATATTAAAGGACGATACATTTTATTATCGTTTTAATGGAAAAGATATAGCGATTACTGACACAAGCAAAGTACCCTTGATAGGACAGCATAATTGGGAGAATATAATGGCTTCAGTAGAGGCAGCTTTGCTTTTAGGGGTAGATATTGAGGTGATACAGAATGCCATAAGTAGTTTCTTACCACTGCGACACAGGCTAGAATTTGTAGCAGAAATAAATTCTGTAAAATATTATAATGACTCTAAATCTACAACTCCAGAATCTGTAAAAGCAGCTGTAAGGAGTTTCTCAAAATCTGTTATCTTAATTGCTGGCGGGCGAAATAAATTAAAAGATATTTCCAATTTTTTTACTTCTATTGAATCCAGGATTAAAGCACTCTTCTTAATAGGAGAATTACAGGAGGAATTATATCCTTTAGCAAAAAGGGCAGGTTTAAGTATTGTAAAAAAATGTGTTACCCTTAAAGAAGCTGTAGAGGATGCAACACAGCTAGCAGAAAAGGGAGATATAATATTATTTTCGCCAGGAGGAACTAGCTTTGACATGTTTAAAAATGCCGAGGAAAGAGGAGAAGCATTTTTAGAGCTAGTAATGAGTTTAAAGGATGTTAAATAGAAGGTTACCTAATTTAAATTTATTATTAATAACTACTTTTTTAGTTGGCATAGGACTAATTATGGTAAATAGTGTAATTCAACCACGTATGGAAGGGAAGACATTTTTCTTAAAGCAGTTGTTTGGAGTTATTTTAGGTTATGCGGGTATGTATTTAGCATATAAAATAGATTTATATTTTTTAAGAAGAATTACACGATATTTGTTGATGTTTAGTGTAATTTTATTGATATTGGTATTAATTATAGGGGTAGAGGTTAAAGGGTCTAAGCGATTCTTGAGTTTAGGACCTTTGTTGTTTCAGCCATCTGAATTTATGAAATTAACTTTAGTTCTTTTCTGGGCAAATTTACTATATCAATATAAGATTTTAAAAAGGAAGAACGAGTTTGGGAGAATAATTTTAACAATATGGATGTTCATAATAAGTTGTATTTCTTTTTATTTAATAGAAAAAGAGCCAGATTTAGGAACAGTGCTGGTGCTTGGAGGTTCTATGGTAGGTATGTTATTTTTGGGAGGTATAAAAAAAAGATATGTAGTTTCAGTAATGTTAATAGGTGTACTGGTTGTAGTAGCATTAGTTTTTTTAAGAGCTAGTCCTGCTACAGATTATCGTAAAGGACGCATAGCTGCCTGGCGTAACCCTTGGATGTATGCCAGTAGAGAAGGGTATCAAACTGTTGAAGCTATACTTGCCCTTGGCTCAGGCAAAATAAAAGGGATTGGATTAGATGAAAGTAGACAGAAGTTATTTTATCTTCCAGAAGCTCATACTGATATGATTTTTGCTATCATTGGAGAGGAATTTGGTTTTTTGGGATGTCTTATAGTATTGTCTAGTTTTATTTATTTTACTTATTGTGGATTTTCTATAGCTAGTAAATGTTATGATTTTTATTCAATGTTACTTGCAGCTGGCTTAACTGGCATAATCTCTTTACAGGCTTTGTTAAATATAGGGGTAGCTATAGGGGCACTTCCTGTAACTGGTGTTACACTTCCTTTTATTAGCTATGGTAACACCTCTTTAGTGGTAAGTTTAACTAATGTAGGTATTTTATTAAATATTTCTCGGCGCTTTGCAATTAGTACTGAAGAAGGGGTGTTAGAAATATAAGATGATAGGTAATACTGTTCATTTTATTGGAATTGGTGGTGCAGGGATGAGTGGCATTGCTAAAGTACTTCTTGAAATGGGCTATAAAGTGACAGGTTCAGATTTAAGAGAGACTAAAATTACCAGTAAACTAGTTCAAATGGGTGCTAAAGTTTATTTGGGCCACAGGGAAGAAAATGTAACCCCTGATGTAGATATGGTTGTAGTTAGCTCTGCTATAGCTTTGGATAACCCAGAACTTCTGAAAGCTAACAGGTTAAAGATTCCTGTTTTACATAGAGCAGAATTGCTCGGGTTATTAATGAAAAATAAAAAGGGAATTGCTGTTACAGGAGCTCATGGTAAGACTACAACTTCTTCTTTGATAGCCACAATGTTGGAGAAGGCCGGGCTTTCTCCAACAATTATAGTAGGAGGAGAGATAATTGAATTAGACACCAATGCTAAATATGGCAGAGGAGATATTATAGTGCTAGAGGCAGACGAAAGTGATGCTTCTTTCCTTTATCTTGATCCTCAAATTATAGTAGTTACTAATATTGATGTTGATGTAAATTTAAGCTCTTCCACTTTTGCTTCTTTTAACAATGACTATTCTTCTTTACTGGAAAAGGTGAAGTCTATGTTTAAGGAGTTTCTCTTTCGCCTTCCCCCTGACGGGGTAGCAATATTAAATATAGATTGTCCCGTCATTCAAAGTATTATTCCCTCCATTTCTGTTCCTTATTTTACTTTTGGGATTAATAATTCTGCAGATTTTAATGGCACCAATATAGTATTTAATGAAGGAAACACTATGTATGATTTCCACAAAGAGGGTAAGGAAGATAGAAGGGTAAGAACAGCTCTTATAGGAAAACACAATGTTACCAATAGTTTAGCAGCTATTGCAGTGGGAGAGATGCTTGGGTTAGAGTGGAAAGAAATTTTTTACGGCTTGAGCACTTTTAAAGGGGTACATAGAAGACTCGAGATAATAGGAGATGTAAATAATATCCTGGTCATAGATGACTATGCTCATAATCCTGCTAAAATAGCTGCTACACTTCAAGCAGTAAAAGAAATGTGGAGTAGACGGCGGGTTATTGCAGTATTCCAGCCACACAGGTATACAAGGGTTAAGTTTCTTAAAAGTCAATTTATAAACTCCTTTACTTTTGCAGATGCTATAGTAGTTACTCCTATTTATTCCGCTTCAGAGAAACCCTTATTTGGAGTTACCGGCAAGGAATTAGCTAGTAGTATAAAGAAGAATAATCCCTTGAAAGTTGTTTATTATGCTGAAGGTTTTCGGGAGATTTTGGATTGGCTTAAAGAGAATACTGCAAGTGGTGATATTGTCATCACTTTAGGTGCTGGAGATATTACAGATATTGCTTATAGATTTTTAGAGGAGTTAAAAAGTGGAGTTTAATTCTTCTATTCTTAGTGGAATAGAAAAAGATTTTTATCTTATAGATTTAACTGTAATAAGAAAGGAGAACTTTTATCGTAAATTAGAGTTTATATTGTGTATAATTTGTTTTTCCCTGGCTCAATACCTTTTTTTTACCTCTAATTATTTTTATATAAACAATGTGATAATAAACGGTAAAGGTGTTATAGAGAGTCAACAACTTATATCGCTGGCTCAAATAAAGGGAAGACATATTTATGAAGTGTGGAGGAAACGCAATATAATCACACAGGAGCTTTCTTCTCTTCCATTTATTAAAAGTATTAAAGTTGCTTTTACATTACCTGCTTCTGTTATAATTGATTATGAGAGTAATACACAAGTTGGTATAATAAAAGATGGAGATGAAGCTTTTGCAGTAGATACTCAAGGAGTGGTGCTTAAAAGGGTTTCGCCTGAAGAGGCAGAAAAATTTATCTGGATAGATATGCCATTATATGAAAAAGTTACTATAAGAAAGAAGTTTCCTCAAATAAGTGAATTAACACTTTGTTGTGATATAATTAAGGAGTTTTCAGATGAGTTTAATAAAATTACTAAATTTGGTGATAAAATAATATTATGGGATAAAAGAGGATTAAAGATTATTATAGATAATGCCTCTCAGCTAGAAGAAAAATTAGATTACATACCACAGATTTTAAGTATAGGAAGAAAAAATAGAGAAAACATAAGTTATATAGACCTTCGTTTTTCTAAACAGTGTATATTTAAACGAAAAGGTGGTAAAAGTGGAAGGAAGGAAAAATAGATTAGAACAGTGGTTAATGGAAGCAATTATATTAGCTTTTCTGGTGGGTATAATTGTTATGTGGAAAGTTAGAATAGAATATGAAAGCTCAGTATCTCCAACTTCCACTGCTATGGAATATTTGATTTTACTAAATGGTAAATTAGAAAATGAACGGGATAAATTGCAAAAAGAAATTAAGGCACTTAGAGGGCAACTTGAGATTTATGCTGAATCCTCTTCCAGAGGCGAAAGCCTTCTCAAAGCATTAAGCAGTGAACTTGTAAAAGCTAAAATGGAAGCAGGTTTAGTGCCTGTAGAGGGTCCGGGTGTTGTGATTACATTAAAAGATAGCACAAGGAAGGTTAGTTCAGGAGAAGATTTTTATTTCTTCTTAATTCATGATATGGATTTGCGATTGCTGGTAAATGAACTTTGGGCAGCAGGAGCAGAAGCTATTTCTATTAATGATCAGAGGATTGGGACACGAACTTCTATAAGGTGTATAGGTTCCACTATACTTATTAATACTTATAGAGCTTATTCTCCCTATGTTGTTAAAGCTATAGGTGCTTCAGATAAGCTGGAGAGTGCTTTAAAGATGCCAGGAGGGTATCTGGATTCATTGGCAATGAGTATCTTGAATGGAGTTGAGATAAATATAAGAAAGGAAGACAATATAATTATTCCTGCCTATACAGGAGCAATTGATTTTACTTATGCAAATATGATTAAACAAGAAAATGAGAAGTAGTTTGTTAGTCATTCTGTCATTAGTTATAGGTGGTTTAATTGGTTATTTACTCCCATCTTTTAATTTAAGTTATATTTATGTAAAATATATAGAAGTAGGATTATTAATTATTTTTAACACAATTTTAGAGATCATTCATGTTAGTTTGAAAGGGAGTTCTGTAAAGAGTTTAGTTATAGTTCAATTTTTTTTAAATTTATTAATTTCTTTTTTTCTCATATATATTGGAGATAGATTAGAAATAGAACTTTATTTAGCGGTTACGGTAGCCTGGGTAATTAAGATTATCACCAATTTAAATTTTTTGGGTGTTGGAAAGTGAAAGGGCTTTCAATTACTGGAATTGATGTAGGAACTACAAAGATAGGGGTGGTAATGGCAGATTTATATAAGCAGGATATACTACATCTTACCTGTGTTAAAGCATTTCCTGCTAGAGGCTTATGGAAAGGTGTAATAATAGAATTAGAAGAGGCAAGCACTGCCATAAGCAATGCAGTCAGAAGTGTAGAAGAAGAGGTTGGGAAAAAAATTAATTCAGCTGTAGTAGGGATTACTGGCTCTCATATTAATTCTTGTAATATTAAGGTTAACCTGGACTTGCCTCCTTATGATAATAGTATCACAGAAGAAGTTTTAAAAAAGTTAAATTCTCTAGCAATGAGTGCGGCTTATAGACAGGGGAAAAGAATACTTCATTTGATACCTAGAGAGTATATAATAAATGGTTTAGGAAAATTTAAAAATCCTTTGGGTTTAAAAGCTACAAATATTATATTGGATGCTCACTTAGTAATGTGTGGAGAAGTATTTTATCGTAATTTAGAGAGGTGTTTAAATGAAGTTGGAATTACAATAGAGGGGGAACAGCTTGTACTTGAGCCCTTAGCTTCTTCTTTAGCTGTTTTGACTGATGAGGAGAGAGATATAGGAGTAGCTCTTATAGATATTGGAGGAGGCACATCTGATTTGGCTATATTTATACAGGGTAAACTTTGTTATAGCGGTGCAATTCCAGTAGGTGGAGAAAATATTACTTATGATTTAGCAGTAGGATTAAATACTACTAGAAGTGAAGCAGAGAGAATAAAAAAGGAGTATGGTTATGCACCATTGGAAGAGGAGGATATTTTTTTCCGTGATGTAAAAGGCACTTTACGGAAGATTAAAGCAAAGCAGTTGTGTGCTTTTTTATATCCTCGTCTTGTAGAAATGTTGGAATTGATTGGGAAGGAGATAGTATCTTTAGGTGATCTGGGACAGCTTGGAGCTGGAATAGTATTTACTGGTGGTAGTTCTTTACTTTCTGGATTTATTCCTCTTGCGAAAAAATTGCTTGCCCCTCTACCAGTAAGATTAGGTGAGCCGGTGCTACTGGGAGAAGCTTTTTCTCCAGCTTTTGCTACAGGCATAGGGTTAGTTTTGTGGCAGAAAAATTTATCCTTTAATTCAAATTCAAATATAGAGAATTTGTGGGGAAAAGTAAGAAGGAGTTTTTGGGTTTTGGTTGAAAAAGTATATAAAAAAGGAGGAGGCCAAATTGGAAAGAAAACAGGATTTATCAACAGTTGATTTTGTGAGTAAGAAAGCAAAGATAAAAGTAATAGGTGTAGGTGGGGGAGGCTGTAATGCAATTAATAGAATGATAGAGATGGGAGTGAATGGGGTAGACTTTCTTGCTATTAATACAGATGCGCAGTCGCTTGAGACTTCTATTTCACCAGTAAAACTTCAGATAGGGACTAAATTAACTGGAGGTTTAGGCACTGGAAGTGATCCTCAAATGGGTCGACAGGCAGCAGAAGAAAGTAAAGAAGCTATTCAAGAAGCAATTGCAGGGGCTGATATGATTTTTATTACTGCAGGTTTTGGTGGTGGCACTGGCACAGGTGCTTCTCCTCTTATTGCAGAATTGGCAAGAGAAACAGGTGCTCTTACTGTAGCAGTATTAACAAAGCCATTTAATTTTGAAGGTAAAAGAAGAAGAGAAATTGCAGAAAATGGTCTTAAGGAGCTACAAACAAGAGTAGATACTTTAATTACAATTTCTAATGAACGGTTACTTGAGATTCTGGATAAACGAATTACTTTCGTTGAAGCAATGAAAATAGTAGATGATATACTGCGTCAATCAGTTCAAGGAATAACTGATATAATTACTTATCCTGGGATGATAAATGTAGATTTTGCTGATGTAAATACAATTATGCGGAATGCTGGTACTGCTTGGATGGGAATTGGTAAAGCTTCTGGAGAGAAGCGAGCTGAGGAGGCAGCAAAAGCAGCTATATCGAATCCTCTTTTAGAGACAACTTTAGAGGGAGCTAGAGGAGTCTTATTCTGTTTAATGGCTGGTGAGAATTTCGGCCTTCTGGAGTTGTCAGAAGCTGCAAATGTAATTACAACTTTAGCTGCACCGGATGCTTTAATAATACATGGAGCAGCTATTGACCCTTCTATGGGAGATGAGGTAAAGTTAATCATTATTGCTACTGGATTTGGACCTGCAAGAGGAGCTTCTAAAGAAGAGAAAGCAGAAGATAAAAGTATATTTACTACTTTAAGGCGTCCACCGCTTGTAACTGGTGATAATATTGATATCCCTGCCTTTTTAAGAGCTCGTAGTAAAAAAGCTATCCCGGAAGTGGTAGAAAAAGAAAGCGAATGATGGGAGGAGAAAATAAATTTGGAAATTATAGAGTTTGAAGGCGTTAGATTAAATGCGATGCTTGAAGAAACCAAACAACTCTTAAAACTAGCTGCTCTTACTTTAAATTTGAAAGAATTTATAAAAAAATCTAAAGATGCACTTCCTTACAAAACCGCTAAAGCTAAATTAAATCATATAAATGCAATAAAGGATAGATATTTAGAATTAAAGGGAGAAGAGATACTTCTTACACCGTTACTTAAGTTGATTTCAAATGAAAAAGTTGCAGAAAAAATTAAGGATGAAGTGCTATTTTATCATTTAACTCGCTCAGAGCCTATTGTTAAGGAGATTATGTATTACATTTATAATTTTCTACCTGCAAAGAAAGAGATTTCTTTAGAAGAATTTCGTCGAAGTGCATATTTACTGATGGATAAAAAAGCACAGGATATAGTTGCAAAGTTGCTAGATAATCTTACAAACTTTAAACTTATATCTAAGGAAGAAGGTAAAATAAAATTTGATTATTATTCTGTTAGCTGGCAGAGCTTTATTTATGCTTTACTGCATTTCTTTAATAAGAAAACAGTTATTACTTTTGAAGAGATACTTAATTCTTTAATTCCACGAATATATCTATTAAATTTAGTTAATATAAAGGAATACCTTATGGTGGCTAGAAACTCGTGGCTGTTGCGTCCTGCAGGAAAGGGACAGAAAAATAAAATTTATTTATTAACATCGTTAGACAAATTTATAGATTATTTAGATTCTATACCAAGTACTTTTTAAATCCTCAAGGAAGGTTTAGTTATTATTACAGGTAATTGCAGTCGCCCCTAATGCCCTTTGCAGTTAATTGTATTATTTTCAGGTTAAAAAGAGAAAGTATTTTTTTGAAACTCTCCATTTAACGCTTTTACTGTATATAGTTTAAGTAAAGGATTTGTCTCTTTTTTAAGGAATTCTCTTAAATAAGCCTTAATATAATCATCTTTAAATCTCCCTAATGTTGATATAATAGCAAATTTTATTTCAACTTCTTTCCTTTGTTTAAGTGTTGCTATTAAATGGTTAACTAGTTTTTTATCTTCAATTAAACCTATTAAGGTGGATGCAACTATTGCTTCTTCCTGAGAACCTCTCTCAAGGGCTAAGAGAAGAGGTAATTGCTTTTCTTTGTATCCCATACAATACAAAGAAGTAGAAATTTTAAGAGATAGTATATTTTCTTCTTTATTTTGAGTTACAGGGATTGGAGGCAAGTTTAGATTTTTCTTTATGTAATTCCATACTACTCTAAGTCTTTCTTTTTGAGGCAAAGAAAATTTATTTATTTTTTTAATTTCCTGGTAAATGGTTAAAGCTATGTTATAAAATTTGAATTCTAAAAACATATCTCCCAGGTAGTTTCTTAACAACTCATTAGTAGGATTTGCTTTAAGGAGTAGTTTTATTTCTGAAAGTAGTTGAGGGATTATATCTTCCTGAAAGGATAATTTAAATAAATTATATCTATACTTTTCACAATACGGGTCTAGCGAAAATGCTTTTAAATAAGCTTTCAGGGCAAGTAAAGGCTTGTGGAGTATCTCAAAAGCTTGTCCCATTTCCCAGTATGCCTCTGGAAGGTATATGAAAAAGGATAAAGCTTGCACACCCATTCTTAAAGCCACTAAGGGTTTTCCTGTTTTATTGTAGTGTTTAGCCAGATACAAGTAAGGCTCGGGGTTAAAAGGGTTGTTGCCTCTAACTAATTTAAAATAACTTTCAAAAGGAAGTTTTCTAAAGAGCATATCTCTTTCAAAACTTATTAATTCTTTTTCTAATAGTCGGGTAAAGAAATACAGCAAAAATTGAGGGTCTCTTTTATTAAGTTTATAGAGAGTAAGTGCTTTTGAACGAAGCTTTTCTCCGTTTATCCAGTTTGCTTCAAACATTCCTATATAAATATCTAAGATAAACTCGGGTGAGATATTGGGCTGTTGATTGAATAACAAGGAGAGGAGAGATAGAGTCTCTTCCACTAATGTATTTTCTTCTACCAGTAATGCGGGCAAAACTTCTTCTAATAAACTATTATCATTGTAGTGTTGATAAAGAATTTGTAATAGTTTTTTTGTTGCAATCTGAGATGGGACTAACTCTTCTTCTAAAAGATATAAATAAATACTTGCTTTCTCTCTATAATTTAGTTCTTTTAAATTTGGTATCTTTAAAGCTAATTGAAGCTCTTTTAGAATTACATCTATATGACAAATTTCTCCCAATTCTGGTTCTAATTGTAAAAGTTTTGTATAAAAATGAAAAGCTTTTTCTAGCTCTCCTTTTCTTAAAGCTACATCTCCAGATAGTAAGTTGGCTTCTCCAATTAAAGAATTAATAGATAAAGCAAGATGTGCATATTGTTCAGCGTCTTTAACATTATTGAATAAAAGATTTAATTCACATAATAAAAGAAGTGGAAGAGGATTTAGAGGTTGTTTCTGCATTGCATTTTTAAGTTCTTTAGTAGCTTCAGTGAGATTACCCACAGTAAATCCATATAATCTACCCAGATAAATTTCTGGAATTAAATTACTATCACTTATATTAATTAACCTGTACCCGCAGAACTTGCAAAACTTTGATTTTGGAGGGTTGCAATAATTACAGTTAGTGCATCTCATCTTTTCTCCAGCTGTGCTACTGCCGTGCTAAGAGTTAATATTAATTGCAATTGTTGCAAACACTTATTTTGTAAGATAATAAGAAGCCTCTTCCTCTTCTTTATTTTTTTCTAATTCTAAATTAATGAAAGTAGTAACTTTTAGTTCTCCTTCTGGAAGGAAGGTGTTAGTAAATGTTTTGACAGTTGATTTAATAAGTTTACCTTCAGCTATAGCAAAATAATTCTCACCCGTAGCCCCAATGCTTTGTTTAATATTATCTGGTAGTTGAATATTTACAGTTTGAATTTCTACTTTAATTTTAGCACATTTAAATCCATTTTGATTTATTATGTCTTCCAGAGTATAACTTGTAGTAAGAGATAAAGGAGAAGATAGGCCTGAAATTTGAATTTTATCCTTGCCCCCCCATTGAGAATTTAATTCTATAGCTTCTTTAGGAAGTATGGAAGGGGTTGTTACTCCTAAACCTCCAGAATCTATCATCTCGCCTGAGGAGGTCATTTTAAATAAATATACTTTTTCTATTATGGGTAATGAAGCTTGAATATTGTCTTTCCAGTATTTTGCTCCAGTTATATTAACTTCTACCCTAAAAGTATCTTCTGATATTTTTTCTTTTAGTCTCTGCTGTAAAGAAAGTTCAAGCTTACTTTCACTTTTTTCGTATTCACTACCTAAATAAGCTTCTTCCAAGGAGTATATAGTTACTCTGTATAAATCTATTTCATTTTCTTTAAATTTATACTGTAAATAAATAGCTACTGACATATAAACTAATTTACCTTTACCGTTAATATATCAAAGTTTATACATAGAGTCAATACTAGAATAATAAAAACTATAATTTCGGCAGTAAATTTTGCAGGTAATCTCAGGATATTTACAAAAGACTTAAGGAAAGGTGAGATATTCCCCCACCTCACATAGAGATAATAACCCTAATAAACTTTACTATTTAAGCAGGTAAAGGCAAAATTTTAGCGAACTATAATTTCCTATGCAGGAATTAATTAGAGATTATATTTTAAAGAGTATAAAATTGAAAGAAGAAGTTGTTAGAGTTTTATTAACTCAAATAGAAAAGGTAGCAATTTTATTTATTAATACTATAAAGAGCAAAAGGACAATTTACTTTTTTGGAAATGGTGGTTCGGCAGCAGATGCAGAACATTTTGCTACAGAGTTAGTGGGACGACTTTTTAAATTTAATCATCCACCAGCATCTGCAATAGCACTCACTACTAATACTGCTTTGCTTACTGCTATAAGTAATGATATGGGATTTGAGAATATATTCTCAAGACAGTTAGAAGCACTGGCTAGACCAGGGGATCTGGCTATGGGAATTACTACAAGTGGAAATTCTTTGGATGTGCTTAAAGGTTTAATTAAAGCTAGGGATTTGGGAGTGCAGACAGTGGCTCTTACGGGTGGTAACGGTGGTGAGGTTATAAAGATTGCCACTACCTCTATAGTTGTTCCATCTTATTTTACACCTCATATACAGGAAGTACATATAATGATAGGGCATATTTTGTGTGAAATGGTTGAGAGGAGTGTATTTGGGAAACGGGGAGATGAATTTTAACCATATCTTTGAAATACTGAAAAATTTTTCTAATCATTCCATAATGGTTGTAGGAGATTTGATGCTGGATGAATGGATTTTGGGAAAAGTGGAGCGAATATCTCCTGAAGCCCCTATTCCGGTTGTAGAAGTAGAGGGAGAAAGTTTTACCCCGGGAGGCGGAGCTAATGTAGCCAATAATTTTAAAGCCCTTGGTTCGGAAGTAAAATTAGTAGGAGTAGTTGGTAAAGATGAGGCAGGGGAGAGACTTTGTAATATTTTGCAGAAGGAGGGCATCGATATAAGGGGTGTTTTTGTAGACCCCTCTCGCCCAACAACTCACAAAGTGCGTGTTATAGCCCATAGCCAGCAGGTGGTTAGGATAGATAAAGAAAGTAAAAGTCCTGTTTCTGAGGAATTAAATAAAAAAATGATTGACTTTTTGAAAGAAAATTTAAGTGAAGTCGAATCTGTGGTTGTATCTGATTATGCTAAAGGAGTTGTGGGAGAGAATTTTATAAATGTTTTAAAGAGAGAAGCAAAGAAAGCAGGAGTAAAAGTAGTAGCAGGACCAAAACCTAAAGGAATTTTTTTCTTTCAAGGTATTTATTTGATTATATTAAATTTACAGGAAGCTTCGCTGGCATTAAATCAGGAGATTGATTTAAATAATCTTCAAAAATCAGGAGAGAACCTTTTAAAAGAATTAAATATAGATGCTCTTATTATTACCCTTGGTAAGGATGGCTTGAGTGCATTTACTAAAGAAAGCTTTTTCTTTATGCCTCCCTTTACATCTCAGGTATATGATGTAACTGGAGCTGGAGATACTGTGCTAGCAGTAGCAGTAAACTCTTTACTAAGTGGTGCAAATTGTGAAGAAGCAGCTTTTATTGCTAATTGTGCTGCAGGTGAAGTAGTAAGAAAGCTTGGAACAGCAACGATAAATGTGCAGGGGATTAGAAAGGCGTTGGAATCATTAAATGGAGTTTCAACATCTAGACTTTACAAAAGTAAAGTTTTATTCTATTAAAGATAGGAAAAGTAAAGTTCGGGTTGAAGATTTTGCTCGATGTGAAGTTACCGGTAGTTTTAGTGATTTTTTTTCTTCCATTCCCACTATTTTAGCAGGTAAAGATTTAAAAGAAATTGTAAATATTTTGACAACAGCTAGAAATAATGGTGAACCTATAATTTTTTCTTTTGGGGCTCATATAGTTAAATGTGGAGTTTCCCCTTGTTTAATTGAACTTATGAAAAGTGGCTTTTTTTCTCTTCTGGCCACCAATGGTGCAGGTATTATTCATGATTTAGAAATAGCTTTTTTCGGGCATACCTCAGAATTTGTTTCAGAGAATATTAAAGATGGTAGTTTTGGAATGGCAAGAGAATTGCCACAATTGATTAATCCGTTAGTTACAGGAAAAGAAGGTCTCGGAGAGGAATTAAAGAAAGTTTTTCAAGTTTTTTCTCCTTCCTATAAAGAAAAAAGCTTACTTTACTGGGCTTACAAATTAAAAATTCCTTTTACTGTTCATATAGCTATAGGTAGTGATATATTGCATCTTCACCCTTCCTTTGACCCCGCCAAAACGGCAGAAGCTAGTTTTAAAGATTTTAAGTTGCTTATAGAAGCAATATCATCTTTAGAAAGCAAAGGAGTAATATGGAATGTGGGTTCTGCAGTGATATTACCTACTGTAATAGAAAAGGCTATATCATTGGCTAGAAATCTTGGAGCAGAGGTTTCGGGGTTTACTGGTATTACATTTGATTTTTTAAATAATTATCGAAGTAATCTTTGCCCTCCACAAAGGGCTAGAGAATTAGGTGGCAGAGGATATTATATTATAGGTCACCACGAAATTCTGATACCTTTAATTACCTGGGCATTGTTAATATAATAAAGGCACAAAGCAAACATAGTAGAAAGATTAGTAATAATAAACTTTGTGCCTGTGCTTTTGTGCATAAAAAATTGTGAATAGAATTTAATGAGTATTAACGAATTGATAAATAGTTTTTTTACTCCAGAAGTAATTACTAGCTTAAAATTAGAGATAGAAGCTCACAGGGGTAGAGAGGTGTACTTTATTGGGTCCTCTGTGGATGGGAAGGTGGTAGAGGTGGAGGTATGGGCGAGGGGAAACACAAGTAGAGTGCCAGCAATTTTGCGTGTATTGGAACCAGGGAATGTTATTATTCATAACCATCCTTCTGGTGTGTTAGAGCCATCTTTAGATGATTTAGATGTAGCATCTATGGCAGGAGAAGAAGGTGTGGGCTTTTATATTATCAATAATCAAGTAACAGAAGTGTGTGTAGTAGTAAAAATATTTGAGCCTGTTAAAAGGGTATCAATTCCCGTAGAGAAGGTTACACATTTCTTTTTACCTGAAGGTTTATTAGCACAAAAGATTAAAGATTTTGAGATTCGTCCTTCTCAATTGCAAATGGTTGAAGCAGTTTCAGAAGCTTTAAATAACAGAGAAGTTTTAGTAGTAGAAGCTGGAACCGGGACAGGCAAGACTTTTGCTTATCTTTTTCCAATTGCTTTCTGGGCAAAGGAAAATAAAGAAAAGGTAGTAGTTTCTACCAATACAATTAATCTTCAGGAACAGCTTATTTACAAAGACATTCCTCTATTACAATCAGTACTCCCTTTCCCTTTTAAAGTAGTATTAATGAAAGGCAGGAATAATTACCTGTGCTTGAGGAAAGTAAGCTACCGGCGGAGACAGCTTTATATTAATCTAGAGGAAGAATTACAGAAGATATTTGAGTGGAGTGATAATACTTCTTGTGGAAGTATATCAGAACTTAATTTTATACCTTCCTGGGATGTGTGGGAGCAGGTATGTTCCGAACGCGAAACCTGTCAGGGAATAAAATGTTGCTTTTATGAAAAATGTTTTTTTTATCGTGCGAGAAAAGATGCAGCTTCTGCTGATATACTTGTAATCAATCATCATCTTCTTTTTTCACATCTTGCCCTTGAAGGAAGCATTGGTAAGGGGATTTTACCTAAATTTAAAAATATAGTCTTAGACGAAGCTCATCACTTAGAGGAGGTAGCGACAAAGTATTTTTCTCTTTCTTTTTCTTTTTCAGGATTACAGAAGCTTATTTCTAGAGGTTTTTCTGTAAAGGGAAAAGTGATGAAAGGGCTTTTAGCGGATTTAGAATACTTTTTAAGTGAAAAAAATCAAAAACTTCAACAAGCTAAAGAAATTTTTGGGGAAGCTAAAGAAAAAATTAAAGGTATACAAAGTAGCTTGGTTGAGTTTATATATTCTGAAGTTAATAACAAGTATTTTAATGAGTCTTATAAAATTAAAGTTACTCAACCTGTAGCTACTTTAATAAGAGTGCCATTAGAGGAGACTTTAGAGTTATTACTGGGGTTAGTCAAGAGCCTGGAGGAGTTAGAGAAAGATATAAGTTCAGTGGAAAAAAATGACAAAGACTTTTTAATGGATTTTAACGGTTTAAAATTTAAGATTTTAGCTAGGGTAGGGGAGATTAAGGAGTTTATAAAGGAAGAAGAAACTGAAAAAGAGGTAAAGTGGATTGAGATGACACATAGGGAGGGATCGGCATCTCAAGTACCTAAAAGTGATAATATAACCTTTGTCGTAGCTCCACTGGATATAAGGGATACCTTAAAAAGACTTTTATTTGACCCTATGGAGAGTATTATATTTACTTCAGCAACTCTTACAGTAGATAAAAGTTTTTCTTTTTTCCTCAATCAAACTGGTTTAGATACTTTAGAGCGGAAGGTAAATAAAATCTCTTTACCATCTTCTTTTGATTATGCAAAACAGGCGATAGTAGCTGTGCCTTTAGATTTTCCTTTGCCAGATAAAGATATGTTTCTAGAGGTATTTATAGAGTTTTTACAAAAGTTAATATTACTGCTGAAAGGAAGAACATTTGTATTATTTACCTCTTATCAGATGTTAGAAAGGGTATATAAAGAATTGCAGTTTAAAGAAGGAATTAGTGGAATGCTTCTACTTAAACAAGGGCAATTCCCTCGGTATAAATTGCTTGAACTTTTTAAGTCCGGGACTTCTTCTGTATTGTTAGCTACAGATTCTTTTTGGGAAGGTGTAGATGTAATAGGAGAGGCTCTGGAGTGCGTGGTAATTGTGAAACTTCCATTTCCAGTGCCTTCTGACCCCCTAATAGAAGCTAAGGGAGAGTATATGATTAGAAATGGGAAGGACCCCTTTTGGGATTATTTGTTGCCAAAAGCAGTTATAAAACTAAGGCAGGGATTTGGCAGATTAATCCGGACCTCCTTAGATAAAGGTATAGTGGTAATTTGTGATTCTAGAGTTGTGCTAAAATCTTATGGAGAAGTATTTTTAAGAAGTTTACCTCCTTCTCCTTTGGTATTAGAAAAAACAGAAGATTTATTTAAAGCTTTTAGAAAATTTCTGTTTAGAGATATAAATATTCACTAAACTCCATTCATATTTTTAGGTATAGCGATTCAAGTCTTTAAAAGTTTTTGTAATAGTTTAGTTTTTTAAAACCTCTCTTGCTAATTCCCAGATTATCCCACAGATATTCATAGATTAAAATAAATTTTCTAGACTATTTATTTTATTTAAGTCCTAAAGTTTTATCTTTTCTACTATTCCTTCCAACCTTTTGTGTCAATCTCTACTTTAATCTATGTGCTATTTTAAGTTGATTTTGTGCGAACGGAGCCCCCCTTAACTTCTACTTTGTGCCTTAAGTAGTAGTCAATGATTTAAGCAGTCCAGCAAAAAGCAGTACTAATTCAGTAGACTCTTCTATAGTAGCATAACTAATTGTTTCTCCAGAAAGAATCTTTTGACGCTTTTCCTTTGTTATTTCATCTATATAATATATTATTTCTAAGGCATTTTTATTTAAAATAGGGTTGTTTTTAACAGGAATAGATAAGGTAATATATACTCCTGTAATATGTGTATTAGGAGAAGAATTGGGATAGCCACCTGAACTATTTACAGCCACAACTCGTGGTGGAGGAGGTATTTCTTTTATGATACCTTCTATTTGAAGAAGCAGTGCAGGAACAGAAAGGGTAAACTCTTTTCGCTTGTGTGCATTAAGTGCATCAATTAAGAATTGCTTTCTAGGTTTTAACGGGAAGTTATGTGAAATCTCTTCTTGTAATTTGGTAATTATTTCTGATTGCTGGAAATAGAATTTAATTGCTTCCCCGAGATTAAATACTACTTCTTCTCTTGTTAATGCATAATCTATTGTATATTCTATTATTTCTCTTATTATTAATTTGAAAATTTCTTTCCATTTAGCCGGAAGATTTACATTTAAGGGAGCTAGCTCATTTTCTGTTATTTTATTTATAATTTCATCTTTATTATGCTTATTTTTCCAGATATAAGAGAATGTCTCTTTTTTGTTTTTTAATATAGAAAGTAATGATTTTAAGTTATTAAAATCTTTATTCATACTTTAAATATTATATCAGAAAAAACTTTTTAATCAAGTTTTTTGCATTAAAGGTCTTTTAATTTGTTATTCAAACTTTGTCTTGGCTCCTCAAAGTCAAGTATTTTTCCAGAGTAAAGGCTCAACTTTTTTCCAGAGTAGCCCCAAAAATTATTAATGCTCCACACCTCCTTTCTTTAAATTTTTAGCTCTGTAACTTGGTCCATTTATTTTAATAATAATTGAATGGTGGGCTATTCTATCAATCTATCTACCAGCATTAAAAATACTGCAGAAAAGAAATCAAACTTAAGTTTCTTACCTTTAATTACCTGTCTAAGGATTTTAGAGAATTCAAGAGTATCCCAGATTTTTTTAAAAACTTTTACAGCACCCTAGTTTCTCTTGCTTTTTTCTTCTGCAGTAGAAACATCCAAAACATATTTGCCACTTTCGCAGTATCTAAGTAAAGAAAGAGCTATCTTTTTTAATTGTTCTCTA
>Ga0123519_10000880_pt1 | contig 52721 bp, 45 predicted proteins | sample YelNatPaOPRAMG02_FD_87396 | JGI IMG/M metagenome (GOLD analysis project Ga0123519, IMG submission 87396) | Hot spring microbial communities from Yellowstone National Park - Yellowstone National Park OP-RAMG-02 (version 2) | ecosystem: Environmental > Aquatic > Thermal springs > Hot (42-90C) ...
ATTGATGTCTTTATAGGCGGGGGATCAAACCATTTTAAAAAACGGAAAGATGGAAAAGACCTGACAGCCCAGTTGAGAGGTCAGGGATATGATGTGGTTTTTACCCTTGAAGATCTGATGAAGTCAAATGCGAATAAAATTGCCGGACTTCTTGACACTGTCCACATGGCAAGATCAGTTGACGGACGCTTTGGTATGCTGGAGGCAATGACTTCCAAAGCTATTGAGACTCTGAGCAGAAACAAAAAGGGTTTTATCCTTATGGTTGAAGGTTCACAGATTGACTTTGCCGGTCATGGAAAAGATCTTGCATGGAATGTTTCTGAGGTTCTTGACATGGAAAGAGCTGTTACAAAGGCATATGAATTTGCAGAAAAAAGCCGTAACACTCTTGTGGTTGTAACTGCCGATCATGAAACCGGCGGATTGGCTTTGACCGGTGGTGATCTTAAGAAGAAGACAATTGAGGCTGTTTACGCTACAAACAATCATACCGCCGTTCTTGTTCCCGTTTTTTCTCACGGACCTGGTGCAGAGCGTTTTACAGGAATAATTGATAATACAGACTTTTTTCCGATATTTAAAGAGCTTTTGAAGCTTAAGTAAGAAAATATTTACCTGATGCAGGAAAATAAAAATTATGATCCGGATGGAAAATACCTTCCTCTGGTTGAAGAATTCTATTCCATACAGGGAGAGGGATTTCATACAGGAAAACCTGCCTATTTTATCCGTCTTGGAGGATGTGATATAGGATGCAAATGGTGCGACTCCCCGTTTACATGGAACCCCGATATACATCCGCTGGTTCATGTAAATGATATTATCAAAAACGTACTTGATTCTGGCACGGATTCTGTTGTTGTTACCGGCGGAGAACCTTTGATGTGGAATCTGAAATTTCTTTGCAATGAATTGAAAAAGAATGGGATAACAATATTTCTCGAAACATCTGGTGCATACAGGTTAAGTGGTGCTTGGGACTGGATTTGCCTGAGTCCCAAGCCTGCACGAAAACCATTGTGGGAAGTCTGCCAGAAAGCAGATGAACTGAAAATAGTAGTTGGTGAAATCAGTGATCTTAAATGGGCCGAAGAATGCAGAAAAATTGTTAATAAAAACTGTTTGCTTTATCTTCAGCCTGAATGGAGAACATTTAAGAGTATAATGCCGGCTATAGTAGATTATGTAAAAAAAAACCATATCTGGAGAATTTCACTTCAGACACATAAATTTATGAATATACCCTGACTGTGATGACAAAGGCAATAATACCGGTTATTTTTTTTCTTTTGATTTCAGTGTCTCTTAATGCCCAGAAATTTCACACAAATTCATCAAGGGCATTGAATGCATATTCTACTGGCGAAAAACAATATGATTATCTTTATTTTGACAGTGCTGAAAAATATCTCAAGGAAGCAATAAATATTGATAAAAATTTTTATGAAGCATATGTTCTTTTAGGGGAGATGCTTTTTAAACTCAGGAGATTCAGTGAATCAGCCAGTTATTATCGGGGGGCTGTAAAAATTGATTCTCTTTATTACAAACCGCTTTTCTTTGAGCTTGCTACTGCAGAATTGATGTCCGGTCAGTATGATAGGGCACTTGTTCATTTCAGGGCTTATATTGAATTAAATCAGAATAATGAAAAAAACAGGGATGCTGCATTGAAAGGGATAAAAGATTGCGAATTTGCTATTAAGTCGATTGAAAACCCTGTACCATTTAATCCGTTTAATATTGGAGATTCAGTTAACAGTGAAAATGATGAATACTGGCCATCAATAACTGTTGACGGGCAAATGCTGCTATTTACACGGCAGGAAAGGATAGGAGGGAAGACAAACATCCGTAGTCAGGAGGATTTTTACATAAGCAAAATGACTGACAATGGCTGGGGCAGATCATTCAATGCGGGTGCACCTTTGAATACACCACGGAATGAAGGGGCACAGAGTGTTACATCTGACGGAACAGGAATGTATTTTACTGCTTGCGACAGGCCGGAAGGACTTGGAAGGTGTGATATTTATTTCTCATCTTATGACGGACAAAAGTGGAGCCAGGGAATCAATCTCGGAGCTCCTGTGAATTCAAGATACTGGGAAGCCCAACCATCAATAAGCTCAAACGGCAGAATGCTTTTTTTTGCCAGCAACAGACCCGGGGGTTTAGGCGGAATGGATCTCTGGTATTCTGTGAAAGATAATGATGAGAAATGGAGTAATCCGAAAAACCTTGGAGGTGCAATTAATACCCCCGGAGATGAAATGTCACCTTTTATTCATTTTGACGGCCGTACACTCTACTTTTCCTCAAACGGACATCAGGGAATGGGAGGACATGATATTTTTTATTCCAGAATGAATGACGACACAACATGGAGTGAACCTGTTAACCTTGGTTACCCCATAAATACTTACAATGATGAAATGGGTCTGATAATTGATGCATCAGGAAGCAAAGCCTATTTTTCATCAGTAAGAGATGAAAAATACGGCAAGGATATTTTCTATTTTGAACTTTATCCTGAAGCAAGGCCTGAACCGGTTTCATACTTCAAAGGCAAAGTGATGGATAAAGAAACAGGTCGTCTTTTATCGGCAGAATATGAACTGGTTAATCTGAAAACAGGTACTGTTGTTGCTAACGGAAAGTCAGGTTTTGATGGCAATTTCCTTATATGTATTCCCTCAGGAGCAAATTACGGACTTAATGTTAATAAAAAAGGATACCTTTTCTATTCAGATAATTTTATGCTTGAAGGGATTCATTCAATTACCGAACCTTTCATAAAAAATGTTCTTCTTACACCAATTAAGACCGGTGAAACCGTTATTCTGGCCAATGTATTTTACGAGTTTGATTCATGGGAACTTAAGCCAGAATCTGTTATTGAACTAAAAAAACTTTACAAATTACTGGCTGACAATCCTGCAGTATGTATTGAAATTGGAGGATATACCGATTCAATAGGAACTGCTGCATATAATCAGGTTCTCTCTGAACGCCGTGCAAAATCGGTGGTTGATTTTCTCTTAAGTATGGGCATTACTGTTGACAGACTCTCCTTCAAAGGTTATGGTGCAACTTCTCCGGTGGCTGATAATATAACTGCTGAAGGCAGACGACTTAACAGAAGGACAGAGGTCAGGGTTACACGCGATGACAGAAAATAAAAAAATGAGGCCCCGGAAGCCTCATTTTCTTAATTAGGAATATTGCAGATCATTGCTGTGGTATCAAATAGCAATTTTTGTTCTGGTATACTGATTTAACTGTACATTTGTGCTGTACACACGTTTAGCAGGAATTCTGAAATAAAAAGCAGTCCCGGAAATTCCGTTGTTTTCAACCCATATAGTACCACCCATAAGATTTACCAGTTTCTTTGCAACATGCAGATTTATAGCAGATGAAGTGTCATTGTATTTCTGAAGTGATTCCTGCAGGTCTTCCGTTTGAAGCAAATCTGCACTCTTCTGATATCCGTTCCCGGAGTCAAGAACATAATAAGTTATATCACTTTCATCCATGCGGTATCCTATTTTTATGTAACCCGTCTTAGTATTGCTTAAAGCATTCTGAAAAAGATTTCGCAGTACTCTGATTACCCTGTAACTGTCAATGAGTATATCTTCATGATTATTATGGGCCTGGTTCTCAAGTATCAGAACCAGGTCCTTGTAATCATTACGTTTCAGAATAGTACGTATTTCTGACATCAGTTCGTCAATGAGAGAGACAGGATTGCATTCTCTTGGTTCAGCCTTTGAATTACCCGTATCAATGATGGCTGAATCAAAGAAGTTGTCAAAAAGAAACATTAACTGTTCGCAGGAACTTAATATATGATTGCTGAATTCTTTTTTTTCTTCATCACTTATATTACTGTTATTCATCAGAAAAGAAAATGCCACAATGGAATTCATATGAGTTCTCATCTCATGTGACATTCCCGACAAAAATGAGGGGCAATTAATCATTCTTAACAAATCATTCCGGCAATGATCATTACAATCATTCACTTCCTCATTCTTTGAATGACAATATGCGTTCTTATTTGGATTATCAAACATCACCCGTTTCTTTTTATCCTTACTGAAAAAGTATTTATTTGATTCTCTTCAGAATTTTTCCGGCTTTTTTACTGTAAATGCTATTGGAATCCCTGATTAAAAGCAGTTCTTTTTTCGCTGATTCAATGTCATTTGTTTTAATGTAGGTTAATGCAAGATACCATCTGGCGTTGTCAATATAAAGGTTATTGCCGTTATCAATAATTGTGGAAAAGGACTTTACAGCTTCTGTAAAATCACAGGTTTTCATTGAAGCAACCCCGTAAACAAGACATGCCTCCATATGATCAGGTTTTGTTTTGAGATACTCTCGCAATACACCTGCGGCTTCTCTATATTTGCCATTATTATAAAATGTAAGTCCTTTATTATACACTTCAGTGGCTGCATTGAATGAAGTTCCTGAATTACGGGCAGTTACTCCTGCACTGTATACAGTGAAATTTTTCTCGTAAACTGCTCCGGGTGACAGGTTTCTATTCATATAAAGCAGCATGCTGCCAAGCAGAACAAAGCAGGCCAGTATAGCTGCCTGTCGAAGAATCGTCCTCCTTGCAATTTCCTTTTCTTTTCTTGTTTTTTCAATTCCGGAAAGTTTTGCTCTGAGGTCCATTACATCATGCCTGAAAAGCATTTCATCGGTTTTCCTTCTAAGGGCAATTTCCTTTTTAAGAGTATCATTGTATTCCATCTCTTTCTCGAACCACGCTTTTTCAACCTGATCCATTTCACCGGAAATATACCTTTCAATAAAATAAGAATAATCTATTGCCTTCATATCTTTATAAATTTAATGTATGTTCCGTAATATTACAAGCTCTGTACAATGCCAGAAGCATTAAAGAAAGAATGCACTGAACATTGCGATATTTTTTATGTTTCTGCTATCCGGTTGTTTAGTATATTTAAATTGCTCCTTCCAATTTTGAGGATTTACTTAAAAATATATTCCTCTTTGTAATGCTACAAAACAAACCTAAAAACTACAGGAGCACAATATTTCCTTAACTTCCCGGAATAACAGAAATACTCTGTCTGTTCTGTTTTATCTGCAGCAAAAAATCTACAGTAATTTCAAAAAACCTTTATTGCTGAACAATCATTATAACACTCAGGTACTGCTATCATATCTTTATTGGAGGTGGAGGAGGAACAGGTACAGGATCTTCACCACCTTTACCATCTCCGCCACGAATAGCAGTCATTTCTTCTGCAGTTAGCATAAATACTGCGAACATGTCAAAATTTTTTGTTTCCATAACTCTTCTCATTTTAATGTTCATTGATACTTTACGGGTAATTCACTTTTCATATATACATGTCACAGTAAGGCAATTTGTGACACAAAAAAATCAAATTTTTTAATCAATCAGTTATACTTTTTTTTGTGAACTGGCTGTGAATCTTTTTATATATATATTTATGCCTGATTTAATAAATGGTATTAAAACCTAATGCAAACTCTGTAAAAAAATTTTATGTAGTGAATTACGTATCCAGAAATTTGTGGTTGATAGTTGTTGCTGTTACCGGTTTTATTTTGTCAGAACCGGCAAATAAAGCCTGCATTCCTGCCGGACATCCATGTTCTGATAATACCTGCTGTTACATCTACACACCGAAAGATAGCATTGCAGACTCTATTGTAAAAATATGCGAGAACCTTGAATCGGCGCTTGGAAATTATAACACTCTGCTGGTAAGGGAATTATCTGACAGTCTGTTTCATTATATCAATATATATCAGATAAATAATAAAGTTTTACTTGCAAGATCATACTATCTGATTGGCGCTTCAAAGGTGATTTTGCAGAAAGAATCTGACTCATTCAGCTTTTTTAAAAATGCACTGCATTTGCTTGAAAATAGTACCGACGATAATTTAAAGTCACGGATTCTTTATTTAATGGGATATTCTTTCAATAAGATCGGAGACCATTTACAGTCGGTAACCTGTTTTGACGAATCTCTTAAACTGAAAAAGAAAATATTTGGCGAAGATTCCCCTGAATTGCTTCCGGTTTATATTTCACTTTCCATAGCCAAAATCAATACGAGGGATTATAAAAATGCAATTAGCATAATTAATGACGGGTTATCAGTTGCAACCGGTAAAGGTTCAAAGACAAGCCCGTCAGACCTTGCCCTTCTTTACCAGAATAAAGGTATTGCGCTTTCAATGATTTCTGAACATAAACAGGCAATCAACAATCTTCTGAAAGCATTAAGTATATACGACATAAATAATTTACCTGCCGACATAAACAGGTTAAATCTTATCAACAACATTGCAACTTCTTATTTTTACCTTGGCAATAATGAAAAAACAATCCACTATTTTGAGATAGGATATAAACAGGCATCGGGGATGAATTCATTAACATCTTTTTATTTTGTCCTCAATTATGCAAGGGTACTTGGTAAGCTCAATAAAAAAGAAAGAGGCAGGGAAATTCTGAATGAAATAATTGGAAAATTACGGCAATATTATTCAGATAATTCAAGGGAATATACGGAAATGTTATCCAATTATGCCGGCTACCTTAGAAATAATGGCATTGGCAGGATTGAGCCGTTAAAAATATATGAATACTGCTACAATTATCTAAAGTTTCATCCATGGGATCATAATCTTTATAATCAGATTGCTGTAGGTTATGCCTTATCCCTGATGGACAATGGCAAACCGGATGCAGCTCTTGATTCAATCAAAGCTGTTCTGTTCCGTAATGCAGAGCAGCCTTTACCAGAAAATCCTTTATCAAATCCTGATATAAACTTTTTAAGAAAGGACAAAACTACATGGGAGATTCTGAGAGCCAGGTATCTTATACTTCAGAACCTTTATAAATTGAACGGTAGTTTTGATATACTTCTGAATAGTGCTGCGACTGCTGAAATGATGGTGAAAATACTTGAAAGCATAAGGCTTAATCTTGGAGAGGAGGAGAGCAGACTTCTGCTTGGTGAAAGATACAGGGATTCGTATATGTTTGCTATTGAAAGCTTTAACAAATGTTATGATATCACTAATGAATTATCATACCTTGAAAAAGTTTTTGAATATTCCGAAAAAAGCAAAGCTGCAAGTCTGCTGAGTTATACAAGGGAAGCAAAGGGACTTAAATATCATATTCCTCCGCAACTGGCTGAAATGGAACAGGAATTAAATTTAAAGGTGGGATTTTATGAATCAAAACTTTCCGGTGAGCAAAACAGCGACTGTCCTGATAAAAGATTAATAGAAGAATGGACTGAAAATTTAATTTTCGCACAGGGTAAAAGAGATTCACTTATAGAGACTTTCGAAAAAAATTATCCCGGTTATTATAAACTCAAATATGACACTAAAGTTGTTTCTTCGAAAGATGTGCCGTCAATCATAGGAAAAAAAGTGAATTACGTAAGTTATATTGTTAATGATACGTCACTTCACATTTTACTTGTCAACAGTAAATATACTGTCATTAAAACGGTTGCTATTGACAGCAGTTTTCTTGAGCGGATTAATTCTTTCCGGCAATTGCTTTCAGATCCTGTAAAAGAAAGGAATACAAGAGATGCATTTTTGAAATTTCAGTCGGATGGATATAAATTTTATTCCCTGCTTCTTGAACCTGTAACAGATTACTTTATCTCAAACAGGCTGATTATTTCGCCTGATGATGAACTTTCGTTTTTTCCGTTTGAAGTGTTGCTTTATGCAGAAACAAGAGACAGCAGTCTGTTTTATAATAATCTGAACTACCTGATGAAAAAATATGACATTTCCTATGCCTATTCTGCAACACTTTTATCAGAAACCAGAAGGGTAAGACCGTCATTTTTCAATAATGCACTGGTTATTGCCCCTTCATATGGAAGTCCTGTTAGTATTGAAGCTTCGTCGAAAGAGCGGAATATTTTTCTCGAACTTCCTGATCTCCATTATGCACGTGAAGAGGCTGTATATGTTTCAAAAATAATTCCGGGTAAAATTTTTACTGATAATCAGGCAACTGAAGAAGCTTATAAAAATGAAGCAGGAAATTATGATATTGTGCATCTGGCAATGCATACGGTTGTGGATGGTGTTTCACCGGTAAATTCAGGAATGGTTTTCTATCAGAAAGAGACTGCTTCGGAGGATGTTTTTCTTCGTTTATACGAAATTTACAGAGTGCCTCTCAATTCAAAAATGGTTGTTTTAAGTTCATGTTATACAGGATCAGGCACTCTTTATGCCGGGGAAGGGGTGCTAAGCCTGGCCAGAGGCTTTATTTTATCTGGAAGCAGTTCAGTTGTTATGTCATTGTGGGAGGTGAATGATAAGGCAGCCGCTGAAATCATAAAATCGTTCTATAAAAACATAAAAGCAGGATTAAGAAAAAGTCAGGCCTTAAAAAAAGCAAGAATAAAATTTCTTGAAAAATCCGACATGTTGCAGTCTCATCCTTATTACTGGTCAACCCTTGTAATTTATGGTGATGATTCACAATTATATATCAGATGGCAAATTAAGGTTATTGTACTGTTCATTTTGGCAATGGTACTTATTGCCTTGATATATTATTTTAGGAAGCGTTGATATTCAATATATTCAGGGTCTGATTTAATAAATTCTAGCAATGCTTCCTTGCAGAGGTATTTTTTCCTCCGGGCGTAGGTTTCGTTTTTAAAATTCATTCTTTTTGCTATTTCGTCAAAAGTTGCTCCATCATAGAACATACGCAGAACTTCCTGACATTCAGGTTTAAGCATATTAAAAGCACGCATCATTATTTTACTGAACAATGGGTCGGACAGGTCTTCATCATTTTCTTCTGCCACATCTATGTTCTCCAGCCCTTCGGTTCTTGATTTCAGCCGGAGATGATTATTCCATACATTGCGGGCAATGCCGAAAAAATAACCTCTTAGGTCACTCGTGAGTTCAAAATTATTCTCACATATTCTCTGATATAAAATAATTATCGCATCCTGAAAAACATCGGAAACATCATCCTCGTTTCCCCTGTTTTTAAGTACATGTTGTTTAATAGGTTTGAAGTAATTGTCATACAGATAATTAAGAGCCTCTTCGTCCTGCCGGCGAATACCTTCAATTAAATCTTTATCTGATAATTTCCCCAACAATCCCCGAAAAGTTGCCTTTATGAACGGACAAATATACTATTTCCTCAAGTATTTATTATTGAAAAAGATATTTAACCTTTTCGTTTTTATGTTACCGGAAGTTAACTTGACCAAAAATAAATATCTTTACCCTGACATATAAATTATCAGGATATTAAAAATGTCATTCCCTTTTGTTAGGCAACCCGATGCTATGGACTGTGGCCCTGCCTGCCTCAAAATGATCGCAGGTTTTTACGGTAAGAATTTCTCACTTGAAACTCTTCGGAAGAAATGCTACATCACGAGAGAAGGGGTCTCATTTCTTGGTTTGTCGGAAGCAGCCGATTCACTTGGCTTCAGAACAATTGGAGTCAAGATACCTTTCAGCACATTTATTAAAAATATCCCTCTTCCGTGTATCGTTCACTGGAGGCAAAAACACTTCATTGTAGTTTATAGAATATCTGATAAGCACATATGGGTGGCCGATCCTGCACTTGGCCTGCTTAAATATACTCATCAGGATTTTATTAATAACTGGTCAGGAACAGTAATTGGTGGTGAACCTATCGGTCTGGTTCTTATAATGGAACCCACTCCTGCTTTTTATTCCGTGGAGGAAGAGAAGGAACAGAAAAGAGGTTTTTTCTTTTTATGGAAATATTTCAGGCTGTACAAAAAATATTTTTACCAGCTTTTCTTAGGTCTTTTTCTCGGTAGTCTTATTCAGCTTATTATACCATTTATAACACAATCGGTTATAGATATAGGCATAAATAATAATGATATTGGATTTATATATCTTGTTCTTTTTGCTCAACTTGCTCTCATAGCGGGCAGATTTTCAGTTGAATACATACGCAACTGGCTTCTGCTTCATATCGGTGCAAGAATTAACGTTGCAATTGTTTCGGGCTTTCTCCATAAACTTATGGCCTTGCCCGTTTCATATTTTGATACGAAGCTTACAGGGGATATAATTCAGAGGATTGACGACAATAACCGGATCGAAGAATTTCTTACTTCAGCGTCGTTAAGCATATTATTTTCTTTCTTTAATCTGATTGTTTTTGGTATAGTTCTTGCAATTTTTAACGTAAAAATTCTTCTTCTTTTTATTACAGGTTCAGTTCTTTACATTACATGGGTATCGTTGTTTATGAAATCGCGGGCTATTCTTGACCATCAGCGGTTCAGGCAGATGTCAGCCACAAACAGCAAGCTTATACAGATTGTTAACGGCATGCAGGAAATAAAACTTACGCAGAGTGAATTAAAGCGTAGGTGGGAATGGGAAAACCTTCAGGCCTCTCTTTTTCATCTTAGGGTAAAAGGGCTTAAACTTCTCCAGCATCAATCGGCCGGCGCAACTCTTATCAACGAAATAACAAATATCCTTATTACCATTATCTCAGCCACAACCGTTTTAAAGGGCGATATGACACTTGGTATGATGCTGGCCGTACAGTTTATTATAGGCCAGTTAAATGTCCCGGTAAGTCAGATAATTTATTTCTTCAGGGTATCACAGGATGCCAAGCTTAGCCTTGACAGACTTTCGGAAGTTCACTCCATGGACGACGAGGAAGCAGAACCTGAAACAAAAGTTAAAAAGATGCCCGAAAGGAAAGATATTTATATAAATAATCTTTCATTTCAATATGAAGGGCCAAGGTCTCCATATGCTTTAAAGGATATTGACCTTGTAATAAAGGAGAACAATATAACCGCTATAGTTGGAACAAGCGGCAGCGGAAAAACAACTTTACTGAAAATGATTCTTGGTTTTTACAAACCAGTAACGGGAGAAATACTTGTCGGCGATACACGTCTTGAAAATATAAGCCTTAAAACCTGGCGCAAAAAAGTAGGTGCAGTTATGCAGGACGGATACATTTTTGCCGATACTATTGCAAACAATATAGCACCCGGAGTGGAAGATATTGACGAGGAAAAGTTATTTAGAGCTTCAGAGATTGCCAATGTCAGGGGATTTATAGAATCACTTCCCCTGAGGTACAACACAAAAGTGGGAATGAACGGACATGGATTAAGTGAGGGGCAGAAACAAAGACTCCTTATTGCACGTGTAGTTTATAAGGATCCTGAAATACTCATTTTTGATGAGGCAACCAATTCACTCGATGCAAACACTGAAAAAGTCATTGTTGAAAATCTGAAAAGTTTTTACAGGGGGAAAACGGTTATAATTGTAGCTCACAGATTGAGTACTGTGCGCGATGCTGATAAAATAGTGGTTCTCGATAACGGTCATATTGTAGAATCAGGAACACATATTGAACTTATTGAAAAAAAAGGAGCTTATTATAACCTTATTAAAAATCAACTTGAACTTGGTAACTGACAGGCTGACAAACGGCTGAAAAGTATGAAGAAACATGAAATAGAGTACTCCGAACCCGTCAGAGAGATTATGGGAAATCCTCCGGGAAATATACTAAGATGGGGAACTACAGCTATTTTCATATTATTTGTGTTGTTTGTTTTTTTTGCATGGTTTATTAGATATCCTGATATTGTTCCTGCTCAGATAGAGATTACCACGGAAAATCCTCCGGCCTCAATAATGTCAAAAACAACAGGACGAATTATGCACCTGTTGGTAAACGACAAACAACAGGTAAAAACCGGAGAGGTGCTCGCTGTAATGGAAAACCCTGCTTCGTATGAGGAGGTGAAAAGACTCAGAAATTTTGTTGACACATTCCGGCTAAATAAAAATGCCAGAACCTGCAATATACCTGAACTTTTAAACCTTGGAGAATTGCAGACTCCCTTTGAAACATTTACAAAAAGTATTGCAGACATCAAAAATTTTCTGAAAAACGATCTCTACTCTGCAAAGATCAATTCTGTTAATGAAGAACTTAAGGAATTAAAAAAATATTCTGCCCGGCTTCTCGAAAATGAAAAGTACTACAGGGAAAATTACCTGATTGAACTTAATAAATTCAGGCGTGATTCTGCACTTAATGCAGGAAAATCAATAGCACCTGCAGAATATGAGAACTCAAGGCAGTCTCTGATACGGCAACAAATTGAACTGCAAAAAGTAAAACTGGAAATTTCAGCCAGAAATATTGAGCAGATAAACAAAATACAGCTTATTGAAGAATATACAATAAAACGCTCTGAAGAGATTGAATCACTTTTTACCAAAACAAAGGAATCATTGAAAAACCTCAGGGCATGCCTGAGCATATGGGAAAATACCTATTTACTTATTTCACCGGTTAACGGAATTGTGACTTTTTCAAAATACTGGTCAGAAAACCAGCTTGTTATGAAAGACGAAACTGTAATGTCGGTGGTTCCTGAAAAACAGGGAAACTATATTGGCAAAATATACCTTAAAATGCATAAATCAGGAAAAGTCAGAGAACAACAAACTGTAAATATTAAGCTTAATGGTTACCCGTACATGGAATACGGAATGCTTCAGGGAGTAATCCGTTCAAAAGCACTTGTACCTGCCGGTGATTCATATCTTATTGAGGTGGAACTGAAAAACGGACTGACAACATTATATAACCGTACCCTCGAATTCACTCAGAATATGACAGGTTTTGCCGAAATTATTACCGACGACCGAAGTCTGCTTGAGAAAATGATATATCCTTTCCGTTACCTTATTTCACGCAATAAAAGGTGAAGTCCAGACTATTTCCTGCTGTAAGGTTCATAATCATCAGCATCAGACGATGATAAACCTCCTTTAGAATCAGATTTCAGGCCAGCTGACTTTTCTTTTCTGGAATATTTTTTATATAACCGTATTCCAACAACCATCAACACAGAAATGACGACAATTAATGAAACAGGATCTTTCATATTGCTTCAGAATTTTTCAGTGTCAAAAGTAATCAAAATATCTTATTCTATGGAAATTGTTAATTTAATTATACCTGCAGATTGATACAACTGTTCCGGAAAATTGTTTTAAAACTTTGAGTTTAATTAAATAATCAATATTTTCGTAGCTCAAAAATTCCATGGGTACCATGGAATTTATTAATGTGTAACTATCAGTAAAGGGATTGAAAATGATTGAGAAAGATCCGGGCAATCCTGTTCTTAATGAACAATTCGCAGCAGAAAAGAATGCTGACGAAAGTACAGGGAATACACACGGAAGCCAAAATGAGCTTCCTGTTAATGAATCTGATGAAAAAATGCAGAATGAATCAGGTGTCAATAAAGAACTGGTGAAAGAGGGGGAGAAACATCAGCCTGAGGATGAACTATATGCAATTCAGAGCACAGGTACTGATTCTGTTTCTGATAAACCATCCGTTGAAAAAAAAGGAAGTACAGGAATATCAGAACAGCAAGATGAAGAAAAAATTTCTGAAATTTCTGTTTCAGAAACATCAGGTAAAAGCAGTTCAACTTCTGCTGATTCTTCTGCAAAGGTGGAAAAGAAGAAAAAGAGCCGTGGGAAAAAGGAAATCAATAAAACAACCATTGAAACACAACCTGTATCTCATGAGGCTGATGACCTTTTTACCGATGTTGAGGATATCGAACTCCCACCTGTTGATTATTCAGGTTACTCAAAAACGGAACTTGTTGATACACTTGAACTAATAATTGATAACAGACCACCAAATGAAATTAAGAATGATGTAGAAAGGATTAAAAACCTTTTTTACAAAAAAATAAAGCAGGAAGCAGAAGAGAGAAAGAAAAAGTTTCTTGAAGAGGGAGGAAAAATTGAAGATTACCGTGTATTTGTTGACCCTCTCGAGCACAAGGTAAAGGAAATGCTTGAGAAATACAAATCAAAAAAGACCGATTTCGGCAAAATACAGGAAGCTGAGAAACTTGAAAATCTGCGGAAAAAATATGAGATAATTGAAAAGATTAAAGACCTTGTCAACAGAGAAGAATCCATTAATAAGACTTTCCAAGAATTCAGGGCTTTACAGAATGAATGGCATTCGGTTGGCATAGTTCCGCAGAATTCCCTGAAAGATCTCTGGGAAAACTACCATCATGCTGTCGAAATATTTTATGATTACATAAAAATCAACAAGGAACTCAGGGACCTTGACCTGAAGAAAAATCTTGAAGCTAAAGTTCGTTTGTGCGAAAAGGCTGAGGAGTTGCTTCTTGAACCCAACCCTGTATCAGCATTCAGAATGTTGCAGGATCTGCATAACTCATGGAGGGAGGTTGGCCCTGTTCCCCATGAATCTAAAAATGAAATATGGGAAAGATTTAAAGAAGCTACAGCCAAAATAAACCGCCGCCATCACGAATATTTTGAAAAACAAAAGGAAGAACAAAGAAAGAATCTTGAAGCAAAGATGACTCTCTGTGAAAAGGTTGAAGAAATAAACAGAGAGGAGCTTAAAACATTTAAAGATTTTGAAGAAAAGGCAAAAATTATTGTCGGACTTCAGAAAATGTGGAGAACAATTGGCTTTGCCCCAAGGAAACAGAATAACAAGATTTATCAGCGTTTCAGGGAAGCCTGCGATGCATTTTTTGAGAAAAAAAGGAATTTTTACTCCGACAGTAAGGAAATACAAATGAATAACCTTCAGAGGAAGACAGACCTATGCATTCAGGCTGAAGCTCTGCAGGAAAGTTCTGACTGGAAGGCAACCTCCGATGCACTGATTAAACTGCAGAAGGAATGGAAAGAAATTGGTCCTGTGCCGAGAAAATACTCGGAAAAAATATGGAAAAGATTCCGAAAAGCCTGCGATCACTTCTTTAAAAGAAAAGCAGAATACTTCTCAAGCCTTGATTCATCTTACGAAGAAAATCTTAGGGCAAAAGAAGCTATTATTGCTGAACTTGAAGCATTTGAACCGGACAATGATGTCCAGGAATCTTTTAACAGACTTAAGGAGATTCAGAAAAGATGGACAGACATCGGATTTGTACCTTTCAGTAAAAAAGAAGAAATCAACACCCGGTACCGGAATGTGCTTAATAAACAATTCGATAAACTTAAAATAGGAGAGGAGGATAAGAGCATCCTGAAGTACAAAACAAAACTGGAAACGATTAAATCAAATCCGAAAGCTTTACGAAAACTTAGTAACGAAAGAGAAAAATTCATTTCAAAAATCAAACAGCTTGGGAATGACATTGTCCTCTGGGAAAATAATATCGGCTTCTTTGCAAAATCGCCAAACGCTGAAACAATGATTAAAGAGGTCGAGGAAAAGATCAAGAATGCAAAGAAAACAATCAAAACCCTTGAAGAAAAGGTTAAACTTATTGACCAGATTAATATTGAAGAATAAAAGTATTTGAACAGCAGAATAATAACTTTTACATTGAACCAAGTTAAATATATATTTGTAACTGGAGGAGTAACCTCTTCACTGGGAAAAGGTATTATTTCCGCATCTCTTGCCAAGCTCTTGCAGTCAAGAGGTTATTCAGTTACAATCCAGAAACTCGATCCTTATATTAATGTCGACCCGGGAACCCTGAATCCATATGAACATGGCGAGTGTTATGTCACAATTGATGGTGCTGAAACCGACCTTGACCTGGGACACTACGAACGGTTCCTTAACGTTCCTACAAGTCAGGCAAATAACGTTACTACAGGGAAAATCTACCAGACTGTTATCGAAAAGGAACGCAGAGGCGATTACCTCGGTAAAACTGTTCAGGTTATCCCTCATATCACCGATGAAATTAAAAGGAGGATAAAACTTGTAACTACTTCAAGTACATTTGACGTTATAATTACTGAAATCGGAGGCACGGTTGGTGACATTGAATCACTTCCATACATCGAGGCGGTGCGACAGCTGAAATGGGAAATGGGGTCTCAGAATTGCATTGTCATCCATCTCACTCTTGTACCATATCTTTCAGCAACAGGTGAACAGAAAACAAAACCCACGCAGCACTCCGTTAAAGCACTCCTTGAGGCTGGTATTCAGCCTGATGTGCTGGTTCTCCGTACAGATCATTCGCTGACGGGAGACATAAAGAGAAAAGTTGCATTGTTTTGTAATGTAGAGGAGAGTTCTGTAATAGAGTCAACTAATGTATCGACAATTTATGAAGTGCCGATAAGGATGCTGGAAGAAAAACTTGACCAGGTTGTATTGCGGAAGCTTGCGTTGCCTGAAAGGGAAACCCCTGCCCTTGCAGAATGGAGTGATTTCCTTTATAAACTTAAAAATCCAAAACATAAAGTTAATATTGGGCTTATAGGAAAGTATGTTGAACTTCATGATGCCTACAAATCAATTTATGAGTCATTTGTACACGGCGGAGCTGCTAATGAGTGCCATGTTAATGTTGAATATATCAATTCCGAAAATTTAAACAGTCACAATATTCCCGCTTCCCTGAATAATCTGGATGGTATATTGATTGCACCAGGCTTTGGCAGCCGGGGAATAGAAGGGAAAATTGCGGCAGCCAAATATGCACGCGAAAACAATATTCCTTTCCTTGGAATATGCCTTGGCATGCAATGTGCAGTTATCGAATTTGCAAGAAACGTAATCGGACTTTCAGGTGCTCATTCAACCGAAATAGACCCCTATACAAAACATCCTGTTATTGACCTGATGGAGGAACAAAAAAATATTTCAGTAAAAGGTGGAACAATGAGGCTTGGAGGATATAAATGCATTCTTGAAACTGACTCAAAAGCTTATAAAGCCTATGGCAGAAAAGAAATTATTGAACGGCACAGACACAGATATGAGTTTAATAACAAATATTTAAACGATTTCAGACTTAATGGAATGATTCCGGCGGGAATTAACCCCGAATCAAACCTGGTGGAAATTATTGAATTGCCTGAACATATGTGGTATGTAGGAGTACAATTTCACCCTGAATATAGCAGCACAGTAGTCAATCCGCATCCCCTGTTTGTCAACTTTATTAAGGCCTGTATTGAGTACAGAAAAACCAAACAAGTTTAAAAAATGGACAGGAACACAATTACCGGTCTGATACTGATTTTTGTGATTTTTATAGGATTCAGCCTTTATAACAATGCCAGAATCAACAAAATTTACAATGCAAAAGTTGCTCTGGCCGACTCGCTTTATGAATCAGGAAATTTAGAGAAAGCAAGAACCGAGTATGTTAATGCACTTGGCATTAAACCAAACCAATCTGATATTATTCTTAAAATAAACGACATAGACTTAAAACTGGGTCCGCTTCAAACTGAAAATGCAAAAGATAGCGCTGCTTTAAAAAAGGAAACCATTCAAATAATACCTGATTCCACGAAAAACCAAACTATAAAACCGGATCAGTTTGGTGTATTTTCAAAGGTTGCCACAGGTACAAATGATTTTATCGTTCTCGAAAACAATCTTCTTGAACTGAAAATCGCTCTCAAGGGCGGAAGAATATATTCAGCCAGACTGAAAGAATATGTTACATATGATTCACTGCCTCTTATTCTTTTTGACGGTGATTCGACAATCTTTGGATTTAATTTCTTTACTGCTGATAATAAACCGGTTCAAACCAGTGAATTGTATTTCACTCCCTCCTCCGGTGAAAAACATATTGTCGTAAAGGATAACCCTTATTCGGTTTCTCTTCGTCTGTATGCCGACACCGGTAAATACATTGAGTATGTATATACCCTTGCTCCCGGAAAATATTCAGTTGACTTCAAAGTCAATTTTGTTTCCATGTCAGGTATTATAGCCCAGAACCAGAATACTATCACTCTCGACTGGCGTATGTATGTACCTCAAAAAGAAAAGGGCAGGCAAAATGAAGAATCCTACACAACAATAAAGTACAAATTTTACCAGGATGAGGTTGCTGGATTCCGCGAAAGATCAAGAAACGAACTTGAAAAAGTTGATATTCCTACAAGGCTTAGCTGGATTGCCTTTAAAGATCAGTTTTTTTCTTCGGTTGTAATCTCAAATGAGTTTTTCCAGAATGCATCCCTTTCTTCCACACGCCTGCCGGCTTCACCTAAATACCTGAAATACTTCACTGCTGAAATAGGAGTTCCATTCAATGCAGTAAATCCTCAGCCACTTGAGATGAAATTATACCTTGGACCAAATCATTTTTCAACTCTTAAAAAAGAAGGATATGAACTTGAACAGCTTGTAACTCTTGGAAAGAATATTATTCGCTGGATAAATCAATTCATTATCATTCCCATATTCAACTGGCTGAATAAATACATTTCGAATTATGGAATAATAATTCTTATTCTGACCATCATAATAAAAATCATTCTCTTTCCCCTTACCTTCAAATCGTACCAGTCGCAGGCCAAGATGATGGTACTGAAACCTCTCGTAGATGAAATTGCAAAGAAATACCCGAAACGGGAAGATGCAATGAAAAAACAGCAGGCCACTATGGAACTTTATAAGCGAGCAGGAATTAACCCTCTGGGCGGATGTCTTCCTACGCTGCTGCAATTTCCAATACTCTATGCTATGTTCAGATTCTTTCCTGCTTCAATAGAGTTACGGCAGGAGGCTTTTCTCTGGGCAAAAGACCTCTCTACTTACGATTCAATACTCACATTACCATTTACAATCCCTTTGTATGGCAACCATGTAAGCCTCTTTACGTTGCTTATGACCGCCTCTACAATACTGACAATGAAAATGTCAGGCTCTACATCAGGTCAGGACCAGCCGGGTATGAAGGCAATGATGTACATGATGCCAATAATGTTTATGCTTCTTTTGAATAATTTCTCAGCCGGTCTGACATACTACTATTTTCTTGCAAATGTTATTACTTATCTGCAGAATATTGTCTCAAAACGCTTTATAAACGCTGAAGCAGTACTGTCTAAAATTGAGGAAAGCAAGAAAAAACCTCTCAGGAAATCGAAATGGCAGCAAAGGCTTGAAGAGGCGGCAAAAGCAAGAGGAATCAGACCCCCAAAACGTTAACAATTTTCCGGCAATTGTATAACCGGCCATGTATTTAGCCCGGGAAAATTGATTAATTTTACTGTATTATACCAGTTCTGAAATAAAAAAAGCAATTAATTTATTAATTAAATGTTAATTATTTTTAAATAAAATAAATTTGTCTAAAATTTTATCTTAATTTTAAAATTTAAAAAATAAAAGTAAAGGGAAAAATGGGGAAAAAATTTAAAAACAAGGACCTGGCGGCCAGACTTGGAGTTTCATGTACTCTGGTATCACTAGTTCTGAACAATAAGGCTGACCTCCACGGAATTAAGAAAGAGACGCAGGAGAAAGTGCTTGCAATGGCAAGACAAATGGGTTTTTTTGATGCCAGAGAAGAAAAAAAAGAACCTTATCCTGTTGAAACTACACCCGGAATTATCGGTCTGGTAGTTCCCTCCCTCACTGATCCGTTTGTTTATGACATAACTCCATACCTTCAGAAAGCCTTTTCAAGCATAGGTGTCGGATTTACTGTCATTCTCAGAGACCCAGATGACCAGCGCTTTAACAGGTTTGTATCTTCCTTCAGAAAATTTTTCAGCGGCCTTATTCTTGCAGGCGAAGCAGCCGATGAAAAGACAATCAGAACATTAAGAGATAATGACTATCCTTTTGTACTGCTTGAAAAAACTACTGATAAATACAGACTTAATACTGTTGTAACTGATATTTCGGCAGGCATTAAACTTCTAACAGACCATATCGGAAAGCTCGGATATAAAAATATTCTGGTTCTATGCGGAAACAGAAGCTTCAGGGAAAAAGAAAAAACAATTAAAAAATTTATTGATTCACTGGATAGTATACCCGGAGGCATCAATAAACATGCAGTTGAAGTTATAGAGGATCCTGTTGCTGAAGAAAGGCTTGAATTCAACATTATTGAAAAATATTTGAAGCCACCCTTCAGTGCCCAGTTGATTGTGACTATGAATGCAACACTTGTTAGCCCATTGATGTCATGCCTCGAAGAAAGAAAAATAATAATCCCACGCGATGTTGCACTAATTTCATTTGAAGAAGGCCCAGGTTTCGCTTTCTTCCACCCGCCGGTTACTTCCCTCAGAAAACCACTGTCAGGCCTTGCTCTAAAAGCTTCAAATATGATCTGGTCGGAAGTGAAAAATGCAGGTAAAGGTAAATACAGACGTCAGTTAAGCCTTGCCCCTGAACTTGTAATAAGAAAATCCTGCGGAACATATTAATTTTTCCGGTCTCCATAGTTTTAATCTGTAACCTCCCGAATGTTTTTGACAGAAGCTTTCGTAAAAATTTTTTCATTCAATTTAAAATTAATTGTTTAATTGTTAAATAATTAACAATTGTTTATAATTAATTAAAATTTTTATTGCTGCTGTTTTTATAATTTAACTATTTTTGTAATCGTATGGTAATGCAGAATGTTAATTGCATTAAAGAGGGAATACGGTAAGAATCCGTAACAGTACCCGCTGCTGTGATGCCCGGTCGCTTTGCGATCACAGGATTTTTGATAACCTGCCACTGTCCGTAAACATGAATAGGATGGGAAGGCTTCAAAAACCGGGACAAGTCAGAAGACCTGCCATATAATTTTCAATTATTCTAAGCTTTCGGGAAAAAAAGCGTAGAATCATCTGATGATTCCAAACTTTAACATCCTGACAGTTAAGAATATTGGATAAGATTTTAATTGTTAATCTTAAACTCTATTCTTATGAAAACAAAATTTCTGTTACTGACAACTCTTATTATTTCTTGCTCGGTTTTTTCATGCAAAAAGGAAAAATATGAAACCGATATGGTGGATTTTGAAAACCTTTCGCTTGATGATTCTGGTGTATGGAATGGTTCTGATGGATCGGGCGGTTTTGCCTCCGGTAATATTTTCTTTGTGAACCACTATAACGCCTTATATAAATCGTGGAGTGGCTTTGCATATACAAACCATTCCGATACAGTTACAGGTGATTATACCAACCAGTACAGTTCTGTAACCGGTACAGGCGCCGGTAATTCGGAAAAATACGGCGTATTTTATTTTTCCGGAACTCCTGATACAATGGTTTTTGAAGTTCCTGAGAAAATTACCGGTTTCGCCCTGTGCAACACAACTTTTACTTATAAGGCTATTAAATACGGAACGCCATTCAGTAAAAAATTCGGTGGAAACAACGGCGCAGAGCCCGACTGGCTTAAAGTTACATTAACACCCATTAACAAAGAAGGAATGACTCTCGGCTATGTTGATGTTTTTCTCGCTGATTTCAGACCCGACGATAACAAAAAAGATTATATCTCTAATGCATGGGTAACCATTGACCTTAGCCAGTTCGGCTTTATTAAATATCTGAAAATGGAAATGTCTTCAAGCGATACCGGCGAATGGGGAATGAATACTCCCGCTTATGTCTGTATCGATAATATCAAAGGGCTTCTGGAAAACGTAAAATAATGAAAAATATTCCTGCAATAATACTGGGCTCTTTATTTTTACCGGCTGTGTTATTGCCGGCATATCCTCAGGAACAGATTTTTACACAGGATGATGGCGGAATCTTTTACGAAAGTCATGCAATAAAAGGGTGGGCGACTACCTGCAGTATTATCAGAGGATACGTCAGAATTGACGACAAAAGCATGGGGAGGGCATCGGCAGGAGAAGAAAATGCCTGCCTCGGGAAAGCCGATAACATAACCGTAAGCCTGGGTGATTCAGGAATTGCCATTGTGGGTTTTGCAGAACCGGTTAAAAATATTGACGGACCCGACTTTGCTGTATTTGAAAATTCTTTCGACGGCCGCTTTCTTGAACTTGCTTTTATTGAAGTCAGTTCCGACAGTTTAAAATGGGTGCGATTCCCTGCAAAATCTCTTACACCCGCTGACAACCAGACAGGAACCTTCGGTACAACAGAACCTGGCATGATTTATAACCTTGCAGGAAAATACAGGATGTATTACGGCACTCCTTTTGACCTTTATGAACTCAAAGATTCCTCAGGTATTGATATCAATAATATAATGTATATCAAAATAATTGATGTTATCGGCACTATTGATGACAGATATGCCTCGTATGATGCATACGGAAACAAAATTAATGACCCATGGCCAACTCCTTTTCCACAATCAGGATTCGACCTTGATGCAGTAGCAATTTTGAAAACAGTAACATCTGTTATACCTGATGCAATGGAAACCAGCATTCTGATTTATCCCAATCCGGCCTCTGAAAGAATAAATATAATTTTCACAGGTGAAGAGAAAAAACGAATATATCTCTCCGATTGCACAGGAAAAATAATTAAAATGTGGGACATGGCGGATAACTTTTTAACTTTTAATATTGAAGACATATTGCCCGGAATTTATTTTCTTTCTGTTTGCAGTGAAAACTCATTACAAACACAAAAAGTTATAATTCACTAAAATGAAAATACGGTTTCTGATACCTGTCTTACTCTGTTCTTTTCCTCTGGGTCTAAAGGCTCAGAATAATTCTTTTAACGATACAATCAGAATAAACGAGATAGTTGTAAAAGCAAAAGTTAACGAAAATGTTAACAGTGCATACCGTAAGCTAACTGTTGATTCTGCCGCCTTAAGCCAGAAAAGACTTTTCAGTCTTTCAGATATCATCAATGAATCAGTTCCACTGTTTATTAAATCATACGGACCCGGCACCCTTGCAAGTGTTTCACTCAGAGGGACAGGAGCAGTTCATACACAGGTATCATGGAACGGAATATCCCTTAATTCGCCGATGCTCGGACAATCAGACCTTTCGCTTGTACCTGCCGTTTTTATTGATGACATTACTGTTGATTTCGGAAGCAGCTCAATGTTTAAAACAACTGGTGCCTTTGGCGGATTGATAAATATTAATACAAAACCCGACTGGAAAAATGGTTTCAGAAGCTCCTTTGACGGAGGTACAGGAAGCTTCGGATTGTGGTCGGGTTCCCTCAAGGCAGAAATGGGAAATACAGGCTTTCAATCTGTTACCCGTGCATCTTTCAGGATGGCAGAAAATAATTTCAAATACCTCAATAATGTCAGCTATTCCAATCCTGTCTATGAACGCAGAAATAATGCCGGATATGCTCAGGAATCATTTATGCAGGAACTATTTTTCAAGGGAACAAATTCCACATCATCAGCATCCGTATGGGCACAGTCATCATTACGGAATATACCTTCAAATATTCTTGTAACTGATGAAAATTCCGGCGGGTATCAAAGAGATGAACATGTACGGGCGTTATTCAGCCACTCGAAATATAAAAACAGAACAACAATAGATTTAAACTCAGGAATATTCTACGAAAAACTTAGTTATATCAATAACCAAGCCTCAATAAATTCGGTTAACCATTCTTCAACGTTTGTTGGAAAAGGAGAATGGGAAACAAACCTGCCAGGATATATCAAGTTAAAATTTATTGCTTCAGAAGAACTTAACCTGGTTAATTCGGTAAATTACAACAACCGGAAAATAAGAAATATAATCACAACCACCGGCATTTTCAGGAAAAAAATATTTAACACTGCTGCAATTACTTTACTGCTTAAGGAAAATATTACAGACAAATATGTGCTGTCCCCCGACTATACCGCAGGGATTGACTTTAATGAAGCAAAGAACAGCCGTTTCTGGATAAAATCAAATATTTCAAAAAACTCAAGGATTCCAACTATGAATGATATTTACTGGAATCCCGGCGGAAATCCCAATATCCGTAACGAATACTGCTTTTCTGAAGAATTAATCCTTGGAACTCATCCCCGTTTAACCAGAGAGATAGATATGACTTTTGAATTATCAGCATACTCAGGAAAAATAAGGGATATGATTCAATGGTTGCCCGGAGAATCAGGAATATGGACTCCGGAAAATATTCAATCGGTTAATATCAGAGGAATTGAGACAGATTATAACTTAAAAATCTCTTCAGATGTTTTAAATTGCTCTGTTTCCGGATATTATACTTTAAATTATTCGGTTTATCATTCAGGGCCGGAAGACATACAGGGGAAACAACTCATTTATATTCCAAAACATCAGGCAGGAGGATTGTTGAGAACCAGCTATTCCGTATTTTTTGCCTCATTCGGTTATAATTACACCGGAAAACGCTTTATAACAACTAATAACGAGAAATATCTGAATGGCTATTTTAAATGTAACTCTGAATTAGGCATCAACCTGTTCCAGAAAGGTAAAAACAGATTATTGTTAAAAATAATGATTGAGAACCTTTTTAATGAAAATTATGAGGTTATGGCTTATTATCCGATGCCGGGAAGATGGTTTTTATTTTCATTAAATTACCAGTATGGCAGATGAGCAGAAAAGTAACTGAATTTTTTTTTATATTATTTGTATCCTGCATATCATGCAGCATTCCGGATGATGAAAACAATTCAACCGTTTCTGGATTTACTGCCACAGAGGGAATATTTATTGTCAATGAAGGTAATTTTATGACAGGTAATGGCTCTCTCTCATTTTACTCAAAAGAGTCAGTAAAAATTTATAACGATTTATTCATTTCCGTTAACAAAAGGCCACTGGGGGATGTCCCTAATTCATTGGGCATCTTTGACGACAAAATATTTATTGTTGTAAATAATTCCGGTAAAATTGAAGTAACTGAATCTAATTCTTTGAAATCTCTGGCGACAATAACCGGTATTGTATCACCTCGTTTTATACTCTTTATAAACAATAAAAAAGCTTATGTGTCAAGCCTTTATTCAACAAAACTTGCAATCATAAATCCTTCCGATTATACCATAACAGGAAGTATTAATATAAGAAGAACATCTGAGGCTATGATACGGCAGGAAGAAAAAGTCTTTGTTTCATGCTGGTCGGGGGGCGATGAAATAATCGTGATAAATACAGCTACCGATAGAATTTTAGATTCATTAAAGGTAGCCCATGAGCCTGAAAGTATGGTAATTGACAAATACGGAAGACTCTGGGTTCTTTGTTCAGGAAGTTATACCGGGGAATATTTTCCTGAACTTGTTTTAATTAATACGTCAACCCTGAAAATTGAAAAAAGATTTCAGTTCGGTTCAAAACAGATATCCCTACTGCATCAGAATTAACCCTGCAGGAGATACAATATATTATATTGAAAAATCAATATGGAGAATGCCGGTCACCTCTTCAGCCTTACCCGATATACCATTTGTAAACGCATCGGGAAGACGTTTTTATAAAATAGGAACAGATCCTTCCGATGGACGACTCTATGCTACAAACGCTTTGGATTATCAACAGAGAGGATATCTTCTGATAATCTCAAGGGAAGGAATTGTTAAAGATTCGGTAAGAACCGGTATAATTCCTGGTTTTATGTTATTCAAAAAATAAATTTTAAACCTCACATCAGAAAACTGAAACAGAAAAAGATGTTTGCAAGGCACATTCAGAATATTATTTTACTGGTAATTATATTTTGTTCCTGCAGGGAGAACAGAGTGTCGCAGGTTAATCCGCCGGAAAGAACAAATAATGAGATAAAATATGCAGAACATTTTTACCTAGAGAAACATGATAATTATACAAAACTGGTTCTGATTGATCCATGGCAGAAATCTGAAGGCGTAAGATTCAACTATTTCCTTACAAGGCGGGGTAGCAAAACAAATATAAATGCTGATTCTTCTGAAATTATAACTGTTCCCGTCAGGAAAGTAATTCTTATGTCCACAACCTATCTTCCTATGGTGTCAATACTTGGTGATGAAGAATCAATCAAAGGTGTTTCAGGAACAGGCTTTATTTTTGACAACAAGATACGTAGCAGAGTATCAGAAGGCCTGATTTACGATGTTGGATACGAGGAGAACCTTAACAAGGAATTAATATTCCGGCTCGCACCTGAACTTATCATAGCATACGGGGTAGGGAGTGAGGCTGCAGGCAATTTCCGAAAACTTCAGGAATCAGGAATAAAAATTTTTTTCAATGCCGACTATCTTGAAAATTCTCCACTTGGCAGAGCCGAATGGATCAAAGTTTTCGGACTTCTTTTCGGTAAGGAAAAAAGAGCTGATTCTGTTTTCAACATTTTGGAAAACAACTATAAAGAAATAAAATCGTATGTGAATTCAAGGGTTGATTCCAGACCTTCTGTAATGCTCGGATTGCCATACAGAGACTCATGGTTCATATCTCCCGGTAATTCATTTATCGGAAATCTTATCGAAGATGCAGGCGGAAATTATATCTGGAAAGATATGAAAGCTGATTTTTCATTGCCCATGAGCTTTGAAAATGTTTATATCAATGCTTCAAAAGCAGACTTCTGGCTGAATACAGGAAATGCCCAAAGGCTTGATGACATTATTTCGGTTGATCCGAGATTAGCATATTTCAATTCAGTTCAGAAGGGAAACTTATTCAATAACAATAAACGAATTTCAGAAGGAGGGGGAAATGATTTCTGGGAGAGCGGTATTCTTCATCCTGATATTATCTTAAAGGATATCGCCTCAATTCTTCACCCAGGACTTTATCCTGATTATGAGCCATTTTACTATAAAAAATTAAAATAATTGGACATCAAATTATTCCATACCAAAAGAGACATTAATCAGACAGGGAGAAATATAACACTGATTTTTACCTTATTAATAATTACTGTACTGATAATGTTTGCTCTTGACATAATACTTGGCTCTGTTACTATACGGATTAGTGATGTGTTAAAAACAATTTTCGGGAATGCTTACACAGAATACTCTTCAATAATAATAAAATTCAGGATTCCAAAGGCTATTACAGCATTACTTGCAGGTATAGCATTATCAGTTAGTGGTTTGCAAATGCAGACAATTTTCAGGAATCCCATGGCAGGTCCCTATGTGCTTGGCATCAGCGCCGGTGCAAGTCTCGGTGTTGCTTTTGTGATACTCGGGTTCTCAGAATATTTTTCTCCATATTCAATAAAAACTTTTGGCAACTGGGCACTGGCTGCAGCTTCATGGCTGGGTGCAGGCATCGTAATGATTATAATGATGTACATATCCTTAAAAGTTAAAGATATATTGGCAGTCCTTATTCTCGGAATTATGCTATCAGGAGGTATCTCCTCAATTGTTAGCATAATGCAGTACTTCAGCAACGAAACAATGTTGAAATCTTATGTTATCTGGACAATGGGAAGCCTTGGGAACCTTTCCTCAGCACAGCTTAAGGTAATGGCTGCAAGCATTATTGCCGGAATATTACTGACTCTCATTTCTTTAAAAATGCTGAATGTGCTTCTTCTCGGGGAAACATATGCTGAAAGCCTCGGACTAAATCTTAAAACCGCAAGAATACTTGTTTTTACAGCCACATGCCTTCTTACAGGAACCGTGACAGCATTTTGTGGTCCGATAGGTTTCATCGGAATTGCGGTACCACACATTGCCAGAATAATCTTTAGAACTTCCGACCACTACCTGCTTGTTCCATCAGTCATTCTTTTAGGCGGTATAATTATGCTTTTTAGTGACATAGTATCGCAGCTTCCGGGAACCGGAAAAATTCTTCCGGTAAATGCAGTAACCTCCCTTGTCGGCATCCCCGTAGTAATATGGGTTGTTCTCAGAGCAAGAAAATATTCTTCGGCATTATGACAGATTCTGAAAATAAAATAATTCTCCGTATTAACTCACTGCTGATTGGCTACCGGAAAGGGAAAGAGGTCCGACCATTACTCCATCCTTTAAATATCTGTGCAGAAAGAGGTGAACTTATTGCTGTTATTGGTGCTAACGGAACGGGTAAAAGCACACTGCTTAAAACTATTGCAGGCTTGCTTCCGCCACTTGGAGGGGAAATATTGATTGACGGAAGAAATCTGAAAGAATATACTCGGGGCGAAATAGCGACAAAATCAGGATTTGTTTCCACTGAACAGGTAAAGGTTGACAGTATGAAAGTCACAGACCTGATTGAACTGGGGAGATATCCGTACACCTCATGGACAGGCCGGCTAAAAGAAAAAGACTATGAAATGATTAACTGTGCAGTTGAAAAAACCGGATTGAAAAACATGGCTCAGCGTTTTATTAACGAGTTATCAGATGGGGAAAGGCAGAAAGCAATGATTGCACGGCTGATAGCCCAGGATACTGATATTATGATAATGGATGAACCAACAGCTTTCCTTGATATCAGACACAGATATGAGATCATTCATCTGCTTCGTACATTGTCGGCAGAAAAAAACAAAACAATATTGTTCTCGACTCACGATTTGCCGGTTGTAATTAATGAATGCGACAGAGTTTGGCTTATAGCAGGGCAGAATGTTTTTGACGGAGCTCCCGAAGATATTGTGCTTAAAGGTCTGCTTGATAAACTGTTCAGTGATGAAGACGTGGTCTTTAATCCTTATGATGCAAATTTTGGTTATAAAAAAGAATTCAGAAAGGAAATAAATATTTACGGTAATGGTTTTGAAAAACACTGGACTGAAAAAGCATTTAACCGGGCTGGTTTCAGATGCGTCAGCAATAAAACAGATAATGAGGTTACTGTGGCGCAGGACAGCGAAGGTTTATTCTGGATTTATTGTGATAAGAACACCCGGAGCCTAAAATTAAGATCAGTGTATGATTTGTTGAAGTGGATTAATACTTTGCAATTAAAATAAACCAGTGCGGCTTAATTTATTTTCTGTTATATTTTCTGTAATCATTAATAAATGATTCGACCGACTCAACGGGAAGTTTCTTCGCAATTATTTTCTTATCACGGTCGAGAATATAAATCAGGGGTGTTGAAGTTACATTATAATAATAGTCGTACCGGGTTGTTCTCATTGGATCCCAACCATTTATCCAGTAAAGCTTTTTTTCCTGGATAAAAGTTTCCCACTTCTGCCTGTCGGGCTGGGTACATACGGCAAAAACCTCAACGCCCTTATCTTTGTATTTCTCATAATAATCCCTGAGTTTCGGAATAGCTTCCTTGCAATGACCACAGTCAGGCTCCCAGAAAATTAGGATTGTAAACTCTTTGTTTATATCATATAATGAAACAAATACATTGTTGAAAGTATTCATAACCAGATCGTGAGCTTTTACCCCAATAAGATTGGGCCGGATTCTGTCAACTTCCTTACGGAGGTTGTCCCTCCACTCCTGAGTTGTCCAGTCGGCTTTACCCGATAAATAAATGTCATCTGCAAGTTTTACTATTACTGCATCATGTCCCATTATCTCGCTTTCGCGAAAATGATTGAAAAGATAAACTGCAACATACTGGAACATTTTATCATTTTTTCCGATTTTTTCAAATAACCGGTCAATTTCTTTATTTATTGAATCGGCAAGCTGAATGACAACATTTGTGAAAAATGTCTCAAGTTTTGAATGAAGAATGGGAGTACGTAATATTCTTTCATCTGAAAAATCAATATTATCAAAAAAGTGTTCTTTGTTATAAAGATAGGTAAGCATGTATCGCACCGAATCAGGATTTTTAGTTCCGGCGGGTATGTCGAATTGGGGAATTTCAACAGGCATCATGGCTTTAATCAACATTGAAAGCAGGGAGCCTTTGTTTTTGTTTTCAACTTCCCTGAGATAATCTTTCATTCTAAATTCATGCTTAAGACGTGCCTCCTGCAATATTCTTATTGAATCACTGTTGTTTTTGTTTTTCTGATACCTTTCCGCCAGTTCTGACGCTTTACCCTGAAGTTTGATCCAGTTTCTCTGATATTCTGTAAAAGCAGAATTTTCTTCAGAACCTGAAAATTCAAGAGTATTAAAAACATCCGGATACTTGCAGTTAACCACAAAATTCTGATCCTCTGGAATAAGAATTTCAAAATATTTTTTTCCAGGAAGTACAATCATATAAATACCCTGAGGAAGGGGCTCGCTACCCTTTAATATTCCTGAACCTGTACTGTCAAGTTTCAGTGTATCTTTAAGATATTGTTTATCCCCATAATGATAGGCAAGATAAACAGTAGAGTCTGATAAACCGTTTATTCTTAACTTTATTTCATATCCACCTTTTATCTGACAAAATAATAAAGTAGGGAAAATCAATAAAAAAAACAGTAATGAAATTCGCATATCTTTTACTGGTTGTTTTTGAAATATCAAAATTAATAATTGAAATTTTACTGCCAAACTTACATTTTCTGGGATAATTAATAAATTTATTGTATTTTTGGGTGGTTAATTCAGGGGTTAAGGTAAATGATATCTGTACTTATTCCGGTTAACAATTATGATATAGTTGCGCTTGTGCAAAGCATGAAGGATGGTATTTCAAAAGTTCCTGATTTCTGTGAAATAATTATTGGTGACGACGGTTCATCCCCGGAATATCGCGAAAAGTATAAAAGCCTTGAATGTGAGAGAGTAAAGCTTGTGGTCTCCGAAAAAAATATCGGACGGGCAGCTATTAGAAACAGACTGGCTCTTGAAGCGGCTGGCGATTATCTTCTTTACATAGATTCTGATGCAATGATACCCGGAACGGCAGAGACATACCTCAAGAAATGGCTGCCATGGGTAGGCAAACATAAAGTAATATGCGGAGGAGTCATTTATCACAATATCCCCCCTGGAAATCCTGATTTAATGCTCAGATGGACATACGGTAGACGCAGAGAACAGAAAAAAGCCTATGAAAGAAACCGCCGGCCTCATGCATCTTTCTCATCATTCAATTTCATGATTGAAAAATCACTGATTACAAGAATAAGATTCAACGAGGAATTAAAACAATACGGACATGAAGATACACTTCTTGGCTTCCAGCTGAAAAAGGCCGGAATAGATATCTACCATATCGACAACGGTCTGCTTCATGAAGGACTTGAATCAAACAGGGAATTCCTTGATAAAACAAAACTTGGTATCGAAAACCTGAGCCTGCTCTATGATAAAGTAACAGATAAAAAAACCTTCTCAAAACTTGTAAAAATTATCAGAATATATAACAGACTTGATGCATTTAAACTCACAGGAATACTTTCAGGAATATTCATCCGGTACAGGGAACGGATGGAAATAAAACTCGATTCTTCAAAAATTTCTCTGTGGCTCTTTGCATTCTATAAAATAACTATGTTCTGCACATACAGGGCAATTCATTTACGCAAAAACACCTTACCTGTCCTGTAATTATCTCTCAACCCATTTCAACATCCTTAAATTTATATCTGTAATTTTTGACAGCGCGAGTATAACCTTAAGTTGATCATATTCATGCTGAATCAGTTCATATATTTTTTTAATTGACGGTATCAGCCCGGGCAATTCTTCCCTTAAAACAGGCTCCGGTCTCATCAGCAACACAGAATCACCAAGTTTCCTTATTTCAAATAATGCCATATTTTTATATTATTTTGGTGAAAGGTCTTTTAACACTCTTCCGTCAAATGTATGATACTCTCTTAAAATGTCTGCAGTGAGACATGAATGAACAGGAAGAACAGCAATAAGTTCACCACGTTTAAAATATTTCAGCAACCTTTCCGGGACAGAAATGATACCATGTTCCTGACTTATTGATTTCACAAAAATCCTTTCTTCCGGTAAACTCCAGCCCGTTTCCGACGGGAAAGCAACTTCACCGTAAATCCTGCTGCCATCAACCAGAAAAATGCTCTCCTTTGACAGATGCACCGCACCACCATATATCAATACTTCATTCTTCTTTTCATTAATATCCACAACAGGGCAAAAAACAGCAACAGCAATCTGTTCTCTCCTGCATGAACCAAGCTGATACTGCATGATATCATAAAATACAAAATTACCCGGCCTTATCTCATCATATCCGGTAAAATCAGAAATTAAACTGCAAGTAGGTGTATCACCTGTTGAAAATATCAGATCCTTTTGTCTGACTGCTTCCCTGATACTGTTAGTTTTTGAAAGAGCATCATGATAAACTTCTTTAATTCCACTAACTGACCGGGCAAGATAAGAATGGCCATTGTGCATTAAAAACCCCTTCATGCGAAGGTATTTATTTTCATTAACAACTGATACCATTCGCAGGATTTTGTCAAAATCATTCCATTCAACACCGGTGCGTTTATTTCCAGCATCAATTTTGATAAAACATCCTGTTTTAAATTTTATTATTTCGGTCAAATGCAGGAGATGTTCCATACCTGATGTCAGGATATTAATTTCCGATTGCTTCAATAAACCTTTTACTTCATCTGTTTCCCTGAAATTTAATGGAAATGCAATAGTAATATCATTCCATCCCTGTTGCGAAAAAAACTGGCCATTGTTACAGATGATACCGTAATATTTTCTATGCCTTCATCCCTGAACCAGTTTCCGATGGTTACCGATTGATGGGTTTTGAAATGAGGCCGGAAAATCACTCCCGACCTTTTTGCTTTTTCAGCCATCATAGCAATGTTTGACCTGCATTTGTTTTCATCAAGTACAAGGGTAGGTTTTTTGATACCTTTCAGGTCCATTTTTATATAATAGTTTTTATGAGTTCAATATTTCCGTCAAGCCTTCGTATAGCCTTCAGAACAAAATCAAATCTATCAATCATTGTACATAAAAAAAAGTCGGTAGGAGGTGAGAAATTTATGTTTTCAGGGTTAAAAAACCTTTTGCCTGAAGTCTCTTTGAGTTGTGATATTCTTTCCGAAAAATCTTTGTTTCCATCAGTCAGTCTGTCAGCAATAAGTTCGGCACAAATAATATCTTCCTCAGCAGTCCGCCGGCCTCTGTATCCCATTGCTACAAGAGATACCCGTTCCGGGTTGACATTTTTTATATAGCGGATTATGGCTGATGCATTAACCAGACTACCTGTAACAAGGTCTGATGCTTTATCTGCACATACAAGTCCCATGGTACCTGCAGTAGTGGTATGGATCAATATTTTTCCGTAAAGACTGGCTGTGAGAATTTCAGTAGGACTGTTGCCAAGATCAAAACCCTCAATTTTCTTTTCATTCCTTTCTCCTGTAAGTACGGCCTTTTTATATAACGATTTAAGTCTGAAAGCCTCATCGACCTTGTCGGTGACAATTATTCCGCTTACTCCTGCATCAAATGCATAACACGAAACAGAAAATGCCCGGAATACATCTATTATTACAGTAAGCCCTTCTGCTTTTTTTGCCCCATCAGCGAATTCCAGTATTTTTATTTTCATAGAAATTAATAGACCGGGAGCAAGTTACAATTATTTTTATTATGCAATTTCATATATTTGAACCTGAGAGCAAGAGATTATTAACAAAAAATTCAGCGGTATGAAAAACCCTGTTACGTGGACGATTGACAAGATTAAGGAACTAAACAATCTTGTGTGGCACACCCCTCTGTCGGAGCTGTCGAGGCGTAAGATGTTACTCATCAGACAATTAAGGATAATTGTAATAGCAGCCAGAGGGTTTATAAATAATAAAGTTCAGATAAGGGCATCGGCACTCACATTTTATTCACTTCTGTCGGTTGTTCCACTGGCAGCTATCGGATTTGCTATTGCCAAGGGCTTTGGACTTGACCAGAATCTTGAACAACAGCTTATAAAAAACTTCGAAACCCAGAAGGAGGTGATGAACTGGCTCCTGACAAATGCAAGGAATGCACTTGAAGCAACCAAGGGAGGATACATGGCAGGAGTAGGCGTGATTGTGCTATTCTGGTCAGTAATGTCACTACTCGACAGTATCGAAAGCGCTTTCAATAATATCTGGGAAATCCGTGTTTCACGTCCATGGTACAGAAAATTTACAGATTATCTGACGATTATGTTAATTGCCCCCATCTTTATAATTCTTTCAGGTAGTATAACGGTATTTATAAACACCAAACTAAATGAATTTATTGAAAATTCTTCAATGCTGGAGGCAATGAAGCCAGTAATTGCTTTTCTTGTAAAGCTGACTCCATTTATATTGACATGGTTTGTACTCACTGTATTGTATATCATTATGCCAAATACAAAAGTGAGATTTAAGTCGGCTTTGTTAGCAGGAATTATTGCCGGCACACTTCTCCAGTTTCTGCAGTGGCTGTATATTGACCTTCAGTTTGGAATAACAAGGCTTAATTCAATTTACGGAAGCTTTGCAGCAATCCCCCTGTTTATAGTATGGCTGCAGATGAGCTGGGTGGTCGTTCTGCTTGGCGCTGAACTTTCATTTGCAAACCAGAATGTATCAAGATATGAATATGAATCGGAGGCATTGAATATCAGTTATTATCACAAAAAAGCACTTACATTGATGATTATGAGCATGATTGTAAAAAACTTCGCTAAAGGAGAACCCCCGGTTAGTACTGAAACTATTTCAGCAGAATTAAAAATTCCGGTAAGGCTTGTAAGAGATATAGTTCAGGATTTGAATGCGGTGGGGCTTGTTTCAGCAATTGTGAGGGACGACAGTAAAGAGAGGCTCTATCAGCCTTCAATGAATATTGACAATTACACAATCAGCTTTGTATTATTCCGACTCGAAAGGAAAGGGGTTGAACAAAAAATTCTTGATAATAACAAGGAATTTGAAAAGGTTGTTTCTATTCTGTCGAAGTTTGACAAACAAATTACAAAATCGGGTGCAAACGTTTTGTTAAGCGAACTTTAAATTTAAAGCCTTCGGATTTTCCCTTTCTTCAGAGGATAATTCCAGTTTTCCACAAATCGTATAAAATCAATAAAGTTTTGCCAGTTGTCGAATAGGTAATGATTCATGGGAAGCAATATGGTTTTTGTTTCCGGTCTGTTTTTCCAATAAAGTTTCTGGGATTTTACAGGAAAAACCCTGTCATTTTCGGAAATTACGGCATAATCCCAATTATAGCCTTCATCTGAATTTTCCATTATTCGGTTATAAAGCCATCTTAATTCATCCTGAAGCGATTTTGCAGTGCGTTGTGGAAGCATGGCAAGGTGTTGCATGAAGGTCTTCCTGTCGCCAAACATCCTTAAATAAAACTTTTTAATGTTTTTATCATTCAGGTTGTTAAGTGTTCCCTCAATAACATGCGGTGAAATGCCAAATTTTTCATCAACAGGAAGGGGAGTGCCATTGACTGCTATTTTTACATCAGGCCTGAAACCAGTCCGTTCAGAGAGAAATTGTGCCGCCCATATGCCAAGTGACCATCCTATAAGAGTTATTTTTTCATAAATTTTTGCTTCAGGCAGAACCAGAGCCTGATCAGCTGAATAATTATAGAAAAGAATAAAGTCAAACTCATCATTGCATAAAGGTATAAAAACATTTTCATCCGTTCCCCACCCTCCGAACATAACGACAAGCTCCCGGTTTTTTTCACGCCTTCTGATATATGTTTTCATAACTGAGAATTAAACCTTAAAATTTACCGGACTTTCCCTCTTTAATATACCCATTTGATTTATGAAGAAGTAAATATATGTTATTTTTTAATGATTAGAATGAATTGGTGAAGTTAAATTCTAAACAACCACAATTTTTTACTTCTTATTAAAAGAATCTTCAGGATTAATTATATAAGCGGGGGTATAAAATAAAAAAAGAGGTTAAAGGGCGGTTGTGAAAGGGAGCGGGCTTTTTGAGATATTCCCTGTGTCTACTGTCTGATAAAAGGAAGGTACCCCGGTAAGCTGGCGCATTACCTGTGGCCCTGGAATGTGAAAGTCAATGTCTGCAATACAATCCTGTTGATTCTCACAATACCACCCTAATAACCTCAATAACATCCTTCTTCCGGATATTATTGTCAAATTTATAAAATAAATACTTAAACAACAAAAATATTTATCATTTTTTTATTTTCCTCAAACATAATAAAAGAAAACTGGCTGAAAAGAATTTCAGATTATTAACCGAAATTTTTTTTTTGATAAAGTTTTTATACAGGTAACAATTATGGTTAATTTTTTTTAAATTTGATATGACAGTTGCATTACTCAAATGAAAACAAATATTGCAGAACTTGATCAGATAAGTCACTCTGCAAATCAGGGTCTGGTGGTAAATTATCTTAACGACAGGGGAGGAGTATGGCATTTTCACCCCGAATATGAGATTATGCTTAACCTAAAGAATAACGGCACAAGAATCATTGGAGATAATGTGGAAATTTTTGATGAATATGAACTTGTTTTTATAGCAGGTAATATACCTCATTGCTGGAATTATTATAAAATTGAAGGCCATTTACCTGACAACCATGGAATTATTGTTCATTTTCTGCCTGAATTTTTCGGCGATGGACTGATGAATCAACCGGAAATGGGCAGAATCCGTGAACTCTTTGCTGAGGCCGAAAGAGGAATAGCCTTTTCAGTACAGGATGCCAGAAATGCTGAAAAATTCCTTAAGGATATGATTCAGCATTCAGGTATTGAAAAAATAATAGACCTTTTTCAGGTTCTGGGTATGATGAGCAGATCATCTCACCGCCGGCCTCTTTGCACACAAAACTATAAAATCGAATATGACCGGCTGGCAAATAAAAGAATGGCAAATGTTTACAACTATTTAAGAGAAAATTACAATAAACCTATTTCTCTGAAAGACATATGTGTAATTGCCGGAATGAAGCCTCTTTCATTCAGTAAATATTTTAAAAAAAGCACAGGAACCAGTTACATTGAGTATCTGCATCAGCTGAGAATTAACAGAGCATGCTACCTTCTGCGTGAAACATTCGAAACAATTCATAATATTGCTAAAGAATGCGGTTTCTCAAGTTTGTCAAATTTCAATAAACAATTCAAGAAAAATACGGGAGTATCACCACGGATTTTCAGGTTACATCATAATATCTGACATATTTTTCTCTTAAAGTTCATGAAAATGATGTTTAAATTCTTATAAAATATGTTCCTGATGAAGAGACTTTCAGTGTTTTTAATATTTATCCTTTTTTCCTGTTTTTCGTTTACTCAGGAAACCGGCGGTAATAATTGCTCAACATTGATAATAGGCAGAGAAGCAAGTGCTGCCGGATGTGTAATAGTTGCCCATAATGAAGATGACAGTGGTATACAGATCGTAAACTTTTACAAAATCCCCTACAAGGACAATAAAAAAGGGGAGTTCGTAAAATTTAAAGAAGGTGCCATGGAACCTCAAAGCTCACATTCTTTTGCGTGCCTGTGGATGGAAATGCCCGGACAGGATTTTGCTGATACCTATATTAATGAAAACGGCGTTCTGGTGACCTCAAATGCATGTACATCACGTGAACTCTTTGGAGAAATTACTGATGGAGGAATAGGATATGAACTGAGAAAACTTGTAGCAGAAAGAGCGCTTTCAGCCAGAACAGGAGTTGAATTTGCCGGTTATCTTGTTGAAAAATGGGGATATAACGGGTCAGGAAGAACATATATCATTGCCGATAAAAATGAAGCATGGATGTTTGCCGTTGTAAGAGGTAAAAACTGGGTCGCCCAGAAAGTGCCTGATAATCATGTTGCCTTTATTCCCAATTACTACACTATCACTGAAATAGATACAACTGACAGCGATAATTACCTAACTTCTAAAGACTTAATTAATTATGCAAGAAGGAGAGGCTGGTATAATCCAGCAACAGATGGAAAATTCAATTTTGCAAAAGTTTATTCAGCAGAAAAAAACCTGATAAACATGTCAAATATCGGAAGAATGTGGATGGCTATGAATCTTCTGTCAGGTAAGGAATATAAAAAAGAAGACAAATTCCCGTTCTCATTTGTCCCCACACGTAAAATTGAAATGAAAGATATATATAACCTTCTTTCAAACCATTACGAAGGAACAGAACTTGACGATTCAGAAAACTACAAAAAAGGTTCACCCCATGTAAATAAAACACAGAATATCTGTGCATCACACCAGCAGCTTTCATTTATAGCCGAACTAAGACAGGGTCTGCCATTCGATATTGGAGGAAGAATATGGGTTGCTCCCCGAAGAGGCTGCGTAAATGCCTACATGCCAATATATTTTGGAGTCACTGAATTCCCGGCAGATATGACAATGGATACCCCTGAAAAGGCATACGAGTTACACTTTAAACGTGACCAATCAATTTATGACAGAAATAATCAGAAAGCATGGTGGAATTTTATAGCAGTAGCCGAATGTACAGATATTGATTATATTAACCGATATCCTGAACGGAAAAAAATAAAAGATGACCTGCAGAAGACATTTACAAAAATGGCATCACAAATGGAAAAGGAATACCTTCCGGTTTATAAGAAACAACCTCAGAAAGCAGCTATTCTGATCAATAACTTTACAAAAGATGTTGTTTACAGAACAATATCTGAAAATGAAAAATTTCTTAAAAAATATAATTGCCAGTAAAAGATGGTTTTTATACTGACATCTATTATTTCTTCGATAACAAAGAAAGTAAACTATTATTGCAGAAACTGAAAAAAGGATTAATTTTGCATCCTGTTATCCGTAGCTCAGCTGGATAGAGCAATCCCGAGGTCTCGGGATGGGTCGGGTAGTTCTGAAAAAATAATGGTTCCGTAGCTCAGCTGGATAGAGCAACAGCCTTCTAAGCTGTGGGTCGAGCGTTCGAATCGCTCCGGAATCACGAAAAGGAGAGTTAGATAGAGACTCTCTTTTTATTTTATACGTTGATAAAATTTGTTTTATAAGCAGGAGCGATGAGAACGCGAAGGGTTGGCGAGCGTTCGAACCGAGGAGCCCCGGTTTCAACCATGGCTCCGAGCTCGTGAGCGGCAAAAAATAAAATTTTTTACTATTGACTTCTCAGCAGCGGAACAAACCTAACCATAGCAAGCCTGGTTCTCTCAATCTTACCATTCTTTTTGACTGCCAGAACTATGTGTTGTGCTGACCATTGAGGTCCAACCGGCATTATTAACCTTCCATTCTCAGCAAGCTGATCAAGCAGAGGCTGAGGAATATGGTCAGTGGCTGCCGTAACAATTATAATATCATAAGGAGCATGTTCTTTCCATCCGTTGTATCCATCTCCTGTTTTTACAATTACATTTTTATATCCGAGGCGGGAAAGCCTCGCAGCAGCTTCATTTGCCAGCTCAGGAATAATTTCAATAGTATATACCGTATCAACAATCTCAGCCAGAACAGCAGCTTGGTATCCTGAACCTGTACCTATCTCAAGCACCTTTTTGTTTTTTGAAGGCCTTGCCAGTTCTGTCATGTATGCAACTATAAATGGCTGTGAAATAGTCTGATTATGTCCTATAGGAAGAGGAGAATCATCATATGCCCTGCTGATATATTCTCTGGGAACAAACAGATGCCTGGGAACTTTAAGCATTGCTTTAATGGTTTGCGGATTCCTGATTCCATTGGCAATAATCTGTTTGTTCACCATCTCTTTTCTTAATGCAGCAAATTTTTCATCATCCTGAGGAAAAACCCTGTGGACAGTTATTAAAAAAAATATCAGTATAAAAAATGATACTCTGGATATTATAGCTAATCTTCTTCTCACAGCCAGTATATTGTTATACTTATTAACGCATTCCAAAATTAAAAATTATATCCCAATACCGACAGAAAGCCTTTGCCTGTAAATTCTATAAGTGGCCATATGGGGATAAAATTTTTCTTCAATATGAACGTCAGAATTAAGAGGGCAAAGAGAATAAATGTTCCGTATTTATAAATAACAGCATATATTTCAGGATACTTTCTAAAGTAACTGAACAACAGATGAGAGCCGTCAAGCGGAGGTAAAGGAATCATGTTGAATACAAATAATCCCCAGTTGATAAATATTGCATAGATAAAAAGCTCACCGGTGAGACGACCTGCAAAACCGTAGTTTACAGTAAGAACAAAAATCACTGATAAAATCATTGCTGTCAAAGCGTTCGACAAAGGACCGGCTATTGCAATCTTGATTACATCAACCTTTGGATTCCGCAGATTCATCTCATTGAACTGTACGGGTTTTGCCCATCCAAATCCTGCAAAAAAAAGCATTAGAAACCCAAAGAGATCTATGTGCCTGAGAGGATTTAATGTCACTCTTCCCTGATCCCTCGAAGTATTATCCCCGCATTTTTGAGCTATGAAAGCATGACTGAACTCATGTATTGTGAGACCCAGAACTATACCTGGCAGAAGCTTCAGACTGTGAATAATGTCAATATTACCCATCCTGAAATTATTACTGACTAAAATGTATTTTAAATAAATGAGTCCGGTTGACTTTAATCATTTTTATTTTTGTTTTCAGATCTGGAATAAATAGCCAATAAATTAATGTCAAAAAAATACTTTTAAGTGCGGAGAAAAAATCTTACGTTTACAACTGGCGAAGATAACATATATCGTTCAACATAAAAAGTTAGAGAAGATTGTTATATTTACAAATTGCAAAAGGATGAAGAATAAATTATTATTATTCATTATATTAAGTTTTGCCGGAATAAATGGTTTACATTCTGAACAATCCAGTGATACACTGGTATATCTTATTACCTGTTCGCCGGGTACGGCAACCTATTCAATATATGGTCACAGCGCACTCAGAGTGCAGATACATTCATCAGGTTATGATATGGTTTATAACTGGGGGGTATTTGATTTCGATACTCCTCATTTTGTGTGGAAATTTGCAAAGGGCAGGCTTAATTACATGCTCGGCGTTTATCCGTATGAACTATTCCTGCGTGAATATTTAACCGAAAGAAGATCTGTTTATTCCCAGAAGGTCAATCTTGAACCTGAGGAACTTAAACAACTTATGGATTTGCTTGAAGAGAATCTGAAACCTGAAAATATTTATTACAGGTATGATTTTTTCTACGATAACTGTTCCACAAGAATCCGCGACCTTTTTGAAAAGATATTTTCCGGTCGTCTTATATATCCTCCTGATAATAAACGGGGTCTACCGACATTCAGGGAAAAAATCAATGAATATCAGGAAAAATACCCCTGGCTGAATGCCGGAATTAACTTTGTTCTTGGATTACCCGCAGATAAAAAGGCCTCTTTCAGAGATATTATGTTTTTGCCTGAAGAGCTTCAGCATAATCTCACCCTTACTGAAATAAAGAAGGATGGGAAAAGGATTCCATTACTCCAGCCAGTTGAAACGGTTTTTGAATTTGAACCACTTCAAATTCAAAAACCATTTTACCTGAGCCCAATGTTTGTTTTAAGTGTGGTTTTCATTTTTGTACTTGCACTTTCAATATGGCTTCGTGAAAATTTTTTAATTAATTATTTTGATATCCTGATATTTGCAATTTTTTCTCTCTTGTCACTTCTGCTTATCTTTTTTAATTTTATAACCGACCACCAGCAGACAAGGATGAACTTGAACATGATATGGATTAATCCGTTCATTATAGTTTGTCTTATTTGTATAGCATTTAACAAACAGGGAATAATTTGGTTTCGCCTGGTATTTTGGCTTTCTGTTTTTTTCATTGCATTATCAGTTGTTTTTACATCCAAAATAAATGGAGAATTTATACCGGCTGCGCTTATTCTAACCCTCAGAAGTTCTGCACGTTCTGCTTTTATATGGTGCCCGTATAATATTAACGGTTTCTTTCCCTGACTATCAGTTTAACAATATTTTAACAGACCTTAACACCAAATTTCAGAATTGGGGTATTTTTTTGCAGAACTTCAAAAAATCAGTTAACAAGGTCATTTGTATATTTACACTAAAAAATAATTTTTATGGAACAAACCATTGATATTAAGATTTTGAATGAGAAAATTGAAAGGGAAAGCGCTTTTGTTGATATTATAAGAATGGAAATAGGTAAGGTGATAATAGGACAGAAACACCTTATTGACAGCCTGATGATCGGTTTGCTTGCAAATGGTCACATTCTTCTTGAAGGAGTTCCCGGACTGGCAAAAACCCTTGCCATCAGATCTCTATCTTCAATAATTGATGCAAAATTCAGCAGAATCCAGTTTACACCCGATCTCCTTCCGGCCGACCTCATAGGAACTATGATATACAGTCAGAAAAAAGAAGAATTCATGGTAAAGAAAGGGCCAATATTTGCAAACTTTATTCTGGCTGATGAGATAAACCGCTCACCGGCTAAAGTACAGAGTGCCCTTCTGGAGGCAATGCAGGAAAGACAGGTTACAATTGGCGAAACTACATACAAACTCGAAGAACCATTCCTTGTTCTTGCTACACAGAATCCTATTGAACAGGAAGGTACATATCCTTTACCTGAGGCACAGGTTGATAGATTCATGCTGAAAGTTCTTATCGGATACCCAACTATGGAAGAGGAAAAATACATTGTAAGGGAAAACATTGCAAAAGAATTTCCGAAACCGAATACTGTACTTAAAACCTCCGATATAATCAAGGCAAGGGATGTGGTACGGGAAGTATATACAGATGAAAAAATTGAAAACTATATACTTAATATTGTATTTGCTACCCGGGAGCCCGAAAGATTTAATCTTGCAAAATTTTCAAATATGATTTCATACGGAGCATCCCCACGTGCATCAATATATCTTACTCTCGCATCAAAAGCATACGCCTTTATCAGAAGACGGGGGTTTGTTATTCCTGAAGATGTCAGAACAGTATGCGCCGATGTGATGCGGCACAGGATAGGACTAACCTATGAAGCTGAAGCAGAAAATATTAATCAGGATCAGATTATTACTGAAATTCTGAACACAATTGAAGTTCCTTAATAACATATCATACTATGAAGTCAATGAAAGCCATTTTTATTTTAGCTGCTATTTTAACCTCTCCGCTGATATGTAAAGGACAAAACCTGATAGGTTATAACATTAAAGATATACGGCAGTATATGAAAAATAACCAGAAATCTATGGTTTTACAGGGTCTTACATTCAACAATACTTTCAGATACCTTAAATACTCTGACCGTACCCAGTCACAGACTCTTTTTTTCTTTCTTTCAGCTGACTCTGTCTGCAGAAGTGTAAGACTTATCTGTGACAAATCATTAAAAAATCAGAAGGTATCCGAGCTTAATTCAAAATATACTACTGTGGGAGAAAACCAGTGGGAAGAAGAAAAAAACGGGCAGAAATATTTAATTGACCTTAAGGATGAAGAATGGACATTTAATATAAGCATAAATATCAAACCTTTAAAAAATTAAACATATAGGGTGGAAAAGAGTGAGTTAATAAAAAAAGTCAGACGAATTGAGATTAAAACACGTGGATTAAGCAGGCATATTTTTGCCGGTCAGTACCATAGTGCATTCAAGGGAAGGGGTATTGCTTTCAGTGAAGTCAGGGAATATCAGTATGGTGATGATATACGCAATATTGACTGGAATGTTACGGCACGCTTTAATCACCCTTATGTCAAAGTTTACGAGGAAGAAAGAGAACTTACCGTAATGCTGCTCGTTGACGTAAGCAGTTCAGGTTCGTTTGGTACCGTGAGGGCTTTTAAAAGGGATGTTATGACTGAAATATCTGCAGTTCTGGCATTCTCAGCTATTTTTAACAATGATAAGATCGGAGTGATTTTTTTCTCCGGAAAAGTTGAAAAATTTATCAGACCTCAGAAAGGCCGCAAACACATTCTTAGAATCATCAGCGAACTTATTGATTTTCAACCTGAAAATAATCAGACTGATTTGAATGAACCACTCAGATACATTACCAATGCAATAAGAAAACGCTGTACAGCATTTATCCTTTCCGACTTTATTTCTCCCGACTTTGAGGAATCACTCAGAATAGCTTCAAATAAACATGATATTGTTGCATTGAAGATTTTTGATCCTGCAGAAATTTCTATTCCTGATATCGGTCTGATAAGAATTTACGATCCGGAATCGGGTTATGAAAGATGGGTTGATACATCAACAAAACAGATGCGAAAAATATATTCTGAATGGTGGAAAAAACATTCTGAATATCTAGGAAGTATTTTTCGTAAATGTGGAGTTGATTCAGCATGGATTTCAACAGGTGAGGATTATGTAATTCCACTGATAAGATTATTCAGAAACAGGTAGTAATGAAACGCATAATTATCATAACAATTCTTTTTTTTCAATATTTATTCATAGTCAGAGCACAGGAGGTTCAGGTAAAAGCCGGTTTTGATTCAGCACGGATTTATATCGGCGATCAGATCAAATTTACTGTCACTGTCGAAAAACCTCAAAATTTAAGCCTTTCCCTTCCTGCTTTCAAAGATACCCTGACAAAAAATATTGAAATTCTTAAAGGGCCTGTTCCGGATTCAGCGGTTCTCGGTAACGGAAGGGTGAGAATAAGGCACGAATACCTTGTAACATCTTTTGATACTGGTTTTTACCAGGTATCACCCGTCTATGCAGAAATAAGAACTGAATCGGGAATAAAGCGATATTATTCCGATTACTCATGGCTTGAAGTTATGAGGGTTAAGATTTCGCCGCCCGATACTGCTTCAGCAATTTTTGATATAATAGATCCCGGTAAAGTCCCCCTGACTGCAAGTGAAATTATTCCATGGATCCTTATAATGTTGGCAATTGCCGGAGCCTTATGGCTTATTTTCAGGTTAATTAAAAGATTTAAAAAAGAGAAACATGGAGAATTAAAACCGGTTATTACTGAACCGGCACATGTGATTGCTTTCAGGGAACTCGAAAAACTAAGGGATGAAAAACTATGGCAAAGGGGAGAAGTAAAACCGTATTATTCCAGACTTACGGAAATCATCAGGCAATATATTATGAACAGATATTCGGTGCCTGCTCTTGAAATGACTACTATTGAAACACTGAATGCTCTGTTGAATAATGGTATAAAAGAGGATGAATCATACAGAAAACTGAGAACAATTCTTACAGGTGGCGACCTTGTGAAATTTGCCAAATACCAGCCTGAACCGTCGGAAAATGAGCTTCATTTTGAGTACGCATGGGATTATGTAAAATCCACAATACCGGCAATTCAGCCTGAAGTTGTTGAAACAAAACCTGCAGATGTGAAGGAGGAAGCAATATGAGAGGAATCGTGTTTGCATCACCAGGCTTTCTTTACCTGCTGTTAATAATACCACTGATGATTGCCCTGTACATCGTAAAGTACAGAAAATCTACTGCATCTCTAAGGGTTCCGACTTCAGAACCATATATTAACCGTGAAAAGAGTTTCAGATATTTTCTGAGACATTCACTTTTTGCTTTACGGACAATTTCAGTTGGAATCCTGATAATTGTTCTTGCACGGCCACAGGCAACAAACAGTTTTCAGGATGTATCAACTGAAGGAATTGATATAGTTCTGACCCTTGATATTTCAGGAAGCATGCTTGCCCGTGATTTCAGGCCCGACAGACTTGAAGCATCAAAAAACGTTGCTACAGAATTTATTTCCGGCAGGCCATACGACAGAATCGGCCTCGTAGTATTCAGCGGTGAAAGCTTTACCCAGTGCCCCTTAACAACCGACCACGCAGTGCTGATTAACCTTTTAAGGGAAATACGAAGTGGCATGATCGAAGATGGTACAGCAATCGGGGAAGGACTTGCAACAGCAGTAAACAGAATAAAAGATGCAGGAGGTAAAAGCAAGGTAATTATTCTTCTTACCGACGGAATGAATAACAGGGGAATTATAGCGCCTCTCACAGCAGCAGAGATAGCAAAAACTTTCAACGTAAGAGTTTATACTATTGGTGTTGGAACAAGAGGGGTTGCTCCTTATCCTGTACAGACCCCATTCGGTGTAAAATTCCAGGATATGCAGGTTGAAATAGACGAAGACGTGCTTCAGAAAATTGCTGATATGACAGGTGGTAAATATTTCAGGGCAACTGATAATGAAAAACTGGTTCAGATTTATTCTGAAATTGACAGAATGGAAAAATCAAAATTGGATGTAAGGCAATATAAAGTAAGGGAGGAAAAATTTTTTCTTCCTGCTTTAATTGCTGCAGTATTTTTCCTGATTGAGCTGATTGCAAGGTATACTGTGTTGAAAAATCTGACATAAAAGGAGGTATCATGCATCTTTTCAGATTTGCAAATCCTGAATATCTGTATCTATTGCTGGCTGTGCCGGTATTGATAATATTATGGCTTTTTAATAACTACAGGAGGAAAAGAGCTTTTGAAAAATACGGCGAAATGAAGCTTGTACTACAGCTTTTACCTGATTATTCAAAGGTACGTCCGGTGGTCAAACGGATTTTCGAAATGCTTGCTGTTGTTGCAGTAACATTGATGCTGGCACGTCCCCAGTTTGGTTCAAAAATAGAAGAAGTGAAACGTCAGGGCGTTGAGGTTATCATAGCTCTTGATGTCAGTAATTCAATGCTTGCAGAAGATATTCAGCCAAACCGTCTTGAACGTGCCAAACAGGCACTGTCCCGTCTTGTGGAAACCCTCGATAATGATAAAATAGGGCTTATTGTATTTGCCGGAGATGCATACGTGCAGATACCCGTTACCACCGACTATGTATCTGCAAAAATGTTTCTTTCAACCATAAATCCCTCCCTTGTCCCAAAACAGGGAACAGCAATAGGTTCAGCAATATCCCTAAGTATGAGATCCTTCTCAACAGGTCAGGATAAAAGCCGTGCAATGATAATAATAACCGATGGCGAAAACCACGAGGACGACCCTGTTGCTGCAGCAAAGGAAGCAGCTGAAGCAGGAATTGTAATTCATACCATCGGAATCGGATCTCCCGAAGGAGTGCCAATAATGTTGAATATTAACGGAAGAAGGGAGTATATGAAAGATCATGAAGGCAATACTGTTATTTCCAAACTCAATGAAAACATACTGAAAGAAATAGCAATTACAGCAAATGGTAAATATGTGAGAGCTACTGCAACAAACCTTGGCATTGAACAGATATTTTCAGAAATAAGAAAAATGAAAAAACAGGAACTTGAAGGAACTATATACACTGAATATAATGACCAGTTCCAGATTTTCGCAGGTCTGGCTCTATTGTTTATTGTTGCTGACTTTTTTATAATGGAAAGAAAGAATAAAAGATTGTCGGGACTCAAACTTTTCAGAATCAAAATCTGATATGGATATGCTACTGAAACATAAGTATCTGCCTGTTCTGTTGCTTTCTGTAACAATCTTGCATTTTTCTTGTTCAGTTTACGGACAGGGCGAAAAAAAGTTTCTGCGGCAGGGAAATTCGAAATATTTCAAAGGTAATTATACTGAGTCGGAAGTTTTGTACCGCAGAGCTCTCGAAAAAAACAATTCTTCAGTGGATGCGACCTTTAACCTTGGTGATGCTCTGTACAGACAAAATAAATATGACGATGCATCAAGACAATTTTTCTCATCAGCCGAAACAGGTACCGACAGACTCAAAAAAGCCCGAAGTTACTACAATCTTGGAAATTCTTTGCTGAAAAACAATAAGATAAATGAAAGTATCGAAGCATATAAAAATTCCTTACGGCTTGATCCTTCAAACCTTGAGGCAAAATATAACCTATTGTATGCCCAGAATCTGCTGAAAAAAATGGAACAACAGCAACAAAAACAACAAAACCAGGATCAGAACAAAAACGAAAATCAGAAACAGGATCAAAACCAGAAACAGGATCAACAAAACCAGAATGAAAATAAAAATCAGCAGAACCAACAACAGAACCAACAACAGAATCAACAACAACAACAACAGATGCAGCAACAGGGAATATCAAAGGAGGATGCTGAAAGAATACTGAATGCTCTTGCAAACGATGAGAAAAAAGTTCAGGAAAAAGTAAAACAGGCTAATGCTTTGAGAGAAAGAGTGAAAACTTTGATTAACTGGTAACGTTACTATGAAATATATATTGAAATATTTATTAATGATTGTTATACCACTGACTTCAGAAGCCCAGGAGATAGTTATTAAAACAGAATATCCAAGGGTAGTGAATCAGGGTGAACAGTTTACAATAAGCTGGACAATCAACACCGGAGGAGGGGAATTTTATGCTCCTCCTTTTACCGGATTTTACAGGCTTATGGGGCCTCATACATCTTACAGCTCGAGCACCCAGATTATAAATGGCAAAATATCACAGCAAACTTCCTACACCTACACCTATTACCTTCAGGCAATGGATGCGGGCAAATTTGTGATTCCTCCGGCTACCATTAAAGTAAAAGGTAAAGAATACAAATCAGATTCAATATATATTGAAGTTATAGGAAATCAGGCGGCAAGACAGGTGCAGCAGGGCAACCAGAAACCTGCAACAGAACATGCAGTTGCTGAACCGGGAGGAGATTTATTTGTAAGATTAATTCCCAGCCGTAATGAATTATTCGCCGGTGAACCACTTACTGTTTCATTGAAAATTTTCTCTAGAATTGATATAGCAGGTCTTGAAGAAGTTAAATACCCGGATTTCAGCGGATTTATAAGGGAAAATATTGAAACTCCGCCTCTTACTTCATTGCAAAGGGAAAATGTTAACGGTGTAATTTACGGTACAGGTTTAATTCAGCAATTTCTGCTTTTTCCCCAGATTACCGGAGATATTACTATAGACCCTGTTCAGGTAACTGCACTTGTTCAGCAAAGAATCAGTGAACCAGATCCCTTCTTTGGTGATTTTTTTGCAAGATATGCGAATGTGCCAAAAGTGATAGCAACATTGCCGGTAAAAATTTCAGTAAAACCTTTGCCCGTTAACAAACCTGCTGATTTTTCAGGATTTGTTGGCAAACTGAGTATATCAGCTACCCTAAGTAAAGATACAGTGAAAGTAAACGATGCTCTTAATCTTAAAATAACTTTAAGCGGTACAGGCAATTTAAAGCTTGCTGGAGCTCCTGCACTTAAACTGTCACCTGATATTGAAATTTATGATCCGAAAATAACCGATAATCTTAAAAACAGCGCTTCGGGAACTACAGGACAAAAAACTTTTGAATATGTACTTATTCCGCGCCACCATGGAGACTTTGTGATTCCGTCCATTACTTATTCATACTTCAACCCGGCGACAAAACAATTTGAGAGCCTCTCAACCAGGGAATTCAGATTTCATGCAATACAGACTGCGGAACAGACAGGCCCTGTAACAATGTACGGAGGTGTCACAAGAGAAGATGTAAAATACCTTGGTAAAGACATAAGATTTATTAAATCACTTCCCGGAAAAATCATAGCATCAGACAGACTTGTTATTTCAGGTAGTTTATTCCCCCTTTACTATATCGGAGCATTACTTGTATTCATAGTTGTTATTGTTCTGAGAAAAGAACATATCAGGCGAAATGCAGATATTGTCAGAATAAGAAACAGAAAAGCAGGAAAAGTTGCACGCAAACGACTGTCAGTTGCTTCAGAATGCCTTAAATCAGGAATGACTGAAAAATTCTATGAAGAACTGCTTAAAGCTCTGTGGGGTTATCTGAGTGACAAACTTTCTATTCCCCTCTCAGAACTTACACGTGTGAATGCTATTGAAAAAATGAAGGAAAAAGGAATTGATAAGGAACAGATTCAGAAAATAACCTTAATTATAGATAAATGCGAATTTGCAAGATTTGCTCCGTCATCAAAACCTTCAGAAGCAGCTGAAATTTACGTGGGAGCTGTTAAGTTTATAAGATATGTAGAAAACAAAATAGGATAAGGAGATAAAAATGAGAAGGATAATATTATTAATTGCTATTCTCGTTTCAACAGCAGAGATAAAATTATCTGCAGTTGAATTTCCGGAAGAAAAATTCAGGGAAGGAACCGAATTCTATACTGCCGGCAAATTCGATGAAGCACTCAATGTATGGCTCTCCATATACCATGCAGGATTCAGAAGCTCAAACCTGAATTATAACATTGGTAACGCTTATTTTAAACTTAACGACATACCTCACGCAATTCTGTACTACGAGAGAGCTCTCCTCCTTAAACCTGCAGATGAAGATATAAATTATAACCTTCAGATTGCCCGTACATATACAGTTGATAAATTTGCTGAAATCCCTGAATTATTTTTTATTACATGGTATAATTTTGTTTCACTTGTCCTTTTATCCAATGAATGGGCAATTATAAGTATAGCTTCATTTGTTTTATTCCTGATATTATTTGCATTTTACCTGTTTACTTCTGTTTACAGATTTAAAATTACAAGCTTCTGGATTTCATTGCTGATGATTATTATTAGTCTTGCATCTCTTTCATTTTCAATACATAATAAATCACTTGTCTATAAAAACAATAAGGCAATTGTAGTAAATCCCCAAGTTAACGGAAAAAGTTCACCTGATAATAGCGGCACAGACCTTTTTCTTATTCACGAAGGCGTGAAAGTAACAATAACAGATGCCCTTGGAAACTGGTATGAAATAAAACTACCCGACGGAAAAAAAGGATGGGTTCCGTCAAATTGCCTCGAGAAATTGTGAAATATATGCAACTTATTTGTTAATTTTAATGTCACAATATTAAACCCTGAAAAGGACAGTTTATGAAAAAGATAATAATTTTGTTTTTCACAATCCTTTTATTTTTAAGTTGTAAAAAGCTTGAAAAAGAACCTCTTGGTCCTACTGATATAAGAATAAGGAATATGACAGATGTAAGCATGAATGAACTGACTGTGGAAACAGGAGGTGGAACATTTAACTACGGCACCTTAAACGGAAAACAGGTCACTGATTATCACCGTTTTGAAAAAGCCTACCCTAAGGCAAACATTTCAGCCATTATTAATGGGCAGAAATACAAAACTGATACAGTTACCTATTATTATATGCAGTACCTCGGACAGGTAAAAGCAACCTATGAGATTTACATTGAAAGCGATGCACAGAGGAAGCTTAATATAAGTAACGTAATAATGGAGTCCCCATTGAAATAAAAAATAGTACTCCAGCCTCCGTTAAAATTAAAGTGGGCAAAGCAGCACCCTTGCCATTCACCACTCAATTGGTTTAATACCGTTTTTAACAAGATATTCGTTGCACTTGCTGAAATGTCTGTTTCCGAAGAATCCTCTAACAGCCGAAAGGGGAGAGGGATGAACCGATTCAAGCACAAGATGTCGCGTTCTGTCTATTACTGCGCCTTTTTGCTGGGCATAAGTCCCCCACAGAAAGAAAACAAGATTGTTTTTCTCTTCATTCAATATTCTTATCACTGTATCAGTAAAGTGTTCCCATCCTTTGCCCTGATGCGAGCAGGCCTGGTTTGCCCTCACAGTTAGAATGGCATTGAGCAGAAGCACTCCCTGAACTGCCCATCGCTCAAGATTACCAGATTTTGGAACAGGAATACCAAGGTCAGATTCAATTTCTTTAAAGATGTTAATCAGGCTTGGCGGGAAGGGAACCCCGTCGCGCACCGAGAAGCATAAACCATGTGCCTGTCCGGGTCCGTGATAGGGATCCTGACCGATGATTACTGCTTTCACCTTATCAAAGGGGCAGAGGTTGAATGCATTAAAGATAAGGCTGCCGGGAGGATATATGGTTTTTGTGCGGTACTCTTCCCTTACAAATCCGGCAAGGTTTTTAAAGTACTCTTTTTCGAATTCTGGCAAAAGTCTGGTTTTCCAGCTATCTTCAATCTTAACGTCCATGTTGATAAAAATGTTTTTAAAGATACAAAGTGTGCCGTAAATAAATAAAAAAAGCCCTCACGGAGGAAGGCTCTTTATATAAATCTTACAGAAATATTACTGTAATGATATCAGAACCATAATCTTACCTGTGCCGGCACCTGAGAAGCTCTCCACGGCTTTGCCGATAATGGCTCCGCGCCTTTTCTCATTTTCGGCCAGAATTCTTTTAAGATCATCAAAATCCTTTGCCTCATTCACGTCGAGCAGGCTCCATTTCATTGCGCAACCGGGGGTTGAAGATGTTGTAAGGTAATCGCCAGGCTGAATCGGGCCGTTTTCCCCGGTCACGTTAACAGGTACACGGCCGGTAAGTGCAAGTTTGGCTGCACTTACTCCTTTTTTGGATTCTCCTGTTTTTTCATCCATTACAAGTTCCATTCCCATAGTAAGATGAGGGTTTGTGGAGATTACCCCTAAAACACCAGTCTGGTATGGTTTTGATGACTTGATAACGCTCTCTTTTCTCGAAGGATCGGCTACCACAACGTCTGCCGGCATAGTGTTTCCGTATGAGTCATATATATATTCAGCAACATCAATTGAGCCTCCTGAACGTATATCGGCATATAAGCCCTTATAGATACCTGTACCTCCTGATCCTTTTGAACCAACGAAATAACCGCTATAACTGTCATTATTACTGGCAACAGAATATGAATAACTATATAATCCGTAATTGATTCCGAGACCTGAATTATAAGAGTACAGATATCCTGAAAATAATGTGTTTGTGGAAGTAGTGTTGAAATTCCTGGCGTATGTATATAAACCATACGTTGCGCCTGTTCCGTATTGGTAAGCGTAATTGAGTGAAGAATATATATTGCCGGTTGCGCCGGTATTATTCTGGTTTACATTGTTAATGATTCCGTACAAAGTTGAAGAACCTGCTTTAAGATCAGCATAATTATAATTATAAATACCGGAAGCAGTGTTTGTTGTATAGTTATAGATGCCGTAAGTTGCACTGTCGGGATATACATATAATGCTCCGCTTTTTTTAACTTCCAGGGCGTTATGGGGTGTGCCTGAATCTCCGTTTCCGATCACAAAAAGAGGATCGGTGTTA
>Ga0123519_10000896_pt1 | contig 52364 bp, 34 predicted proteins | sample YelNatPaOPRAMG02_FD_87396 | JGI IMG/M metagenome (GOLD analysis project Ga0123519, IMG submission 87396) | Hot spring microbial communities from Yellowstone National Park - Yellowstone National Park OP-RAMG-02 (version 2) | ecosystem: Environmental > Aquatic > Thermal springs > Hot (42-90C) ...
AGGGAAGAGTGCTATGTCTCGTAACCAAAAGTTTGTCTATATCTTCACCGCTGCTGGTGACCGGGCAGAGGATACGGTCACGGGATTTACGTTGGCAATGGTTGGTCTCTCCATGGGGAACGAGGTAACCGTTGTGCTGCTCGGCTACGGTTCCCTGATCGGCATGAAGGGCTATGCCGAGACCGTCCATGCGCCGGAGCGGCAGCCGCTCAAGAAACTACTAACCGAGTTTCTTGAGAGCGGTGGCAAGGTTCTGTGCTGCACTCCCTGTCTTAAGGGGCGCAAGATGGACCCCAGCGATCTCGTCGAAGGTGTCATGCCGGTCACCGCGGCAGGAGTCAGTGAGGAAATTTCCGCTGCCGACAAGGTGATCTCTTTCTGACTGCGCCAGTGAAATCGGCCCAGTTGGCGATGGCGGGATGAGCAAGCCTGGCAGGGGGATGGTGCGGCGCGCGGGCAAGTGCGAAAGCCGCCTATGCTCCCGATGCGAAATACTCAGAGTGTGGGTTACCCCAGCCGGTGATTAAGGAGTGAGTGCGTTTTGACAGAGAATAACATGGATTTATCCGCCTTGCACAGCTTGATTTCCGATTTACAGCGCAGAGTGGAAGCTTTGGAAACCGCCACTGAAGCGCTGCTGGCAAGTTCCTCGGAAGATAAGCTTTCGATGGTTGTTATGAGTGGTGATCTCGACCGCATTTTGGCGGCCCTCATCATCGCGACCGGAGCCTCGGCGATGTTCGAAAAAGTCACGATGTTTTTTACCTTCTGGTCCATACCGGCTTTGCGCGATCCCGACAAGACTCCGCCGCCGAAGGATTTTATGAGCCGGTTGTTTTCTTGGATGCTTCCCAAGGGTGCGCCCGCGCTCAAACTCTCAAAGATGAATATGGGCGGGATGGGCACGGCCATGCTGAAGCGGCTTATGAGGAGGAAAAAAGTCCTGGGTGTCCAGGAGCTCCTCCACCGCGCTGCGGAATGCGGCGTGCAGATCTGCATCTGCCAGATGAGCATGGATCTTATGGGGTTCAAGCGCGAGGAGATGATCGATTATCCGAACCTCATGTTCTGTGGCGTGGCAACATTTCTCGCCGAAGCCGGAACGAGCAAAGTTTCGCTTTTCGTTTGAAGGCCGACGGGTGCGTTCCACCTCGTCATAGCCAGCGCGATCCGATTGCTAAAACGAGCGGTGCTGAGAACTGGAGCACAATTCGCGGTACGACCATCAGCAAGGGAGCTGCGGATCTCCGCCGCGCGGCGGGCGCAGCGCAAAGTATTAGGTAAATCAGCAACGGTGTAAATACGCGGGCCCCTGAATAGCAGTCCTCCCAAAAGCTCCGTGGAAGGCATATTCCCAGAAGGCTCCATAACGCCATAGCCGTTTCCATTGGTCCAAGACCGTTGCGGCAAATGAGCCATAAGGTTAGTAACGCGGCAAGCAAGAATCCGAATATCGCCAAGCCGTCCAACCAATGCAGCCCGGCATTCACAACTTGGCTAAACGGATACCTGATCGGGTGTCGCAAGGTTTCAAAAATACCCTTAAATGGGACAAGTTGTCGAAGTCCCGCGTTTAACAGGCTCGGTAGTCTCACGGACACGTACCAGTACCATGCCGCGGTAGGTAACATTGCAGTCGCTAGCTTCACCGCCGTCCAGAATCGCCGTCGCATCGACAATGCCACACAAGTACCTATGCCCAATAGGAACCCCGTGTCCCTGGTCAGGCACGCCAATGCCAGTACACCGTATGCCTTAGCGTTCTGGCTGAGCTGCATATACAATGCGAAGCCGACACACAGCGCTGTGAAGGCCAGGTCCACCGTCAGCCGTTCGAGCGAAATAAGCGTCGCAGGTGCAAAAACGAACAACAGCGCTAATCGAGCCGGCAGTCCTAATAACTCGAGGTACCGGCTTAGCCACCACGCCCCTAAGAATAAGCACACCAGGTTTGCTCCAATGTAGCTGGGGTCAATCCATGCTTTTCGGCCAGCCGCCAGCAGAAAAGCTGTCGCAGGCAAAAAGATTCGCTGGTATCGAACCTGTGGTAAGTCCACATAGCGCCAGATATTCGTCCGCATCAACGGGTCGTGCGCCACGTAGTGATACATCTGCCCGTCGTAACCCGTGCTATTCGGAAAAATATACGGCCTTTCATCAGCAAGCTCAGGCGGCGCCTGGAATTTCGAGCCAGTGCAGAAAAGTCCGGTCCAATTGCCTCCGTAATGGAAATTTACAAGTAGAAATTGTAACCCCAGCCCGAATACAGCACACAACGTGGCGGTGATGAGACAGGCGCGGCGGCTATGCGCTTTTCCCCAAAATCGAGATTGAAAAGTCACGTGCGAGTTGTCTTTTGTAACGCTTCGTTCCTCAGCCATCTCTAAAGAGCGCCCTCGAAGCAGAGCAGAAACTCGTATCTGCTTGCGCCTCACAGGCTATACTACCGTACGGGCCGTGGCAACCTCGACCGGACCATCTGCGGCGCGAACATCTACGCGAGGAGGTTGGTTTCATTTGTTCGCCACTTGGATAAACAGACCCGCAGGCTTAACAATCCGGACATGGAGGATGCCATCCATGCCGGTTAACAATGCAGGGCATCAGTGAGTGGCGGCTTATCTACAGAAAACCGATCGGTGAGCACCAGAATTCCTTGCCGTCTAGAAGTTTCAATTAGTACAGTGAAAATCAGGAGTCAAATAATGGTGGGAGGTTTTATGTCTGACAACAGTGGCGGACAAAGTTCCGAGACTGGTTGTGTCGAAACAGACAAGCCTTTGTCTGCACGACTTCCATCCTCTCCTGAACATCTAGTCCACGTTGCGTCAGGCATCGGGACGATCATCTTCAGTCTATTCGCCCCATCCTTATTGTTGGCCCGGTAGACTCCGGCTAAATCATGTAGTGATGATGCTGCTTATTTCTTGTCATGTCTTTATGCTTTGTCTGCGGAAATGAGCTGTCGATGAAAACGTTGGTTTTGGTTTTTCTAATGCCGTTGTCGCTGGCCAGTCAGGATAACCAAGTGAAATGGTTCGACATCCATGCTCAGGCTACGACGATCACCCAAGCCCACGGTCCCTTTAATGCGCCGTACAGTGGAAAAAACAGTTTGCGCCCCTTTACCGAAACAGACACGAGCGTGACAACCACCCTATCCCTCAGACTCACACATCAGAACACGGAGCTGGGCTTCGACGGCGAAGTGGCTGGTGGAAACGGGTTCAGCGGCGTGGCGGGAATCGCGGCATTCCCGAACGGTGAGATTACGAAAATCGGAAAGCCAGCCCCTACACCGTATGTCGCGCGGCTGTTCCTGAAACAACAGGTATCTCATTTTACATGGATTGCGGGCAAGATGTCGGCAGAGGATTTTTTTGACAACAACGCTTACAGTCACGAACCGCGAACGCAGTTCATGAATTGGTCGATCATGTATAACGGCGCGTGGGACTACCCGGCTGACACCAGAGGCTACACCGTAGGGGCCCTCCTGGAGTTCGCCTTTGGTCCTTTCAGGTTGCGAGCTGGCAGCTTCCTTGAACCTGTTTGGGCAAATGGCCCGAAACTGGACGGTCATTTCGCGGCAAGCCGGGGCGATGTTTGGGAGTGGCAGTACCAATACGCAAAAGGCGGGGTGGTTCGTGTCATGAGATTCATGAATCATGGCAACATGGGAACGTACAGGCGAGCCGATCAGGACATCGTTGTTACCCGAAAACCCGGTACAGCCAAGTACGGATTTGGCCTGAACGTCGAACAGAGGATCACCGGAGATGTTGGGGTGTTTGGCCGTCTGGGGTGGAACGACGGTAAGACTGAATCATGGGCATTCACCGAGATTGACCGAACTGCCAGCAGTGGGTTGTCGCTGAGAGGAAGTCGCTGGCACAGACAAGACGATGTATTTGGCGCTGCCGTGGCGGTGAATGGCATTTCCGGGGATCACCGGGCGTACTTGGCCCGTGGCGGCTATGGCTTCATGATCGGCGATGGGATGCTGGCACGTCCGGACCCGGAAGAACTGTTTGAAGCATACTACGCATGGCGGGTACAGAAGGTAGTCACAATCTCAGCAGATTATCAGCGCATTGTAAACCCAGCCTACAATCAAGACCGCGGCCCGATTACCGTCTTCTCACTGAGGCTTCACGTCGAGCATTGACTTCTTCGCGGCTTCGACGTTCTTTTTCGCGGCTCCCGTGCTTTTGGGGCCTCTTTCATTTGGCGCCCTCCCCCTGGCCGCATTTCTCCTTTGAGACGGCCAGCAAAGCCGTACGGATCATATCGAGCTGTGTGGAGAAACGGGTGAGGCCGACAAGTGTCAGGAGTTTGAGCTTGCTGGGCACACTTCTGCTTTACCGCTGGAGCCGCCCAGGATCCCATCAGCACACGTCCAAACACTCAAGACCCCGCGTGTCCGTCCTGGCTATATGCAAAAGCATGGGGGCGGGCCATTGCAATGCTTCATCAACAACAGGTCGGAAGACAGGTTCAGTAGCGCAATGCAGCCTACCAGAGCTTAAAAAGCGGAAGGTGTTTGAAAATCGGCTAGATATTGGTAGCGCTAACGGGAATCGAACCCGTATTTGAGCCTTGAGAGGGCTCCGTCCTAACCGTTAGACGATAGCGCCGATGGTTGGTAATCAGTATACCAACTGCGTGCGCTTCATCTCTACACCTTGCATCTCGAGGTGTTATAACGCCGCGGGTTCAAAATATCCGTGAGCAAGCTCAGGCTTCACCTCCAGAGCCCTGCGCCAGCAATCACGCGCCTCCTCCTCCTGCCCGAGCGCTTTGAGAGCGTGCCCCAGGTTGAGGAAAGCTTCCGCGAACGAGGGTCTGCCCTTTAGCGCCTCCCGGTAGAGACGCACCGCTTCTTCATTCATACCTGATTGCTGTAGCAGTAATGCGGTATTGTAAAGCAACTCCGGGCTACGCTCACCAACTTCGATGAGCCTCTCATGCAACTCCAGAGACCGCTGGTAGTCTCCGTCTTCGAGCGCCAGAGCTGCCAACCCGCGCAAAGCATCCGGAGACTTGGACTCCCTCGCAAGCACAGCCTCGAAGGCCCTGCGGGCAGCTTCCCGGTTACCTTGTTTCCAACAGGCAATCCCCAGGTTAAGCTGCGCCTCCGGCCAATCGGGTCGGCTTTGCAGACACGCCTCGAAGGCCCTGGCGCTGGCATCAAAATTACCTCGTTGCAGCAGTAGGTAACCCAACCGGAAACGCGCCTCCTCCCATCCGGGATTGCGCTCGAGCACCTTCGCATATAACAGCTCTGCACCATCCGGTTCGCCCTCCTGCTCAAGCACCAACGCCAGATTCCACAAAGCCGGCGTTTGCGTCTCATCAAGCTGGAGGGCTCTTTCGTAAGCCTTTCGCGCCGCAGGAAGGTCCCCCAGCTCCTGAAAGACGATGCCCAAGTTTACATGCGCCTGAGCCGACTCGGGACGAATCCGGATTGCTTCCGCGTAAGCCTTGGACGCCTCCTCATACCTACCAGCCCTTTGATGCGCCACACCGAGGTTGAACCAGCCCTCAAAATGACCCGGAACCTGCTCAACCAGCCTGGAACAATAGCGGGCAGCAGCGTCATGGTCACCGCTAGAAAACGCCGCGGCTGCCAGCCCTTCCAATGCCGTAGCTGAATCCGGACGGACCGATAGTAGTTGCTGAGCAGTCTCCCGAACTCGCTCCGGGTCTTTGAGCGCCATTTCCACTCCAATCAGGTTGATCAGTGTTTCTTCCGAATGTGGATTGCGTTGGAGGATCTTTCGGTATTGGTCACCCGCCTCTTCCAGCCGGCCCGCCAGTTGTAAAGCTACAGCCTTACCGAACAAGGCAGCTTCCTGCGTCGGCATGCGGTTCAGGCAGCAATCAAAGGCCTCCAGGGCTGGTTCCAGCTTATTCAGTTGCAGGTAGCACACCCCCATGCCAAGGTAAGCTTCACTTCGGCCGGGGTCGATTTCAAGAGCACGCTGGAAACGTTCTAAAGCATCCTCCCATCGGCCTTGCTTCTCCAAACACACAGCGAGGTTGAAAGATGCCGTGCGGTGCGCCGGTTCCAATTGAATAAGCCGCCAGTAACTACTGGCAGCTTCTTCGTATTGCCCAAGCTGAAAATGGATGTGTCCAAGCGCCGAGTAGATTTCTCCATCCTTTTCACCGTTGTCAATAGCGGCGTACAACGCCTCCAGGGCTGCCTCAGGCTTTCCGTCAAGGTGCAGAGACACTGCTCGTGCCAGCGCACGCGAGGCGCCGCGTCTCTCGCCACTAGAACCTACCCGAATTACCACCGGCATCCGGCCTCGTGGCGGAATCCCACCGCTCGGAATGTCTCTTTGGCTCATGTCCTTAATTCCCTTTCGTCCCCTTATAAGAACTTGGATAAAAATACGCGCACACTTTTCCGATGAAATCATCCTGGTGGGATAATTTCACCCAATAGATTCTTGCTCGCTCCCCCCTGTCGCTAAAAAATCCCACGCCTCCTATCTTCAGCCGGTCATCACGCCAGTAATCGACTAATTGTCCTTCGATCGAGGTTGTGAAATCCTTATCTGTAACTGTCAGCTGGACACGGTACGGGGTATCGTTATGCATCAAAACTCGTATTGGAACCTCCACTCTTGGGCCTGCTTTTCCTCCGATTACCGGGTAGCGTATCAGCGCCACAGAAGGTAGTGGCCCCGGTTTCACGACAGTAATTTTCGAAGCGTAGTAATTGGCATGATCTGACGCCCGGTATACCCAGCTCACGCTCTTTTTCTCAATCTGTGCAAGGAATTCCAGGCGGTAATTCCGCATACGCAACGACGGACGGTACAGGGCCAGATGACCGGGCCTGACGAAACCGGCTCGCACAAAGCTCCAAGACTTATTCCAGTCTCCTTCCCCCAGCCACTGCGCAAACCCATCGTGGAAATCATCGGTAAGCTCGACCGCCGCCCGCGCCCGGATGGCTTGCTGAGCTGCCTCCCAGCGGTTCTCCACGGCAGCCCCCATGGGAGCATCTGGAGCTAGCACCCAGAGACAGGCCAGCAAGCACGCAGCCGCAGCCACGACTTTAGCTAACGCGGGCGTGCGCTCCCACAAATCTCGTAAAGGTTGTAGTAATGAAAACTCCCCCTGTTCAAGTGGTCTAAGGTACTGAAATGTTTCGACAATTCTCAGCACACTGCTCTTCGGAACGATCGGTGGTCTTGACTCTAAGGGGAATTCTTTATAGGCCAGCGGCAAGCTGCTCACTGTCGACGGAGTGACTCCTCCGAAGTCGAAAACAATTGGCGACGTCCTTTGAGATTTGGCAAACCAGCTATGCCGGAATAGTGTCGCCAGGACTGGCAATCCTGTTGAAGGCTCCAGCGAGGCCGGCTCCACTGGGTGGGGAGGCATGACTGGGACGTCTGCAAGGCCCAGCGGCATGGCGATCGTCCGGTTTTGCCTGAGACTTTGAGTCCCCTCCAGCGGATGTAACTTGGGAAGATGCAGGCGCCGCAAAACCGCTGGAGGATAAAAGAGACGGTCACCTGCAGGCGTAGGAGTCGTAGCCAGTTTGCATGGTTCAGCCTTGAAGCCCGTCATAGCCAGCGCCACATCCGGTTCACTGAATGATTCCAACCCGCTCGTAGGCAAACGCAACGCACCCCTTGCAATGTTCACCAGCGGCTGGACTTCGTGGCGAAACTGCGGCTGCCGCGTGACTTGTCGAGCCATAATATGTGCTACTGACGCTTCCCGCAACGATCCCCTCATATCCCCTATAAGCTCTGGCAATTTGGGCTGAGCCGAGCTGACCAATGGAGCGGCGCCCGCCTGTATGGTCGCCCGCAGGGCCACGGGATGCGGCGGCGCCAAGCCAAAGGAAAAAGAAACTGGCAAGGGAACTCGGCCGAGAATGGTGCTGGAAAACCCATCCTGTAAGGTTTTTGCAGGGAAAACAGGCAATATGGGCATGGCCGATGTTGCGGCCCCAGAAGCGGCCGCACCCGGATGTGGGCCCACCGGCAGATACTCGATACAGGGCTGCCGGCTCTCGCGTGCTTGTTCTGTAAACAACCCGCAGCCCAAAATCGACAAATTGAAGCTCCGCGCCAACAGCCAGCGCGCTTGTGACCGAAAGCTTACAGGTTTCGTGGCAACATTCCACAAGGCCGGAAGCCTTTGCTTTGCGGCTTCGGGAGCTATCAGAAGGCTTGACCACTTCGGTTGAGGAGGCAATAACCGGGGCGCTGCAAAAAAGCCTGCGGGCAGAGCTGGAGCCAGGGAGAAATTGAGAATTGATTCAGGCCGGCACTGTTTGGAGGCATAACTCGGCTGGCGTGGCTGGCAAAACATTTCCAAGGCGCCCACCGGCTTCCCCATGGGCATGGTCAACACCTTGACGCCCCGGAGCGCCCGCACCAGTCCGGAAACCACAGGCCCGGCTTTCAACGAGATACCACAGCGTATTCCATGCTTTATCAACAGCGCTGCCGACTTGGGAGGAACCGGCATCAACGGGTTGCCGGCCATCGATCCCACTGATAACACTGTCCTGAACGGCACGGGTGCGATGACCGGTGAAAGAAGTCGAGAGAAACTGCCCATGCACGTCGCAGGTGCACTTAACGCGCGTAAAGCCGGCAGCTCAACATGGGCCATGTCCCGCAACGGATGAAGGGAGCCCGCAGCTCCCAGGGGTGCGGAAGTCTGCACTGGGTTTACAGCCCTGGCGAAGCCAGGGGTGTTGTCCAAGGTGGCGTGCGCCGAATGCTGCTCCTCCTGGGGTAGGAGGCGTGCCAGCGCGGCCTTCGTCAGCTTGGCATAGCGCTCCCGGTGCTGGTTACAGCAAAACTCACTGTCAGTCAGCTCCCTCAAAAATCCGAGTGGTTTGCCGCAGTATAAGCACCGCATGCTGCTCACCCTTCCCCTTCGCCAAACCAAGCTGGACGAGCCCCGGGCGAGAGGATCCTTTTCCAGAACTTCGGTGGAACATCCGAAAGAGCGTAAGGCTCCTCCCCGTTAAAGGGACACCACTCCACCTCTCGCCACAATGTAGCCAGCCCCTTCGCTGTTATCAAGACCGTAAATAGGTAACAGCCGCCTATTTACCAAAGTTAGTAGTAGGTAACCCTACGGATCAGCCTGCGGGGGCGCACGTTCTTTACATATTGTCTTGCCTGGTGTGTCATCGCCTCATAGCGGAGGGGGGAGAGTCAACGAGGCTTTAGCCAGCGCCCGCTGTAACAACTGCGTAGCTTCTTCGATACCTACCCCACGCGAGATTGCCAGCTCGGTAATCAGCATGTGCCGCGCGCGGTCTAACATCTTTTTTTCACGGAAAGACAACGGCTTGGAATGGTGCAGCACAAGAAGGCTTTTGAGAACTTCCGCCACTTGCAAGATGTTGCCCCCGCGCATTTTGTCAGAATTGATTTTGAAGCGGCTTTTCCAATCCTCGCACGTCCGGCATTCACCATTAGCCAGGAACCATAAGACCCTGGTTATCTGCCCGTTACGGGTTACTTTACGTAGCCCCACCTCTTTGACGTGGGAAAAAGGAACCATTACCGTGAGGTTACTGGAGAGCAAACGAAGAAGGTAGAACTTTTCGTCTTGGTTGCCAAAACTTCGTATACTGATATTCTCAACCTTTGCGACGCCTTGATTCGGGTAGACTACTTTTTCCCCGATATGAAAGAAGAAGCCGAATCTCTCGTGCACGCCTACTCCGCGTTGATCAACAGGTCTTTCCGAACTGAAGTCTGATATTAAACCCAACTTGCCTGATTGTCAATACAAAAAGTTTCTTGGGTGATGTCAAGCGGATTGTGTAACGAGCTCGTGATACTCCGGGCAATGACCGCGGCGCCATCAGCCAACGTCCAGCGCACGCGCCCGCTCACCTGGCTACCAGCCAGCATCAGCGCTTTTTGTAGACGCGGTTGCCATTCGCGGCACACGGCTGACGATGTGGCTGCGCTGAAATGCTGGTTCTCGCGCAGGGCGCACAATCGCCATAGGCGATCATGTTGCCCTTGGGCTACGGGGCCGTCAGCGTGGCGGTGGTTAGACCTCTTACGCCTTTGCGGGAGCGCCTTTCAACCCCCAAGCTGTCCCATCAAAGACATCACGTCGTAATACTTGCGCTCACAGTATAGTTCGCCATCGCGCATCTTGATCACGTTGCAGACCTTCACCTGCATTCGATTCCTACTGGCTGGTGCACCCTCCAGTTCACCGACATGAGTTCCCCGAAAAGTTATCGCGACGACCCCCAACCTGCCTCGGGACCGGGATGCTCGATCCCGTCCGCGCCAGTGTAAGTGTGCGCCAGATGCAGCAGGCTATGGTAGTAATTGATGATCAAGCCTATCCGAACATTCGCAAGTCAGCGTTAAAACCGAAATGTGGGATTAGTAGCAGTGATCGCCGGGCCGCCGGGTTACGAACGCCGCTGAGCCACGAATTCATCGGGCAGGCGGAAGGGGATCTGCGGCGCGACCTACCCTACCCTCTTTTGCCTCATTAATGGAAATATTATAGGCTGTCAGTATTTTTCCAGTCGCCTGATCAAGTTGCACCTTAGCCTTGCTATATGCGCTAAGAGCAGCCACTTCGTTTGAAGCGGCTTGCACCAAATCACGTTGAGCCTGAATAACAAAGTAAATCGTCGAGGCGCCCAACGCGTATTTTTTCTGTTCCGCATCAAGGTTTTGCTCCTGCAAAATACGAGCCTTCACGGCCGCCTCGTAGCCGGCTCGAGCCTGCTGTAGAGCGATAAGAGCGTTAGTCACTTCCACGCGAATCTGGTTGATGAGTTGCTGCTGCCGAATTTCCTGCTGCCTTAGTGAAAGTTGACCGCGAATCATATCCGCTTGGGCAGACCGGTTTCGCAAAGGAACGTTTAGCTGGAAGCCGATAGCATAATCAGGAAAGTTGCGCGCAAGCAACTGCGACAGGATTGTGCCGTAGCCGCCAATGAAAAAAGAAGAAACGGAATTCGGGTTACGTTGCTGTGGTGGAAGTCCCTGAATGCTTGGGATTGGCAACGCATTGACCTGCCCGGCAAGAGCATTGTTTTGTAAAGTCGCCACCAAGTCCAGACTCGGCAACATGGAGCTTCTGGTGCCTTCGAGACCGATTTTTGTGTTCTTTACCTGAAGCTGAATCTGCGCCAGTTCAGGGCGGTTTTCCAGGGCTGTCGCCCATAAGTCCTGTATCGGCTCAACCGGTTCAACATCTGGAATATGCATCCGGTCTGTGGGAATGATGTGTGCTTCGGAAATCGTCGGACTCGCCACCCCCGTTCTGCTGAGAGCATTCTTAAGGATCGTTTCCTGTTGCAGGACCAATGTCTCGGCAACGGTCAAGGCCTGCCGATTGCTCGCCACTTCAGCCTCCGCTCTGACCACCTCGATTGGAGCCAGCGTTCCAATCTCGACCTGTTTCTTGTTATCGTTGTACAACTTCTCAGACACCGCCAGGGCCTGGCGTTTTACCTTCACATTTTCGATGTAGCTCACCAAGTCCCAGTACAGTTGTGCAACAGCAGCGACCGTCGTCATAACCTGCTGCTTGAACACCAAATCTGAAACCTGATAGTTGTTTTTCGCGATTCGGATGTAGCGATTATTCACTGCCAGTCCGAAACCCTGAAGCAAGTGTTGTGATAGGGTCAGAACAAAGCTTGCTGTAGTGGATGGGTTGAAGTCACTCCGGCCCGCGTTGGAAGTGACAAAGTTGTTGTTCCAGCCGAAATTCACCGAGGTTCCTGTAAGGAAACCCTTCTGTATGGAAGAATTGAAAAGCGTTGTGGTCTGCACGAGCGCATTAGTGCCGGTAACGAAGCTGTTGGTTTGAGGCGTCGTCCGGTGGCTCCAATTGTATTGCGTGGAGACGACAGGGTCCAGTGTAGGAGGTGCTGTGCCGGGAGTGTAGACTGTCAAGCCTTGTCCCGTCGTGGTGGCTGTGCTTCCCACCTGGCCGGCGCCAGAAGAGCCGGCAGAGATAGCCGAAGAAACACCCTGAATCGCGGCGCCCGCTCGGGCTTTAAGAATGTCCGACTCGGCGATTCGAAAGCCGTACCGTTGCAGTTCAATGTCCAGGTTGTTTTCGAGCGCTAGCGCGATGGCGTCCTGTAATGAGAGATAAATATTCCCAGCTCGCAATAGCGATTCCAAACGTCCGGAGTTGCTAAGCCTGATCGGCGCCTCATATTTCGGACGGTATGGCGCTGTCAGCCCTGCAAACAAACCACCCGAGGGTTGTCCTGCCGGCTGGCCCGCCCTCGCGACAGGTGGCTGGAGCAACGCATAGACACAAAGGACGGCAATCGCTTGATAGATGGTTTTCATGAGACGTTCCCGAATCGTTTAAATTTTCCTTTATGCAGGAAGAACTGCAAAACTTCAAGACGATACAACGGAATTCCCGGTTCCGTGAGTTTTCAATGATATAGTAGGCCTTTACGATGCTGCAAGCTGACCAAGTACTGAAAATATTCGAATCCACAGGCGCTTATTTACGCGGCCACTTTCGTCTGACAAGCGGACTACACAGTGCAGAATACTTGCAATGTGCGCTTGTGCTGCAATACCCAAACTATGCCCGGCTGCTCGGGGAAGAGCTTGCGCGCAAACTCGGCGACCTGCTACCGGGCGCGCCTCCTGCCGTGGTTGCCTCACCTGCGCTCGGTGGCCTCATCATTGGCCACGAGGTGGCGCGCGCCATGGGTGCACGTTTTATTTTCACCGAAAGAGACGCGGAAGGGAAGATGGTGCTCCGGCGCGGTTTCTCCGTGGAAACCGGCGAGCTGGCCATCGTCATCGAGGATGTAGTCACTACAGGCGGCAGTACTGCTGAAGTGGTGCGCGTGTTGCAAAGCGCCGGAGGGCGTGTGCTGGCTGCTGGTTCAGTCATCGACCGCAGCGGCGGACAGGCCAATGTCGGGGCGCCTCGTGTCGCTCTGGCAACGCTCCAGATCGTGACGTACGCCCCAGAGGAGTGCCCATTGTGCCGTGCCGGATTGCCTGTGGTCAAGCCTGGTTCCAGACCGGGTGGCGGAGTGTAGAGCCTTGAACGTGCTCGTTGAAGAACAGGCTGCGGTGAGCTTTGACAAGTTAGCGGAATGCCAGTGGCGGCGGATCAAAATCACTGTAGCGTATGACGGCACGGATTTTCACGGCTGGCAGGTACAGCCCGGCCTGCCTACTGTCCAAGGCATCTTGCAAGAAGCAATCTCTGAGATTGAAGGTGCCCCAGTCCACGTTGCCGGTTCGGGACGTACCGACGCTGGAGTTCACGCGATTGGTCAGGTAGCGGCGTTTAGCATACGGAATCCCATCCCGCTCGAAAACCTGCGCAAGGCCATCAATCGCCTTCTTCCCGCCGCCATCCGGGTCCTCTCTGCTGAACAGGCGCCTATGGATTTTGACCCGCGCCGGTCTGCAACGGCAAAGACTTACGAATATCGTATCTACCGTGGCGAAATCTGTCCCCCTTTTGAACGCCATTACCTCCACCATTTCCCGTATCCTCTGGATACGGACCGCATGGCGCACATGGCGCTTTTGTTTGAAGGAAAGCACGATTTTTCCGCTTTCGCGGCCTCTGACGACAAAGACATCCTTGGGGAATCCAAGGTTCGTACCGTCTATGCCTCGTGCATCAAACTGAGCGGTGACCGTCTTTTCTATCGGGTACGGGGAAGTGGTTTCCTCAAGCACATGGTTCGCAATCTGGTGGGAACACTTATCGAAGTAGGGAAAGGGAATCTAAGAGAGCAGGAGATCCGTGCTTTGCTTGAACCGAGCTACACACTCAAAGCAGGACCGACAGCTCCAGCCAGGGGGTTATTCCTCATCTCGGTCGAATACTAGAGGACGGCAGCGTACTTGTTTGTTGTTTTACGCAGCGCTGTGCATAGCTTCCCGCAGCAGTTCACAGTTCTCCGTCACTTGGTCTTTGTACTTAGGGAACATACCAATGACCACGACATCGTTGGGCTTAGCATAACGGAACACCAGCTTGAGGGCGTTCAACATCTGTTCGCGCGAGCCGCAGAGCCGGGTAGCCCCGTAGACTTTGAAAATCAGGCACTGCTTGGAAGCCTGGCGTACGTGCTTCAGCATCGCCTCCCGGTCAGGATCGTGAAAATACTCACCTTCGATGGGTCGACCAGCAAGTTTGCTGGCCTCTTCCGGTGTCCGGCTGAGGTTGTACAGGCAGCTCATGTAAAAATCAATGTCCCAGCCCTTGGATTCCACATAATCGATCACTTCCGGAATGTGCGTTCCGAGGCCGACCTGTTTGCCCGCCTGCCGAACCATTTTCAATGCCTCGCGTGCCTCCTCAATCCTGCCTTCCGCCCATAGGCGGTCCGTCCTGGTACCGTGATGATAGATACCGATGGGGTTTTCCTTGAGAATGTCGGAAATGTTTCGCTTGGTGTCCGTTATTTCTGAAGCCGTCTGGGCAATCCACTGGATGCGTCCGCCTTCCTGACGGTACTCATGCAGCAAACGGATGATGTGCTTGTCTCCTCGGGACTGCCAGGTATTAATGCCGGCTTTCTCGCAACTGCGTAACAGCCGTTTTATATTCTCACACGTGAAATAATCCACCATGTCCTGGCTCAACTGGTTTGATAAATGTGAGGTTCCGCTCACCGGGTTGCCGCCTACAATGAGACGCGAAATCCGGTGATCGCCAAAAGGCACTGTGGGCATCTCGTCCTGCTTTTGCGCTGCAACAGCAGCCGGACCAGCAACAGCCGTAAGAAGTGCTTCGCGGCGGCTAAGGTTCATATTCACCTCCGAAAGCCGTAATCATAGCACCCGCCGACGGGTAAGTTCTTCGATCCGGCGGGCCAGTTTTTCCCGAATCGCGAAAAGTTCTGCAGCGTTGCGTGAAAAAGCACTCACGTCCACCACCATGCTTTTGACGGCGTCATCGGCAAACTTGGCATCCCCCAGAGATTTCAGCAGCCACAAATATTCGTAATCCTCAATCCCTTCTCGCAGCAGTTCTAACCGGATGGAGGAAACAGGTCCATCCACGTCTTTCTGACCCGTATAATGGCGGACCTTACTGCCAGGATAAATAAGGGATCCTTCGCCGTTCAGAATATAGCCTCCGCTGCAGAGGAAGCCACTCAAGTAGGTAACAGGGTCTATCCAAGGATCCGGTGTCTGAGACCAAAACTTCAAGTCCCAGTAAAGGATGCCGTTCATTCCATAACGCCATGTAATCCAGGGAACCATCACGGGATCCATGGCCGGCCCGTCGATGAAGTAGTTTGGCTGTGGGTATCCCTGATCACAGGATATGTACCAGGTAATCTCTCCTCCTTTGGCTTGCTCTGCCGGGATGGCCTCTTTTACTGCCAGCTGGTTGAGTGCATTACCGTGAATGGAAAAGTTATTGACGTAGCCCGTGAGAGTCCCCCATTCCGGACGCCTGGGAACTGGCGAATCCGTGACGAGGAACGGAACGCCCGGCGCAGCCTCATGCACCAAGGTGGCCCACCTGCGCGTATCTTCGTAAGCTTCAGCCGTGCCAGGCTCATCGATCGGGCTGTTGAAGATTAACTTCTCCAGCCACCCTTTGCTCTTATAGAAATTTACCACCTGTTTCAGGTATGACTGAATGCGCGCAATGGCTTGTTTGGACATTTCCCCCGGTCGACTGTTTCCCCCCAGTTGTCTTGGCACCGACTCGAGGATCACCCTTTTGGTCTTCCACCTGTTCATGTACAGTTCATAAACCTGCTCGTTAAATTGAAGTTTCACCTGATCGCCGACCACCTCGATTTGCGGGTGAAGAGGCTCGTTGAACCAGGGTTCCATCCGGTGAGCATAGAGAAACGCATGGTATTTCAGCAGCAGATCTTTAATCGCCGGTGAACCCGAGGGCAGGTTATGTTGCACAGCAAGCTGACTGCTGGACGCACCCATATAGGTGATCAGATGTGTTTCCTCAGGCAAGGCAAAATTGTACACCTTGACCTTGAGCTTGAGTTCGTCCACCAGAGCGTTATTTCGGCTAACACGTACCCAGCCTGAATAATCACCTGCGGCAGTATTGGTAGTGGTGACCACGTCGATCCAAAGACCGCGGTTTTTAACAAATTGCTTGAAGCCCGCAGCCATATTGAAGGGATCAGTCAGCGGAGCGAGAGCATCCGGGAAAAATCCGGTTTCGCCAACAGGGCTGGATTTACCATAGCAAAGCACCACGTGTTCCAGATAGAGCTTGATCTGATCGCGTGATATACGTCCTTGGTTGCCAGCGAGGTCAGTAACCTCGACAAAGAACCCAGAAGGAGCGGGATAGGAACGGTGCGGGGGAGGAGGCACGGAAACCACCAGCTGAAACGGGATGTGTTCGTTCTTCGCTCCGGATACCGATACCGTCTTCGTTTGCCTGTCCCAGACCAGATTGTGCGCTTGGGATGGTTCGTCGGGGCGCACCTTGTAAACGCTCGGCACTGCCCATACTTCGATTTGGCCAGTTTGCGCTAGACAGCGTAAACTTCCTGCAAGCAAAACGAGAAGATAGATTGCGGTCATAGCAAAGTTAGTCTACAACAGCCGCCCGGACTGCGGCGACTTTCGGAGGTATCATGCCGTATTATGAAAGCCGCAGTTTCTTTCTCTTTGTTGTGTGCGATAGCCGCAGCCCAACCGGTTGTGACCATACAGGCTGTGGACCGGATGGATTTGCCCTGCGAAATAGAGAAACTTTCTTTCATAACAGCACCTGAAGTCACTATGGCAATAGGTGAATACGAGCCCTTGGCCTTGCTGGTTAGTGCCACAGGCAAACTCAAAGAAACGGCATTCCGCATCGAGGGACTGCCACGCCGCGTGACCGTCGAAACAAGGGTCGCCACGCCGTACCGGCGAAAGCTGAGGGCCGGCAAGGCTGTCACCGAACCCTATCTTCTCGAAGCTACAGAGTCCGTTTCATTTAAAGAAGCCGGCAAAGCCGTTTACTGGCTGATATTTCACGCTGAGCCAAGCGTCAAAGCCGGGAGCCGGATTGTTACGGTTCGCCTGGCAGATGCTTCGCTAAAGCTCAGGGTTACAGTACGCCCCTTCCGGCTTCGTCGTGATCCGGGGGTGTTTTATGGAGCCTTCTGTGGTCGCACTGACGTGGCCATCACTCCAGCGCATATGCAAGACCTTCACGAGCGGGGATTCGACGCCTTGCAATTTTTTTGGGGATCCCTGAGCCTGCCTATCCGAAACGATTCAGGGCACATGGTGGTTGATTTTTCCTTTGTCGACAGATGGATGGAGGAATTCCAAAAAGCGGGCATGAAGGGACCCATAGTGTGGTCTCTGGGCAACGATTCAACCAGTCACACCGAGAACATCCTTTCCCAGGTCTTCAACATTCCCCATCCGCCTCTGGTGGAGAAAAACGGCAAGCGAATGAACTTTGCCGACATCAAAAATCCGGAACTGAACCGGCGACTGAAGGAACTCATGCTCGCAATCAAAGAACACTTGGCAGAAAAGAAATGGCCGCAGCTCAATTTCATCATTTACGACGAACCTACGGAGCGTCTTATGGAGGAGCATGCGGACCGGTACCGGTTTATTAAATCCTTCTGGCCGGAACTCAAAATCTACGGCGTAGTAATGGACCGCCTGGAATGGGCGCAAGCTGTCAATCCCATGGCGGACATTTTAGTAGCCAATGGGGACTTCGAGAGGATCTCGGCGCTAGCTGAGCGTTCCGGAAAGCCTTTTTGGTTATACGGATCAGCCTCAAGCCGCGACGAGGCTGCGCTACGCCAGAGCTATGCGTGGCGCCCCTGGGTCCACAAAGCAAAAGGCGTCTGGTTCTGGGCCTACAACTACCACGCGGCGGACCCTTACGACGACTTCGACGCAGGCAGTCCGGATTCGAGCATGAGCATGGTATGGCCCTCCCGGCCAGGCAGCGTGACCTTGGTCTACTCGGTCTCCTGGGAGGGGATGCGAGAGGCCGTAGACGACATGGCATACATCCAGACGTTGGAGTGGATGCTCAAGCAGACATCCACCGCCCGGGCGCGTGAGATCCAAGGACAACTGGAAGACCTCAAAAAAGCCATACCATCCGGCAGACGTGTCAGAGTGCTTGGTGGAGATGCGCACGACACGGTTGAGCAGACAAATTCCAAGCGTTTTGTAACTGAGGGACGTCGCAAAGTTGCTACCTGGATTGAGGAGGTACTGCAAGCGGACAGGAAACGATTCCGTGAGATTCGGGTCAACTGAGCTGAACTATTCCTTAACATCGAGCATTGAGAGTTAAACCAATTTAATAATTTAGACCGCCCTTCACCTATTGACACAAAACTGGGTTGGCACAATAATTGCACCGAAGAATCCCATTCCTCTTCTATAGGAGGCAATCCAGTGATAAAGCTTCTCGACCCAAAGAGGAGCCTGATTCTGGCTCTTCCCCTTCTCCTTTTACTTGTCCTTAATCTGTGGCCTCAAGCTGGCACGGGAAGTGTCGGCGGATCAGTCCGGGACCAGACTGGAGCCGTCATTCCAGGCGCCACAGTAATTCTCAAAAATGTGGCCACCAACATTACCCTCAAAACGACCACCAATGAGGCGGGCATGTACATGTTTCCCGGCATTAACCCCGGTAGATATGATCTGACCGTCGAAGCGCCAGGGATGCAGAAATTTGAAGGCTCCCTCACGGTGCAAGTGCAGCAAAGCGCAATTGTCGATGTGGCGCTCAAAGTCGGGTTGGCAACCACTCAAGTTACAGTAAGTGACGTTACGCCGTTACTGACGGTGGATAGCCCCACGCTTGGCCATGTGCTGGAACGGGATCGCATTGAACAATTGCCTCTTAACGGACGCAGCGTCTCTTCCCTTCTAGTGACGGTTCCCGGAGTGGAGACAGTGAACTCGAGCATCCGCGCCTACGGTCAAAAGACCGGCAGCGGCGATATGTTACTGGACGGCGCAGCTATTGGCGACCGCTACTGGGGTTACACCACTATTCGCCGCCCGCCTGGGTTGGACACTATTCAGGAGTTCAAAATTGAAACCAGTAACTCATCGGCCAAATACATGGTACCCACCACGATGATCCTTAGCACCAAGAGTGGAACCAACGAACTGCATGGAGCGGCTTTTGAAACAGCCAGGAACAATGCATTTGGTGTAGCCCGCCAACGGCAAGAGGTATGGAGCACCGCCCCAAAACTGATTCGCAACGAATTCGGCGCTTCTTCCGGTGGTCCAGTCTACATTCCAAAGATCTATAACGGCAAGAACAAAACTTTTTGGTTTTTTGCATATGAGGCGCAGCGGATTCGCAACGAATCTTACTGGACAGGTTCGGTGCCAACCACCGCGATGCGAAATGGAGATTTCCGAGATCTTATTGACTCGCGCGGTCGACTCTATGCCGTATATGATCCATGGACCACAGATCCGGTCACTTGGTCGCGGCAGCAGATCTCGTACAACGGCCAACTGAACGTCATCGATCCCGCGCGCATCAGCCCGCTGGCCAAACAATTGTTTGCCATTACACCGAAGGAAAACTATAACCCGCAGGGAGTGCCCAATTACGCTTTGCTCGGGAGCAACTGGCGTGGTAACGCAGCCGGCTACCAGGACTCTTGGACGATCACCGGCCGCATAGATCACCGCATTACAGACAACGACCGGTTGTTCGCACGTTTCACCAAAGGTGATGAGCACGTCTTCTCCCAGGATTGGAACTTACCGATGAATGCGGATCCCTCGTCGCCGCTCAACAACGTTGCAGGAAGCGTGCAGCGAAGAGGACCTAACAAGAGCCTCGTCCTCAGCTACGTGAGGACCTTTTCTCCGACATTATTCAACGAGGTGCTGGCCACTGCTTCCAACGACTTGCGGTGGAAAGGTACCGGCGCGCTCGGCGTAAAGTACGCCGACTTGATGAACCTGCCCAACCCGCTCAACGTCCCAGGGTGGCCAGGCATTTACGACTGCGGCTTGAGCGGCTATTATTTCGAGACAGACAACACGCAAGGTGAGCCCTTTACATATTTTGTAGTAGATGACAACGTCACGAAGATGTACCGTAAGCACGAGTTCCAGTTTGGTGGCCACTGGAGGGCAGACCGCTTGAACGTTCTCCCCGATCAGCAACAGCCCCAGGGCAATCACAGTTTCGCCAGCCTCGGCACTTCTCTATACGACACCAGCACATCCCGCCTTGCACCTACAGCCTTGGCTTACACTGGCTCCAACCTCGCGAACATGTTCCTGGGCGTTATGACGTACTCGAACCAGTTTGTGCGTGGATACTATTACGCGCGGGGAAGGAATTACGCTTTTTATTTCCAAGACAATTACAAAGTTACACCACGCCTGACGTTGAACCTCGGCGTACGTTGGGAGTATACGCCGGCCTATAGGGAGAAAAACGGCTTCATGGTGGGGTTCGACAAGGTTCAAAAAGCCATCGTGTTCGGCACGCCCACCATAGAGGAAGCCTACCGCATAGGAATGACCCTTCCAGTAATCGTCCAAAAATACCAGTCACTCGGCGCAAAATTCGAGACTTACAAGGAGGCAGGCCTGCCCCGAGAACTTATGTACGACAACCGGAAAGACTTCGGTCCCAGGATTGGAATGGCTTACAGAGTGGGGGACGGAGCCAGATCGTTTGTTGTGCGTTCGGGATTCCGGATGGCCTACTTCCCCTTACCGGTGCGTAGTTGGGGTGTAACCATGCGATCTAATACACCCACCACAGCGCGCTTTTACGGTAATAGCTATAACAATGCGGCCCGCTCACCAGACGGAATCCAGAACTACATGATGCGTTCGGTCCCGACAGTTATTGCTGGACTGAATAGCAGAAATGTAGTCAACCTTAATGACCCCGTTAGTGTCGCTAGTCTTACGCGGGGGTCGACGAGTAATCTTTACTTTGATCCGCACCAGCCAACCTCCGTAACCAGAGACTGGAACTTCACAGTGGAAAAAGAGATCATGCAGAATACGGTGGCCCGGGTAGCCTATGTCGGTAATCAAGGGAGAAACCTGAGCCAGACCATTTCAGAAAATGCAGCCATGGCCTCGTTCGTTTGGTATTGGACCACGCGCAACCCATTGCCAACAGGGGAATACTCCGGCGTAGCAACACGTTCGTTCGACCAAAAGGTCTACGGCAGTATCACTCGATATGCAAGGAAAGGCTATTCGAATTACAACGGCTTCCAGTTGGAACTGGAACGCCGTTATACGAAGGGTTACGGTTTCCAGATCTTCTATGTTATGGGCAACAACTTCACTTGTACGAACATGGCTGAGCTATCAGGGAGTATCCCAGAGACGAATCAGTTTCTGCCGGGTGAGGTGCCCATAGACGAGGACGCAATGAACCGTTTCCTGAACTACGGCCGGGACACCAGCATCCCAAAGCACCGCGTGCGTTGGAACTGGATCGTAGATCTGCCTTTCGGCAGGGGAAAGCCGTTGCTTGGCAATGCCGGTGGGATCTTGGACCGGATTGTAGGCGGATGGCAGGTGGCGGGCATAGGCTCACTCCAAAGAGGTTGGGTCAGCTTGTCAACCAGTTATTGGCCCAGTAAAGGATCGGGCAAGCTGGAGATTTACAAATATAAGTACCCGATTCAGAACTGCACTAGCGGAACATGCTATCCGGGTTACTTGTATTGGAACGGGTATTTGCCAGCCGATCGGATCAACAGTTATGACCCGGTTACGGGCAAGCCGAACGGATACATGGGCGTGCCGGCCAACTACGAGCCGTACTTCGCGCCGCTATGGCCTTGGCCGAAGACCTATGACAAAAACGACCCCTTCTATGTCAATGGCTGGTATGGTGGAAACAATGTTTGGATTCCGCTTAACAACGGCACGATTCAGCGCATAGCTTGGGGCGGACTGAATCCGATGAGAAACTGCTACTTCCAGGGCAACATCACCTGGAATCTGGACGCATCACTGTACAAGAGAGTGTCCATCACAGAACGTTTCGCGCTCCGGTTACAAGGTGATTTCTTCAACGTGTTCAATCATCCCAATAATCCCGGCCCATCGGGTTCAACTGGGATTCTGAGCACGAGCAGTTCCGGGTCAGGCGCGCGCCAGGTACAGATTACAGCTCGTCTGATCTGGTGAGTGCTCTTTGTTTTTTGCCTCCAGGGGCCGCCGGTTTCAGCCGGCGGCCTTTTTTATGTATCGGAACTACGGACAAAGCTGTTATCGCCCACGGCGCTCGAAAGCCATTTCTAATATGGCAGCCTGTTCTTTGAGATGTCGGCGATAGGATCCCGTGGCGGGACTGGCGCTCTCCGGACGCCCGACGTATTCTAACGGGTGATTGATCCATGCGCGGACGAAACGCCAAGCACCCATATTGCGGGGTTCCTCCTGAACCCAGATAACTTCGCGATGTTTAGGATACCGCTGAAAGATGCCTTCGAGTGTGGAATCTGGGAATGGATAAAGTTGCTCTACACGGACGATCGCGACGTCTGCCACTCCTCGCTCCTGGCGCTCGGCAAGCAGCTCGTAAAAAATCTTCCCCGAACAAAGCAAAATGCGGGATACGTTGTCTGGCTCGACTGGACCGGGATCATCGAAAACCTCTTGGAAAGCCCCGCTGGTGAAGTCCTCCACAGGGGAAACCACTTGCGGATGCCGCAGCAGGCTCTTGGGGGTGAATATGACGAGTGGCTTGCGCACGCCTCGCCGGTCGGTCCCGCCATACGTCTGCCGCCGCAGCAGATGAAAGTATTGTGCCGGGGTGGTGCAGTTGGCTACTTGCATGTTACCACCGGCACATAGAGTCAGAAAACGCTCGACGCGTGCGCTTGAGTGCTCCGGACCTTGCCCTTCATAGCCGTGCGGCAGCAGCAATACCAGGCCGTTCGGTTGACTCCACTTTGACTCAGAACAACTGATGAACTGGTCGATCATGATTTGGGCGCCATTGGCAAAATCGCCGAACTGGGCTTCCCAAATAACCAGGGTCAGAGGATCTGCTACGCAATAACCGAATTCGAACCCCAGGACGGCGTATTCGCTCAGCGAGCTGTCATAGACCTCAAAACGCCCTTGCGCTCCGTCAAGGTGCTGGAGGGGACAATACTCCTGCCCGGTTTCATAATCAGAGAATACCAGATGCCGCTGGCTGAATGTGCCGCGGCTGCTGTCCTGGCCGCTCAGTCGCACTGGGGTGCCTTCAAAAAGCATTGTTCCGAAAGCCAGCGTCTCTGCGAAAGCCCAGTCGATGACGCCGCCCGCCTCAAGCCACCGCTTCCGGCGATCCACAAAAGCGTTTAGTTTTGGATGAAGGTGAAATCCCTTTGGGAACGAGGTAATTCCTCGCGCTACCCGCTGAAGCAATTCCCTGTTCGCAGCCGTCTGTGGAAGGAGAACGGAAAGCTCTTCTGGCAAGAATACGCTAAGTTCTTGAAACTCGTAATGCTGGGCGTCTTTCTGCGACTGCTCGTAAGCTGGCCCAAGCCGATCGGCTGCGCGCCGGCGCAAGCGCTTGACATCCTCTTGCGTGATCACACCTTCGCGGATCAGCAACCCGGCATAAAGCACAGCCACGGAAGGGTGATCCTTGATTTTGCGGTAGAGGATAGGCTGGGTATAACTCGGGTCATCGGCCTCGTTGTGGCCGTGCCTCCGGTAACAGAACATGTCGATGACCACGTCTTTTTTGAACTGCTGGCGGTATTCAAACGCCAGACGTGCGACACGAATGGCAGCCTCCGGGTCGTCTCCGTTGACATGGAAAATAGGCGCCTGCACGCCCCGTGCAACATCAGTCGAATAGGGCGACGACCGGGCCTCCCCCGGCGGAGTTGTGAATCCAATCTGGTTGTTGATCACAAGGTGGATGGTGCCGCCGGTTCGGTAACCATGTAGCTGCGACAGATTCAGGGTCTCCGCAACAACTCCTTGTCCGGCAAACGCCGCGTCACCGTGTATCAAAACCGGGATCACACGGTCGCGTTGCGTATCGCCAATCCGCTCCTGCTTGGCCCGAACGACCCCCTCAACCACAGGATCGACAGCTTCAAGATGGCTTGCGTTCGGCGAGACCGATACAGTGATCTGTTGTCCAGAGGGCGTTTGACGTACCCCGGTTGCACCTAAGTGATACTTCACATCCCCGGTTCCCTGGGTGCTTGCCGGATCCGGATAGCCCTCAAATTCCGAGAAGATCTGGACCAGGGATTTGCCCACAATGTTCGCCAGCACGTTGAGGCGTCCGCGGTGCGCCATGCCAATTACCACTTCCTGCACTCCGCCTGCCGCAGCTTGATTGAGCAATTCATCGAGGATGGGTATGGCTGTTTCCGCGCCTTCAATGGAAAAGCGTTTATGACCCACAAATCGGGAATGGAGAAAATGCTCGAACTCCTCAGCTTGCACCAACTGCTCTAGAATCCGGATCCTCGTGGCTGGTGGTAGTGGTTGATGCGCTGTCTCGGGCTCCAAATGTAGTTGCAACCAGCGCTTCTGTTCCGGATGCTGAATATTCATGTACTCGCAACCGACCTTGCCACAGTAAGCCCGCCGGAGCGTTTCCAGAATCTCCCGCAGAGTGGCTACTGGCTGCGGCGCTTCCTGCCCCATAGCATCAGCCAAGCTACCGGTCAGGAACTTGCGGTCCAGATCCCATATTGTCAGTCCGTAGGTGATCGGATCCAGCTCCGGGTGGTAGCCAGGCTCGGAGCCAAGCGGATCGAGGTTCGCAATCAAATGACCCCTGACACGATATGCATTGATGAGCTGCAATACCGCCGCTTCCTTGGCCACTTCAGCAGAGGGCCCTACCCCCCCAAGGCACGGCAGAGAAACCGCCCGGTCCGATTCCCACTGCACGGGACTATAAGGTAACTTCAAGTCGGCAAATAACTGCTCATAGAAGTTGTCTTCTCCCTGTAGCAGTGCGTGAACTTTCCCAAGAAACATCCCCGATTCCGCACCTTGAATGATGCGGTGATCATAAGTGCAGGTGATGGTCATCACCTTGCCGATTCCTAGTGCGCTAAGGACTTCCCGAGCAGCCCCATGATATTCCGCTGGGTAATCAATTACGCCCGTTGCGATAATGGCCCCCTGACCTGGCATGAGCCGCGGCACAGAACCCACAGTCCCGACGGTTCCCGGGTTGGTGAGCGTGATGGTGGTCTCCTGAAAGTCTTCCGGCTTCAGCGAATTCGCCCGCGCTCTGCTGACCAGGTCATCATAGGCCGTCAAAAACTCTTGAAAATTCAGCGCGCCGGCGTTTTTGATATTGGGCACGACAAGCGATCGCGAATCTTGCTTCCCGGGAAGATCCACGGCAACACCAAAGTTAATAACCCGCCGGACAATCCTAAATGCTTCGCCATTGTTCTCCGCATACGCCTGGTTCAGTACGGAGTGCTTTTGCAAAGCTTTCAACACGGCCCAGGCTATCAAGTGAGTGTAAGAAACCTTTGACTTACCTAGTAGGGTGCGATGCTGGTTGATGATTCGCCGGTTCTCCTCGATCAGTTTCACCGGAATGGTCCGCTGTGAAGTGGCGACAGGAATGGTGAGGCTGGCCATCATATTTTCGGCGACCCGCTGCGCGGTGCCCCGTAACGGAATCCACTCTTCTTCTGGTCTGGTGGCAGGGACGGAAGGCGAATCTACAGGCGCACTCTCAATCAGTGTTCGGCTTTCCGATTCGAAGGCGCGCTTCCAGCTCTCGTCCACCTCGCCAGGATCGTGAGAATACCTAAGGCGCTGTTCGTCCTTAAGCCAGCTGTTAATTCCCAGAGCGTCTTCGCGCTTATATGGCATGTAAGCTTATATAATTCTATGATACCTTGACAGCCTGTTCAGTCACCCAATCTGTCCACAAAGCCGCTTCTCCGCTCGCGGCAAGTGCCGCCCCGTTCATAACGGCATCGACAAAGTTTTCGATTAGGGGATAGTGCAGATTGGGGTGGGGAGGCAGGTCCTCACTCCCTCCGGGGTACACCAGTTGAGGTCCGTTCAACGGAGACAGGCACATTTCACCTCCCACGCCGATAATTCGAAACTGGTCGCGGGATACGCGCGAATTCCAACGCACATCCACAATCCCGCGCACCCCACACTCGTACTCAATGAGCACCGTGGCGCTGTCCTCAACGGCAGTGTCGTGCACTGTGTTAGAGCGCAGCGCGCATACCCTGTAAGGCACGCCGAATAAGAAGTTCAACACGTCAATCCGGTGCGAGCCTATGTCGTACAACGGGCCGCCTCCAGCCTTGGAGGGATCGAGTAGCCACCCCCGCTGTCCGTCCGAGTTGTCGAACCAGTCATGACAGTTGATTTCTGCGAGCAGGGGGCGCCCGACCACACCTACTTCCAGCAATTGTTTCGCCCTTTGCAACTTTGGGTACAAACGCCGGTAGTAGGCAACGGCGAGTAGTTTGCTTGTTTCGCGCGCAACACGCACCATCTGGCAGGCCTCGGCGTAATTCATCGCCATAGGCTTTTCACACAACACGTGTTTGCCCGCTTCCAGCGCGGCAATGGTGAAAGGCGCGTGCAAAAAAACCGGTGTCGCCACATAAACGGCAGTTGCGCCGGAATGTTGCAACCCCTCCTTAAGGTCCGTCCACGCGGCAATGCCGTAAGACGAGGCTTTTTTCGGATCGCGCGTCACAACGCCACACAGACGGCTGCGCGGTTCCGCCATAATGGCCGGAAGCACCCTCCGGCGGGTAATGTCTCCGACTCCAATAACCAACCAGTTGAGCATCAAAGACCATAGTACAATCGGCGTAGATGAACTGCCTGTTCTTTTCCGACGTCCACGGCGATCATGCCGCTCTGGAACGCCTGATGAGAATTGAGGCGGATTTGTATTTCGCACTCGGGGATACGGTGAGTTGGGGTCGAGGATTGGACCGCTGTGGTGAGATTCTCAAACAGCGTGCGGGCAAGGTCTATGTATTGCCTGGAAACCACGAATCCGCGCAACAAATATCGCAATTTTGCCAAAAGTTCGGCTTCCATAACTTCCACCAGCAGATTGTCACCGTAGCTGGTTTTCACATCGCAGGACTTGGATATTCCTGTCCGACGCCTTTCCACACACCGGGCGAATACAGCGAGGAAGAAATCGCTCAAAAGTTGAGCCAATTTCGTGACTTAAAACCACTCGTTTTGGCCTGCCATTGTCCGCCGTTTGGCACCTCGCTCGACCGCGTGCGGAACGGGGTTCACGCTGGCAGCAGGTCCGTAATGGAGTTTATCCATGCGCACCAGCCCCTTTACTTTTTTTGCGGACACATCCACGAGGCTCAAGGCATCTCGGCCTTGCTGGGGACCACGCGCGCCTTCAATGTCGGCCCGAGCGGGTATTTACTCGATCTTGATAAAATTACAATATGACGTTCGAAGAACTCGCACGCGACTACCAGCAGCTCCGCCAGCAAGCCGAATCTGTGCGGAGCTATCTTTGACTCTCCTGCCAAAAAAGCGGAATTAGCTCGGACAGAACAACAAATCGCAGAGCCGGATTTCTGGCTTCAGCCTGAAAAGAGCCAGAAAATCATGCAGGAACGAAAGCGCCTGGAACAGGCCATCCGAGATGACGCATGGATCGCGTCAAAGATCGCCGATTTCGATGCCGTTGTTGAGTTAGCTCGCGAAGGAGATGAGAGCGCAGCTCTGGCGCTGCTGGGAGACCCGGTGGAAGAACTGAAGAAATTCCGGCGCGAGCTTGAAAAGCTAGAGAATGCGATGCTGCTCTCCGGCGAGAACGACTCACGGAGCGCCATCGTGACTATTCACCCCGGCGCAGGGGGAACAGAAAGCCAGGACTGGGCGGAAATGCTGTTGCGGATGTACTTGCGCTGGGCTGAGAGGGAAGGTTTCGAGACTGTGATCACTGACCGGTTGGATGGCGACGGAGCTGGCATCAAGGCCGTAACCTTCGAGGTTAACGGCGTGAACGCATACGGACTGCTTCAGTCTGAAATTGGAGTCCACCGCTTGGTTCGAATTTCACCGTTTGATGCCAACGCGCGCCGCCACACTTCCTTCGCCTCCGTCTTCGTCTACCCGCAAATCGATGATGAAATCAAGATCGATATCCGTCCGGAGGATTTACGCATAGACACTTTCCGCTCAAGTGGTGCCGGTGGCCAGCACGTTAACCGCACCGATTCAGCAATCCGGATCACTCATTTACCGACGGGCATCGTCGTACAATGCCAAAATGAGAGATCACAGCACAAGAACCGTGCCAGCGCTCTCAAGCAATTACGTGCCCGCTTGTACGAATATGAACTGGCCAAGAGGCGCGAACAAGAGCAAAAGGTGGAAGCCAGTAAACTTGACATCGACTTTGGAAGTCAGATTCGCAACTACGTCCTCGCCCCTTATCGCTTGGTAAAAGACCTCAGAACGAGACTGGCAGTCGGTGACGTGGACCGTGTGCTGGACGGAGACATCAACGACTTTATCCACGCCTACCTCGTATTCCGAAAGACAGGAAGAACAGCCGGTGATGGCAATGAGGAATTAGTGGAGTAGCGCGGTGTCAGAAAAACTGGGAATCGACCACGAAGTTCTGGCGCGAGCTGGACAACGAATTCGGTCGGGAGGGGTTGTTGCTTTCCCAACGGAGACAGTTTACGGCCTGGGGGCGGATGCACGGAATCCAGCAGCAGTAGAGCAAATTTTTCGGATCAAACGCCGCCCGCGGAACAGCCCGTTGATCGTTCATGTGGACTCTATCCGGATGGCTTGCGAATTAGTTCAGGATTGGCCTGTGGAGGCTCAACGATTGGCCGAACGATTCTGGCCAGGCCCCCTCACCATGGTGTTGCACAAGCTTCCCGTGATCCCAGACGTTGTTACCGCAGGGCTTCACACGGTGGGAATCCGGATGCCGGCTCACCCAGTGGCGCTAGCTCTAATTCGCGAGGCTGGGGCCCCTATCGCCGCCCCCAGCGCCAATCCCTTTACACGGCTCTCGCCCACAACGGCTCGCCACGTCAAAGACGCTCTCGGCGAGAAAGTGGACTTAATTCTGGACGGGGGGCGAACTCCCGTAGGAATCGAATCCACCGTGCTTTCTCTGGCCGTTTCACCTCCTCATCTTCTACGCCCTGGTATGATCTCTCAAAAGCAGATAGAGGAGGTTATTGGGCCCATCACAGCTGTTATGAAAGCCAGTGGCGATATGGATACGGAAGCACATCCCTCACCTGGCATGCACCCGAAACACTACAGTCCGCACACACCATTGATCCTTGTCGACGGTGGCGCCTTGCCATCCACAGGTAGAGGCGTATACCTCTGGCGAAAAATTCCGGTTTCGACGGTTGCTATGGTCCCCATGCCAGAGGACGCCGTTTCTTACGCCGCGGTGTTATACGAAACCTTGCATCGCGAAGATTCCAAAGGTTGGGACTGGATTGCGGTAGAAAAGCCTCCTTGCACTCCCGAATGGGACGCCATCTGGGATCGCCTTTCGAGAGCAGCGGTTCAAATTTCTTAAAAGGAACCAGGGCGTTTTCCGGTCCCTGAAAAAGGGTGGCTCGCAATCGCGACTGGAAGTCTAATATAATCCCTGGGTGTCTCTCGCCACAAGAACTCGCGTGCGGTGGCAGATACTGGCTTTCCTTTTTTATGCCACCACCGTGAATTATCTGGATAGGATTGTTTTCTCCGTACTGATTCCCGTCATCGAAAAGGAGCTATCACTTTCAAAGCTGGATTATGGCTTCCTTACCGGTGCGTTCCAGATCGCGTACACGGTTGGTTTCCTATTGATGGGTAAACTTATCGACCGCTGGGGCACCCGGATTGGATACGCTGTGTCCATTGGTTGGTGGTCTCTGGCAGCCGTTTTCCATGCTACCGCCCGTACAGCCGTCAGCCTCGGTTTCTGGCGCGCCATGCTGGGCTTAGGTGAAGCCGGCAACTTTCCCTCCGCTATCAAAGCTGTAGCTGAATGGTTTCCCAAAAAAGACCGCGCTCTGGCGACCGGCATTTTCAACGCGGGCACCAACGTTGCTTCCATGATTGGGCCGCCGGTCTTCGTAGCCATGGATGCCCATTTCGGGTGGCGGGGTTGTTTTTTGATTACAGGCGCCTTGGGGTTTATCTGGCTTATCCCCTGGCTGTGGAGCTACAAAATTCCCGAACACCACCCCAGGGTCAATCAGGCGGAACAGGACTACATTCGAAGTAACGTCGGTGAAGAGGGCAAAGAGCCTACTATTGGCTGGTTGCAGTCTCTAAAATTCCGCCAAACCTGGGGATTCGCATTTGCCAAGTTCCTGACGGATCCGGTTTGGTGGTTTTATCTGTACTGGTTACCGCCTTATCTGTTCGATGTACGCAAATTTAAATTGACGGAAATTGGCTGGGCTCTGCCTGTAGTGTACCTGATGGCGGATCTCGGTAGCATAACGGGTGGATGGATATCCGGTTTTCTGATCCGCCGTGGCTGGCAGCAGGGCAAAGCCAGAAAAATGGCTATGGGAATTTGTGCTGGTGCTATGCCCATTGCCGCGATGGCGGTCCTGGCTCCCAGCCCGGTTGCCGCCGTGGCGCTCGTCAGTCTGGCAACAGCAGCACATCAGGGCTGGTCAGCCAACTTGTACACCACTACCTCCGATGTTTTTCCCAAGAAAGCGGTGGCGTCGGTCACAGGCATTGGGGGAGCGGCTGGAGGGATTGGCGGAGTTCTGATCTCTGCGGTGATTCCCGGCTATCTCATCACCTGGTTTGGTTATACGCCCGTGTTTCTCGCCATGGGCTGTTTCCATCTCACCGCGCTGTGGCTAGTGCACCATTTTATGGGCGACATGCGACCCATGATTGCGCCCACGCCGTAAGCACTCTTCGCTTTTGCTAGAGCCGGCGCGGTTGTGTGCTCGTTGGGGAGTGTTAGAATAATTGGTCCTTAAAAGTTACGGACGCACTCCCGATGCGCGCAAAAGAGTTCCAACAACGCAGGAGCATTCTCGGCACAGACCTTGAAGAAAGAAAACTGGACGGCCTGCTTGTTTTTTCCAGAGCTAATATTCAGTATTTGTGCGGTTTTACAGGAGACAATGGTATTTTGTTCATTAACAGCGAGCGCGCCGTATTATTCACTGATCCCCGATTTGAAATCCAGGCCGCTGACCAAACCGGCGATCACGTCACGGTAAACATTGTCCGTGGTCCTCTCGTAGCCGGCCTCTGTCACTGGCTCAAAAAGCGCGTTGTGTTGAAGTTAGGCTTTGAGAAAGCGAAAATCTCCTTCGAAAATTACGAGGCCTTGCACAGTGGACTTCCCCGTAAGACTACGCTTTTGCCCGTAGCCGGAATGGTAGAAATGCGACGCATGGTAAAATCTTTCGAAGAGGTCCGGCTCATACGGCATTCCGTTACTATATGCTCTGAGGCCTTTTCGGAAACGGCACGAAACTTGCGCCCGGGAATTCGTGAAAACGAGCTGGCTGCGGAACTGGAGTACCGCATGCGAAAACTTGGCGCGCAAAAGCCGGCCTTCGACACCATCGTTGCTTCGGGCCCGAGGTCTGCTTTGCCACACGCCGAACCCACCCATAAGCCATTGACTCCAAACAAGCTAATTCTCGTTGATATGGGCGCTTCGAAAGACGGCTACTCAAGCGACATGACACGCATGATCTTTTTTGGAACTCCTGGGGCCAGGGTCCGCAGCCTTTACGCTGCAGTGCTGGAAGCGCAACTGGCCGCCTTAGCCGCTGTTCGTGAAGGCAACACCGCCGGGGATGTGGACTCCGCTGCCCGCCGCGTGCTCGAGTCCCACGGTCTGGGAAGGGCCTTTGTCCATTCCACTGGACACGGGCTCGGGCTGGAGATTCACGAGCCGCCGCGGCTAGGGCAAAAAGAGAGCACCCGCTTACAGGCAGGCATGGCAATCACGATCGAGCCTGGCGTATACTTACAAGGGTTCGGAGGAATCAGAATCGAAGATACCGTCGTGGTCAAACACCGAGGTTGCGAGGTGCTGACGCCCACACCGAAGGAACTGCTTACACTATAAGGGTTCTGTAAAGTCAGCTTTAGCCCCATGACATTAGACGAAATTCGCGAATTAATCAAATTAGTCACGGAAACCGGTGTAGCTGAGTTGGAGCTCCAGCGCGGCGAAGACAGGGTTAGAATCCGCCGGAGCAACGAGATCTCAACGCAAGAGTATGTTGTCGCTCCTGCAGGGAAACACGTGCCGGCCCAAACATCCCCAGTGAGCAACGATCATTCGACCGGAACGTCCACAGCCAGAGCAGAGTCCCAGGCCGAGGTTTCGCTGGATGAATCTTTGATCCTGGTAAAGTCTCCTATTGTTGGGACGTTTTATGAGGCGCCTTCACCTGGCGCGCCCCCCTTTGTAAAACCGGGTGACACCGTTAGCCCGGGTCAGGTCCTTTGCATTATCGAATCCATGAAATTAATGAACGAAATAGAGGCTGAAGTGGCCGGCGTCGTGGTGAGCAAGCTCGTGGAGAACGCACAGCCCGTGGAATATGGTGAAGCGCTGTTCTCAATCCGCCCGCTTTAAAGTGCATAACCACACTTCTTTATGTTCAAGAAAGTTTTGATTGCAAACCGTGGAGAAATTGCGTTGCGCATTATCTGCGCATGCAAGGAACTTGGCATCAAGACGGTGGCTATATACTCGGAAGCCGATCGGCACAGCCTCCATGTGCGGTTCGCCGACGAGGCAGTGTGTATTGGTCCAGCCAAAAGCAGCCGGAGCTATCTCGACATACCATCGGTGATCAGCGCCGCTGAAATCACCAACGTCGAGGCGATCCATCCCGGCTACGGTTTTCTCAGCGAGAATGCTGACTTCGCCGAAGTTTGTGAAGTTTCCGAGATCCGGTTCATCGGTCCTTCCGCAGATGTGATTCGTTTGATGGGGAGCAAAGACCGCGCGCGTGCCACCATGAAGGCAAACGGCGTCCCTGTACTCCCAGGCTCGGATGGAGTTCTGATGTCTGCGGAAGAAGCGCTGACTGTGGCAGCCAAAGTAGGCTACCCTGTGATATTGAAGGCTTCTGCCGGAGGCGGCGGGCGGGGCATGCGCGTCGTCCGCGAACCGGAAGAGTTGCCGTCCTTGTTCGTTCAGGCGCAGCAGGAAGCATCTGCTAGTTTCTCCTGCCCTGATTTGTACCTTGAGAAATTCATTCGAGCGCCACGTCACATCGAGTTCCAGGTGTTGGCGGACCAACAAGGCAACATTGAGGTTTTTCCGGAGCGTGAATGTACCATTCAGCGCCGGCACCAAAAACTGGTCGAAGAGTCCCCTTCTCCCCGGATGACGCCCGAACTGCGCGCCGAAATGCAAGCTACTCTCAGGAAGGCTTTGCGCTCGGTGGGTTACACAAATGCTGGCACCGTCGAGTTTTTGATGGATGAAGACGGCAAGTTGTATTTCATTGAAGTGAACGCGCGAATTCAGGTTGAGCACCCGGTGACCGAGATGATCACAGGCGTGGATCTTGTGAAAGGGCAAATTTTGGCCGCTGCGGGCGTTCCGCTGCCGGAAATTATCCAGGCGCCGATCAGCATTTGCGGCCATGCCATTGAGTGCCGCATCAACGCGGAGAATCCAGAGACATTCGCGCCCTCACCTGGCCGGATCACCGGCCTGAATATCCCCGGAGGAGTCGGCGTGCGTGTGGATACAGCCGCATACACAGACTGTGTGATTCCGCCTTACTACGACTCGTTGATCGCCAAACTGATCACCCATGGCCATGATCGCTCAGAGGCGATCGCGCGCATGCGCAGGGCATTGGAGATGTTCGTCGTCGAAGGAATCCACACTTCCATTCCCCTTCACCAGCGAATTTTGGCAGACCCCGATTTTCTCGCCGGGCGCCTGGATACAAACTTCGTCAACCGCTTCATGCCAGCACCTACCAGAAGCTGAGCGTCAACAAGCGCCAGAGAAAGAGAAACTGTTCGATATTTCGGTACGGATCGACCTAAGGGAGCACAACCATCGGCGAGCGCCAGAATGCAAATTTCTGGGCAGCGGGGTTGAGCACGGTGACCTGACATGTGTACTTTCCCGGTGGCAGTTTCGCCAGAGGAACGCTGAAACTTACCGGAACCGCCTTTGACTTAGGATCCAACCCACCGGTGATTGCCAGCGGTTCGGTTTCGAAAGCCTTAATCCTGCCGCGGTAAAAACTCACGTTCGCCACCAACGGCTGCATGCCCTCCGCCGAAGGCTCGTACGCCTCCAAGTACACAAACATATCCTCTTCCTTACGAAACACCTTGGTAACACTCGGAACGATTTTGGCGCCATCCTTCACCAGAGGGTTTGCCGCAACCAATTTCTTGTTTCGTTCAGCGGTAGCCAGCACCTTATCCAGCTTTTCCCGCTGATAACTCAACACCACCGAGCTGATGGGAAGGTACCTCTGCTCTGCCGTCAAATCCGGAATCGTGAATTTGGTTTCGAAAGTGCCTATCTTTCCCGTTTCATTCTCCCGCGCGAGAAACTTCAAGGTATAGCTCCCTGGAGCAAGCGTGAACCCGGTATCGTACTGCAAATTGCGCTTGGACAACTGCCCAATCGTCTCGCCCTTTAGTTTCACCGTGATTTCATCGCGCACTGTGCCCGCTAGTGCGCCCCTGGCGTCCCTTACCTGGCCTATGAAATCCAGCTTCGTGCTCTCTGCCCCGCCTCTTTTCGCAAGCTCGATGTCCGTGCCAGGGATTTTCACTGACACAGGCACGAAGTACCGGTCACGCGCCAGTCGAAAATAATCAACTTCCAGAGCAATGGTGAGATCAGTGATCGGATCACCGAGCATCAATGCCTCCTGAAGCTGCCGCTCGCGGTCCGAGGCGGTAAACTGCTTAAACTCTTTGGAAGCGAAATAGCCCGTGCGGTAGTCGAGTCTAGCGTTCAAGCCCTTGGTCAACTCAACCTTTATGCGCCGGTAACGGCCGTCTAAAGCCGTATTACTGGGGTAATAGCCCAGGATATAGTAGCTCAAGATATCTTTCTGCGCTTGGACGATGCCGAGTGTCAGGTCATTGTTATCCAAGAGCGCCTTGCCTCCCGTATCGGCGGCCAAGGTGTATAAGGTTTCCTGTTGCGCTTGAAAGTTGTCACGCGCTGTACGTTGAGAGCTTCCAGAGTACATACCACGCCCTCCGGGGGAGCCGTGGGTGGCGTCGCCCATAGGAGCGCCCGCCAGCAACCCGCGCGCATCCACCGTATAAAATGCGACGTTCGAGCGTATCGCGGCATTGACTGTCGCTCGCAGTTGCGCCTGATTGTCGATGCCAGTGCGAGTCATGCCGCTCGCAAAATACACCAGCGCCTTCTTTTCGGGCAAGCCGCCCAGCATTTTCACCGCCGATTCCAGGGCCACCAGTTTGCGGTCGGTGTTGAAGATGTTGAACTCGCTTTCGTCTTGAGTAAATGCAGCGCCAGTGTCCTCTTCACTCTCATCTCCCGTACTGCCGTACTCCATACCAGTCTCTCCAGCCGTGATACCCTTGATGACCTTGACAAGAAGATCACGATCTGAGGTGAAATCTTGGACGACGTTCAGGTCCGTCGAGTAGGTCATCACAGCGACCATGTCGGAGGCGGTCATTTGTGTGTTGAGGAATTTCAGCGCCGCCTGTTGCGCGCGGACTTGATCGGCAACCGGCATGCCTGCCAGGTCGAAAAACAACACCAGTAGCCGCTTGTCTTTGTATTTCACTTCTCCAGGCCGTGCGGGAGTAATCGTAGAAGCAACCACCGGCTTGACAGGAGAAGGCGCAGGCGCACTTTCCGTTTCTCGCGTTTTTAAAACCGGTGGTGGAGGAGTTGTTTCCTCGACCCGTTGATATTCAAATACCTTGATCTCCTGACGCTTGCCATCCTCAAAAACAGCAAAGTCGGAAGCCTTCAGTCCTTCAATCGGGTTTCCGTTTTTGTCTTTAACGGAAACATTGACAATCACCAGTTGGGTGGTAGCCTCGAATTTATAAGCCCTGGCTGTGTGGTTAACCTCAACTTGCGGCCAAGCAAAGGCCATCTCCGCCGCAAGCGCTACTGAGACAATGGTTCGCATACTTTTAAAACCTGACCCTGAGGTTCATTGTGAGCTTGCGCATACCGGCGGCGTCCGTGGCTAATCCATAGTTGTTGGCGCCTAAAACGGTGCCCCAGCTTGTGATAGTGACATGATTGAGAAGGTTCTGAGCTTGGAGTTGAAGATCGACGCTACGCCGTTCGCCAAACCGGAAAACACGTCCGAAGGCTCCGTTCAGGAAAAATGTTGTCGGTCCGGGTATTGTATTTCTCCCCGCATTGCCCCAGTGGCCGGGAAGTGGAATAGCGAACGCCGCGGTGTTGAAGAGCATGCCCCGAGCCCTCACAGGCAAACCCGTCGCGTCTGCACGCAAGGTATTCGCCACCGCAATTCCGCCGACCTGGGAACGGCTGCCCCCTACAATCGCGGTGAAAGGATTGCCGGAGCGAAGGCTGATGCTGCTGCTGATGGTCCAGTCTTTCCAAAGCGCTCCTTTCCATCCGCGGAGCAGCGTGCCACCACTGACGCCCATACCTGTGCTGTACTGGAGCACAACGGAGAGGTCATGCCGGACATCAAAACTGGAAAGACCTCTTTCAGCCGACAAGTCCAGCCAGTTTTGCGCAACCGGCGTACCGCCCTGCCCGCGGCCCCCCGTGCCTGCATTGTCAATAGATTTTGCGAACTGGTAGGAAGCACGCGCCATAAACCCGGCACGGAAACGCCGGTTCAGCTGAAACTGGGCTGCGTGGTAAATCGAGTTGCCGTTGGAGGTTTCATAAATAAAACCATGAGGAAAGACCGATTCCACAGCCCCGGGTGGCACCGAATTCGGTATGAATTGCTGGTCAAGCCGCGTGCCTTTTGTGCCCAGGTAACCAACGCTGCCAAACATGTGGAAGGGTAAATCGTGCTGGATCGTGATCATCCAGGTCTGCACGTAACCCACACGGTAGTCCGGATCGATAGCGTAAGTGCTCATAGACGACTGTGCTGACGCCAGCAAAAAGCTGTCCCGGATATCCAGAAAATTCCCCAAAGCGCTCGACGTGCTGAGTACTTGAGCGAAAGGCGGCTGCTGAGCCATATTGGCCGCGATGAGGTTATAAATGGAGGTGTTGTAATAAACGCCGTAGCCGGCGCGAACCACGGTTGAATCTTTGGAGAAAGGCCGCCACGCAATACCCAGTCTCGGTGAGAAATTATTGTAGTCAGGGTGGATGAGGGATTTCGGCAGCCTGCCGGCATATGGGCCCACCTGAGTTGGCAACACCGGCGACACGGCCGCAAAGCCTGGGGCAATATCCAGGTTAACTATCCGGCCGTACAGCTCAGTCATGGGCGAGGCGTAATCCCACCGCAACCCAAAATTCAGAGTGAATTTCCCGCTGATGCGCCAGTCATCATTCACAAAAACATCGCAGCCAGAGCCGCGAAAGTACTTGTCGGGGTTCCCATAGCGGATCGAACTGGTCATAGGTATGCCGAGTAAAAAATCCGCGAGGTCATAGCCGGTGCCATTTTGCGGCACTCCATTCAGGAATCGGCTTGTAGCAAATCCGTTGAAGCTCAAAGTGCCACGCCCGTTGTTATCGGCGAACTGGTTAAACTGGAGGCGGCGATAGCCGGCGCCAAAAGTGATATTATGCTTGCCCCGCATCCACAGAAGACTCTCGTTCACGGCACTGGTCTGGTTACGTGTGAGGGAGGCGTTTCCGTCCGTGAGATTACCGTAATTGGTGAACATCAGGTTCGGCGGTCCCCAGTTCATTGGATTCTGGGATGAACCTTCGATACCCAGCTTCGCCGCTACATTCTCGCGATTTGCAAAATATGGCGACAGGAGCTGGCGGTTACGGCTAAAGCTATACTGGACGTTATTGATTAACCGCGCAGTGATGTTTCTACTCCAGCCGAAACTGGCGTTGATACCTCTGCCCGAGCCCGTGTCTATGAAGTGGAACAGGTTTGGAGTGCTGCTGTTGCTCCCCTGATAGCCGATGCCTGCATTTAGTCGGTCTTTTTTCCCGATCCGGATGTTCCCAACCCGCGAGTTTATGTTCTGAGAATTATTCACGCTCGTCCAGGCAGTTTGATAGTTTCGCACCGCGAATGGAAGATTCGGGTATGGAAAGTAATTCAGTAAAGCGGCGGCGGTTGCGTGGATCTGCATAGGCGGAATCTTGTTACCCGGAAAAGGCGCACCGGTTGTGGGATCGTAAATAACGATCGGCGCACCATTCATAAAAGTCTGGGAAAAATCTCCGCTACGTTCCAAAGCCGTCGGCATGTTCACGGGTTGAGAGACCGTGCCCGTTCGGTTCCGCATGATCTGGTAGTTGACCATGAAAAAGATCTGCTTGTCTGCGCTAACCAGTTTGGGGATCCGCAAAGGTCCGCCGAAAATGATGCCGCCGCGCGCATTTGCGTACGATGGCTTCTCCACTTTAGCGCCGGTGACGGAAAAGCTCCGCGCATCCCATACGGAGTTATCGAGGCTTGCAAACAAGTTCCCGTTGTACATCCTGCGAGGATTTCGGCGGGCATTGCCAAAAGCCAAAGCGTTGGGGCGGCCTTGCCATCCACCTCGGCGCTCCCCACCACCCCTTGGTCCGCCGAACCCGCCTCGAGGGCCACCTAACCCACCGCCTCCTCCACGAGGACCACCGCCAAAACCGGGATTCACGCCCGGTGGCGCCATTCCCGGCTGTCCAGGCCCCTCTGGCCCTCCAGAACCAGCGATGCCTGGCCGTCCCATGCCCATCATTTCGGGGCCACCCATGGGACCAACCCCCATACCCATTCCACCAAAGCCCCAGTCATTTTGAGCACCCATGCCGAGAGCGCTGCTGACACTTCCTTGTACGATGAAAGAATTAGCAGCGCTCTGGCTGAGATCGGCTATCTCCTCGTTTCTGATAGCGCCCTCTAGCTGGTCCAACTCAACGCCATTGGCCGATGCGGATAGCTCCAACCGCTGGGGCCCGGTGGATGTCTGGGTTGTCGGCTGCTGCCGGCTGGCAGCAGCGACCCGTGGCGCCGCTCCACTCCTCCCCGGATGCGAGGCGGGTGGTTGGGCTTCAGCAACCGCAGATGGTCTGCGCGTCTCTGGAACCAGTTTCGCCAGCAGTTCTTGTGCAGCAAGAAATTTCAGCTCGCACTCCAGCGGGGGTACCCCAGGGCTTACTCGGATTTGCTGCGTAAACGGAGCGAAGCCGAGCATTTCCACTTCGATCGTCCAATCACCTTCAGCCAGATCACGGAAGCGAAAAGTGCCGCTGTCGTCCGTAGTTGTGACAACTTTCTTTTCCCCCTGCGCCGCCGTGACTGTTGCTCCCGGAATAGCCAAGCCATTAGCTTTCACCGTGCCGTGGAATTCCGAAGCCGCTAAGGTGGAAATAGCGGTCCAGATCATTACCAGCAATCTGATAGAAAGCCCTATGCGTTTGTTGGCCATAATCGTCACCACGTCCGTATGGAAATTGCTCACGATCCCTGTTTATAAAGATAAGATGTCAATTAGAGGCTTGCGGGTTATCCAAGAGTGTAAAACTTAACGTAATTAACATACTCTTTATCTCGATGCCGTAGCACGGTGTACCGCGGCAGTTAGGAGCGACTAGCAGTGGATAAAGGCACAGCAGGGGCCGCGCGCTCCTGGTTATTTGTCGGGATGCTCATAATTCTCTGCCTCATTCTGGGCGCGCTGCAGTATCGTTGGATCGGCGAGCTGAGCCGCGGCGCTCATGAGCGTCTGCGGGCCAGCCTTCAGGCCAGTTTGCATCGCCTGAGCCAGGATTTCAACGCCGAGATCGCAGCAGCCTGCCGTTCTCTCCTGCCGGCCTGGCCGGAACAAGTTGATGAAAAGTCTTTGGAGACTGCCGTCGCTACGCAGTACGCCCGTTGGAAAAAAAATGCTCGCAACCATCAGATGTTTAGCCGGGTTGCTGTGGCAACCGCCCGCGATGGCAAATTGGAACTGCAAAATATGGATCTCGGTCGCTGCGTGTTCCAGCCCGCATTATGGCCCCCGGCATGGAAGAACATAAAAGACCGGCTGGAATTCCGGCTTTCACCACCCTGGGAAAATCGAAGCTTTCGCCCACCTCCCTTGGCAGAAGACGGGCTCGCGTTCGAAATCCCGCTGGCTGGACGGCCTTCGGCAGATAGCCCTTCTCACCCATTAAAGCACCTCAATTGGTTAATTTTGGAACTCGATCTCGACTATGTTCGCCACGTTTTACTCCCCGAGTTGATCCAGCATCATTTGGCGCCAGGGGGGCGTTTGGTTTACGAGGTTGCGGTTCTGAGCCGGGTGGACCCATCTGTAGTGATCTACCGGTCGGATCCGCACTCCAGCGAGCAGATTGCCCGCAGTGCAGATGCTTCGGTGAACCTCTTTGAACCGGTGTATCCGCAACTTTTTCATTTGTTGCGAGTAATGGGCAGTAGGGAGCATGAAGCCGGATTGGCGCCAACAGCAAGAAGACCATGGCTCGGCCGTGGCCGATGGGAGATGTTCGTTCGCCACAAAGCGGGATCGCTGGAGGCTGTGGTAGCCCGCACCCGCTGGCGAAACCTAGCGGTCACCGCCTGTGTGCTTTTTTTGATGGTGATAACCGTGGCCGCGCTGGTCCGCTATACGCGGCACGCACAGAGGCTTGCTGAATTACAAATGGTCTTTGTAGCCGGGGTTTCCCACGAACTGCGGACCCCGTTGACCATAATTCAAACCGCCGCCTACAACTTGCGCACCCATGTGGCTACCAGCCCGGGCCAAGTTGAGCGCTACGGAGAGTTAATCGAGCAAGAGAGCCAGAGACTGAAGGAACTGGTCGAGCAGATAATGCGTTTTGCCGGCCTCAGAGAGGGATGTCGCATTCACGAGCCCCAGCCGCTATCGGTAGGTGCAATCATCGACGAAGCTGTAGAGTCCAGCAAAGCTCTTATACAAACAGCACAGTGCGTGGTCGAAAAAACAGTTGACCCGGACTTGCCTCCCATCCTGGGAGACCCTGTGGCGCTTAAGCACGTTTTCGGCAACCTGCTGAGTAACGCAGTAAAGTATGGAACTGATGGGAGCAACTGGATCGGCATTGCTGCATCATGCTCGAGAGAGGGTAAACAGCCCGTTGTGGAAGTCCGCGTCACCGACCGCGGGCCGGGCATTCCCGAAGATGAGCAACGACAGGTTTTCGAGCCATTTTACCGGGGTCGGCAAGCTTTGCAAGCTCAGATCCATGGCACGGGGCTCGGGCTCAGCCTTGCAAAGAAAATCATAGAGGCCCACGGCGGCAGCATACGGGTACACAGCGGGCTACACAAGGGCACAGAATTTATCGTTCGAATTCCGGCGATGAGAAAGACTATCGAAAGCGAAGATGAGACCGCGCATTCTACTGATTGAGGACGAGCCCGGCTTGGTGCTCACCTTGTCTGATCTCCTCCGGGAGGAAGGCTACGAGGTTGACAGCGCTCTAGACGGCGCCACCGGCTTGAGGAAAGCCGGCCAAGAGTCATTCGACCTTGTGGTCCTGGATGTAATGCTGCCCGGCAAAAGCGGGCTGGAGGTCTGCCGGGAATTGCGATGCCAGGGCAAGGATGTTGCGGTCCTGATGCTGACGGCAAAGTCGCAACTTACCGACCGCGTTGCGGGTTTAAAACTGGGCGCAGATGACTATTTGACTAAGCCGTTCGAGCCCCCGGAGCTTCTGGCGAGGATTGAAGCCTTGCTGCGCCGGGTCGGTAAAGGGCGTCCGTCACGCCTCGAGAGGTTCGAATTTGGCGGTGTACAGGTTGACTTCGAGAAGGGCGTGGTGAATAAGGGCGGTGTTCCGGTTACTCTTGCCGGAAAAGAACTGGCGCTACTCCGCTATTTGGTTGAACATCGCGGCAAAGTCATTTCCCGCGAGGAGCTTTTAGAGCGCGTCTGGCAGTATCAGCCAGGTGTTTCATCGCGAACCGTAGACACCCATGTGGCCTGGCTGCGCCAGAAGTTGGAGGACAACCCACAGAGACCACGGTATATCCATACGGTCCGGGGAGTTGGCTACCGGTTTTCGCGTTGAAATCTGCCGAACGTTTTCCGTTGTGGCGGACTTGCTTTCACGGTAAAGGAGAACATGTTTTGCTTAGGTGGCATTGAAGCAGGGGGCACCAAGTTCGTCTGTGGCGTCGGTTCCTGCCCTGAAGATTTGCATACCATCGAAATCCCGACTTCGGATCCCGACTGCACCCTGAGCGAGGTTGAGCGATTTTTTCGCGAGTACGCTGGAGAGCGGCTAAAAGCACTCGGGGTAGGATCTTTCGGCCCCGTGGACATACACCGGGGCTCTCCGCATTTTGGATATATTACCTCGACACCCAAGGCCGGATGGAGGAATTTCGACCTCGCGGGTGAGCTTCGACGCCGGTTAGGAATTCCAGTCGGCTTCGACACAGACGTAAATGCTGCCGCCATTGGAGAGGCCAAGTGGGGCGCAGCTCGCGGCCTAACAGATTTTCTGTACCTCACAGTGGGGACGGGTATTGGCGGAGGTGCTTTCGTTAACGGAGATCTCGTACACGGCTTGATGCACCCGGAGATGGGGCATATACGGATCCCCCACAACCTGTCAGATGATCCCTTTCGCGGCATATGCCCCTATCATGGCGATTGTTTGGAAGGCCTCGCCTCGGGTCCGGCAATAGAGGCGCGTTGGGGCGCTCCGGCCCAGGAGTTGCCCGCCGGGCATCCCGCCTGGAAACTGGAAGCATATTACTTGGCCCTTGGGCTTATGGCCTGGGTATGTACTCTTGCCCCGCAGCGCGTGATCGTCGGCGGTGGCGTCATCCAGCAGCCAGTTTTGCTCCCCATGGTGAGGCAGGAATTAGTCAGGTTGCTGAATGGCTACATTCAAGCCCGGGAGCTGATCGAGGAGCTTGACACCTACATTGTGCCCCCACAACTAGGACGGCAAGCAGGAGTGCTTGGGGCACTAGTCTTGGCGGAGCGGGCGCTGGAAGCACATTCGGGGAAAATGTAGCTCGGATAAACCCCAGAAAAGAAGGATAAATGGTCGGGGCGAGTGGATTCGAACCACCGACCTCCTGGTCCCGAACCATCACCCGACGTGGAATCAAACACTTAGCGGGATTGCGCCAGGTTGCTCTCCCTTGCGCACATCTGCCAAGGGTTCAAACAGTTACGGCCCCTCCCGCGCGATCCGTGCGCAACGGCGCGCAACAGAGAGAAGCACAGGGTGGGCACAAAAGTGGGCACAATCGAGTGGACGGCTACTTGGCGTTTGACCGGCGGGGTCCTCAGTATATGTATAATTCCCATAATCAATCGAAACAGTGCATCCGTGCACAGACGGCATGACCGAGTTGGAGAACTTTGACGCCTTTTTCGAGAAAGCAGCTGGCTTCCCCCCCTACGAGTGGCAGCGGCAAGTCGCTCTGAACGGACTGCCCGAGATCTTGCCGGTGCCAACAGGCCTCGGTAAGACCGAAGGAGCAGTGCTTGCCTGGGCATGGCGAAGGATTGCCCAACAGGCCGAGCCCCTTCATTTGGTTTACTGCTTGCCGATGCGCAGCCTCGTTCGCCAGACCGTCGAGCGGCTGCGGAAGTGCTTTGAAAGACTCAAAGCGGCTAGGTATCCAGAGATCAGCGTTTATCAATTGATGGGTGGGGCGATCGATGAGGATTGGGCAGGTAAGCCGGATTGCCCGTGGATTCTGGTCGGCACTCAAGACCAACTCCTCTCTCGGGCTCTGAATCGCGGTTACTCGATGAGCCGTTATGAGTGGCCTGTGCACTTCGGATTGCTCAACCAGGATTGCCGCTGGATTATCGACGAGGTGCAGTTGATGGGCCCCGGTCTATGGACCACGTCTCAGCTTGATTGGATGAGACGGAAGCGGTTCAAATCCATAAAGCCTTGTCTGACCACGTGGATGAGCGCGACGATGGCGGCATCCTTTTTGGCCACCGTAGACAGGAAAAGAGATGGGTGCGACACTGCGCCTGCTCCCAATTTGAACTTCAACGATCAGGCGCTTGATGACCGGCGAAAGGCGAGGCGCCCGATTCAGTGGGCAAAGAAGAACGATCCCAAAGGAATTGCAGACCTGGTCAAGGACAAGCACCAGGCCGGCACCCTTTCCTTGGTCGTGTGCAACACTGTGGAAACGGCACGCGAGATTTTTCTCGCGTTGCCGGAAACTACTCCGAAGATCTTGCTGACGTCACGTTTCCGTCGCCAGGATCGTGAAGCCAACGAAGCACGCTTGCTCGAATTCGAAGAGAAACGCAGGAAACATGCGGCGCCGATCCCCGGTCATTTAGGCCTCATCTGTGTCAGCACCCAAGTGGTGGAGGCTGGCGTCGATATCTCCGCGCACCACCTGTGGTCCGAATTGGCGCCCTGGTCATCGATCATTCAACGGCTGGGCCGCCTCAATCGCGACGGACTCGACAACCAGGCTATGGCCTGGTTCTGGGAGACGCCTCGTGCTGGCGGGAAGGGGAAGAAGGAAGAGAGGATCGGGCCGTATGACGCCTCTGATCTAATCGCGGCGAAGAAACTCCTCGATGCTTTTATTCCTCTCACGTGTCGGCCGTTTGCTGAGGCGATTGGGGAACTGGAGCAAAAGCACAGCGAAGCCCTGAAGACAGCTCTCGAACCCAAGCCTGAGCCTATGCCGCGGGCGCTCGATGTGCACGGACTGTTCGCCACCGAGCGCGATGTGCACGGTGGCTTCACCGACATCAGCGCGTTTGTCCGTTCGACAGATCCGGGTTCGGATCTGACCGTGTTCTGGCGAGATTGGAGCGGCAAGAACAATGCGCCGCCTAAAGGCGAAGATCTTGACGGGCCAGCTCTGGATCTTGACCAAGAGGGTTGCTCGGTGCCCGCATTCCGCCTCCAGGAGTTCTTGAAGTCGCAAAAGGCGGCCGCTTGGACATGGAACGACGACGCCGAGCAGTGGGAGCGACTCGACCGCAGTGAAGTACGTCCCGGAATGGTCGTCATGCTGCATCGCGAAACCGGAGGCTACGACTCGACCGTTGGTTGGACTGGTGATCCGAAGCATCGGCTCGCCGACACGCCGCGCGCTGGACTCGGCCGCGCTCTGCGGGATGATGCCCGCACGGAGATCGGCGCTTGGGTCAAGTTGAATGTTCACTTGGCCGAAGCCAAGAATCATGCGGAAGAGATCTGCCAGATGCTCCAACTCGATGACCCGTACCGGACCGCGGTGATTGAGGCTGCCGCGCTGCACGATATCGGGAAGACGCATCCCCAATGGCAGAGCGCTTTGCCATCTGCTGCCGGGTTGGCAGGTGGCCCATGGGCAAAGTGCCCGCACGTTCTTGCTGTTGATTTGTCGGAAACGAATGATGGCATCGGCGATGCCGTTCGCGCCCTCCAGCCGGATTGTTTGGAACTGCCCTCCGAGTCCCGCCGGCGCGGCCGGGATGATGTCATCCGGCTGCGCTGGGCAGTGAGTGCCAAGCTCAATCGGGACGAGTTGGAAGCGCTGAGGGGAAAGCCGGGGGTTCGCTGGGCCGGTCACGTTGCCTTCCGCCCTGGCCTGCGGCACGAAGCCGTCTCTGCACTTGCCATGTGGCGCAGGTGTCGCGACGGCACCGCTTCCTATCCTGCGCTTGCCGCGTATCTGGCGGCGGCGCATCACGGCAAAGTGCGGACGGTCCTCCGAAGCATCACGGATACGGGGGAAGACGTCTTTGGCGTCCTGCGCGCACCCGACACGATCAACGTGAACGGATCGGTTTGGCCCCTGGATTTCAGCGTCTCCAAAGACGGCGCAGAGGGCCAGTGGGAAAATGGCGGGTTCATACTGACCGGTGCCGGCTGGACGGGGCTCGTTTCGGATCTGCTCGGCCCATGGCGAGCCGATGATGCCTCCCACTCTGCCGTCGTTCCGGACGGCGAGCCCAAGCGGCTTGGGCCCTTCGTGCTCGCCTATCTGGAAGCGCTGGTGCGCGCCGCCGACTGGCGCGCGAGCGGCAACCCTTCGCAAAGTGTTAAGCCCGAGGAGATAGCCTGTGAGCACAAGCCCGCGTAAGCTCCCTGCGATTCCACTTCCGGGTCTACGGCCAGACAGCCTGGGCAACTATCTGGCGTCTCTGGGCTTGTTGCGGGTACTCGCCCGGACGTGGCCGGAAGTTCGGATCGCCTGGAAGGACGAAGTGCTGCACGTCGTGGCGGGGCCTGACAGTCTCGACGCAGTCCTCGACGAACTGGTGAATGTCGCGACCAAAAATACGTGGACGCCGTACGAGCGTGGCTGGGTCAAAAAACAAAAGGAAAGTACGAAGCGCAAGTCGGGCGCTCCCCTCGCGGAATGGCAGGCTCAGGCCTCAGAGGAACATCTTGAATTGTTTGCCGCCCATGTCGTTCCCCGCGACCGCGTGCACTTTAATCCCTTGCTAGGAAGCGGAGGCAACGCAGGCAAGCGAGCCTTTTCGGACGGATGGAAGAAAGCCGTCGATGAACTAAAGAAAGAATCGGCCAAGGCATCAGTGCAGGCACGCAAAGAGCTTGAGTCGCTCTTGATGGGCGAACCGGTGACCTGGCTACTCGAGAAACTGAATGCTGCATCGTGGTTCAGCGATGCGAACAAGCTTTATAACAGCGGCCAGAACCCGTATCGCGAGGGTCTCATCTCCCCCTGGGCCTTGGCGCTGGCATGCGAGGGGCTTCCCTTTTTCGCGGGGGCTACGTCGAGGCGGCTGGGATCGCGGGCGCGCGCCGTCGGGGTCTTCCCTTTCGTTACTCAAGCAGCTGCGCCAAGTACCGCCGGAGAGGCAGGACGCGATACCGCTGAGGTTTGGGCGCCTATTTGGGACCGGCCGATGACCCTGCCGGAAGTCCGCGCTCTGTTTGCCCGCGGTCGTGCAGAAGTTCGTGGCCGCGGTGCGGTCACTCCAGCCGCGTTCGCGACTGCGATCATGGAGCGCGGCGTGGATGCTGGGATAACCGGTTTTTTGCGCGTTTCCTTAGGCCGCACCACCAGCGCGAACACTTTTGAGCCACGTTTTGAAGGACGTATCGTCTTGCCCTCGACCGAAGTCCCGAATCACGCAACCGAATCGGAGACACCCCTGGCAAGTGCCCTTGAACGAATTCTCGCGCTCGTTGATCGATTGCCCCGCGATGAGAAGAAGGGCAAACGTTGGAGATTCGGCGGGCTCCGGGGTCCGATCGAGTGCGCCATGATTCAATTAGCGGCTTCTCCGTCGGATCCGGCGGTAGCGTGCAGCTTGCTGGACGCCATCGTGGCTGCCTTGGACAAAGTGGACCGCAATAAAGACTATCGCGCGAGGCAGGTTTCCTGGGGACCGTTGCCGACTGCATGGCTCCCGGCACTGTTCGACGTTGAACCCCCACCCCTCGAGGCGCGTTTGGCTCTCGCCGCGGTGGCTGGTTTTCCAGCCTCCCGGCCGTTCGCACTCTATCGTTTCGGCGTCGAATGGCAATATGGCGGTTATGTCCACCCGAAACAAGCCCCCTTGGGTTGGGTTTGGGGCCCGGGAGAACTCCCGCGTGTCCTCAGCGATGTACTAACGCGCCGAGTGCTCGATTGGGAGAAGGCATCGAAGGACGGATCCTGGCGCGAGTGGCCTGCCCGTCTCCTTTTGCCAGCAAATTGTGAGCACGTGGAAGCTTGGCTGACTGGTTGGGTGGATGAGCAGCTACTGGAATGTTGGCTTTCGCGGCTTGCCCTCTTTGACTGGCGTTCGGTGCCTGCCTCCGTCAGCACAAAGCTTGCAGGTCAGGAAAGCAGCAAGACTACGATCAGTGGGGCGCTGGCGCTGGCAGGACTCTTCCAGCCCTTGTTCGACCTCAATCCCGTTTGCCGACCCGGATCCAAAGATAACCTGCTCGATCCAGAGAGCGGAGCGCGTACACCAGCGGCCGCACGAAGGCTAATCGCACTCATTCGAACGGGACAAGCTGATGCCGCGGTGGCATTTGCCCGCAGCCGTTATGCGATGGCCAAGACGTGGCTAGCCAGGACTGAGGCCCCCTGGTTTATCGAAGACCCTGAGCGCTTGCTGGCGTCGCTTCTGTTTGCGATTCCTCTGCGCGAGCGAGGATCACTCATCCAACGCTGGCTTCGGCCGCAGAAAGAAGAAAGAGAGCTTGCCTATGCCTGAAAACATCAGCCCAGACGATGTGTTGAAGAGGAAAGAGCCGCTCGTGCTCTTCGCCTCCTTTGAACCCATTGGCGGTCTCGACCGCTTCCAGCCAGCCGGATTCCCGGAGGTGGGACACGTGATCTACAAGGCGCCCCGTAGCAGCGGCGCAGTCGAAAACGTATGTATCGTGGATAGCGCCGCCAGCATGGCGAATCATTTGGAGTCGCTCTGCATGCGAGGCGCACATGACTACGAGCTAGCCGATGATGTCCAAGGCATGCCCTACCTGCGTTGCGTAACCGGCGATCTCGAAAATGGCAGGCTCCCTGCCGAGAGACGGGAAGTGGTCGTGACCAGCTTGACCGAAGGACACCGCATCGCTTCGACGTACTTCCTGGCGGGAAGAACTTTGGACGGAGAGAGTCTACCGGTAGCCCCCTCTAATTCTACGAAGGGCAAGAAGGCTAAGTCGAAGGCCGATGCCGCTGCATCTGGGAAGTTCGAAGAAAAGTTGGTCGAGGAGTTCGGGATCGTCTTGCCGGGAAGCTCACGGGCGCATCCTCCTGCGGACAAATGGTGGAACGTCTTCAAGGCGATCTTCCGCTATGACCCCAACGCTCTGGTTCACGGTGTGTTGTTCCCGCAATGGCAGATCAAAATTCCTCGGGTTCTGACAGCCCACCTGGAAGCCTTCGGAGCTTCGCGCGTGGATCGATCAGGAGTCAAGTTCGACCGGCTCGGAAAGACCACCTCCGGCCAGCCGATCTTCGCCGTCGATGATGCAACAGCGCGCGAGATTCGCGCCACGTTCATCCTTGACACGGCACTGGTGCGCTCGTTTGGTAGGACAAATGGCGAAGTCACTCTTGGACTAACGCAACCGCAAAAGGAGTTCCTGGTTGCGTTGGCACTTTGGAAGATTCAGCGGTTGCGCGAGATGCCCTTTCGTTTCCGCTCGGGTTGCCACCTCAAATGCGCCAGGCTCACCGATGACAAAGGCCAGGAAGTCACGATTGACGTGAACATCCAAGACGCGATCAAGGCGGCGGGATTCCAAAAGCCCGAAGTCACGGACATTTTCTGGCCGAAGGAAGAACTATACCGCGCCGGCGAGGAGAAAGAAAACAACAAAGAGAAGGAAACTGAAGGCGAGACAGACGGCGCTGAGGACGATGAAGAGAGCGTATAGCCATGCGGATTGTGCTCAAGCAGACTTTTCCGCTCGGGCGCTTCCACGCCACTCCATGGCGCGTCAACCCGTTTGATGACCCACATGGCGAGTGGCCGCCGAGCCCCTGGCGCTTGGTTCGTGGAGTTGTGGCTCGCTGGTACCAATGGTGGCGCGAGGATCCCGACCGTGCTCACGGACGCCTCGATCCGTTGATTGAGGCATTATGCAAGAGTTCTTACAAGTTCCAGTTGCCGGTCCACGCACAGCGCGGGGCACCATTGCGCCAGTATTTCCCGGTAGAGTTCGGATGGAATCCCAAGGAGAAGAAGAAAGCGGCCTTCCGGTCTTACAGCACAAGCCTCGCTCAGGATAATTACGTTTGCATACCAGCGGACGATGACGGGGCGATCTGGTGGTTCCTGGAGGGTGACCACTGGAACGAGGACCTAGCCGAAGCGCTAAACGAATGTCTCAAGCGAATGACCTACTTCGGCCGCGCCGAGGCGTTCACGCGGGTTGCTGTTGAGATGAATCCCACCAATGCCCCCGCACCAAATTGCACGTTGATGGAGCGGCGGATCCCTGGAGCAGCACCTGTGCTTGTTCCGGAATCGTCCGCCACACGCAAAGACATCGAGCGGGTAACAGACGATTCGGAGACTGTAAGGCGTTCTGTACCTCCAGGAGCGCGATTCTTGTACGCTAAGCGACCCGCACGTCCGGCAGCGAGACCGACCGGAGCGCTGCGGAGGACCGATCGTGAAACAAACCTCATCCAGTTCGCCATCGGCTGGAATGTGCCGCCGGAAGCTCGGGCCATCGTCCGGCTGACGGCGAAGTTTCGTGGCGCCGCTCTCAAAGAGATGCTTCGGATTCTGACCGGCGACCTTCAGATCGCTTGGAGCAAAGCTCCGCGTGAAATTCGTGCTGAGGCCGCCGATATGGCCGGCAAGGATCCTGACGGTAAGCCATTAAAAGGCCATCAGCATACGGAGTATTTGGTTTGGTGCGAGGATGGTGAACCAGTACGGCTCCTGGCTTGGCGGGATGGTCGCCCATTTCATGAGAAGGAACAGGAAGCTTTGCTGAGGGCGGCGGGCCGGCAATTCTCGTGGGCCGCATCCGGCGACCGGGCCGATGTTTGGAAAGTACGCCTTGTACCCTTGGATCGGGCCGTCCCTTTGCCTCCAGGTTTCGACGGCGCTACAGCGGCCGTGTGGGAATCGGTCACTCCTTACGTGCCTCCTCGGTACCACATGAGGGGAGGAAAGCCTCGCCTCCGAGAGTCGATAGAGAACCAAGTCCGGCGCGAGCTATCTTTGCGTGGGTTCGGTGAGGTGGAACTGGTGGCTGTGGAAGAACTAGGCGACCCGGAATGGGTAGCTGTTCACTTGCCTCGCAAGGAGCGAAGCAGGTCGGCCTTCATCGGCGACAGGCGTGGCTATCGGCTTCGGCTTGGGTTTCCGTCACCAGTTACAGGGCCGATCCGTCTCGGCCATTCGAGCAGCTTCGGACTTGGCCTATTCCGTCCGATCCCCTAAGAAGAATCCGACCGCGGTCTGCCAATGCTCAACATCGACCTCGTCAAATCCGATGTCCTTCGCCGGCTGCGGCCGTTCCTGAAGCATACGCCGTCGGGGTTCCAGCGTGACGCGAAGGCGAAGCGGGACGAGGCGATTCGGGGGTATCTGGCTGAGATCGCCCAAGCTCAGTTGATGGCTCTCCTTGACGGACAGGTCCTGCCGCCGATCGAGGAGTTGGAAGGCTGGTTCGATGGCGTTCTGAAGGATGCGGTCGCCAACACCGGCGGTCACGTGGACGTGATGACGGCGGCGGATCAACACCGGGATTCGCTGTTCGACATCGTGCGTACCGGCTTTCTTGCCGAGGTTGACCTGCGCCAGCGTCGATGGGAGGCCGCCGGCATGGGCGGTGTTGGTACGACGCCGGAGATGCTGGCGGAAGAAGTGGAAGCCCGCCGGGAATTCGAAGTGGCTTTCCTCCGGAGAAAGCAGGAACAGAAGGCGCAGCAGCAGCCTGCGTTGGAAGCGCCGCGATCGGAACCGGAACGGCAGCTCCTGACCTGGGACAAAGACGTCAACATCATCTTCCTGAGCGATGACCGCATTCAAGTGAAGCGGCGTGATCAGTTCGAGACGTTGAACTACGCCGAGTTCGGGTTTGAGGACAAGCGCAACGGGAAGCCAGACCAGGCGTGGGTCCTGCTTCGGGGGATGGCGGAAAACAAGGGCGTGCTTCAGAAACCTGAGCGGCGGGTTCCGGAGGCGCTCCTCAAGCCGGCCAGGGACCGCGACAAGGAATTGCACCGGGCGCTCGAGGTCCAGGCCCGCCACTGGGCCAAGACGCAGAAGCACGTCGAGACCATCCGCAAGCGTCTCCGCGAGCATTTTCAGATCCCGGATGGGGATCCGATGCCCGCCACGGCGGCGGGTTATCAGACGGCGTTCCAGCTCGGCTGCGGGCCTTCCTACAAGTTCTGAAGCGGCCGCCGAGTTTTCGGCTATCCGCAGGCACATTTTTCTCTCTTTTGTTTTGACCTACTTGCCGGAGTTTTCGCCGAGAACTCCGCCCCGCCGTCGAGTTTTCGCACCTTGGCGCAGAGGTGCGAAATGGAGCTTCTCGATGAGAAACAGGTAGCCCGGCGGCGAATGGCACGCTCCCTGCCCGGTCCACCAGGGGCAGGACCTGAACTTTTCGATCAATCCGGAGACCGGCCAGTGGTTCTGCCATTCGCAGTGCGGGCAGGGAGGGGACATTTTCGACCTCGAGGAGGCGCTCCACGGAGGCGACTTCCCCACGCGCAAAGCCGAGATTTTCCGGCTTGTGGGCCGAAGCGAACCAACAAAACCCGCGGATGATCTCTGCTTCAACGGTCGAGGGGTCGAACTGGATGCCATCGTCAGCCCAGACGCTGGCGACCGACCGGATCCGTTGTGCGACAGCCCCGGGAGCAGAATCGCCAA
>Ga0123519_10000898_pt1 | contig 52328 bp, 50 predicted proteins | sample YelNatPaOPRAMG02_FD_87396 | JGI IMG/M metagenome (GOLD analysis project Ga0123519, IMG submission 87396) | Hot spring microbial communities from Yellowstone National Park - Yellowstone National Park OP-RAMG-02 (version 2) | ecosystem: Environmental > Aquatic > Thermal springs > Hot (42-90C) ...
ACCATCGCAAAGTCGGGGCCAGGACTGATCACGGCCAAAATAGTGATCAGCATCACAGCCAGTATTTCTGTCATATCGTCCTCCCGTTCATTCGAATACGTACAGATGGGTTATCTGTCCCGGAACGTAATGACCAGAACATCTCGCAAACCCGGTTGAGTGGTATCGAGTTGAACGATGGGCGTCACGCCATGCCGCACTTGCTCGTCATCAACGATTGCAGCGTCCCACGCGTCGGCGAGTAGAAAGCGACCGAGACGTGCACCATCAGCGTTAAAGATGTCCGTTTCACCGTTGATGATGTTCTGGCGCTTGACCATCATCATCAAGACGTAATGAACCCCATCTCGATGTACGCCATCAGGTGTTGGCTGAGCACTGCACAGTTGATTGGCTTCAATGCGGAACTGATGCACCTCGATATGCCAGTTCGCCTTTGGACGAAGACGCCCAAAGGTCTTACAGCAAAGCCCAAGAATGCCTAAAAAAACTGCGTTGTTGGCAAAGACATCCTCGATAGGCAGGTAATGACGCGCAATTCCACCATTCAGATGGTTGTAATCTAGGCTTTGGTAGTGAGGTTGGTTCGGTTCGCGGTGCGCATAATCACTCGTACTAAGCGCGCTATAGACCGCATGCCGACGGCTGCGATATCGCCCCCCATCACGCATGTACTGGTCGAGGCCCAGACGGTTCCAACTTTCAGAAAACTCTTGCCAAGCGGCATCGTCAGCGCCTCTAGCAGGCATCAGTGCTCGCGTTTTTCGTCCGGGCAGAAAGCTGTATCCGTACTGAACAATGCTTGAGCAAATTTGCACAATTGCATCAAAATTTGATGTAGATATTGCCGATTGGAACGCTTCTTTAGCTTGCGCATTTGAGAAGAGGCTATCCATAAAAAGCTCCAATTTTCTGAGAGAAATGCCATTTCGTCTGTGTGACGATGACGAGTAGTTGGAATTCTTCGATATCCACGCGCAAAGAAAAAGTGATTTTTTGAACGCTCAATAGATCACAAAAAATCAACAATGAAACGCCCACCACTGAATGCGCTTCTCGTATTTGAAGCTGCCGCGAGGCATCAGAATTTCATGCGAGCCGCTGACGAGTTACATCTCACGCCGAGCGCTGTAAGCCGTCAGATTCGTCTGCTTGAGGAACGGCTGTGCGCAGTGTTGTTCGAGCGGCGCAATCGAGCTGTCTTTTTGACAACTACTGGCAATGCTCTGTTGCTTGCAACGAGTCAGGCGCTCGCTCTGATTGATCATGCAATGGAACGCATTCAAAACGAGAAAGCCAAGCATGTGCTGGTCTTCTCCTGTGAGCCAACAATCGCCATGAAATGGCTGATTCCCAGGCTCGCGCGATTCCATACGGAGCACCCCGATGTGTTGCTGCATCTGATGACGGCAGGAGGACCGATCGACTTCTCGCAGACGGGAGTGGATGTCGCTCTGAGGCGCAATGACTTCAGGTGGGATATCGGATTTCAGGCAGAGCACGTTTGCGATGAATACGTGGGTCCTGTGTGTGGTCCAGAAATTGCCGCGTTGAATGAGGGGCTGGAAGCGGCCGCTCGTCTAAGCACCAAATCACGCTTGGATGCCTGGCAGCGGTGGTACAAGACGTCGGGACACCAGTGGCCCACTGAACGCGAGATGCTCTACGAACATTTTTATCTATCCATACAGGCCGCCGCAGCCAATTTGGGCGTTGCGATGGCCTCTGCATTGATGGTGGATCAGGATCTCGCGGAGGGACGACTCAAGGCGCCCTACGGTTTCGTGCGCGATGGATCTGCTTACTATCTATTGACTCCTGCGCAGCCAGCAAATGATCCACGTATCGACAAGCTCCTTTGGTGGCTGCGGCGCGAATTGGCGCAAACATTGGAGGAATCTTTGCGAGCGTAGGCGAGATGCAGCCGTCCTACGCGCCCGTGACAGGCTATTGTCTCTGCAGGTGCAAGGCCTGCCAGGCTACGCATTGACCTGGCTTGCATACCAGCACGTTGCGCTGCGGCCTCATGACAGTCAGTCGATAAACGCAGCCCCACAATAACGGGCACGTCCTGAACGAACAATGGAACTGGGCTCGATCATGATGCAGCGCAGGGCTGCAAAGCCTGCAGCGGGCCTCGTCGACTGTGCGAGTCAACTGGACAGCAGGCTATGGCAGCAACATTCCCACAGGCTTGCTTGAGAGACCGCGCTGACTATGCGTCGAACGGCAATGGGTTTGTCCAGACGCCCTGTTTTGCGGCTAGATTGTGGGCATCACAAAACAGGAGACTCATCATGCTGGTCCACAAGATCCATCATGCTGCCTACCGCTGCAAGGACGCGCTGCAGACCGCACGCTGGTACGAACAGCATCTGGGCATGAAACTCGTGCTGTGCATTGCCGAGGACACCGTGCCCTCCACGGGCGAGGCCGATCCCTATATGCACATCTTTCTCGATGCGGGCCAGGGCAATATCCTGGCCTTCTTCGAGCTGCCCACGCAGCCCGACATGGGGCGCGACCCCAACACCCCCGTCTGGACCCAGCACCTCGCATTGGAGGTCGGCAGCATGGACGAACTGCTCGCCGCCAAGCAGCGGCTGCAGCAAGCTGGCATCGACGTGCTCGGCCCGACCGATCATGCGCTGTTCCAGTCCATCTACTTCTTCGACCCCAACGGCCATCGCCTGGAGCTGGCGTGCAACACCGCCAGCCCCAAGATGCTGGCCGCACTCGATGCCGTGAAGTGGGACATGCTCGAAGAGTGGGGCCAGACCCGCAAGGCCCCGAAGCACGCCGCCTGGATGCACGACGGCCGTTACAAGGAGATGTTCCAGTGAGGCTGGCCACGCTCAAGACCGGAGGCCGCGACGGAACCCTGGTGGTCGTCAATGACACGCTCACCCAGTGCCTGCCCGTGCCCGAGATCGCACCGACCCTGCAGGCCGCGCTCGACGACTGGGCACGCTGCGCGCCGCGACTGCACCTGGCGGCCCAGTCCTTGCACGACGGCACAGCGCCACAGGCCCGACCCTTCGATTGCGCCGCCTGCCACTCGCCACTGCCTCGGGCCTACCAGTGGGCCGACGGCTCGGCCTATCTCAACCATGTCGAGCTCGTGCGCAAGGCGCGCAACGCCGAGGTGCCCGCCACCTTCTACACCGACCCGCTGATGTACCAGGGCGGCTCCGACAGCTTCCTCGGCCCGTTCGACCCCATCGTGGCCAAGGAAAGCTGGGGCATCGACTTCGAGGCCGAGGTGGCCGTCATCACCGATGACGTCCCGCTAGGCGCCACGCCCGCGCAGGCTGCACAGGCCATCCGGCTGGTGCTGCTGGTCAACGATGTGTCACTGCGCCACCTCATTCCCGCAGAACTCGCCAAGGGCTTTGGCTTCTTCCAGAGCAAACCCGCCTCGGCGTTCAGCCCGGTGGCGGTGACGCCTGACGCCCTCGGCGCCGCCTGGCGCGACTGCAAGCTGCATCTGCCGCTGCAGGTGCAGGTCAACGGCGAACCTTTTGGCCATCCCAACGCCGGGGAGGACATGACCTTCGACTTCGCCCAGCTCATCGCGCATGCGGCCAAGACCCGACGCCTGGCCGCGGGCACGATCATCGGCGCGGGCACGGTGTCGAACAAGCAAGGCGGGCTGTGGGGCTCCAAGGTTGAGCACGGCGGCGTGGGCTATGCCTGCATCGCCGAGGTGCGCACCTACGAGACCCTGGAGCACGGTCAGGCGCTCACGCCCTTCCTGCGCGATGGCGATGTGGTGGAAATCCGCATGCTCGATGAGCAGGGCCGCAACTTGTTTGGCAGCATCCGCAACCGCGTGCAGGCGCTGCCGGAATGAAGCTCTACACCTACTTTCGCAGTTCCGCCGCTTACCGCGTGCGCATTGCGCTGCATCTGAAGGGGCTGGCCTTCGAATCGGTGCCGGTGCATTTGCTGCGCGACGGCGGCCAGCAGCACGCCCCGGCTTACGCCGCGCTCAATCCGAACCAGACCGTGCCCACGCTGGACGACGAGGGCTTGATCCTCACCCAGTCGCTGGCGATCATTGAATATCTGGACGAGCTGCACCCCACCCCCCCGCTGCTGCCGGGCACGGCGGCAGACCGGGCGCGCATCCGCGCCATCGCCCAGACCATCGCCTGCGACATCCACCCGATCAACAATCTGCGCGTGCTGCAGTATCTGGAGAGCCGCCTGGGTCATGGCGAGGCCGAGAAAACCGCGTGGTACTGTCACTGGGTCGAGCGCGGACTTCGGGCTGTGGAGACGCTGCTCGCGGGCGACCCATGCACCGGCCGGTTCTGCCATGGGGATACGCCGACTCTGGCCGACTGTTGTCTGGTTCCGCAGGTGTTCAACGCGCGGCGTTTTGGCTGCAGCCTGGCGGGGCTGGACACCATCGTGCGTATCTGCACGGCTTGCGAGGCGCTGCCTGCCTTCGAGCGCGCAGCCCCGCAGCATCAGCCCGACGCGCAGTGAGCCCGCCTCCAGCCCTGCTCAGCAGACCCAGGCCGTCTCATCCACCTCGTGCGGCAGCAACGCCCCGGGCTCGATCTCGGCAAGTGCTGCCGCCTGGGCATACAGCGGCGTGAAATCGGGCGCCGTCGCATCGAACAGTTGCTCGAAGCTGTCGATGACGAAGTAGGTCGCTTGATAGGTGTCGATGCGATAGCGGCTGCGCAGCAGACGCAGCAGATCGAAGCGTATCCGCCGCGCCTGCGGGCTGTGCAGGCTGTGCTGCACTTCGCCGGCTGACGACAGAATTCCCGCGCCATAGATTCGCAGCCCCTGGCTTGAGCGGATCAGGCCAAACTCTACCGTGTACCAGTAAAGACGCGCTAGGTATTGCAGGGCGTGCTGCCCCTGCGCCTTGAGCCCCCCGGCGCCAAACGCCTGCATGGAGTCGGCAAAGCGAGGCTCGAACAGTAGTGGCACATGGCCGAAGAGATCGTGAAACAGATCGGGCTCGACGATGTAGTCGAACTCCTCGGGTTGGCGCAGCCAGACCGTGACCGGAAAACGCCGCGCCGCGAGCAGCGCAAAAAACGCCGACTCGGGAATCAACCCCGGCACCGCGACGATCTCCCATCCGGTGGCCGCCCGCAAGCGGACGTTGATGTCCTCGAAGCGCGGGATGCCGCTGTCGGCCTGCAAATGCGGCAAGGCGCGAACGAACTCCTCGCAGGCTTGTCCTGGCACCAAGGCCATCTGCCGCGCAACCAGCCGTGCGAACAGGGCATGTTCTGCCTCGGTATAGCGCGCCCATCGCTGCGCGCAGGTGTAGTCGGCGTTGCAGTGGGCATAGTCACCCCGCGGGGTGATGCTGGCCTCGCCATAGGTCATCGGCCGCTCGGACATGATCGCTTTCGTGGATCAGGCCACTTGGGTCTGCAGCACCCCGCGCCGCATCTGGTCGAGTTCGATGCTCTCGAACAGTGCCTTGAAATTACCCTCGCCAAAACCCTGATCGCCCTTGCGCTGAATGATCTCGAAAAAGATCGGGCCGATGACCGTCTGGGTGAAGATCTGCAGCAGCAACCTTTTTTCGGGCTGGGTCGAGCCATCGAGCAGGACGCGGTTGGCACGCAGCCGCGCCAGGTCTTCGCCGTGACCGGGCAGTCGTTGGTCGAGCCGTTCGTAATAGGTGTCGGGCGTATCGAGAAATTGCATCCCGGCGCCGCGCAGTTGCTCGACCGTGGCGTAGATGTCGTCGGTCGCCAGCGCGATATGTTGGATGCCTTCGCCGTGATAGCGGTCGAGATATTCCTGGATCTGCCCGGCCTTTTCCTGCCCCTCCTCGTTGATGGGAATGCGGATCTTGCCGCAGGGGCTGGTCATGGCCTTGCTCTTCACCCCGGTCACCTGCCCTTCGATGTCGAAGTAGCGAATCTCACGAAAGTTGAACAGCCGGGTGTAGAAATCGGCCCATTCGCCCATGCGGCCACGGTGCACATTGTGGGTGAGATGGTCGATGCTGGTCAGACCGGCGCCCGCATGTTCGGCGCCGCTGGAGTCGATCGGCTCGAAGTCCACGTCGTAGATTGAGATGTCGCCGATCCCGCCGTGCGCCCCGCCCTTGCCGCGCCAGCGATCGACGAAGTAAATCAGGCTGTCACCTATGCCCTTGATCGCCGGGATGTTCAGCTCCATCGGGCCGCTGCGGCTGTCGAAACCCCAGGCGCCCAGTTCTAGCGCCCGTTTGTAGGCGGCGTTGGCATCCTCCACGCGAAAAGCGATGGCGCAGATGCTCGGGCCATGCAACCGGGCAAATCGCTGGGCAAACGAATCCGGCTCGGCGTTGACGATAAAGTTGATGCCACCCTGACGCCACAGCGTCACGTCCTTGTGGCGATGCCGGGCTATAGCCTTGAAGCCAAGCTGCGCGAACAGGGCGCCGAGCCGGGTTGGGTCTGGAGCAGCATATTCGACAAACTCAAATCCATCGGTGCCCATCGGGTTGGAGGCGGAAAGAGATGGCATGGGGCGATCCTCGTCGGGTTTCAAGTGTTGAGACTGTAGGCTCGCCACCGCGAAGATTTTTGTCATCAAGCGCGCGATTTGCGTAAATATCGGGGAAATCCTGCGCGAAACAAGCCCTACGATCCAATAAGCTGCATAGATCGATCAAGCTGCATTTCAACCGCCGCAAGCGCCCCGCCATGACCCGTCTGTTGGACATCTCGCCCACCGTCTCGCCCTCCTCCCCGGCCTTTCCGGGCGATGTGCCGTTTTCCCTGGAGTGGACGGCCCGGATCGGCCCTGGATGTCCGGTCAATCTCAGCGCCATTCGCCTGTCGCCGCATATCGGCGCCCATGCAGACGCTCCGCTGCATTACCACGAAGAAGGAGCCAGCATCGACACCCTCGACCTCACTCCTTACCTCGGGCCTTGCCGGGTGATTCACGCCCTCGATGGCGGCGCGCTGGTCGAGGTGCATCATCTGCAACACGCCATCGCCCACCTGCCGCCACGCGTGCTGGTGCGCACCCGCCGCCAGGCGCTCACCCAATGGTCGGATCAGTTCGCTGCATTTGCCCCCGCTACGGTGGACTGGCTTGCCGCCCAAGGCGTCATCCTCATCGGCCTGGACACCCCTTCGGTCGATCCCGCCGTCAGCAAGACGCTCGACAGCCACTCCCACCTGCTGCGCCACGATCTGCGCGTGCTCGAAAACCTGGTGCTCGATGACGTGCCAGAAGGCGACTACGAGTTGATCGCCCTGCCCCTCAAACTACAGGGCGCCTGCGCCTCCCCGGTGCGCGCGGTGCTGCGCACCCTCTCAACATGAACGCTCCTATGACCTCATCTGCCCTCCAGCGCCAGGACTGTATCGCCCTCGACGCGCAAGACCCCCTCGCCATGCTGCGCGAGCAGTTCGTGCTGCCTGGCGGCGTGATCTATCTCGACGGCAATTCACTGGGCGCGCTGCCCCGGGCCACTGCGGCGCACGTGCAGCATGTGCTAACCGAAGAATGGGGCCAGGGCCTGATCCGCAGCTGGAACATGGCGGGCTGGATCGAACTGCCCCGGCGGGTAGGCGACAAAATCGCGCGGCTCGTGGGTGCGGCGCCAGGGGAACTGGTGGTGACCGACTCCACCTCGATCAACCTCTACAAGGTGCTCGGCGCGGCGCTGGCCATCACCCGGGACGATGCACCGCAGCGCCGCGTCATCGTCTCCGAGCGCGAGAACTTCCCGACCGATCTCTACATGGCGCAGTCGCTGGCCGCGCAACACGGCATGCGGCTCGAACTCGTGGAACAAGGGCAGGCGCTCGATCGTCTGCGCGACGATGTGGCCCTGCTGCTGCTCACCCAGGTGAACTACCGCAGCGGCGCCCTGTACGACATGGCCGCGGTGACGGCCGCCGCCCATGCCGCGGGCGCGCTCACGATCTGGGATCTGGCACATTCCGCCGGGGCGGTGCCGGTGGATCTCAACGGCGCACAGGCCGATTTCGCCATCGGCTGCGGCTACAAATACCTCAATGGCGGCCCCGGCGCGCCCGCCTTCGTCTGGGTGCATGCGCGCCATGTCAACCGGGTGCAGCAGCCGCTTTCGGGGTGGCACGGCCATGCCGCGCCTTTCGTCTTCACCCCCGACTACCAGCCGGCTCCGGGCATTGCGCGCTACCTTTGCGGTACACCCACCCTGCTCTCGCTGGCCGCTCTGGATTGCGGGGTGGACACCCTGCTCGCCGCCGAACCTCTGGGCGGCATGCAGGCGCTGCGGCGCAAATCCGTGGGCTTGAGCGAACTGTTCATCCGCCTGGTGCGGGAGCAGCTCGGCGGGCATGCGCTGACCCTCGCATCCCCGCTGGATGCCAGCCGCCGCGGCAGCCAGGTTTCGCTGGCCTTCGAGGGGGACGGTTATGCCGTAATGCAGGCGCTGATTTCGCGCGGGGTGATCGGCGACTTCCGCGCGGGCGACCCCGCCCGCGGCGACGCGAACCTGCTGCGCTTTGGCTTCACCCCGCTTTATCTGCGCCATGTCGACGTGTTCGACGCGGTGCGCACCCTGCGCGAAGTGCTCGACAGCGGCATCTGGCGCGAGGCACGCTTTGCCCGCAAAGACGCCGTGACATGAGCCCGCCCCGCAAGCCCTCGCCCCGCTCGTCGGCCCTCTCAAGAGACAAGACACGGGTGATGCAGCCGGGCGAGGCTGGAACGAGCTCCCCAGGCGAGGCGATCGTGCGCGAGGAAGGCGCGCAACTCGATTTTTCGCAGGCGATGAGCTATGGCGACTATCTCCACCTCGACGCCATCCTCAGCGCGCAGCATCCGCTGTCGCCCACGCACAACGAGATGCTGTTCATCATCCAGCATCAGACCAGCGAACTCTGGATGAAACTGATGCTGCACGAGTTGCAGGCCGCGCTCGACGCGGTGCGGCACGATGCGCTGCAGCCCGCATTCAAAATGCTGTCGCGCGTTTCGCGCATCATGGAGCAGCTCGTTCACGCCTGGGATGTGCTCGCCACCATGACCCCCAGCGAATACACCGCGCTGCGGCCCTATCTGGCCTCCTCCAGTGGGTTTCAGAGCTGGCAGTACCGCTGTATCGAATTTCTGCTGGGCAACAAAAACGCGGCGATGCTTCGCCCCCATGCCCATCGGCCCGAGCGTCTGGCCATGGTGGAAGCCGCCTGGCGCAGGCCCAGCCTGTACGACGAAACCCTGCTCCTGCTCGCCCGCCGTGGCCTGCCCATCACGCTCGACCATCTGGATCGGGACTGGACCCAGCCCTACGTCGCCAGCGAAACGGTGGAGCAGGCCTGGCTGACGGTGTATCGCGCGCCGGAGCAGCACTGGGAGCTCTATCAGCTCGGCGAAGAGCTGGTCGACCTCGAGGATGCGTTCCGGCTGTGGCGCTTCCGCCATGTCACCACCGTCGAGCGCGTCATCGGCTACAAGCGCGGCACGGGCGGCACCGGCGGTGTGCCCTATCTGCGCAAAATGCTCGATATCGTGCTGTTCCCCGAGCTGTGGACCGTGCGCACCGATCTGTGAGGGCCTGCACCATGCGCACGCCACGGCCTGACGCCATCGATCGCATTGATCGCAAGCTGCTCGCCCTGCTGCAGCAGGACGCGCGACTGACGCAGGAGCGACTCGCCGAGCAGATCGGCCTGTCCGCCTCGGCAGTGCAGCGCCGCATCAGGCGGCTGGAGCAGATCGGCGTCATCCAAGGCTATCGCGCCGTGGTCGATCCCCGGGCGATCGGCCTGGGCCTGAGCGCGTTGCTGAGCGTGCGCCTGGAAAAACACCGTGCCGGCAGCCAGCGCTCGCCGCAGGATCTGTTCCGCGCCGCCGTCCAGGGCTGGCCCGAGGTGGCGGAATGTCTGGCCATGACCGGCGAGATGGATTACCTGCTGCGCGTGCATGTGCAGGACATGGAACACTACGCCCACTTCGTGCTCGAAACTCTGCTCAAGCACGAAAGCGTCGAAGACGTCAAATCGAGTTTTGTCCTCACCGAGGTCAAACCCTTCACCGGCGTATCGGTGTGACAGGCGGTGGTTCCATCGCGCCGGGTTTGGCAATAAGCTGGCGCCTGACCTTCTGATACTCCCCATGCACAACCCGCCCATTCGCCATTGCACCGCCTGTGGCGCCCCGATCGTTTACCGCGTGCCCGAAGGCGACTCGCGCCCCCGCGCCGTCTGCCCCGCCTGCGGCCATATCCAGTACGAAAACCCGCGCAACATCGTCGGCACCATTCCAGCCTGGGAGCAACAGGTGCTGCTTTGCCGACGGGCCATCGAGCCGCGTTATGGCCTGTGGACCTTGCCCGCTGGTTTCATGGAGCTTGGCGAAAGTACCGAAAGCGGTGCCCTGCGCGAAACCCGCGAAGAGGCGGGTGCAGAGGTCTCGCTCAGTGGCCTGTATGCGGTCATCAACGTGCTGCCCGCCAATCAGGTGTATTTCTTCTACCGCGGGCAACTCGCTCAGCCACAATGGCAGGCCGGGGAGGAAAGCCTGGAAGTCAGGTTGTTCCATGAGGTCGAGATTCCGTGGGAGCAGATCGCATTCCGCAGCGTGGCACAGACGCTGCAGCTCTACTTCAACGATCAGCGGGCCGGACGCTTTCAGGTCCACACCTTCGACATCGGCTGAGAGCTCAGGCACAGCCCCCCATAGGCAGCGCACTGTCGGCATGAAACAACTTCCAGAAGCCATAGACCGCAAATGACAGCAGCACCGCACCGGCAGCGAGATGAAAACTTCGCTGGTTGGTGCGCTGGCTGATCCACCGTAGGGTGTGACTGGCAAACAACATGTGCGGCAGCGTTCCCAGACCGAAGGCCACCATGGCCAGCGCACCTTCCCAGGCCGTGGCGCTGAGAAAAGCCAGAGACAACGCCGAGTACACCAGACCGCAAGGCAACAGCCCCCAGAGCAAACCCGCGCCAATCCGCTTGGGCAATGTGTTGAACGGCAGCAACCGCGACAGCAGCGGCTGCGTCAGCCGCGTGAGGCCGCGCCCAAGCCAGCCACCGCCAACCCACTTCTGCTGCCAGGCCAGCCAGCGCGGCGAAGCCACCTGCTGCAGCACCATCCACAGCCCGACGGCCACCAGCACCAGATTACCCAGGGCGAACAGAGTCAGTTGCACTGGACGCGCGCTGGCGGCCCACACGCCTGCGCCAATCAGCCCGGCAATGCCCCCCAGAATGGCGTAGGACAACACCCTTGCGCTCTGCAATTGCAGCTGATTGAGGAATAGCCGCCGCGCAGGAAGCAGCACATGCTCCGACTGAGCCCGCTCGGAGGCCACAACCAAGCCACCGCACATCGCAGCGCAGTGCAGCCCGCCCGTGAGTCCCATCAACAAAAGGGTGAGTGGAATGGTTGTATTCATCACATTCTGCTGTATTCTGCAAATATCAATTGAAGCAAATATCGCAACATCGCAATTTATGAAATCGACCCCGACTCCAACCGCCACGCAGATGGAAAAACCCCATCCCTGCGATGTGTGCTTTCAAAGCAAATTCTGTTTGCCGATCGCGCTGCAACCGTCGGAATTGGGGCGCATCCGCGACGTGATTCAGGCCACCGTGCGAGTCCAGAAGGGAGAGCCGCTGTTCAGTGCTGGCCAGTCGATGACCAAGATCTATTCCGTGCATGCGGGCTCGTTCAAATCGTATGTCACCAGTCCCGATGGCCGTGAGCAGATTGTCGGCTTTCACATACCCGGTGAATTGATGGGTCTGGAAGGTCTGGGACAGCATACCTACTTCACCGACACCGTGGCACTCGAAGACAGCGAGGCCTGTGAAATCGACCTGCGTGCTCTGGAAACCACCACCCGCGATCTGCCCTCTCTGCAGCATCAGTTGCACTGCATCGTCGGCAACAAACTCATCCGAGCGCAGCAAGACCAGTTTTCGCTGGGTAGCATGCACGCCGACGAGCGGCTCGCACGTTTTCTGCTCGATCTGTCCGAGCGCTTCAAGGCGCGCGGCCTCTCGCCCGATGAATTTGTGCTGCGCATGAGCCGGGAAGAAATTGGCAGCTACCTGGGCCTGAAGCTGGAAACGGTGAGCCGTCTGATGTCCAAATTTCACTCAGCCGGGCTGATTCACGTCGCGCAGCGGCAGATCCGCATCACCGATCGCAAGGCACTAGCAGAACTTCTCATGCCGCAAGGCTGAGAAGCTGTCGGCAATTCAGCGATATCCTCTTTCATCGATCGGCATCAGGGCCCCACTCGGGGCCCTTTTTTCTCACACACCTGGCTCGAGTGTCAGCATCGTTCCGGGCACCCACACCCCCGCCAGACGCCAGTCGGCAGTCTCGACGTGAACCCGGTAGCGCACGGCCTCCAGCGGAGGAGAAAACGCGCTGTAAAGCCCCGAGGCATTGCGATGCAGATCGATCTGCACATCCTTCTGATTCGACAGGGGATGCCGCAGCGTCAGGCGCAGCGTGTCCTGCGCGATGACCTGATTCAGTTTCAGGTCAATGCGCCCCGCTGCAACCGACATCACCCCAGTGAGGTGCAGAGCCTGCGCATGCCGCTCGCGCTGAATATCCCCGCCAACGGCGAGCCCCTTCTTGTAGTAGTGATCGGTCACCAGACTGTCCGGGGCGCGGGTCGCCAGATATATGGTGTAGAAACTGGCGACGACCGCGATCAGGGGCAGTGCAATGAGAAACCAGGGCCAGGGCTCGCGATACCAAGGACGTGGGGCGGCGGCGTGCATGACAACTCCTGTGAGGCGTGCGCTCAGGGCACGATGAAAGTGGTTTTGCTGGTTGCGGAAATCGGCTTTGCATCTTCGGAGACGGCCGTGATGTCGATCTTGTAGATGCCTTTTTTCGCATTGTCGACCGGGATGGTGACTTCCAGCGGTTCCAGGATATTGGTCGAAGCCGGTACCTCGTAGACATTGCGGTCATGCACGGCGACGCCGTCGATTCCCTTGACCTCGATGCGGATCTTCCTTGCGGTTTCCGTGGTGTTCATCAACTGGATCTGATAGATGTTTTCCACCAGTCCGCCCGGGATTTCGCGGGAGAGCACGCCGCGATCGCGCATGATGTTCATCTTCAGCGGATCGCGCGTGGCCAGACCGCCGACGAACAATCCCACCATCACCAACAGAAGCGCCGAGTAAATGAGAATGCGCGGGCGGAACAGGTGCGCCCACTGCTGGCGCTTGGTCCACTTGTTGGCCATCGCGTTTTCGCTGGAATAACGAATCAGCCCGCGCGGGTAGCCCACCTTATCCATGACCTGATCACACGCATCTACACAGGCACCGCAGCCGATGCACATGTACTGCAGTCCATCGCGGATGTCGATACCGGTAGGGCAGACTTGCACGCAGATGCTGCAGTCCACACAGTCGCCCTTGCCCTCCGAACGCGGATCAACATGCTTGCCCCGCTTGCCCCGCGGCTCACCACGCCCTGTGTCGTAAGTGACGATCAGGGTGTCCTTGTCGATCATGACCGACTGGAAGCGCGCATAGGGGCACATGTATTTGCACACTTGCTCGCGCATGAATCCGGCATTGCCGTAAGTGGCAAAGCCGTAGAACAAAATCCAGAAGGTCTGCCACGGGCTCAGGCTCAGACTCATCACCTGCCCAGCCAACGCCAGGATGGGGGTGAAGTAGCCGACGAAGGTGAACCCCGTCCACAAGGCCACGGCGACCCACAGAGCGTGCTTGAGGGTTTTTTTGCTGATTTTTTTCGCGTTCCAGTCCGCGCCGTCCAGACGAATGCGCGCCAGACGATCGCCTTCGACCTTGCGCTCGATCCACATGAAAATTTCGGTGTACACCGTCTGCGGACAGGCATAACCGCAGAACAGGCGCCCAGCGATGGCCGTGAACAGAAATAGACCATAGGCCGAGATGATCAGCAGCAGGGCGAGAAAGATCACGTCCTGCGGCCACAGAACCATGCCGAAGAAATAGAACTTGCGGGTGGACAGATCGAGCAGCACCGCCTGCCTGCCATCCCATTGCAGCCAGGGCAGCCCATAAAACAGCATCTGGGTGAAGACCACCATGAAGACACGCCAGTTGTTGAACCAGCCGGTGACCGAGCGGGAATAGATTTTTTTGCGAACCTCGTAAAGCCACTCTTCAGAGGCCGAGATGTCATCTTCGTTGGGCTCAGGTGCCTTGGCGTTCATTGCGCGGTCTTGGCTCAAAAATTCGAGGGTGATTCAAGCGGAATCGGGGCGCACGGCGTGCGCCCCGAGGCAATACGGACAACGCTCGTTCAGGGCGAAGTGGCTTCCTTGGTCGCTTCTGCACTATGGCTGATGCTGTAGATATAAGCTGCAAGCAGATGGATCTTCTCTGGCGAGAGGAAATCCTTCTGCGCTGGCATCTGCCCTGCACGGCCCTTTTCGATGGTGTGCGAAATGGTCTCGATGCTGGAGCCAAACAGCCATTGACGCTTCGGATCGGCCAGATCGGGTGCACCCAGCGCCTTGTTGCCGGTGCCATCGGCGCCATGACAGCCAGCGCAGGCCGTGGCGAACAAGGGCTTGCCTTGAGCGGCCAGTTTGGCGTCATGGTTCATGCCGCTGAGACTGCGCACATAATTGGCCACGGCCAGCACGCCGGGCTTGCCTCCCACAGCGGCTTCCATCGGCGGCATCATGCCCAGACGACCGTTGGTAATGGTCTCCACCAACACATCGGGGCTGTTGCCATAGAGCCAAGCGTTCGCGTTGTGAATGGTCAGGTTGGGAAAGCCCTTGGTCCCACCTGCATCCGAGCCGTGACACTGCGAGCAATAGGTCAGGAACATGCGCTGCCCGGTGGCCATGGCCGTGGAGTTGGCAGCCAGTTCGGGGATGGGCGTCTTCATGTACTTGGCATACAGCGGTTCGACCCGCGCTTCGAACGCGGCAGATTCCTGCTGGTACATCTTGTCGCTGGAATAACCGAGCACACCCTTGTAGAAGGCCAGGCCGCCATACAGCGTCAAATAGACCGCGCCGAACACCAGAGTGAGGATGAACAAACCCATCCACCAGCGCGGCAGCGGGTTGTTGAATTCCTGCAAATCGCCGTCCCAGACGTGGCCGGTCGTGGCGATGGGGTTGCCCGCCTTGTCGCGAAACACGGTCTGCCTGGCTGTGCCGCGCAGGAACAGGAACAGAGAAATGATGGACACAATGGTGACGCCGCCGATCCAGAAGGCCCACCCGGGGGAATAGAACTGGTTCATGATTTGGACTTGTCGGAGGTCTGCGAGTCACCGCCCTTATCGAAAGACTCAGGCGGATGATTCTTGGAGTCAAGGAAAGGGATCATTCCGTCCTTTTCATGCGTTTTTTTGAAACGCGGGGAAAACGCCCACCACAGAATGGCGGCGAAGACCACCATGGAGAGAACGAGAACGATCGAGCCAAAGGACATGACGCTTCCTCAGTAGTTGATGTAGTTCGCCTTGGACTTGTAATTGCTCAGCGCCGTGCCCAGTCCTTGCAGATAGGCGATCAGCGCGTCTTCCTTGGTCTTGCCTTCGAGCTCTTGAGGCGCCGCCGCGATCTCGGCGTCGGTATAGGGCACGCCCAGGGTACGCATCGCACGCATCTTGGCCTGGATCTGCCCGGCGTCGGCCGACTGATGCTGCAGCCAGGTATAGGCGGGCATGATGCTTTCGGGCACCAGGTTGCGCGGCTGGCGCAGATGCAAGCGCTGCCATTCGTCCGAATATTTGCCGCCCACGCGCGCCAGGTCGGGCCCGGTGCGTTTGCTGCCCCACTGGAAGGGGTGGTCATAGACCGACTCGCCGGCCACCGAGTAGTGGCCGTAGCGCTCGACCTCGGCGCGCAAGGGACGGATCATCTGCGAGTGGCACAGATAGCAGCCCTCGGCCAGATAGACGTCGCGTCCTTCGAGCTGCAAGGCGGTGTAGGGTTTGACGCCCGGAATGGGCTGGGTGGTGCTCTTGTCGAAGAACAGGGGCACGAGCTGAACCAGCCCGGCGATGCTGACGACGATTGCCACCAACACGATCATCAGACCAACGTTTTTCTCGATGCTCTCGTGACTGAAAGAAGCCATGAATGTCTCCGAATAAGGATCAAGCGTGGGCCGGGGCCAGCGCAGGCACCGGAGCGTCGACAGGCTTGCCCTGACGGATGGTGCGATAGGCGTTGTAAACCATCAGGCACATGCCGAACAGGTAAATCGAGCCGCCGATGGCACGGATGACGTAGAGCGGAATCACCGCCTTGACGCTTTCGATGAAGCTGTAGGTCAGCGATCCGTCAGCCTGCATCGCGCGCCACATCAGGCCTTCCGTCACACCGGCCACCCACAGCGAAGCGATGTAGAGCACCACGCCGATGGTTGCCGTCCAGAAATGCACCTCGATGAGTTTCTTGCTCCACATCTGGGTCTGACCCCACAGACGCGGAATCAGGTAATACAGGCTGCCCATGGTGATCATGCCAACCCAGCCCATGGCACCGGAGTGCACGTGGCCGATGATCCAGTCGGTGTAGTGACCCAGCGCGCTCACCGTCTTGACCGACAGCATCGGTCCTTCGAAGGTGGACATGCCGTAGAACGACAGCGCAGTGATCAGGAACTTCAGGATGGGATCTTCACGCAGCTTGTACCAGGCACCCGACAAGGTCATCATGCCGTTGATCATGCCGCCCCAGCTTGGCGCCAGCAGGATGAGTGAGAACACCATGCCCAGCGATTGCGTCCAGTCGGGCAGCGCGGTGTAGAGCAGGTGGTGCGGACCGGCCCACATATAGGTGAAGATCAGCGCCCAGAAGTGCACGATAGACAGCCGGTAGGAATACACCGGGCGCTCGGCCTGCTTGGGGATGAAGTAATACATCATGCCCAGGAACGAGGTGGTGAGAAAGAAGCCCACCGCGTTGTGGCCGTACCACCACTGGATCATCGCGTCCTGCGCGCCGCCGTAGACCGAATAGCTCTTCCACGACAGCAGGCTGATCGGCAACTTGATGTTGTTGACGATGTAGAGCAGCGCAATGGTGATGATGTAGGCGCCGAAGAACCAGTTGGCCACATAGATGTGCGGGGTCTTGCGCTTGAACACCGTGCCGAAGAACACGATGGCATAAGCCACCCAGGTGACCACGATCAGCAGGCTGATCGGCCATTCCTGCTCGGCATATTCCTTGGCGCTGGTGATGCCCAGCGGATAGGTAATGGCGCACAGCACGATGACCGCCGTCCAGCCCCAGAAGGTGAACTCGGCCAGCTTGGGCGCGAACAGCGGCACCTGGCAGGTGCGCTGCACGATGTAATAGGACGTGGCGAACAGCGCGGTGCCGCCAAAGCCAAAGATCACCGCGTTGGTGTGCAGGGGACGCAGGCGGCCCCAGCTCAACCATTCCATGCCGTAGGTCATGTCGGGTAACACCAGTTGCACCGCGATGAACACGCCGACCAGCATGCCCACGACGGCCCAGACCAGGGTCATCACCGTGAATTTGCGCACCAGCGCGTAGTTGTATGTCTGCTTAAGCGTCAGATCGCTCATCTGCTCCACCTGTTGAAAAAGAAAACGAACCGTCATGTTGAATATCATCATTTACTTATAGATACAACAACTTGACATGTATCAACACATTGCCGAGAGTAAGGGAAAGCACTAGGTCAACGGCTGTGTCAATGCGACACACCGCCGCATTTCGCATCATCGTCTGGCGACGCAGTCGGCGCGCTTTCGCTGGCAGCCTTGTGCGATATCGCATGGGGCCTGGGGCTGTCGTCGTCCATCAGAATGGCGTGCGCCGGGCCTTCCATATCGTCAAACTGGCCGCTGCGCGCCGCCCACCACAACACCCCCACGATGAGCAGCACCAGCACCACGCTGATGGGGATGAGAATGAGCAGGGAGCCTTCCATATCGCGCCTTCAGCTCGTTTTCACCGGTCGTTCGCGCCGCGCCAGCCGGGTCGCATTGAGCACCACCAGCAGAGAAGAAGAACTCATCCCCACAGCAGCCCAGACGGGTGTGATATGGCCCGCCATGGCCAGCGGAATGGCCAGCAGGTTGTAGACCACGGCCCAGATTAGGTTCTGCCGCATCACCGCCACCGTGCGGCGCCCGGTGGCCACCAGCCGGGGCAAGGCCCGCATGTCGGGATGGTGCAGGATGACATCTGCTCCGGCGCGGGCAATCGGCGCGGCGCCAGCGAAACTCACGGACAAATCGGCAGCGGCCAGTACCGGAGCGTCATTCACGCCGTCGCCTACCATGGCCACGACCCTGCCCTGCGCGCGCAACTGGCGCACACGCGCGAGCTTGTCTTCCGGGCTCAGCCCGCCTTCGGCCTGTGCGACCCCGAGCTGCGCAGCCCATGCCTGCACGGTGCGCTGCGCATCCCCTGAAAGCACCGCCACCTCGGCCCCGCCGCTGCGCAGAGCCTGCAGTGCTTCCATTGCGCCGGGACGCAGGGTTTCGGCAATGTCGAACACGGCCAGCGGCTGCTGATCGAGGCTCAGGCCAAGGCGCGTCAGCGGAATGTCGCTGCGCTCAGGCGGTGCCGCAGCGGCGACGCCGGAAAACGCGGCATTGCCCAAGCGCAGCGTGTGTCCGCGCCACTGTGCCTGCATGCCGCCATGCGCAACAGCGCGCAGATCCTGGACGGTTTCTGCCGGATCGCCCTGCGCTGCGGAGGCCGCAAAGGCCCGCGCCAGCGGGTGCTGCACACCCTGCTCCAGTGCCCGCGCCAGTGCCAGCACCTGCGCGCGGCTGAACGCCGGGTCGAGCACCCGCACCTGCGCCACCACGGGTTCGGCCGTGGTCAGCGTGCCGGTTTTGTCGAACAGCCACAGATCGACCTTTGGCGCACGATCGAGCGCGTGGCCGCGCGCCAGCAGCACGCCGTGACGCGACAACTGCGCAGTGGATGCCGCTAGCGCCGCTGGCACGGCCAGCGACAGCGCGCACGGGCAGCTCACCACCAGCACCGAGATCAGCGTGGGCATCATGCGCGCCGGTTCCAGCCACCACCACAGCAACACGGTCAGCAACGCCACCAGCAGCAGCGCCGCGGTGAACCATTGTGCCGCGACATCGGCGATCTGCGCCGAACGCGGCTTGCTCGCCAGCGCATGCTGCATCAGCTCGACCATCTGCGCGATCCGGGTACCGGCGCCGGTTTGTGTTGCGCGCAGCACCAGCGGCGACTGCCGATTCATGCTGCCAGCCAGCACGGTGTCGCCCACCTGCTTGTGCACCGCGCGGCTCTCGCCGGTGAGCAGCGCTTCGTCCACCTGCGAGCTGCCCGAGACGACCACGCCGTCGACCGCAGCGGCGCTGCCACTGGGCAGTTCCACCTCGTCGCCCAAGCGCACCTGGGTGATGGCGATACTGTGCCAGTCGTCCTCGGCGCTGGCGCGCACCCGCACCGCGGCAGGGAGTTGCTCCATCAATTCCTCGGCGGCGTTGAGGCTACGCTGCCGCAGGCCGTCCTCGATCAGCCGCGCGGTCAGCAGCAGCGCGAGGAACATCACCACCGAGTCGAAATACACATGGCTCTGGCCGTGCGCCACGCTCCACACGCTGGCGGCGAACGCGCTCCACAGCCCCAGGGTGACCGGCACATCCATGCCCAGCCGACGATTGCGCACATCGCGCAGCGCTCCCATGAGGAAAGGCCAGCCGGAAAACAGCAGCGCCGGCAGGGTCAGCGCCAAGCTACCCCACTGGAAGATGCTTTTCTCCGCGGTGTTCATGCCCTCGGGGTCGATGTAGCCGGGCCAGGCGAACATCATCACCTGCATCATCGCCAGCCAGGCCACTAGGGTGCGCAGAACGGCCAAGCGCCGCGCGCGGCGGTGGCTGAGCTCGCTTTGATGCCGCGCATTGGGCAGTGGGCGGTAGCCGACCTCGGCCAGCGCCTGGAACACCTGCGGCAGTTGCACCGCACGCGCGTCCCACTGCAACGCGACGCGGCGTGTGGAGTAATTCACCGTGGCTGCGATCACTCCAGGAATGGCACGCAGCCGCTGCTCGATCAGCCAGACGCAGGCCCCGCAGTGAATGCCCTCCACCGCGATCTGGGTGCTCCATTTGTCGTCCCCGAGCGCGGTGGCGTACGCCGTAAGGAATGCAGGGTCGGCCAGCGCCATCCACTGCTGATGGAGCCGGTCGATTTCTTCCGGTGGCAATGCAGCAATCGCGCCCTCACCCGCGGTGCGGCGGTCGTAATACGCGCACAGCCCACCCTGCACGATGATCTCCGCCGCTGCCGCGCATCCCTGGCAGCAGAAGCTGCGCCACTGGCCGCCGAGCTCCATGCGCACCGGCGCATTGCCCAGCGGCAGGCTGCAGTGGTAGCAACCACCCTCGCTGGAAACCGGCGCGTGCGACTGCAACGGCGCGGACGCGCCGGTCAGCGGAAGACTGGAACTCGACATGTCAGCATCCTAGGAGCCCGGCATCGAGTCGCTTTGAGATGTATCAAGAAGTTTCTATCTATGGCTCCGGGTATTCCCGAACCCGCCACGGATTCATCCCTCCCACTGCGCCCACACTTTTTCCAGGCGCTTGAGCGACACCGGCATCGGCGTGCGCAGCTCCTGCGCGAATAGCGACACCCGCAGCTCCTCGAGCAGCCAGCGCAAATCCTGCAGCCGCTGCGGCAGAGCGCCGCGATACTGCGCCGCCTCGCGCTGCCAGCGCACCAGCCAAGGAGCGATCTGGGCGCGCAGCTGCGCGTCGCGCGCGGGATCGGTGCGGAACTTGTCCAGCCGCCGCACAATGGCCTCTAGATAGCGCGGTAAGTGGCCGATCTGCGCGACCGGGGTCTGCGCGATGAACTGCGCGGGCAGAAGCGCCTGCAACTGTGCGCGAATGTCGGCAAGCAGCTCGGGCTGGTTCTTGAGGGCAGCGAGCTTTTTCTGCACCTGTGCGTGCGCGTCCAGAATCTGCGCAGCAAGCCGCGCCACCTCGGCGGCGAGCAACTGGAATCGCGGCTTCCCTTCAACCAGACGCTGCACGAACGCGGCCCTGTCGGCGGGCAGCGGGTCGGCTAGAAACGCGCGGTCGAGTGCAGCATCAATGATCTGGGTGCGCAGCAGCTCGGCGCTGCCCAGCGACAGGAACTGCATCGCCGCCTGCTGGAATCCGGGCAGGCTTTTTTCCGCGTGGCGAACCTGCTCGCGCAGCTGCAGCGCAAACAGGCGCCGCAACCCGCCGCGGTGCAGCCGCGCGGCCTCCTCGGCGGTGTCGAACACCTCCACATCGACTGCGCAGCCCTTGTCGACCAGCGCGGGAAAGCCGATCAGGGTGTGCGCACCGCGGCGCAGTTCGAGCAGTTCGGGCAGGGCATCGAAGCTCCAATCGGTCAGGCCCTGCAGGGCGTCTGCTGCGGTGTAGTTCGGCGCGGACGCTGTGGCGGCAACCTGAGAGCTTGCTGCGGCAGCCGGTGCCGCCTGCTGCGGCAAGCGGATGCGCAACTTGGCGAGCTCAGCGAACGCGCTGCGCGAGGCCTGGCCGTGATCGGCGCGCAGCTTGTCGATGTCGCGCCCGGCGTCGATGCGTCGGCCATGCGCGTCGATCACCTGCACGTTGAAAAACAGATGCGGCCCCAGAGTTTCGAGCTTGAAGTCGGTGCGCTGCAGCGCCAGCCCGATGTGCTCGCGCACCAGATCGCGCAGTGCATCAAGCAGATCGCCCTGGCCAAAGCGCTCGGGCGCGGTGAGCTCCTGCGCGAAGCGCTCGGCGGTATGCGGCAGCGGCACCAGCCGGGCGCGCGGGCGCTGCGGCAGGCTTTTGAGCAGTGCAAAAATTTTTTCCTTCAGCAAGCCAGGCACCAGCCATTGCAGGCGCTGCGCCGGAATCTGGTTCAGCGCGGCCAGCGGCGCCAGCACGGTGACCCCGTCGCGCGCGCCGCCGGGGTCGAAGGTGTATTCGAGCTGCAGCTCCAGCGCGCCCAGCCGCAGGCGGTTGGGAAACGCCGCTGTGGTGATGCCCGCAGCCTCGTGGCGCATGAGTTCGTCGCGCTGCAGGAACAGCAGCTTGGGCGCGGTGCGGACCGCGTCGCGGTACCAGCGGTCGAAGCTGGCGCCACTGTGCACCTCGGCGGGGACGTGGCGGTCATAAAAGGCGTAATTCAGTTCATCATCGACCAACACGTCCAGGCGCCGTGCCTTGTGCTCGAGCTTTTCGATTTCGGCGATCAGCGCCCGGTTGTGCGCGAAGAACGGCCATTTGCAGTCCCAGTCACCTTCGACCAAGGCCTGGCGGATGAACATCTCGCGCGCCTGCACGGGGTCGAAGCGGCCAAAATCCACCCGCCGCTGGTTGTAGACGACGAGGCCGTACAGCGTGGCGCGCTCGAAGGCGGTGACCTGCGCCGGGCGTTTTTCCCAGTGCGGATCGAGCAGACTGGTCTTGAGCAGGTGCGCACCCACTGTTTCCAGCCATTGCGGCTCGATGCGCGCCACGCCCCGAGCGTAGAGCCGCGTGGTTTCGACCAATTCCGCGGCCATGATCCAGCGGCCCGCCTTGCGCCCCAGAGGCGACGACGGGTGAATGGCAAAGCGAATGCCTCTCGCCCCCAAATATTGGGGATCATCGTCGCCCTTGTACCCGATGTTGCCCAGCAGACCGGCGAGCAGGGCGCAGTGGATCTGCTCATAGGTTGCCGGGGCAGTGTTGAGCCGCCACCCGTGTTCGGCCACCAGGGTGTGGAGTTGGCTGTGCACATCGTGCCACTCGCGCAGCCGCAACGGCGAGAGAAACTGCCCGCGTAGCTCGGCCCACAGCTTGCGCTGCGACTTTTTGTGCTCGATCGCAGCGTGGTAATGCGCCCAGAGTTTGAGCCAGCCGAGGAACTCCGAGCGCTCGTCGGCGAACTTGCGGTGCGCCTCGTCCGCAGCCTGCTGTGCCTCGACGGGACGTTCGCGCGGGTCCTGCACCGACAGCGCGGCGGCGATGATCAGCACCTCGGCGAGCGATTCGCGGTTGCGCGCCTCCAGAATCATGCGACCGATGCGCGGGTCAAGCGGCAGATGAGCGAGCTCGCGGCCCAGGGCGGTGAGTGCATTGCGCGCATCGACCGCACCGAGTTCGGCGAGCAGTTGATAGCCATCGGCGATCGCCTTGCGCGGCGGCGGGTCGATGAAGGGAAAGTCCTCGATGGCATCGAGCCCGAGTGACTTCATCCGCAGAATCACTGCGGCCAGCGACGAGCGCAGCACCTCGGGCGTGGTGAAGCGCGGGCGCGACTGGAAGTCGGCCTCGTCGTACAGCCGGATGCACACGCCGTTCGCCATCCGCCCACAGCGCCCGGCGCGCTGCTGCGCCGCTGCTTGGCTGATGGGCTCGACCTGCAGCATTTCCACCTTGTTGCGGTAGCTGTAGCGCTTGACCCGCGCCAAGCCGCTATCGATGACATAGCGGATGCCCGGCACGGTCAGCGAGGTCTCGGCCACATTGGTCGCCAGCACCACGCGCCGCGCTCCGCCGCTGGCAAACACCCGGTCCTGCTCGGCCTGCGACAGCCGCGCATACAGCGGCAGGATCTCCACCGCCTGCCGCCCGGTCTGCAGGTGGTGCTTGCGCAGCGCAGCCTCGGTTTCGCGGATTTCACGCTCGCCCGGCAGGAACACCAGAATATCGCCTGGCCCCAGCCGCCACAGCTCGTCGACCGCATCGCAGATCGCCGCGGCCTGGTCGCGGTCGTCGCTCGCGGGAGCACCGGGCCACCCCAATTTGGCCTGATCCCCTCTGAGAACAAGCTGGCTGGAATCCCGCCCTGGGGATGGTCCCTTGTCGACGCCGAAAGGCCGCCAGCGCACCTCCACCGGATACAGCCTTCCGGACACCTCGATCACCGGCGCGTGGCCCTTTGCCGAACGGAAGTGCTCGGCAAAGCGCGCGGCGTCGATGGTCGCCGAGGTGACGATGACCTTCAGATCGGGGCGGCGCGGCAGCAGCTGCTTGATGTAGCCCAGCAGCACGTCGATATTCAGGCTGCGCTCGTGCGCCTCATCGATGATCAGAGTGTCGTAGGCGCGCAGCAGGGGATCGGTCTGGGTTTCCGCCAGCAGGATGCCGTCGGTCATCAGCTTGATCGAGGCCCCTGGCTGTAGCCGGTCGTTGAAGCGCACCTTGTAACCGGCGATGGCGCCCAGCTCACTGTCCAGTTCCTGCGCCACGCGTTTGGCAATGCTGGTGGCCGCCAGCCGCCGTGGCTGGGTGTGGCCGATCAGCCCCTTGCCGCCGGCCCCCAGCCCGCGCCCGATCGACAGCGCGATTTTGGGCAGCTGCGTGGTCTTGCCCGATCCGGTTTCGCCGCAGACGATGATCACCTGATGCGCGCGCATGGCCTGCGCAATCGCCTCGCGCTGCTGGGAAACCGGCAGTTCCTGCGGAAACCGCACCTCGCCTATCGGCGTGGCGAGCCTGGGCGCGCGGGCGGCGGCTGGCCGACGGGGCGCGGAGGGTCGGGGGGCGGTCTGTTCAGTCATGGAAGACAAGCAGTGCGGAAAACAACCCGTCATTCTCGGATAATCGCCGCATGATCGCCCAGCAAGAACAATTCGTCGATTGGCTGCGCTCCGTCGCACCCTACATCCATGCCCACCGCGGCAAGACTTTTGTGGTCGCCATCGCCGGCGAATTGATCGCGGCCGGACGACTCAACGCTCTGGTGCAGGATGTGGCCCTGCTCACCGCCATGGGCGTGCGCATCGTGCTCGTGCACGGCTTTCGCCCGCAGGTCGAGGCGCAGCTGCGCGAGAAAGGCGTGGGCTCGCGTTACTCGCACGGCATGCGCGTGACCGACGAAGTGGCGCTCGACGCCGCGCAGGAGGCCGCAGGCCAGTTGCGCTTCGAGATCGAGGCGACGTTTTCGCAGGGCCTGCCCAACACGCCGATGGCCGGTGCCACCGTGCGGGTGGTCTCCGGCAATTTCATCATCGCCCGGCCTGTGGGGGTGATCGACGGCCTCGACTTCCAGCACACCGGGCTGGTGCGCAAGGTCGACGCGCCGACCATCCAGCGCGCGCTGGAATATGGCGCCGTCGTGCTGATGTCGCCGTTTGGCTATTCCCCCACCGGCGAGGCGTTCAACCTCAGCATGGAAGACGTGGCCAGCAGTGTGGGCGCGGCCATCAAGGCCGAAAAGTTGCTGATGATCACCGAGGTGGCGGGTGTGATTGACGAGGCGCACAACCTCATCCCCGAACTGACCGTGGCGCAGGCCGAGAGTCTGCTGTCGCGCCTGCCCGACCCGCAGCAACCCACCGATACCGCGTTCTATCTTCGCCATGCCGTCAAAGCGGTACGTGGCGGGGTGACGCGCGCCCATATCGTCCCCTATGCGCTCGATGGATCGCTGCTGCTTGAACTGTTCACGCACGACGGCGTGGGCACCATGATTGCCGACGAGCACCTCGAGCACCTGCGTCAGGCCACGGCCGACGACGTGGGCGGTATCCTGCAACTCATCGAGCCCCTGGAGGCCCAGGGTGTGCTGGTCAAGCGCAGCCGCACCGAGATCGAGCGCGACATCAGCAACTACACCGTGCTCGAGCACGACGGCATCATCTTCGGCTGCGCCGCACTCTACCCCTATCCGGAGCAGAAAACCGGCGAAATGGCCGCACTCACCGTCCACCCATCCGCCCAGGGCCAGGGCGACGGCGAGCGCATTCTCAAGCACATCGAGCAACGCGCGCGCGCGCAAGGGCTGCAGAGCATTTTCGTGCTCACCACCCGCACCATGCACTGGTTCATCAAACGCGGCTTCGTTTTGACCGAGCGCGAATGGCTGCCACCAGAGCGCCGCCTGCGCTATGACGATCAGCGCCGCTCGCGCGTGCTGGTCAAGTACCTCACCTGAACGTATAGATCGCTTCCCTCTCCCTGGCCAGGACCAGGCCCACGACATCCAAAGGAACTCCTCTCATGGCACGCATGATTCATTGCATCAAACTTGGCCGCGAAGCCGAAGGTCTCGACTTCGCCCCCTACCCCGGCGAACTCGGCACGCGCATCTACAACAACGTCTCCAAGGAAGCCTGGGCCGCCTGGCTCAAGCACCAGACCATGCTGGTCAATGAAAACCGCCTCAACCTGGCCGACGCGCGCGCTCGCCAGTACCTGGCGCGGCAGATGGAAAAGTACTTTTTCGGCGAAGGTGCCGAAATGCCACAAGGCTACGTGCCGCCCACGGCTTGATTCACGCTGGATTCAATCAACGAACAATCCCCATAAATACTCTGCATAGTATGTTGTGAGGTTTTTTCTCGCTTCCTACAATAAATCACAACTTCGCGCAATCAACACTAAACACAATGTGGTGTATGCGCATGCCCTCCTAAGATGTCGTCAGCCTCAAATACTCAATTCAGTATTTCGAGACGGTGTCGCTTGCGGCGCAATCAACCACTAATGGAGGCCGGGCGCGATGCCCGGGAGGAGAGATCACTATGCAAATGAAAAAGCTTGCCATCGCATTGGCACTCGGCTCGCTAGGCTGTGTTCCCGCAGCCTACGCGACCAATGGTTATTTTCAACCTGGCTTCAGCGTGAAATCGGTCGGCATGGGCGGAGTCGGTATTGCATTTCCGCAAGATGCTATGGCCGCTGCCATCAACCCTGCAGGGATGGTCGACGTGGGTAACCGCCTCGATTTTGGCATCAGCCTATTTCAACCCAAGCGCAATGCAAGCCTGAGTTCCGATGCAACGGTCATGACCCCTTCTGGCATGGCTTTTCCCATCGGAGGCAGCTACGGCGGCAACGATACCAAGACCTTCGTCATCCCCGAGTTTGGCTACAACTACATGCTCAACCCGACGATGTCGGTGGGCATTGCAGTCTATGGCAATGGTGGGCTTAACACAGGCTATTCCAAGATATTTCCACCGTTCCAGCCGGGCACCGGTGTTGATCTGCAGCAGATGTTCATCGCCCCGACATTTGCCATGAAAGTCAACCCTTCGAACTCAATTGGCGTCTCGCTGAATATCGTCCATCAGTCTTTCCGCGCCAACGGTTTGAGCAACCTGTGCAACGCTCCTGTTCCGGGAGCGCCTGCAGGCTTCACCCTGTCCTCCAATCCCTCGGCGTGTACGGATAACGGACACGCCGATTCCAATGGAGTCGGTGTGCGCATTGGCTGGATTGGGCAAGTGACTCCCACGCTCTCGCTAGGCGCGACTTACCAATCTGAAACCCATATGCAGGGATTTGGCAAATACAGTGGCTTGTTTGCCAATGCAGGGCAATTCAACATTCCTGCCAACTACGGCTTGGGTGTTGCTTGGAAAGCCACTCCGGCGCTGACGGTTGCCGCCGATGTGGTGCGCATCGACTACGGCAGCATCCCCGCCATCGCCAATGGCATGCTGCCTGGGCAACTCGGTGGACAGACCAACGGCCCTGGCTTTGGATGGAAGAGCATCAATGTCTACAAGCTGGGCGTCGCCTATCAGTACAACGAGGCCTTGACCTTGCGGGCTGGCTGGAACCACGGCGACAACCCGATCGATTCGTCCAATATCCTGTTCAACACCCTAGCCCCGGGTGTGGTCAAAGACCACCTCACGCTCGGCGCAACCTACGCTGTAGCGAAAGACATGGAAGTGTCTTTCGACTATGTCCACGCATTCGGCCATTCCGTGTCTGGGCCTCTGCCCATGAATTTCGGTTTCACGGGAACCGAGACGCTCAGTATGAGCCAGAATGTCCTCGGCGTTTCTCTCGGCTGGAAATATTGAATCTTTGTTTGGCTCAAAAACCGCGGCTTCGGCCGCGGTTTTTTTTGCCCGCTTCAAAGACAATGCTTGCATGTTGCCCTGTTACGTCTTGCTCGATCTGGAAACCACCGGCGCCAATCCCATCCATGACCGCATCACCGAGGTCGCGGCCATGCGAATCGAGCATGGCAAGGTGGTGGCGCAGTGGAGCAGCCTGATTGATCCGGGCCAGCGCATTCCGCCGTTCATCCAGCAGCTCACCGGCATCGACGACGCCATGGTGGCTGGCGCCCCGACATTCGGCGATGTGCTGCCCGAGTTGCTCGCCTTGCTGGATGGCGCGGTGCTCGTGGCACATAACGTGCGGTTCGACCATGGCTTTCTGAAGCAGGCCGCCGCGCGCGAGGGCGTGGATCTCCGGGTGAAGACCCTGTGCACCGTGCGACTGTCGCGCAAGCTCTACCCGCAGGCGCGGGGGCATGGGCTGGACGCCATCATGCGCCGCCACGGCCTGCACACCTCGGCGCGACACCGTGCTCTGGGGGATGTAGAGTTGCTGCATCAGTGGCTGGCCACCGCGCAGGAAGAACTTGGCACTGCAGTGGTCGAGGCCGCCGCGCAGACGCTGTTGCGTGGCAGCGCCAGTCTGCCGCCGCAACTGGAGACGTCGATCGACGACATTCCCGACGGCCCCGGCGTCTATCTGTTTTATGGCGAGAGTGACATTCCGCTGTACATCGGCAAGAGCGTGCGGCTGCGCGGCCGGGTGCTGTCGCACTTTCAGGCCGATCACCGGGACGCAAAGGAGATGCGCATTGCGCAGGAGGTGCGGCGGGTGGAATGGCGACAAACCGCTGGAGAACTTGGTGCCCTGTTGCTGGAGGCGCGGCTGGTCAAAGCGTTGCAACCCGTGCTCAACCGGCAATTGCGCCGCGAGCGTCAGTTGTGCGCTTGGCGTTTGGCGGACGGCCCGGATACCCGGCCTCTGCTGCGCTTAGTCCGTGGTGACGAACTCGATCCACGGCAATTTCCACGCCTGTACGGCACCTATCGCAGCAAGCGGCAAGCGGTCGAGAGCCTGCGTGCGCTGGCTGCGCGCCACGCGCTGTGCCCGCAGGCGCTGGGACTGGAATCTGGCAAGGGGCGCTGCTTCGCGCAACAGATCGGGCAGTGCAAAGGGGTGTGCTGCGGCCTGGAGACCGCGGAGCAACACCATGCACGCCTGCAATTGGCGCTGGCTGCAGAGCGGCTGAGGGCCTGGCCCTATGCTGGGCCGATCGGCCTGCGCGAGCACGATACGCAGTGCGAGCGCACGGACATTCATGTGTTTGATCAGTGGCGGCATCTTGCCACGGTGCAAAGCGATGCGGAACTGGCTGACCTGCTCGAAGGCCGCTCGGATGACGCGCCGGGCGGCTTCGATCTCGATACTTACCGCCTGTTGCTGAGCCGTCTGTTGGGCGCCAAGGGTCCGCCACCCGAGCTGATCCGCTTGGCCTAGCCATGTTCCTTGGCATGATTGATCGAGTATTTTGGAATCTCGATGGTCACGTCCTGATCGGACAGGATCGCCTGACAGGACAGACGCGAAGTCGGCTCCAGACCCCAGGCGCGGTCGAGCAGGTCTTCCTCGCTTTCGTCGGGCTCGCCCAGGCTGTCATACCCCTTGCGCACGACCACATGGCAGGTGGTGCAGGCGCACTGCATGTCGCAGGCATGCTCGATGGGCACGCCATTTTCCAGCAGGGCTTCACAGATCGACGTGCCGCGCCCAGCATGCACCTGCTTGCCTTCGGGACAGTATTCAGGGTGCGGCAGGACGGTGATGATGGGCATGGTGCGGGAGGACATGGGGATAGGGTTCAGCGTGTGCCGGAAGGCTGTGCGTCGGTCAGCCGCGCAATATGGTCGACTGGCTGGCCCGAGAGTGCGCGTTGAATGCTGCGGTTCATGCGACGCTCGGCAAAGGCATCGGTCTGACGAATCAGGTCGGCGGTGGCGTTGCGGATCTGGTCGATGTCTGCGCCCCGCTCGGCCTGTGCCAGTGCGGTCATGCCTGCATGAATCTGGGCGTCTTCCTCCGGGCTGAGCAGATCGCGGTCGATCTGCATGGCGGCGCGCGTGGCAGCAAGCAGCGCCTGGGCATCCACCCTGGCTTCCTGCAGCATGCGCGCGTCGCGGTCGTCCTGGGCGTGGGCGACGCTGTCCTGCAGCATCTGCGCAATTTGCGCGTCATCCAGCCCGTAAGCTGGTTTGACCTGCACCTGCGCCTGCACCCCGGTTGTGAGCTCCTGGGCGCTGACTTCGAGCAGGCCATCGGCGTCCACAGCGAAAGTGACACGGATGCGCGCGGCGCCTGCCACCATCGGCGGAATGCCGCGCAGCTCGAAACGCGCCAGCGAGCGGCAGTCACTCACCAGCTCGCGCTCGCCCTGCACGACATGAATGGCCATGGCGGTCTGACCGTCGCGAAAGGTGGTGAAGTCTTGGGAACGCGCCTGGGGGATGGTGCTGTTGCGCGGCAGAATGTGCTCGACCAGTCCGCCCATGGTCTCGATGCCAAGCGACAGGGGAATGACGTCGAGCAGCAGCACATCGTCTGCCCCGGCGTTGCCCGCCAGCGCATTGGCCTGAATGGCTGCGCCCAGCGCAACCACCTGGTCGGGATCGAGGTCCGTCAGCGGCGCCTTGCCCATGGCGCGTTCCACCGCGGTGCGAATCATGGGCATGCGTGTGGCCCCGCCCACCAGGACAACACCCTGCATCTCGGCAGCCTGCAGCTGCGCATCGCTCAAGGCACGGCGCAACAGGTTCAGGGTGCGTTGCACCAGATCGGCGCAGGCCTCTTCGAACTCTGCGCGGTGCAGAGTTGCGCTCCAGGTGGTGCCATCGGGCAATGGCGCCGAGAAGAACGTGCTTTCCTGGTCGCTCAAAATCTCTTTGGCGGTGCGTGCGGCCATGCGCCACTGACGCTGCTGACTTGGCGTCAAGGTGGGCAACAATGCGGGTGCACCCGCCTGGGCCAACATCAGATCCATGAGGCGTTGATCAAAGTCGTCGCCACCCAAGGCGGTATCGCCGCTGGTGGCCACGACCTCAAACACACCTCGGCTCAAGCGCAGCACGGACAGATCGAAGGTGCCGCCGCCAAGGTCGTAAATCACATACAGGCCTTCAGCGCCGTGGTCGAGGCCGTAGGCCAGCGCGGCTGCGGTGGGCTCGTTGATCAGACGCAGCACATGCAGACCGGCAAGCTGTGCCGCATCCTTGGTCGCCTGGCGCTGGCCGTCATCGAAATACGCGGGGACGGTGATCACCGCGCCGACGAGCTCGCCGCCCAATGTATCTTCGGCACGCCAGCGCAACACCCGCAGGATGTCGGCTGACACCTGAACCGGGGTCATTTCGCCCGCCGCGGTCTGGAAACGCACCATGCGGGAATCCTCCGCAATGCGGTAATGCGCCAGCGCATGTTCGGGCAAATCTGCCGGACTGCGCCCCATGAAGCGCTTGACGGACACGATGGTGTTGGCCGGATCGATCGCTTGCTCCTCGCGGGCGCGCAGCCCCACTTCGGCGCGGCCATCGGCGTGGTAGTGCACGACGGAGGGCAGCAGCACCTGACCCTGCGCATCCGGCAGGCATTGCGGCGTACCGCTGCGCACTGCGGCAACGAGGGAATGTGTGGTGCCCAGGTCAATGCCAATGGCACGACGATGCTGATGCGGATCGGGCGATTGTCCGGGTTCGGAAATTTGCAGCAGGGCCATGGAAACGAATGCGTTGTCGCGTCGGCCGCAGGATCAGGCAGTCAATCTGCGGCGCACGTCGCGAATGATCAGTGCGGGGTCAATCGGAGCGTTGCGGCAGGGCGTCTGCGGCGCGGCGCAATTCTTCCGTGAAGCGGTCTAGGAAGAGCAAGGCGCGCACCTGCTCGGCGGCGGCTTGTGGAGCATTGTCCACGTCAAGTGCCTGGGTGATGGCGGCCATACGCTGCGTACTCTGCAGCTGCACTTGCTCACGCAAGGTCTGCAAACCGGCAGAATCGCCCGCATCACGCAGATCATCCAGGGCTTCGCGCCATTGCATCTGTTGCTGCAAAAAGTCGGCGGGCATGGCGGTGTTGTTTTCCGCCTGCACCGGCGCTCCGCGGCGCTCGCACAAGTAGGCAGCACGCTGCACCGGATTTTTCAGGACGAGGTAAGCAGCGTTGGCCTGGGCGGCCCACTGCATGGCTAGACGCTTGTCGCGGTCTGTGCCGGCTGCAAAACGATCTGGATGAATCTGCGCCTGCACCGCGAGTCGGGCCCGCTCCAACTGCGCCAGATCGAGTGCAAAGGTTTCGGGCAGGCCGAACAGGGCGAAATGCGATTGAGACGATTGGGACAAATCCATCGAGACGTCAACCCGGAGCGGCGCGCAAATCGGTCTGCTCAGATGCGAAATGACTCGCCGCAGCCGCAGCGGTCTTTTTCGTTCGGATTGTTGAACGCAAAGCCTTCGTTCAGTCCCTGACGCACAAAATCGAGTTCGGTGCCATCGACATAGGCCAAGCTCTTGGGATCGACCAGAATCTTCACGCCGTGACTCTCGAAAGTTTGATCTTCCGAGGATTCGTGGTCGACGAATTCGAGCTTGTAGGCCATGCCAGAACAACCCGTGGTCTTGACGCCCAGGCGCACGCCAATGCCCGAGCCGCGCTTAGCGAGATGGCGCTGCACTTGCTGCGCAGCGCGTTCGGTCAATGTGACTGCCATGCTGATGTCTTCCTGTGGAGTCTGTCAGGCGGTCTGCGCTTCGGCGCTGCGCTGCACCTGAGCGGCAGTCAGTCCATGCCTCTGCTGGTAGTCGCTCACCGCTGCCTTGATGGCGTCTTCCGCCAGGATGGAGCAGTGAATTTTCACCGGAGGCAGTGCCAGTTCTTCGGCGATCTGACTGTTGCGGATTTCCAGCGCTTGATCCAGCGTCTTGCCCTTGACCCATTCCGTCACCAGGGATGATGAGGCGATGGCGGAGCCGCAGCCATAGGTCTTGAAACGGGCATCCTCAATCACGCCCTGATCGTTCACGCGGATCTGCAGCTTCATCACATCGCCGCAGGCGGGCGCGCCCACCATGCCAGTGCCCACCTGCGGATCGTCCTTGGCAAACGAGCCGACGTTACGCGGGTTTTCATAGTGATCCACAACTTTGTCGCTATAGGCCATGATGCGTTCTCCTTGATGCAAGTCCGCCGCAATGGGGCTGACACCTGCGTTCTAATCTTGATTGCTATTGTCGGCTATTCGGACAACCCTGATGCGGGAAGGACAATGCGAGGTCAATGCGCCGCCCACTGGATGGTGCTGATGTCGATGCCGTCTTTGTGCATGTCCCACAGCGGCGAGAGGTCGCGCAGCTTGGCCACACTGTCGCGCAACTGGCGCACTGCGGAGTCGATTTCTTCCTCGGTGGTGTAGCGGCCGATGGTCATGCGCAGCGAGGAATGCGCCAGCTCGTCGCTGCGGCCCAGCGCACGCAGCACATACGATGGCTCTAGGCTGGCTGAGGTGCAGGCCGATCCGCTGGAGACCGCGATGCCCTTGATGGCCATGATGAGCGACTCGCCCTCGACGTAGTTGAAGCTGATGTTGAGGTTGTGGGGCACGCGGCGCTCCAGGTCGCCGTTGACATACACCTCTTCGATATCTTTCAGTCCGTTGAGCAGGCGCTGCTGCAACATGCGCGCACGCTCGATACCCGCACCCATCTCAGCCTTGGCAATGCGGAAGGCTTCTCCCATGCCGACGATCTGGTGCGTGGGCAGCGTGCCCGAGCGCAGGCCGCGCTCATGGCCACCGCCATGCATCTGCGGGATCAGCCTTACCCGCGGCTTGCGCCGCACATACAGCGCGCCGATGCCCTTGGGCCCGTAGGTCTTGTGCGAGGCCAGACTCATCAGGTCGACCGGCCAGGCCTGCATGTCGATCACCATCTTGCCGGTGGCCTGCGCTGCGTCCACATGAAAAATGATGCCGCGCTCGCGGCAGATGCGGCCGATTTCGGGAATGTCCTGGATCACTCCGATTTCGTTGTTGACCAGCATGACCGACACCAGAATCGTGTCGGGACGCAGCGCCGCCTTGAAAACGTCCAGATCGAGCAGGCCGTTGGGCTGCACGTCCAGATAAGTGGCATCAAACCCCCGGCGCTCCATCTCGCGCACGGTGTCAAGCACGGCCTTGTGCTCGGTTTTGACCGTGACGATGTGCTTGCCCTTACCCTGATAGAACTCCGCTGCGCCCTTGATGGCGAGGTTGTTCGACTCGGTGGCGCCCGATGTCCAGATGATTTCCTTAGGGTCGGCGTTGATCAGCTCGGCCACTTGCGCCCTCGCCTTCTCCACCGCCGCCTCGGCTTCCCAGCCCCAGGCATGGCTGCGAGAGGCAGGATTACCGAAATGCTCGCGCAACCAGGGAATCATGGCATCGACCACGCGGGGATCGACGGGCGTGGTCGCGGCGTAGTCCATGTAAATGGGCAGGTGGGGTGTAGTGGACATGATGAGATGCTCAAGGAACGGTTTTTATGAGATGCAGCACCGGCGTCTGGCGCCGGGCCGTCAAAAACAACAGGCCAACAGGACATTAGCCAGACTTCAGCCTTGACGATTCAAGCCGTCAACCGAGTGTCTGCGCCAGGTTGAAAACCGAGTTGGGCGCCTTGACCTTGATGGGCTTGGCCGTGACGGGCAAGGACGACACGGGCTTGCGGGTGACTGCCACCTCCTCCACAGTCACACCCTTGGCGAGGTTCTGCTCCACCAGACCCTTGAGGTTGACCGAGTCGAGAAACTCCACCATCTTGGAGTTGAGCTGCGCCCACAGGTCATGGGTCATGCAAGGGCCCGCGTCCTCGCCGTGGCAGTTTTCCTTGCCGCCGCATTGCGTGGCGTCGAGCGGCTCGTCAACGGCGATGATGATGTCGGCAATGCTGATGTCCTCGGACTTGCGCGACAGGGTGTAGCCACCACCGGGCCCGCGAACGGAATCGACCAGTTCATGACGGCGCAGCTTGCCGAAGAGTTGCTCAAGATAAGACAGAGAAATATGCTGACGCTGGCTGATGCCGGCCAGGGTCACAGGGCCCAGATGTTGACGCATCGCCACATCAATCATGGCGGTCACTGCAAAACGTCCTTTGGTAGTCAGTCGCATGGCGGCTCTCCTCAACAGATCAGTGGCGGCCAGTTGCAACGTCTAGCGCCTTTGCCTGGGAGGCTGAAGCTGACATTACACAGTGCCGAAGTGAAAAATACCCGACGAAATCAGAGGACCTATGCTACAAATCCCGATCATTTTCGTCAACAACTCAGATTTTTCTCTAGGACCAAAGTTCCCAGGTCAGCAAGGTTTTTTTGGCGCCGCAGGCACTAAAAATACAGCCACTTGTCTTATGCTTATTTTGAAATAAATCTACGGAATCAATCAATGCGATGCGCCTGACCTTGCGGCAGTTGGAAGTGCTGGTGGAAATTGCGCATAGTCGCAGCGCCACGGCTGCGGGCGATACGCTGGCCATGTCGCAATCAGCGGTGAGCGCGGCCTTGGCAGAATTGGAAACGCAACTCGGCGAGCGCGTGTTCGACCGCGTGGGCAAGCGTCTGGTGCTCAACGATTCCGGCCGCCTATTGCTGCCGCGAGCCATGGCGATTCTGGACCAGACACGCGGCATCGAGGACCTGTTCAGCGCTGGCGCCGCCGCGCTGCGCATCGGCGCCAGCAGCACGGTGGGCAATGCCATTCTGCCCGACATCATGGCAGTCTTCTGCCGCGACTTTCCAGCCGCGCAATTCTGTCTGCGTGTGGGCAACACGCAGACGATTGCCGACGCGGTGGCGCAATTCGAGGTCGACCTGGGTCTGGTCGAAGGCGCCTGCCACCGCGACGATCTGGTCATTCGCCCCTGGCTCAGGGACACGCTGATTGTCGTGTGCGCGCCGAGCAGCCCGCTGGCCGGGCGCGAGGTCAGCCTGGACGATCTACGCACGGCGCGCTGGCTGCTGCGCGAGCCGGGCTCGGGCACGCGTGAAACGGTGGAAACCCTGCTGCTGGAGCATCTGCAGGGCTTCGAACACGCCATGGTGCTCGGCAGCTCCGAGTCGATCCGTGCCGCCGCCATCGCCGGGCTGGGCTTGGCCTGCATTCCACGCCGTCTGGTGCGCGACGCGCTGGAACGCGGCCGTTTGGTGACGTTGCGCAGTCCACTTCCTCCCATGCACCGCTCTCTCTTCATCGTGCATCACCAGAAAAAGAGCTTCTCTCAAGCCCTTACCCGCTTCCTGCAGTTCTGCTACGACTGGCAGGACGATGCCACTCCGGCCTGACACTCCAAGACGTCCCGAGCATTTTCGCCATGAACCAGCCCACTGCCCCCCTGTCCGCACCCCGCCTGTCCTCTCTATCGCACGGAGGCGGGTGCGGCTGCAAGATCGCTCCGAACGTCCTGAGCGAGATTCTGAAAAAGCATGCGCCGCTGCTGCCTCGCCCCGAAGCGCTGCTGGTGGGCACTGAGTCGTCCGACGACGCGGCGGTTTATCTGCTCAACCCCGAACAGGCATTGATCGCAACCACCGACTTTTTCATGCCCATCGTCGATGATCCGTTCGACTTCGGGCGCATCGCCGCAACCAACGCCATCTCCGACGTGTACGCCATGGGCGGCACGCCCATCATGGCGCTGGCCCTTGTGGGCATGCCCATCGGCGTGCTTGCGCTGGACACCGTATCCGCCATCCTGCGTGGCGGCGAAACGATCTGTGCGCAGGCCGGCATTCCCATTGCCGGCGGGCACAGCATCGACTCGGTCGAACCCATCTACGGACTGGTCGTCATGGGCCTGGCGCATCCGAACCACATCCGTCGCAACGACAGCGCCGAAGCGGGGGATGTGATCGTGCTGGGCAAGCCGCTGGGCGTGGGCATCCAGTCTGCCGCACTCAAAAAAGACGCACTGGATGCGAACGGCTACGCCCGCATGATTGCCAACACCACCCAGCTCAACACGCCGGGCAAGCGCCTAGCGCAATTGGCTGGCGTGCATGCCATCACCGATGTCACCGGCTTCGGGCTGCTTGGGCATCTGCTGGAGGTCTGCCGGGGTGCACGGCTGCGCGCGACCCTGGAGTTCTCCCGCGTGCCCCTGATCGACGGCGTGATGGATCTGGCGCACGCCGGCATGGCAACAGGCGCCTCCGGCCGCAATTGGGCCAGCTATGGGGCTGAAGTCGCGCTGGCAGCAGACCTCGATCCGATGGCCCGCACCCTGTTGACAGATCCGCAAACCTCCGGTGGTCTGCTGGTCGCCTGCGCCCCAGAGCAGGTGAACAGGGTGCTGGGCATCTTCCGCGACGAAGGCTTTGCGCAGGCTGCAGCTATTGGCACGCTGGCGCACGGTACGGCTGGAATCGACGTTCGCGTCTGATCTGCGCGCGGCGGCGATTACCGCTGCCACGCGCACGACTGCTTTACCCCCTCCCATTCGGGCAAACCCGAGCCAGAACAATTCAGCCCGGCTTTGTTACATCTCTATACTTCGGCCGCAGATTGTTTCCAACTTGTCACGCACGTCCGGATCGTGATGACAATGTTTGCGGACAACAGCCACGACCAAATCCTTCACAAAACAATCGGGAGATGTCTTGAACGCCTTACTTGCCCTGTCCCGCGGGATTGACTGGATCAATGAGCGTGTGGGCCGCCTGACCCTCTGGCTCGTCCTGGCCTCGGCCATCATCAGCGCGCTCAATGCCGTGGTGCGCAAGGCTTTCGACTACAGCTCGAATGCCTTTCTTGAAATCCAGTGGTATCTGTTTGCTGCCGTATTCCTGCTGGCGGCCGGCTACACCTTTTTGCACAACGAGCATGTGCGCATCGACGTGCTTTCGAGCAAGCTCTCGCCGCGCGGGCGCAACTGGATCGACATCATCGGCATCGTGTTCTTCCTGTTCCCCTTCGTCTATGAGGTGGTGCGGCTGTCTTTGCCCACGGTCATCAACGCCATGGCATCAGGAGAGATGTCGAGCAACGCCGGCGGGCTGATCCGCTGGCCTGTCTACATCCTCCTGCCCATCGGCTTTTCGTTGCTTGGGCTGCAGGGCGTGTCCGAGCTGATCAAGCGTATGGCGTTCCTGAGCGGGCTGATCGACGATCCGCTGGTGAAAAAGAACGAAAAGACAGCGGAAGAGGAACTCGCCGAATTCGTTCTGGCGCAGAAGCAAAAGGAGGCCAAATAAATGACCGCCTTCTTTATTGCGAACATCGCGCCCATCATGTTCGGCGCACTGGTGCTGTTTCTGCTGGTGGGCTTCCCGGTGGCGTTCAGCCTGGCCGCCTGTGGCCTGCTGTTTGGCTTCATCGGCGTGGAACTTGGGCTGATGCCGCAGGCGCTGCTCGAAGCCATTCCGCTGCGCATCATCGGCATCATGCAGAACGATACCCTGCTGGCCATTCCCTTCTTTACCTTCATGGGCCTGCTGCTGGAGCGCAGCGGCATGGCCGAGGACCTGCTGGAAACCATCGGCCAGTTGTTCGGCCCGATCCGCGGCGGTCTGGCCATCGCGGTCATTCTGGTTGGCGCGCTGCTGGCGGCGACCACCGGCGTGGTGGCGGCCTCGGTGATTTCCATGGGCCTGATCTCACTGCCCATCATGCTGCGCTACGGCTATGACCGGCGGCTGGCGTCTGGTGTGATCGCCGCCTCGGGCACGCTGGCGCAGATCATTCCCCCTTCATTGGTGCTCATCGTCATGGCTGACCAGCTCGGCCGCAGCGTGGGCGATATGTACAAGGGCGCATTCATCCCCGGTTTCCTCCTGACGGGGCTGTATCTGGCCTATGTCATTGGCGTGTCGATGCTCAAGCCGCAATGGGCTCCGGCGCTCCCGCCCGAAGCCCGCACCATCCGCGAACCGAATGGTGACAGCGGTCTGCGCTCGCTCGGCGTGCTGTTCGCGCTGGTGTTGATCTCCAGTATCGTGCTGTCGAACAACTACAGCGCATTACTGAGCTGGCGCGCCGGGCACGAGGTCGTTGCCGCGACGGATGAAACCATCGTGGTGGCCTTGACTTTCGGCATTCTGCTCTCGCTGGTTCTGGCTCTCATCAACCGCGCCCTCCATCTCAAACTGCTGTCGCGCATGGCCGAGCGCGTGACGTTCGCCCTGGTGCCACCGCTCACCCTGATCTTCCTCGTACTGGGCACCATCTTCCTAGGCGTGGCCACGCCGACAGAGGGCGGGGCGATGGGCGCGGTCGGTGCACTGATCATGGCCCTTATGCGCAAGCGCCTCGATATGAGCCTGCTCAAACAGGCGCTCAATACCACGACCAAGCTGTCTACCTTTGTGCTGTTCATCCTGATCGGCTCCACAGTGTTCAACCTGGTGTTCCAGGGGCTGGACGGCCGGGTGTGGGTGGAGCATCTGCTCACCAGCCTGCCGGGCGGCGTGCTGGGCTTCCTTATCGTGGTCAACATCCTGGTGTTCGTGCTGGCATTCTTCCTCGACTTTTTCGAGCTGTCGTTCATCATCATTCCCCTGCTCGGGCCGGTGGCGGAAAAGCTGGGCATCGACCTGATCTGGTTCGGCGTGCTGCTGGCGGTGAATATGCAGACCTCGTTCATGCACCCGCCGTTTGGTTTTGCGCTGTTCTACCTGCGCAGCGTCGCCGCGAAGGAGGATTACACCGACAAGGAAACCGGCAAGCGCATCGCGCGTGTCACCACGGGACAGATTTACTGGGGCGCCGTGCCGTTCGTGCTGATTCAAATCATCATGGTGGGCCTGGTCATCGCCTTCCCCGGTCTGGTCACTGGCAGCCTGGATCATCACAAGGCAGTGGATCTCGACAAGGTGCAAATCACCGCGCCGATGGATGACAACAGCTACGAGTCCATCGCTCCGCCAAGCTTCGGAGATTCGCAGGCGGCACCAGCCGAAGGAGGCAGCGCCCCCGCAGCGGCGAATGAAGATCCCGCTGCCGCAGTGATGCGCTCTTTGCAGCCGGAGCAAGCGGCCAGCGGCGCATCGAAATAGCGCCTGCTCTGCCATCAACCAAAAGGCCCGGGAGTCCGGGCTTTTTTGTTTGCAATGCGTACTTGAAACTCAGCGTTCGTCTGCGATCAGCTGCCTGAGATCATGCACCCAGGCAGTGGGCGGATTGGTATCCGAGCCCAGCAGGTGAATGCGCCCATTGCGGCCAAAGATATATACGCCGGCGCTGTGATCGACCACATAGTTCCCCTGTGCGTCAGGCTTGCCGTAGCTGAAGGCCACGCGGTAGCGGCGGGTAATGGCGTCGATCTCCTTCATGGTACCGGTCAGTCCGATGGCATTCGGACTGAAGGCCTGGGTGTAGGCCCTGAGGATGACGTTGCTATCGCGCTTGGGATCGACACTGACGAACAGGATGCGCACATCCTTGCCCTCGGGGCCGAGCTGCTGCACCGCGTTCGACATCAATTGCATGGTGGTCGGACACACATCCGGGCAATGGGTGTAGCCGAAATACAGCAGCACGATCTTGCCCTTATAGTTCTGCGCGGTGACCTTCTGCCCCAGGTCGTTGGTGAGATTGAATTCCAGATCGGGCATCACACCGGTGATGTTGTTGAGTTGCCAATTCTGATCGGATTTGTGGCCGCAGCCCGCCAGCGGCAGTGCCATCGCACCCAGCAGCAAGAGTCGACGCAAACGGGACAGGGTTTGAGAACACGACATGGCGATTTCGCTGACATCCTTCATCGAGACAGACCCTATTGTGCCGTTTGCGAGAACACCCATGTGCTGTCACATCTGTTTACTGCAGCTGCTGCAACCCACAGGCGCCAATCCACTCCAAAGCATTTTGAATGCCTCTGGAGAACGTCATGTCCACACGCGCCTTGTTCAAAGCCCTGCTGGCCGCAGGGCTCACCACTCTGGCCACCGCGGCACTGACGGTGCATGCCGCCAACGCCCCACTTGCACCGTTGATCGCCATTGACGTCATGCACCTGACCCCGGTCGATGGCACGCCCCTGCCGCTTACCGCCTTGCCGCCCGGCAAAGGAGTCGTGGTTGTCAACAAATTGCACCATCCATTGCAGATCCAGGGTTATGCACGGAACTGATCACACCAGTCTCTTCCACCAACTGCGATGCGCGTCGGCCAGGAGCTGATGCACATCGTGTGCGATGCCTGCTGGGGGCGTGAGTTCGGTGCCGATCAGCCGCCCGTTGCCATGCGGCCCGAACACATAGAGCGCTGCGCTGTGATTGACCACATAGTTGCCATGTGCATCAGGCTTGCCGTAGGAATAGCTGACGTGATAGCGATCTGCCAGCGCCTTGGTCTGCGCCACCGTGCCACTCAGTCCGATGGCGTTGGGCAGGAAGGCATGCACGTAGGCGTCGAGTACCTGCGGCGTGTCGCGCCTGGGATCGACGGTGACAAAGATGACCTGCACGTCCTTACCCTGCGGCCCCAGCAGTTGCACCGCGCGCGCCAGATGCGCCATGGTGGTTGGGCACACGTCGGGGCAATGCGTGTAGCCAAAATACAGCACGACGACCTTGCCGAGAAAGTTGCGCGACGACTCGGGCACACCGCTGCTAGAGCTCACATCGCTGAATTGCAGCGGAAGCATGTCTTTCGGGCCGATGTAGTCCATCGCCCATTTCTGCTCATGCGGCTGCTGCGCACAACCGCTAAACGCCAAGATCAGCGCACTCGTCAAAATCCACTTGAAAGCCACCATATCCCCGATCTCCCGTTTCTATATTGTCATGCTGGGTGGAGTACGCCGAAGCTGCACGAGTTCGCCTGTCTCACAGGAATAAACACTCTTCACACCTTGTCAGACCAAGGGAAACCACCTAACCGGTCTGATCAAGCCAACTGTAAAGTCAAAACGTTATTCATCGCTTTCCATCAACGCGCTTGAATCGAGGCCGTGCCCTATCGCTGGGCATGAAACGCTCCGCAAGCCCGGTTGAACGTCCACGGGGTCACACCACATCATGCTTTCCTGCCTTCGGCGTGCGCGTCTGAATCTTCCCGGCTCCTTGCTGTTGGCCTGTGTGCTTTGCACAGGCCTCACCTTCAATAGCGCGCGGGCTGCGCCACCACCTTCAGGCACATCAGCCCCGCCCCTGCTCATGGGATTCCAGTTCGGACTGGCTGCGAAAAATCAGCAGGCCCTGCACGTCATGGGGCAGACACTGAGCGACGTGGTCAGCAATGCCGTGAGCCGCAAGGTTCTTTGGGAACCTGACTTCAAGCTGCAGTCCGCAGAAGAAAAGTCTGATGCAACGCAGTACAGCTTTGCCTTCGTCAAACCGCCCAATCTGACAGCCGCCCTGCTGGCCAAGGGTTGGCAACTGGTTGCGGTTGGCAAAGACACGATGCACTTCGGCACCGATCTGATTGCACAGCCCTGTCCCAATCAGCCCGGCAAGATTCTCCTCGGCGGCGGCAGCTTGAGCATTCTCGGGCTGAGCGCGACCACCCCGCAAACCTGCGTCACCCCGGATCAGGTCTGGAACTCGCCCGCTGCGGTGCTGCTGGCGCCGCAGGCGGGAAGTCTGGTGGACATGGTGGCGCAAAAGTTGTGGCGTGAACACGGCAAACAGCTTCCAAATACCGTGCACGTCAAAACCCAGAATGCTGTGACGGGACTGATGCGCGAAATGCACGTCGCCGCCATCGGTGTGGTGACCCCCGTGGTATCCGAGCAGTGGCTGAAAGACGGCGGCGTGTTGTTGCTGCACCAACCCATGCCGATGTGGGCGGTGCTGGCTGCGCCTAGCGTGTCTGCCGACTCTGTGGCCAAAGTGCGCGCCGAGCTGCTCGGCGCCGGTTCGGAACGAGCGAACAAGGTGCTGGGCATCACGGGCTGGGAAGTCGGCAGCCCGAAGGCTTATGCCGACTTCCTCAAGTGGCTCAAAAGCTGAAGGCTTTTTGCCTCACGTGCGCTCGAACACGATCTGGTCGTTCCTGAGATTGACCGGAATCACGTCCTTCGGCCCGAAGCGGCCTTCGAGGATGAGCTTGGCCAGCGGGTTCTCGATGCGCTGCTGAATGGCACGCTTGAGTGGGCGTGCACCAAACACCGGATCGAAGCCCGCACGGGCGATTTCAGCCAGTGCCTCACTGCTGACATCGAGCCGCATGTCGAGTTGCGCCAGACGGCCTTCGAGCCCGCGCAACTGAATGCGCGCGATCTCGGCGATCTGCTTCTCGGCCAGGGCGTGGAACACCACCACCTCGTCGATACGGTTGAGGAATTCCGGACGGAAATGCGCCTTAACCTCTTCCCACACCGCGTCTCGGATGGCCTGCTGCGGCTGCCCGCTCATCGCCATAATCTGGTGCGAGCCGAGGTTGCTCGTCATCACGATGACCGTGTTCTTGAAGTCCACAGTGCGGCCCTGACCGTCGGTCAGCCGTCCGTCGTCGAGCACCTGCAACAGCACGTTGAACACGTCCGGGTGCGCCTTCTCCACCTCGTCAAACAGCACCACGCTGTAGGGCTTGCGCCGCACCGCTTCAGTGAGGTAGCCGCCTTCGTCATAGCCGACATAACCCGGCGGCGCGCCGATGAGGCGGGCGACAGAGTGTTTCTCCATGAACTCGCTCATATCGATGCGCACGATGTGCTCATCGGTGTCGAACAGAAACTCAGCCAGCGCCTTGGTCAGCTCGGTCTTGCCCACGCCGGTGGGACCGAGGAACAAGAAGGAGCCATACGGCCTGCGCGGATCAGACAGCCCGGCACGCGAACGGCGGATGGCATCGGACACCGCGCGAATGGCCTCGTCCTGCCCCACCACACGACGGTGCAGGCGTTCTTCCATGTGGACCAGCTTGTCGCGTTCGCCCTGCACCAGCTTGGACACCGGAATGCCGGTGGCACGGCTGACCACCTCGGCAATCTCCTCCGCGCCCACCTGAGTGCGCAGCAGACGGCGTGCCTGCGGTTTGTCTTCGCCAGCAGCGGTTTCCTTGGCCTGCGCCTCGTGCAACCGGCGTTCGAGCTCGGGCAGGCGTCCGTATTGCAGTTCGGCCACCTTGTTGAAGTCGCCCTTGCGCTTGAGCTCCTCGATCTCGAAGCGGATTTTATCGATCTCCTCCTTGATCTGCGCAGAACCCTGCACCGCAGCCTTCTCGGCTTTCCAGATTTCCTCGAGATCTGCGTACTCGCGGTCGAGCTTGGCGAGCTCCTCATCGATGAGGGCCAGACGCTTGCGTGAGGCTTCGTCCTTTTCCTTTTCGACCGCGGCCTTTTCGATCTTGAGCTGAATGCGCCGGCGGTCGAGCTTGTCCATCGCCTCGGGCTTGGAGTCGATCTCGATCTTGATCTTGGCCGCCGCTTCGTCAATCAGGTCGATGGCCTTGTCCGGAAGGAAACGGTCGGTGATGTACCGATGGCTCAGCTCGGCCGCCGCTACGATGGCCGGATCAGTGATCTCCACCCCGTGGTGCACCTCGTACTTCTCCTGCAGACCGCGCAGGATGGCGATGGTGTCCTCCACGCTGGGCTCATCCACCAGCACCTTCTGGAAACGGCGCTCCAGCGCGGCGTCCTTCTCGATGTACTTGCGATATTCATCGAGGGTCGTCGCGCCGATGCAGTGCAGCTCGCCACGCGCCAGCGCGGGCTTGAGCATATTGCCCGCATCCATCGCGCCCTCGGCCTTGCCCGCGCCCACCATGGTGTGGATCTCGTCGATGAACACCAGCGTCTGGCCAGCGTCCTGCGACAGCTCCTTGAGGACATTCTTCAGCCGCTCCTCGAACTCCCCGCGGAATTTGGCCCCGGCCAGCAACAGCGCGATGTCGAGCACCAGCAGGCGCTTGCCACGCAGGCTGTCGGGCACCTCGTCGTTGACGATGCGCTGTGCCAGCCCTTCGACGATGGCCGTCTTGCCCACGCCCGGCTCTCCGATCAGTACCGGGTTGTTCTTGGTGCGGCGCTGCAGCACCTGGATGGTGCGGCGAATTTCGTCGTCGCGGCCGATCACCGGATCGAGCTTGCCCTGGCGGGCGCGCTCGGTGAGGTCGATGGTGTATTTTTTCAGCGACTCGCGCGCGCCCTCGGCCTCGGCACTGTCCACCGCCTGACCGCCACGCACCGCTTCGATGGCGGACTCCAGGGATTTACGACTCAGCCCATTTTCGCGAACGATGCGTCCAGCCTCGCCCTTGTCGTCTGCCACCGCAAGCAGAAACAGCTCACTGGCGATGAACTGGTCACCCCGCCTGGTCGCCTCTTTCTCCGTGACGTTGAGCAGCCCGTTGAGCTCGCGGCTCACCTGCACATTCCCATCGGTGCCCTCCACTTCCGGCAGACGGTCGATGGCCTGCGCCGCGGCCGCCGTCATCCCGGGCACATTGGCGCCCGAGCGGGCCAGCAACGCCTTGGGGCCATCCTGCCCGAGCAGCGCGTGCAGTAGATGCACCGGCTCGATGTAGGCATTGCCGTGATTGACCGCCAGCGACTGCGCGTCAGCCAGCGCCTCTTGAAATTGCGTAGTGAGTTTTTCGATCCGCATGGAATCCTCCGTTTTGAACTGCCGCGTACATGCGGCGTCAACATGGGATTTTCAAGCGCATCGATGTCAGCCGGGTTGATTTGACGCACCTGCAGCCGCGCTCATCGCTTGAGCTTGGCAAAGGCATCGGCCATCGCGGTGCTGTGCTGCGCGTGAGAACCGCCTATGCGGTGGCTGCTGCCTCGATCACCGCCCCGGCTGCCGTCCTGCCGCTGCGTGCGTGTCGGCAGACCTTGCGCGGCTTGCGGCCGGGCGCCATCGCGCGCCGGGTCAGCTGACCGCATGGACAGCGCGATACGCTTGCGCGCGACGTCCACTTCGACGACTCGAACCTTCACGATGTCGCCGGTCTTGACCACCTCCCGGGCGTCGTTCACAAAGCGCTGCGCCATCTGCGAAACATGCACCAACCCGTCCTGATGCACACCGAGATCGACGAAAGCGCCGAATGCGGTGACATTGGTCACAGTGCCTTCAAGCTGCATCCCCGGCTGGAGCTGGGCGATGTCGTGCACGCCGTCGAGCAGGCGAGCGGTGCGAAACTCAGGGCGGGGATCGCGTCCGGGCTTTTCCAGCTCGGCCAGGACGTCGCGCACGGTGAACGCGCCGAACTGTGCATCGACAAATTGTTCGGGCCGCAAACGCTGCAGCGCATCGCGGTTGCCCATCAGCAGGTGGATCGGCTGACCTGCTGCGGCCAGCACCTTCTCCACCAGCGCATAGCTTTCGGGGTGCACGCCGGTGCGATCCAACGGGTTGTCGCCACCGTTGATGCGCAAAAAGCCCGCGGCCTGCTCGAAGGTCTTGTCGCCCAGGCCGCGCACCGCCTTGAGCGCCTCGCGGCGGGTAAAGGCGCCCGTCTGGTCGCGGTGCAGCACGATCTGCTCGGCGATGCGCGGGCTCAACCCGGCCACGCGGGCCAGCAACGGCACCGAGGCGGTGTTCACATCCACGCCGACCGCGTTGACGCAGTCCTCGACAATGGCGTCGAGCTTGCGCGCGAGCAGGGTCTGGTTGACGTCATGCTGGTATTGGCCGACGCCGATGCTCTTCGGGTCGATTTTCACCAGCTCGGCCAGCGGGTCCTGCACCCGGCGGGCAATAGACACGGCGCCGCGCAGACTCACGTCCAGATCGGGAAACTCGCGGCTGGCCAGGGCGCTGGCGGAATACACCGAGGCACCGGCCTCACTCACCGTCAGCTTGGTCAGTCCGGGCTGAGCAGCCAGGCGCAGCAACTCGGCAGCCAGCAGATCGGTCTCGCGGCTGGCAGTGCCGTTGCCGATGGAAATGAGCTGCACGCCGTGACGCTGCACCAGCGCTGCCAGCGTGGCCAGCGCGCCCTGCACATCGCGGCGCGGCTCGAAGGGGTAGACGGTTGCGGTGTCGAGCAGCTTGCCGGTGGTGTCGACCACGGCGACCTTCACGCCGGTGCGGATGCCGGGGTCCAGCCCCATCACCACCTTGGCGCCTGCAGGTGCGGCCAGCAGCAGATCGCGCAGATTGGCGCCGAACACGTCGATCGCCACACTCTCGGCCTGCTCGCGCAGACGCGCCAGCAACTCACGCTCCAGGGTCAGCGAGAGCTTGACCTTCCAGGTCCACTGCAGCACCCGGCGCAACCAGTCGTCAGCCGCGCGCCCTTGATGGTTCCAGCGCAGCAACACCGCCAGTCGTCCCTCGGCTAGGGCTGCCAGCGTTGGCGCCACACCGCCGTTGGGAACTGGCGGCAGGTCGATGCGCGCATCAAGCACCTCCTGCGCACGCCCGCGCAGCACCGCCAAGGCGCGGTGCGAAGGCACCTTGCCCAGCGGTTCGGCATACTCGAAATAGTCGCGAAACTTGGCGCCCTCCTGCTCCTTTCCGGCGCGCACCTGGCTGATCAGGTTGCCGGTCTGCCAGAGCCATTCGCGCATTGGAGCAACCACGGCCGGGTCTTCGGCCCAGCGTTCGCTCAGGATGTCGCGCGCGCCGTCCAGGCAGGCCTGCGGCGTAGACGTGTCGGCAGCGTCGGGACTGTTCTGGGCGTGGACGAACTCCGCTGCTGCCAGAAGCGGATCGGTCTGCGGCTGCTGCCACAGCAAGTCGGCCAGCGGCTCCAGCCCGGCCTCACGCGCCTTCTGCGCCCGGGTCACGCGGCGCGGTTTATAGGGGAGGTAGAGGTCTTCGAGTTCTTGCTTCTGCGTGACGACAGCAATCGCCGTCTGCAATTCGGGCGTGAGCTTGCCTTGCTCAGCGATGGACTGCAGCACCACGGCGCGACGTTCTTCGAGTTCGCGCAGGTAAAGCAGACGCTCCTCCAGCGTGCGCAGATGGTCGTCGCTCATACCGCCTGTCACCTCCTTGCGGTAGCGAGCGATAAAGGGCACGGTCGCGCCGCCATCCATCAGTTCGATCGCCGCCTGAATTTGCTGGGCGGGCAGTTGCAGTTCGGCGCTGAGCGCCTGCAACACCCGCTGCGCTGCGGCCTGCGGATTGGCGTAGGGATTCTGTGAGGCGGAGTCGGCAGCGGTCATGGCGGGCAAAAAATCTGCAGTCTAACCAGCCCGCAGCCGGGTCGGAGATCGCCTACAGCGCGTTCACGGGCAGCTTGAGATAGCTCACCCCATTGGCCTCTGGTTTGGGCAACTCGCCGGCCCTGACATTGATCTGCACCGCAGGCAGGATGAGCGCGGGCATGCTCAGCTTGGCATCGCGCTGCTTGCGAAACGCCACGAACTCCTCCTCGGTGGTCTGGTCGTTGAGCTGGATGTTGCCCTCGCGCTCGGCCTGCACCGTGGTCTGCCAGATCGGCTCGCGCCCGCCCGGCATGTAGTCGTGGCACAGGTATAGCTTGGTCTGCGGCGGCAAGCTGTAGAGCTTGTGCACCGATTGGTAGAGCACATGCGCGTCGCCGCCGGGAAAATCGCAGCGCGCCGTGCCGTAGTCGGGCATGAACAGGGTGTCGCCGACAAAGGCGCTGTCGCCCACCACATAGGTCACGCACGCCGGGGTGTGGCCGGGGGTGTGCATCACATGGGCCTGCAAGCTGCCGATGGCGAAGATTTCTCCATCCTTGAACAAATGGTCGAACGGTGTGCCGTCAGTGGGCATGGTGCGGTCGTTGAACACCTGGCTGAACACCTTCTGCACATCCTGGATGTGCTCGCCGATGGCGATCTGTCCGCCAAGCACTTGTTTCAGATAGGGCGCGGCCGACAGATGGTCGGCATGCGCGTGGCTCTCCAGCAGCCAGTCCACGGTCAGCCCTTGCTCGCGCACGAAGGCAACGATTTGGTCGGCAAAGTCGGTCTTGGTGCGGCCGGAGGCGTAATCGAAGTCCAGCACGCTGTCCAGAATGGCGCAGTGCTTGGTCTGCGGGTCGATGATGCAGTGGGTCGCGGTGAAGGTCGGCGCGTGGAACCAGCTCTGGACGGTGGGGGTCTGCGTACTCATGCGGGTATCTCCTAGGCGTGATGCGTTGCAGGAACACTATATAAAAGCATATATTGTTTTCCTATTAGGTTTTACCTGATTGAGACAAGTCAATGTCCAGCGCCCAAGATTATGAAATTCCTAGCGTCGATGCCATGCGCCGCAATTCGGAGCAGGCTGGCGCCTTGCTCAAAACCCTGGGCAATCCAGATCGTTTACTCATTTTGTGTCAGATCAATCGCGGGGAAATTTGCGTCAGCGACCTTGAAGCCACCTGCGACGTGAGTCAGCCCACCCTGTCGCAGCAACTCACCGTCCTGCGCGCCCAGGGCCTGGTGAAGACCCGCCGCGAAGGCAAGCGCGTGTACTACAGCCTGGCCAGCCCTGCGGCGAGTGCCGTGCTGATGACGCTCTACCAGATTTACTGCCACGGCGGCAGCGATCCGCCGGCCAAATAAGAGTATGTCTGTGCTGCGGCGCTTGCATGTCGCTACGGCACGGCAAAACGGCCTGACCAGATCACTGGCATGGCGTCAATAAAACCAGAGACAACATGCAATGTCACGAAGGAGAGACAAATGTTCAGCATCGATTGGGCGCATTTCACGCCCGGCACAGCCATTCTCGGCGGGGCGCTGATTGGCGCGGCGGCGGGTGCCATGGCGTTCGGCGGCGGCAAAATCGCCGGGATCAGCGGCATTTTTGGCGGGGCCATCAATGAGGCCATGCAGGGCAAGCGCCCGACATCGTGGCGTCTGTGGTTTCTGGGCGGACTGGTTGTCGCTTCCCTGATCTGGGTGCTGTTTCGCCCGGTTCCCGGCGCGCATTACGGGGAGTCCTGGCCCATCATCGCCATCGGCGGGCTGATCGTGGGCTTCGGCACGCGGCTGGGCTCCGGTTGCGCCAGCGGTCACGGAGTGTGCGGGCTGACCCGCTTTTCTCCCCGCTCGATGACCGCGGTGGCCACCTTCATCGGCATGGGCATCGTCACCACATTCGTCATGCGGCATGTGGTGGGAGGAGCCTGAGCCATGAAAACCCTCGCCTTTCTCTGCGGCATTCTGTTCGGCATCGGTCTGCTGGTTTCGGGCATGACCGATCCAGCCAAGGTCATCGCCTTTCTCGACATCGCCGGCGCCTGGGATCCCAGCCTCATTCTGGTGATGATCACCGCCGTGCTCGTTGCGCTCGTCCCCATGCAAATGGCACAACGCCGAACCAAGACGATTCTTGGCGAAAAAATCGCCTTTCCCACCACCAGCGGCATCACCGGCAAGCTCATTCTGGGCAGCGCCATTTTTGGGGTGGGCTGGGGCATGACGGGCTTGTGCCCGGGGCCATCGCTTGCTTCGCTGGGCGCATCAACCTGGCAGGAGTGGCTGTTCTTCGGCAGCATGGTCACTGGCATGATCGCCTTCGAGGTCTGGCAGCGCGCGGACTCTCGTGCGCACACCCCGCCGAGTGCACAGCTCGTCACCCCGCGCAAAACCTGATCCAAAACCTGATCAATCGTGGGCAGGCCACCGTTGCCAACTTGGTTGACGCGGTGGCTTTTTTGCTGCCGCCACGGCAACAAGCGGGTTTTGACCTGACGCAGACCGGCCTGGGCGTCGGCAGTTAAAATTTGACGTTTTGACATAACTGTCCCGTGCCATGACTTTTGTCGTTACCGAAAACTGCATTCGCTGCAAATACACCGACTGTGTCGATGTCTGTCCGGTGGACTGCTTTCGCGAAGGCCCGAACTTTCTTGTGATCGACCCCGACGAATGCATCGATTGCGCGGTTTGCGTGCCCGAATGCCCCGCCAACGCCATTTATGCCGAGGAAGACGTTCCGGGCGATCAGCAGGCCTTCATCAAACTCAACGTCGAACTCGCGCGCCAGTGGCCCAGCATCACCAAGCGCAAACCGGCGCCAGACGATGCTGACGAATGGAAGGACAAGCCAGACAAGTTGCAATACCTGCAGCGCTGACCATCGCGCTCGCCTCTTTAATCCAGCGGCACGCAGCGCCGCTCGCCTCCATCTTTCGCTTTTTCCATCCGCATGGACATGTTCGACGCCTCTCCCGCCCCGCACGCCAGCACTGTCGCAACCGACATCACTGAGACAGATGCCGTCATCATCGGCGCGGGCCCGGTTGGGCTGTTCCAGGTCTTCGAGCTCGGTCTGCTCGAAATCAAGGCCCACGTCATCGATACCCTCGTCCATCCCGGCGGGCAATGCGTCGAGCTCTACCCAGACAAGCCGATCTACGACATCCCTGCCGTGCCCGTGTGCACCGGGCAGGAATTGACCGACAACCTGCTCAAGCAGATTGAGCCCTTCGGCGCAACATTTCATCTCGGGCAGGAAGTCACCACACTGGAACCTCAAGCAGATGGCCGCTTTCTGGTGGAAACCACCAAATCCACCCGGCTGCTGACCAAAACCGTGTTCATCGCGGCGGGTGTGGGCTCTTTCCAGCCACGCACCCTCAAGGTGGATGGGCTGGAGAAATTCGAGGGCAGCCAGTTGTTCTATCGCGTGCGCAATCCAGAGCAATTCGCCGACAAGAACCTGGTCATCGTCGGCGGCGGCGACTCGGCGCTCGACTGGGCGCTGCATTTCGTCCAGACCACGGCGTATCGGCCTGAGAGCGTCACCCTTATTCACCGCCGCGACGGCTTCCGCGCCGCTCCGGCCTCGGTTGCGCAAATGCACGACCTGTGCGAGCAACACGAGATGCAATTCCTCGTCGGCCAGGTCACAGGCTATGAAGAAGATTCCGAAGGTCGGCTGCAAATGATCAAGGTCACCAGCAACGACGGCATCACCCGCCGCCTGCCGCTCGACATGCTGCTTGTGTTTTTCGGCCTGTCGCCGAAACTCGGCCCGATTGCCGAATGGGGACTGGAGATCGAACGCAAGCAGCTCATCGTCGATACCGAAAAATTCCAGACCAGCATCCCCGGCATCTTTGCCGTCGGCGACATCAACACTTATCCCGGGAAAAAGAAGCTCATCCTCTCGGGCTTCCACGAAGCCGCACTGGCCGCCTTCGGCGCTGCGCCCTTCATCTTCCCGGAAAAGAAGATCCACCTCCAATACACCACCACCAGCCCCAAGCTGCACAAGGTGCTCGGCGTGGAAACCCCACAATTCGATTGAGATCAGACCTGGGCTGCATGTTGAGCATTTGTTGACACACACAAAAACGTCAGCATATAATTTAATGCTTTGCTGTTCCTCGATAGCTCAGTCGGTAGAGCGCCGGACTGTTAATCCGTAGGTCCCTGGTTCGAGCCCAGGTCGAGGAGCCACAGAATACAGAGGTAAATCAAGGCCTTAGAGCGCATGCTGTGAGGTCTTTTTGTTTTTTCTGGCCCGAAAACGGGGCATGTCAGTGCTTTTGTCATTGACCTGCAGTCGTCCGGTGTCGCGTGATGTCGTGCAAACTGTTGACGCCGACCGAAATTTGACCATCTGAAGGCGGTGGTGCCGCTTCAAAATTGACCAGGGTGTATCACGTGACTGCTGAATTTTTCAGCAGGAGCAAACAAAGGTGATCACCATGGACATGATTGGCAAGGTCAGGCGCATGAAGATGCGCGACGGGGTTTCGATCAGCGAGATCTCAAGGAAGACGGGTTTAT
>Ga0123519_10000899_pt1 | contig 52199 bp, 47 predicted proteins | sample YelNatPaOPRAMG02_FD_87396 | JGI IMG/M metagenome (GOLD analysis project Ga0123519, IMG submission 87396) | Hot spring microbial communities from Yellowstone National Park - Yellowstone National Park OP-RAMG-02 (version 2) | ecosystem: Environmental > Aquatic > Thermal springs > Hot (42-90C) ...
GACACAAGCAGTCGCGACAAATTCCGCTCTCTCTTATGGGATATGCATTTTGCCACTCTCGCTTGTAGTTCGTGTTCCGTGCGTTTTCGTCCTGCTCTGATATTCTCAAAAGAGAATGTTGATGAGGCTTGCAAAAAACTCTCGGACGCTGTTAAGAAATGGAAGAAATAAATCTTCTAATAGTAAGCCGTGACGAAATATCCGCAGAGAAATATGGTGAATTGTTAGAGAAGGAAGGATTGCGTGTTCTGATTGCGACAGGCGTTCGTCCTGTGGAGCATATCTTAAAAACAGAAATAATAGACATACTGATTTCAGACCACAGAATCGGCGGGCTTGACGGAGGGCGAATGCTTTCTTTGATTAAAGAGATATCTCCTGAAACTCTTCTTATTCTGGTTACATCATACAACGCAATTTCTTCCACGATAGACCTTCTTGGCGAAGGGGCTTTTGCATATGTCTGCCATCCGCCTGATGAGCGCGAGTTGATAGCCACCGTCAAAAAGGCGGCAGAGCGTGTTCAACTCCGCCGTCTGAATCTCGCTCTTTATGCGGAACTCGACAGAAAATACGGATTCGAGGGTATGGTCGGCTCGTCAGAAGCGATGCAAAAAGTTTTTGACATTGTCAGGCAGGTAGCCGATTCGAATGCTACGGTTCTGATTGAAGGTGAAAGCGGCACTGGGAAGGAACTGCTTGCCTACTCTTTGCATCGTCTATCAAGAAGGGCGCGTAAACCTTTTGTCGTCGTCTCTTGCGCTGCGCTTTCCGAAAGCCTACTCGAATCCGAATTGTTTGGGCATAAGAAAGGCGCTTTCAGCAGTGCCCATACCGACAGAAAAGGACGCTTTGAATACGCAAACGGTGGCACAGTCTTTCTCGATGAAGTTAGTGACATTCCACTAACGGTACAGGCAAAACTTCTGCGCGCTATTGAACAGCGCGAAATCGTCCCTGTGGGCGCAAATGAGCCTGTCCGTATTGATGTCCGCTTCATCGCTGCAAGCAAATCCAACCTCGAAGAGTTGGTTCGTTCAGGCTCCTTTCGGGAGGACCTTTACTTCAGACTCCGCGTCGTCAACATCAAACTACCCCCTCTGCGCGAGCGGACAGGTGACATCCCTCTCCTTATTGACTTTTTCATAAAAGAATTCTCCGAGAAATACAAGAAGCCTGTCTTTTCTATTGAGGATATCGCTTTAAAAACACTTCTACGCTATCCGTGGTTTGGAAATGTCCGTGAACTGCGCAACTGTATTGAGAGTATGGTCGCACTCGCCCGCTCAGATAAACTCACTGTTCAAGAGATTCCCCAGAACATCCTCCGTTCCGTTTCGCACAAGGAGCCACTTGGAATAGAGTCTTTTATCGGTATGCGCCTTAAAGATGTCGAGCGCGAACTGATATTATCCACGCTTAAGATGGTCAACGGCAATCGGAAGAAAGCAGCCGAAATCCTCGGCATCGGAGAGAGAACTCTCTACCGTAGACTAACAGAATATGGTATTAAGTAAGCCGCAGTTCCTCAGGAAGACCACTGACAAAAGATTACTTTTGATTTACAATAAACCCCTCTTCATTGCGTATAATTATAGAGTGTTGAAATCGGATTAAGGAATATTCAGATGAAAGAGTTTTTGCTTCTCTTTCTTGTTTTGGTTGGATTCCTGTTTGCAGTATTTGCATACTGCGAGGATGCAGTAAAGATTCTCGATGGTGGCATCGTCAGAGGAGAGATAATAGACGAAACCGAAGACTACATTCTCATCAGGCGGAAGTCAGGCGATATCCAACAATTGAGCAAAGAGCGTATAGAGAGTATTGAAAGGGGACCTTCATTCAATGAAGAGTTTGAGCGCAGGTGGAAATCGCTTAATGAAAGAGATGTTGACGGGTTTTTCGAGTTAGGCATATGGGCAGAAGATAGGGGTAGACGAACCGAAGCAGAGAAATGCTACAAGCGGGTTATCGCTTTGAATCCCGACCATGAAGGTGCTCGCGAACGGCTTGGGCACAAAAAATACAAGGACAAATGGTATACGAACGACGATGACTACTATAAAGCGATGGGTATGGTTAAGTTCGGCGACCTCTGGGTTACACCTGATGAGAAGGAAAAATACGAGGCAGGGTTTGTCAAGCTCCCTGACGGCACTTGGATAAAACGCGAAGAACTCAAAAAAAGAACGGAGAATGTTCCAGCCGAAACCGATACAACAAAGCCTAAGCAGGGGACGCCGACAAGGAAGGAGAGTTGGCGGCGACAGGTGCGTGACGACGAATTCTATAAGGATTCGTCAGGTTCAGTTCCGTGGAATCAGCGTATAACGATTGACACGGGAAACTACATTCTCGAAACGGACCTCGGAGAGAAACAGAGGAAGTTCTACGCGCAGTTGCTTGAAAAACTCCACGCTGAATACAAGAAGATGTTTGGCGAAGCAAAAATGAAATGCCGCGTCTTAATCTACTCATCCCATCAAGAGTTTATGCAACTTGAAGGCAGACCACCCGGTGTCGGCGGTTACTACGGCGGGGGACGAGTCGTTGCCTTTCACGGATTATTCGGTCCCACCGGTTCTACACAGACAGTACTCGCTCACGAATGCACCCACCAGTTCCACGATATGGTTGCGGGAATCCGCAAAGCGCCCATCTGGTTCACCGAAGGGCTTTCCACATTCTTCGAATGTTCAGAATTCGATGAGAACAACAAACTCCACATCGGTATAGTCAACAACGACAGACTAAAAACGGTTCAGGAAGAAGTCAAGGCGGGAAGAGGGATGTCACTTGAAGAATTGCTTACCACACCACAGGCGCGCTATGGAGGTAGGCACTACGCTTACGGATGGAGTTTTATGTATATGATAGGCTACGGCACAAAAGGTTTGCGCAAGATATTCGAACAATACTGGTCAAGAGCAGTGGGGCCCGGCGGTTCAGGAGATAATGCGCGCTCTGATGCTTTCCGAAAGATAGTCGAAGAATTAGGCTATTCCATTGATGAACTTCAGGAATTCTGGCATAGTTGGGTAATGACTTTGGACCCGAAAGACTACCCGAGCGAAGCGCGAGAGAAATCGCTCAAGTTCGAAGCCGAATGGAAGTGGAAATCAAAAAAGAGATAAATGAATCGTGGAGGGAATTAAAATGAGGAAACTCTTGGTTGCGTTCGTTGTTGTAGCGGTAACGGTCGCTTTTCTTCAGTTGAGTGCTTCAGATAAGAAACTCTTACCCGCAGGCACGCACCTCGTCAAGACCGAAGGCGGTATGGATGTCTCATTGACTATCCCATCGTCAATAAGTCCGGAGAAAGGCTGTTCTCTTATCGTTCTTCTGCACGGCGCTCAAATGAAGGACATTAACGATGTGAAATCCGTATGGAATGCTTGGTCGGATTCCTTTAGCAAATCTGGCTACATCGTGGTAGTTCCACGCTCAAAAACCAACAAAGACGCTTGGGCTCCGCAAGATGTTGACGACCTAACTAAATTCTGTAGGAAGATTGCCGAAGACTATGGAGTAGCAGGTCGTGAAGGTGCGGCTGTTGGGCATTCATCAGGCGCAGATGGCGCCGCTCGTCTCGTCGTTTCAGACCCAAAACTGTTTTCCGCTTTTATCTCTCTCGGCGGTCAGTCACATCCGGATGTCGCATCTTTCAAAAACAACAACATCGGTGTTTTTCTATTCCACTTCAATGGAGACCCTATCGTCAACATCAACGCTTCAAAACAACTCGAAGCCACGCTCAAACAGGCAGGCGTTGATGTTACGCTCAAAAGCGAAGACAACAATTCACATGCGATAGAATTCTATGCTCAGCGCGCATTACAACCTGTGACTTCGTGGCTTTCTGCATGGATGAAAGACAAGGCACGCAAACTCACAAGCGTCGGCGAAGATAAAAACCTAAACTGGATTGTCCTAAGCGATATTGACCCTCGGGAAGCTGCGAAAAACGACAACAAACCATTTTTAATTTACGCTTATTCCCAGAAAGATAAGGAAAACAAAGCCGCACAGTATCTCGAACTCGACCTTTTCCCGAATACCAAGTTCAAGGAAGCAACAAACGAATTCAACTGCTATAAACTCGACTTAGATAATGCCAAAGAGTTGGCAAAAAAACTCTCTATTTCGTCCTGCGGACTCTACATATTCGATTCAAAGGGCAAGCAGACCAAGAAGATTGACAAACCGACATCAATTGACAAACTCGTCAAGGATATGGAAAAACTCGCTCCCCAGCCGAAGAAATAGCGAACCGACAAATCGGCGAGAACACGAGGCTATGAAATGAACTCTGTGTCTGACGAAACTTTTAACAAACTCTAAATAATCTGTTGCAGCGTTTATCCATCACGAATGTTTTACGAATTTTTCGTAAAACACAGGCTAACCTTTTTATTGAGTTTGTCCATCATCTTGCGTAAAATATGTAAGGAAGCCGCGCTATGCCGGGGAGGTAGCGGTGCCCTGTAGCCCGCGAACCGCTATAGCGGGGGCGAATAACCTGTTTGAGATAGTTTCGTCTGCGGTTGCGGCACAAATTAGCGGCGTTGATGGTCGCGTCCTTTACAACGGTGGGCTACGAACCGGGTCAGGTCCTGACGGAAGCAGCCCTAAGTTGAAACTGCCGTGTGTAGAGGGTAGCGTGGCCGGAGTTTGCTAATATGTGTTTGCGCCGTGGATGGGCTCCGATACAGGTTGCGCGGCTTCCTTATATTCTTAATTTGAGGCTTCGTTATGCATATAGCCCTCGCTCGAAAATATCGTCCTGCGGTCTTTGAGGATATGGCAGGACAAGAGGCGGTTGCACAAGCGCTTAAAAATGCGGTTCTGACGAACCGTGTGGCGCATGCTTATATTTTCGCAGGACCTCGTGGCGTCGGAAAAACTTCCGCCGCACGAATACTCGCAAAGACCCTCAACTGTCCGAACACAAAAGACGCCACCGCTTGTAACTCCTGCGACATCTGCCGCGCAATCTCACTCGGTAGCGACCTCGATGTCGTCGAGATAGACGGCGCTTCCCACAGAACCGTCGAAGAAATCCGTCCTATTATAGAGAACATCCATTATCAGCCGACCCGCGCGAAATACCGAATCTATATCATTGACGAAGTCCATATGCTCTCGCGGCACGCATTCAACTCGCTCCTCAAAACCCTCGAAGAGCCACCCCCTTTCGTAATCTTTATTTTCGCTACAACCGAACCAGATAACATTCCTGAAACAGTCCGTTCGAGATGTCAGTATTTTGATTTCCTACCGCTTAACGAGATTGATATCTTAAAACGCCTATCATACATTGCCAAAAACGAGAACATCAAGGTTGAGCCTGGTCTTTTGCGTCGAATCGCTCGGTTCGCCAAAGGCTCGATGCGGGATGCAATCTCGCTTTTAGACCAGTTAGTTGCCTACGCCGGAAACGAACCGAAAGTTGAAGCGCTCGAAAGGCTCGTCGGTGTTCCTTCCGCTTCGATTGTCGGCTCGCTTCTGTCCGCACTCGTTGACGGAAAAGTTGAAGAGATTGCCGACAAGATACAAAAAACTCTTCAAAAAAACAATCCCGAAGCGGTCGCCGATGAACTGCTCCTCTTTACAAGAGATGCCTTGATGTTTCGTATCCTTAAACAGAGAGAAGTTCTCCTTGCTTTCACTGAAAATGAGGTTGAACCACTCGCTAAAGTTGACACTGCGGCATTAACGGCTCTCTTTGCTAATCTGCTTGAAGTGCGTAACAGAATGAGATATACTACGCATCCTGCGTTACTTCTTGAAATCGCGCTCCTTCGGCTCGCACAGCCCGAACGAGTTTTGGACCTATTCAAACTCCTTGAAAAAGTAAAAGAAGGTAAGCCGTTTACTACCCAGATGCCAACTGATGAGAAGCCTATCACATCGAAAAAAACCGAAGAAGTGCAGAAGACGACAAGAGGATCTTTCAGCGAGCGAAGAGACGAATTTTTCAAACCAGAAACCACAGAAGAAACGAGCCCCGAACCTAAAGCAAGTATAAAGAGAGAGGAAGAGATAGTAATAGAAAATAGCAGTTGGCAGGAAGTGCGTCAGAAAATCGCATCAGAGGTTCGCAGTCAATTCACTCGAAATATACTAAACAGTTCGGTGCTTAAAGGTGTTGATGGAACGAGCGTAACGCTCGGCGTGCATCCCGGCTATATAAACAGTATGAAAGGAAACATCCAGATAATCCAGATTCAGCGCGATATAGAAGATGCTCTCAAGAAGGTGACAGGAAAAACAATCGGCGTAAGATTGGTCGCGGAAGAATCGTTGCGTAAGAAGGCTGAACCTCAAACGGAAAACGACAGGAAAATAATGAGTCCTGAGTTATATAAAAATGTCCAACAGGTTAAAAGGCTCTTCGGTGCAGTTTTGGAGGGAGTGCGCGATGTCTCTGAACTTCGACGAACTGATGAAGCAGGCGAAGGGAATCCAACAGAGAATGCAGAAACTGCAGAGTGATTTGGCTGAACGGGTAGTTGAAGGAAGCGCAGGCGGTGGAATGGTAAAGGCTTTCGTTAACGGAAAGATGGAACTTCTAAAGTTAAAAATCGAACCTGATGTAGTTGACCCCAACGATGTGAGTATGCTCGAAGATTTGGTCGTTGCGGCTGTAACAGACGGTATAAGGAAAGCGCGCAAAATGGCTGAAGAAGAACTCGGACGATTAACAGGCGGACTCGGCATCCCACCCGGACTTCTTGGTATGTAATCTCGAAAAGGAGGGTTTAATATGAAAAATGTACCGTCCGCTCTTGCGTTCGCAGTGGGTATCATCGTGGGCGCTATCCTTCTCTTGATTGTACAGGCTCATCGGGTAGAATCGCTTACATCAAAGAACCTCTCTTTGAAAGAATCCCATCAAGCGCTTTCAGAAGAACTTAAAAAGAACAGAGAAGATTCCGAAAAAATACGCTCTGAGTTCGAGAAGAAAATGGATGAACTCATCCAGCAACTTTTCAAAAAAGACAAGGAGATTGAATCTCTGAAAGCGGAGAATAAGGCTTTGCGAGAGAAATTGAATTTAACAGAAAAGTCGCCTGCGCTGACCAAGAAACCTGACGAGCAAAAAACGGATGAAACGGCACAAGAAGAGCAAAAATCTTTAATAGAAGAACTGAAAAATCTATTGACCAGGATTGAAACAGCACCATCAGACAGAATCTTAATGCGGAGTTTTACGGATAAGATTTGGGAACTCAAAGATGTAGCGTTTCTTAAGGAGATAGTGGATAAATTCAATAAGATTTTCGACGAGGCGCTCAAAAATGAGCCTGATAATCTCGATTTAATCTTCAATCAAGGCAACGCCTGCGCGGCAGAACTTACATATCTCCAGTTCAAAATGAAAGAAGACCCGATGAGATACGGACCGAAAATGGGTGAGGTCTCCTTAAAAGCGCTCAATTGTTTTAATAAAGTGCTTGAGAAGAATCCGAACGATTATGAGGCACTGCTTACTCGCGCTTATTGGTGCTACTACTCCCCGGGCGAAATCAGACAGGCGGAAAAGGATTTTTCGGAATTAACCAAACGAGCGAAGGAACAGAATTTCGAACCCGTATTTGGTGAGCGAATCTTTCTCGGCGCAGCGATGACATATCAGAAACTGGGAGAAAAAGAGAAAGCCAAGAAATCTCTCGAAGACGGAATGAGACTATATCCGCTGAGCGACAACTTACGCAAGGCTTATGACAAACTTCAAGAATGAATCTGTTTATATTCTCAACTCCGCTGAAACCATTAAGCATTATCAATATTGATGGAATGTATAACCTATGGATACGAAAAACAAAAAGCCACAAGTTTTACACCTGTGGCTTACAAAATCGTCCTGCAGAGGAATAATTATCATCAATCGGTATTTTCAGGTCTAACCATAGCGTTTTTAGTTATAGTCGCATCAGTGCCCCTTGCAGCGTCTCCTTTCGACGCGGTTACCGAGATGCTCACAATCACAGAAGATGCGTCAACAGACCAGTTCACTGCGGTAATATAACTTGCGATAACTTGTTCCGCTGGACCCGGAAACTCGGCAGGAGCAGTTGAGAGTAGTTGTCCCGAGTCGTTACGGAAGCGACGGATTACCATTTTGTTCACCGAATCGTAGTAATAACAAATCCAGTAATCAGTATAAACCGCGGTTTCAGTAGTAACATTGAAACCGTTCACAATTTTGAAGCGAAGTTCTCCGCCTTCGATTCTCGGCTTGTATATACTGTCAGGGTTTTGAGAAGAGGCGATAACATCGGTAGTGATATTATGAATCACTTGTTGTGAATAAAAGTTGACATCAAGAAGATTCTCCGCATAACTTCCGCCCCCCATCATACCGAAGAACAGGTTAGTAGTAGCGCTCAAAAGAATCGTGAGAATCACACAAGTGATAATCACCTCGATGAGAGTCATACCTTTCGTTTTCATTTTTCATCCCCTTTCGTCATTCCTACCTGATATATTGCCAACCGGCATATTTCGGCATATTTATTTGCATATATTCAGGAGGCGCCGATTTGAGCAGGTTGAAATCGTAACGGAAAACGCTTGATGTGTACCCGCTTACAGGTGAACCGCCTGATGTGTAACCTTTCCAGTGCGCGAGTCCTGTGCTTGAGTTGCCGTCCGAAAGCATCGCGCCGTAAACTCGCAAATCGCGCATAAGCGAAGATGAACCGCTTATTCCATTACGGCTCTCGCCCCAAGGTAACCACGAGAACGAACCGTTCGAATCAGTGCCGCCCACTCCCGCTGCAAACACGCCGCAGACTATCAAATCCTTGTCTCCTCTCGCATAGCCCGTATTGTTCACGCAATAGACGCTCTTGGCAGCCATCACGCCTAACGATGAGTTCCCGTTATAGTTCGGATTCACGAAAAAGTTGTCGCCCCCAGGATTTGAAGAGTCGTAAATAACCGACCGATTATCATTATCGTCCTCATAATAAATATCGTCGGAAAGAAGCACTTCTCCTTCTTGGCTTACTACCGTCACTTTACCGTTCAATTCAGCAGGTTCATTGTTGTTCTGACCGCCTATGCCTTTAATATCGTCCTCCGAGTGAATAATGAAACCTGTCGTCGGTATCTCAAGCCCTTCGCTTGCACTCGTCTGCCAATACACACTGCCGTCACTCTTCTTCACCGTTATAAAAGCCCTTCTTCTTAAGCCTGGCTTGTTGACAAAAGATATGTAAGTATCGAGTTTGTTGCTCCCCTTCGATATGATGGAGACTCCTTTCGGTCCAACATAGACGGTCCCTACCGAATCGTCTTTCACCACTGTAGCACCAACCCGCGCCTTCGCACCGACATCCGCAAGCGCAGTAACAGGCGGAAACTCAATCTCCTTTGCCTTCCAATCAGGCGCAACCGCAAACCACGCATCATCACGACCGCCAGTCTCCGCATAGTCTCTCGGGTCCATCGTCGAAGTCACCTGCGAATAAAATCTCGTTCCTTTGTCCCAAGTACGGTTAGTGTAGTAGTTGCCCCTCCAGTCGAAGCCTGTTAGTGTCTCGCGCGGAGTATCGTATCTATTGCGAAAGCCTATGTAATTGTTTGAGTGCACCTTGCCATACCAGTGGTTCGTATCGTCCGCTACGACCCAGCCGTTCTCCGCAAACATATTCCACCGAGAGAAAAAGTCCCTCTCTCGAACGCGCAGTTTGATTGTCGCATAAGGCTTCTCAGGACTGTTCTGCACCTGCCCGTAGGTGGAGCCAATAACAGATTCGTCAACGGTAGAGGGCCAGCCATAAACGATGAGCTCATACCACCTGTCCGCAATACGGTTAACGAAAACTCTGTACCTCCTATCCACCGTCCCTTCCTGCTGGCTACTCACCATAGGGCTACTTCCAGGCTGTCCGTCAATAGTCGAGTCGGCAAGATAAAGAATAGCGTTGTGGTCACCCTCAGGGCCCGCATCATATGCCGCACTATTGATAAACACCTGCGCAATATGGAGACCGCTCATCCCGTTCTCATACGATTCAAAAAACTTAAACTGCCCAGCCGTGTAACTCAATTGACCACCCGCCACCGTCAACAGCGACATAACCACACCTTGAAGCAGCAGTGCAAGAAACAGAACCGCTATTAACGCCGTGCCCCTCTTCCTCATATCTCAACCCTCCTAATACAATCATATCCCTAATTATCCGCTCTGCTCTCTTCTCTGATACTCAACACTCCAAATGTCTATCGAAGGAGATTGCCCACTGTTGTTCGGTGTCATTATCGCTTTCAGACGGAGTTTTACCCAGTCGTTTTCGTTGTCGCCGTTGGCGTCCTCATTGAACGGCGCAAGACTGATTTCAATCGTTCCACTCGAAGTATAAGTACCCGTAAGAACCGTCGAATGTTGGACACCCGCAGAGTTATACGCTCTAATCTCGTATTTAATCTGCGCACCGCTCGGAATCGTATGCGTCGCAGTGAACCTGTTCCACAAGAAAATCTTTGTATCCGTCACATCAATCGAAACAACCGTCCCTGGATTCGGACCTGCCGTCCCCATAGTGTAAGTCCAGAACTTCATATCATAAGTGCTAATTGATGTCCAACTGCTCGCATTATTGTAGACATAGTATCCATCAGTATATATATCAGTTCCAGAAGTCCTTCTGTTCACATAGAAAGTACCCGAACCGACATTCCTCACCACAAGTGCATACGACTGGTTCTGCATAAGGTCAACCGCCTTGAACGCCGCGTTTACAACTTTAGCCGTCGTGGTGAGCGGAACGGTAATATATGTCTGCGCCTTCACATCGCCTTCGTTCGGAAGTCCACTACTCAAACCGCAGATTGCTACCCACATAGGATAGTTACCTACACTACCCGCATACGCCTCAAACTGCGCACTCATAACCGCACCCGCAGAAACCATCTTAAATACTTCCCCTCTGCTATAACCTGCGTAGAATATTGTATAGGTGTCGTAAGTATCACTCTTCGGTCCTGCCTGAACACTCGGAACATTCTGATATACCTTAAAGTAAAGGTCTTTATTAGCATCTTCCGCCCAAGTCCCCGTGTAATAGATATAATTGCCAGGAGTGTAAGAGTTCGAATTCACAAGTGCTATACTACAACAGTTCTTCGCGCCGGAAGTCGGCTCGACAGTGATTGTATAAAGATTCCCTTTCGCCATCGGATAGACCGTGCTGGAGAAAGTAAAGGTGAGGTCGCTTTCACCCGACGGCACAGGAAGAGTTGCAGTAGCAATCTGCGTACCTGACTGGTCGCCGATGCGCACTCTTACAACCAAGTCAACAGGCGTCGCCGATGTCCTCCTCGTTTTAAGAACAACTTTTGTCACCTCGCCGTTCACATTCGGAATGACCCTCTGCCCTACTATGGAAATCCCTGATGTAAGTGTATAACCAGCAGAGGCGTAAGTCTGCGATGCTACATTAACCAGAGAAGCCACAGTTGTGGAAGTATATTGCTGATAAGCGCCTGTCTCGGTCGAGTAGATATAAGTTGAGCCAGCAGTCTGTGTCGCTACATCAACATTGGAGTAGACATAATCATTACCATAAACCTGAGTCGCGACATCAGGGTTAGAGTAACTATACGCATTACCTGCAGTCTGTGTCGCTACATCAACATTAGTGGAGACATAAGTGTTATAATAGCCTTGTGCCGCTACATTCTGCTCCGTCGTCTGCTGATAAGTCATATATGTGTAGAACTCAAGGTCCCAACTACTGTAAGAATACCACGAGCCTCTCTCATATCTGTAAACCTGTCCACGCGTATAGGAATTGCCAGAGTAGTAATCAATACCTCCTGTCTGGGTGAAGTCAAAGTTCATCGAGTAGGTCGTATTCGCCGTGAGGTTGACACGGTTCCCACTTCCATCTTTTGGATAAAGATTCACATAAAGATAATCTCCCCCATTTATAGTTATAGAGGCAGATGCTATCTCCGTTCCGGTATAACTTCCGCTGCGAATCCGAACGGTTAATGTGCCCGCATAAGAACTATAGTTCCTCACATAGACGCGGACATATTCCAACAACCCCGTCACACCTGGCTGAAATGTCTGAGCAACGGTAAGATAGTACGCCGTCCCAATGCCATATCTGTTCCACCCATAGTAGTAAGGGTCATACCACCACAAGCCGATCATTGCAACGCCATTGTAATAGGGGTTCTGCTGGTCCAATGCAGTAACCGTTGATGTAACCATCACATAAACATAGAAATACATATCATAAGAGGTCTGCGCAGTCCAAGAAGAACCGCTCCAAGTGTAAAGATAGCCACTACCGTAATAATTGTAATAAGAGTAATATACTCCAACATTCGCTGTTCCGCTGTCCTTATAGATTATAAGAGAATACGGCGCACCACTACTTAAAGTAATGCGGTTCGAGCCTGAAAATGTGAACCAATAGTAGTTAGACGATGAGACAGTCTGCGCATCAGAAGAGTATTCCGTACTGCCACTGTTTGGGTCACCTGCTTTTATCACTGCCCGAACAACCGCAGAGCCACCCGATACATACAAGTAGACATAGACGCGGTTAAGCGTGCCTGTTGCAGATGGGACGAATGTCTGCGCGGCAATCTGACTTCTCGTGACGGTAACCGTAAAGTACATATCATAAGTAGACCGCGCAACCCAAGAGGTGCCTCCCCAATCCCAGTAGCATCTCGTGGTATCACCTGATGTACCGTACCCATTCCCTTGATAGTAATAGACTCCTGCATTCCCCGCTCCGGAAAGTTTATAAACTATTAGAGAATATGGCGCTCCTGATGTAAGATTAATCTGGTTTGTACCTGTGAAGCTAAAATTGTAGTAGTTGCTCGAAGAAACCGTCAGAGTATCGGAGAAGTATTCCGTGTTGGTGCTGTTCGGGTCACCTGCTTTCACGCCGATTCTTAAATCCGCCGAACCGCCTGACATAGAGATATATAAGCGAATGTAGTTGAGTTTGCCACCTACACTCGGAACGAATGTCTGCGCGCAAAGATTACTCCTCACGATATAAACGGTGAAGTACAAATCGTAAGTGTCCTGCGCAGTCCAAGTAGCGCCGCCATATGTCCACCGACAACCGCCACCATAATTGTCCCATTGATAATAATAGACACCAACATTAGCCGCCCCGCTGTTCTTATAAACTATCAAAGAATATGTCGTCCCTGATACAAGAGTTATTCGGTTCGCACCAGAGAACACAAAATACTTGTCACCGCTTGAAGAGATATCTTGCGAATCGGAGAAATATTCCGTATTAGTACTGTTCGGGTCACCTACCTTCACACCAATCTTCATATTCACAGTGCCACCTGAAGGCAGATAGGTATAAATGCGGATTCTGTCAAGCGTGCCACCGGTGTTCGGAATGAATGTCTGCGCCGCTACTTTGGTATTGGATATAGTTACGACGAAATACAAGTCTCCCGTCGTTGACGCCCAAGATGAAGTAGCATAATTATACCACCACCTTACGCCGTTTGAATAGTTCTCGCTTGTGTAATACAGGACGCCTGCGTTGCCTGCACCTGATAGTTTATAAACTATTAGAGAATATGTCGCTCCTGATGTAAGATTAATCTGGCTTGCGCCCGAAAAGGTAAAATCATAGGTGCCAGTTGAAGAAATCGTTCGTGTATCGGAGAAATATTCCGTGTTGGTGCTGTTCGGGTCACCTGCTTTCACACCGATTCTTAAATCCGCCGAACTGCCTGACATAGAGATATATAAGCGAATGTAGTTGAGTGTGCCGCTCATACTTGGAATAAATGTTTGCGCTGCAAGATTGGTCTTTGAAACATAAACATAGAAATACAAATCGTAGGATGCCTGTTGCACCCAGGACGAGTCTCCCCATAAATAGAGCGTGCCGCTTGTGTAGTAATTCGCTCCATAATAGTAAACAAAACAGTTGCCACCACTCTCCTTATAGACGATGAGAGAATATGTAGTTCCTGTCGTTACTGTCATCTGATTGGCAGGCTGGAAGACGAAATCGCGCGTGCCTGTATAATTAGTGATTGTTTGTGTATCGGAAAGGTATTCCGTATTAGTGCTGTTCGGGTCACCTGCTTTCACTTTCACTCTCAAAGTCACAGTGCTATTCGACGGCACAGAGATGTATACCCTTACGGTGTCAATTTTGCCGGATGCGGTTGACTGGAATGTCTGAGCGGCGAGATTCTTCCTCTCCGCATAAACAACGAAATACAAATCGTAAGACTGTTGCGCCCACGCGGAAGAACTGTAAGTCCACGCAGAACCGTTAGTATAAACATCCGCGCCGTAATAATAGACCTGTATAGAAGCGTCGCCACTGTCCTTATAGACAATCAGCGAATATGTTGTATTCGCAACCAGGTCCATTTGGTTCGTCCCAGAAAACTGGAAATCGTATGTGTTATAGTAATAGCCGCTGATTGTAATAGGGTTTGAAGAATATTCAGGGTTTGTACTGTCAGGATTGCCTGCTTTTACTCCGATTCTCATATTCGCGGTACCAGATGGATTGTAAAGGTAGACTGTTATCTTCGCGAGTTTGCCGCTTGCGGTAGGCTTAAATGTCTGGGCAATCGCAGTGCCGTCGTTGAAATTGAGCCAAGAGTTGTAACTTTCTTGTTTAGCATCGAGCGTTTCGGTATATCCGCCGCCTCCGCCGGGGTTCTGAACTCCAACAGAACCTGACGCTACAACATAGTTGGACGATTGCGCCGAATCTATCTTGCTTGTGTCGTCGAACGGGTCACTCCAAGTCTTGTTGACTATGATGTATTCCGGAGCGAAAACCGCTCTCGCTGTCGTGTTGGTGTTCAAAACCAGAGTATATGTCGCTTGCTTATCACCAACATGAGAACCATTGACGACCCAATAATCAATGATGTAGCCGCTTGCAGGTTGCGCTACGAGGACGACGGTCGAGCCCACAGGATAAGCGCCGTTAGGGTCGCCTCCGCCTTGCTTCTGCACTATACCGCCATCCGTCGGCACCCAGTCAACAGTCAGTTGAACATAGCCGGACAGAAGTTTGAAATTCGCTATAACCGTCTTCGGCGAGTTAACCGAGATGTTCACATTTGGACTCGTGCCTGATGCATCGCCTGTCCATTTGTCAAACTCCCAGCCTGACGCAGCATTTGCAGTGATGACTGCAACAGCACCTGTGTCATACCATCCGTCAGTACTGTTCATAGTCACCGAACCACCTCCGGAAGGCGTCACACTTGCGGTGACTTTGTATTGCGCTACCCAAGACCAAGTAAGAGTAGTATGCGTATTTATCGTAAATGTGACTGAGTTCCCTGGACCGCTCGCCGCTTGGTCAGGCGGTTTCGGCGAAAGCGTCCAACCTGTGCACTTCCACCTTGTTGAGTCACTAACATAAACATACTGCGGTGCCTCGCAGGTGATTCTTGTTCCTGCATCATAAGGAGTAGTGCCAACAGGCGGAGTAAATCCCGTTCCGACAACAGAACTCGCAACTGTCAGGTTCGCCGTTCCAAAAGTCGCAACCGCATCAGTAGGCGCGCTCATCGTTATATTTTTCGGATTATCCATTCCTGTAAGCGAACCGCCCCAACCACTGAACGAGCCACCACTCGCCGTCAAAGTAACAGTCGAACCTTTTGCATACCAGATGTCAGTCCAAGTAGATAACTTCGTTGAAGTACCAGGCGGACTCGCAGTCAGCGTATTCGAACCGTTTGCAGGGTCAACCCTGATTCTTAACCTGTGTTCTGTCGCCCAATTCCAGACTATCGTAGTATCGTCATTCATTTGCACATTCACTTTCGTTTGTGTGCCAGAACCTGTGCTTCCTCCTGATAGAGTATAATTCGTATAATTATGTCTTGTTCCCTCGCCTTCATACTGCTGTGTCGGCGTAATCTCACAACTAACAATCTCGCCTGGGTCATAGAGATGGTTACCCACAGTAGGAGTCGGAGTGCCGTAAGCGGAGACTACGGTCAGTTTGGGCATAACCTTAATGTAGTTACTTTTGATTTCCGTGTCTGTTGCGCCTGTGTTCGAGTCTGTGACCGTCAATTTAACATCGTAATATCCACATTCCGTAAGGGTAAATGTCGGGTTGCGCACAGTGGATGTAGCGACTACCGTACCACCCTTTCTAATCTCCCAACTCCAAGAGCCAACATTTCCTGTTGACCTATCCTCAAGAGCGACATTCAAAGGCTTACTGCCATATAGAGGCGTGCCCTCGAAATTCGCATCTAATGCGCCGACCTTGATGTAGGCTGTCTTTAACGCAGAATCTTGACCCGTAGGTCCTTTTACCTGTAATTGGACTGTGTATTCGCCTGGAGCGTTATATTGATGTGTTGGAGACGAGTTTGTTCCCCAGCCGGAACTCGTGCCGTCGCCATAAATCCAGTTCCATTGAGTAACAACTCCTGATGACAAATCCGTGAATCTGACGATAAGCCCCGGAGCACCTGAACGCGGCTCTCCTTTGAAGTCCGCGGTAGGAGGCAGGTCAGGCGGTCTTGGTGCTTCACCTGCCTTAGGAACAACATTACCGAAAACGCGCGTCACAACAACTTCACTCGTGCCGTCACCAGGATAATGTGTCATAGTAACGAGGCACAAATCGGATGTCCCCTTGAAAGGACGAGTCGTGCTCATCTGAACATATCCTGGAACAACTTTGTCGCTACCGACTTTGATCTCAAACTGCGACCCGTTCAAAGCTTGAATCGAATCGAGCGAATAAGAACTTATCTGGTCGAGAACCGAGCGCGTGGCTATGGAGAGAAACATCCTCTCCCTCGTGTATTTGGATGTGTTCAGCCCTGTGATGACCGCCGAGCCAAGTCCCAAAAGGAAAATAGCGAGAATGAGAACAGCAACCAGGACTTCTATAAGGGTAAGTCCTCTGCTTCTGTTTCCCATCTTTTTCTCCATCCTTATATCCTCCATTCATATATTACCAGATTGTTGCATCATCAGGCATACCTTTCGGCTTCGGTCTTTCAGGCTCAGGCTTCGGAATGGGCTTTTCTGCTGGCTTCGGTGGCAACTTCCACTCAATCTTCATCTCTTTCTCAGGCGTTTTTGTCTCGCTACTTGGTACTTTGTCATCCTTCGTCCCCTCTGTAACCTGCGAACCGACGACACCTATCGGCTGCTTGCCTTTTCCTACTTGATTACTCGTCGGTCCTTCGGTCCCTGCAACAGGTATTGAATCCCCTCCGGTATTCCGATACTGCTCGCTGTAAGGGAATCCCTTTTCGGCGGATGGAGTCGATTCATCTTTCTTGCCTCCACCGACAAATGCAAAAACAATAGCAATTATAACCAAACCACCGCCAACAATCAAAAGCCGCTTGTTACCCATATCCGACCTTCTCCTTAATCGCTGTCTATATTATGTGACGAACGAAATACCCTTTTTTCTAACGATTTCTCCTTATTTTTTTTCTGCGAAAAATCGGAACGATGACACCAGTGCCAGAAAGCAGAAAACAGGTTTTAAGGGCAGTCCATATCTTGTTTTGACGAAAGAATGTAAAGAGGGGGAATATGGGAGAGGTTGTAAGATTCGTTCGGCGAAGAATAAGGCTTGCCGTAGTACTCTGTATAGCAGCGGCGCTTTATCTGATTCCGGCACATCTCATCGCACCGCTGAGCCGACGAATAAGCGCCACAGCCGCACGGTTCTGCTCCTATTTTTCGAAAACAAACCTTGAACAAGATAAGAACCCGCTTCATATCGTACATCTTAAGGCAGCACTCGCAAAATCAGAACTCGAAACCGCAGAGTTGAGGCGCTCTCTCGAAGCGATAAACGCAATACGCAAAAGCCGTAAAATTGACTGTCCAATCTTGGTCGCACAGGTCGTTTTGCGTAACGATTCATCGCCATCAAGGCGTTCGATTGTGCTCGATGTAGGCAGTGAAGACGGTATCAAAGTGGGAATGCCTGTCTTATGGGGAAGACCTCAAGACGGAGCGATTCTGGTTGGGGTCGTGAAACAACTCTATCGAAAAGGTTGCAGGGTAGCGCTTGTCGGTGATATTTTCGTAAGAGTGCCCGTTGTGGTAAGTCCATCAGGCGCGCAAGGACTGCTCGTTTCAGACGGAGAATCCCTCCAACTGAAATACCTCGAAGGCGGAGAAGTAAGAACAGGAGACGCCGTGCTGACCTCGAGTTTCACAGGAAACTTTCCTGCGGGCGTTCTCGTCGGTTATGTTGAGGGAATTGACACAGAGGGGCAGAGAGACCGCAAATTGACGGTACAGCCTGCGCTTAATGTGAACGAATTAAATACCGTTCTTGTCGCCTTAATTGAGGTTCCTGAGAAATGAATTTAAAAATGTTGTATGCGGTCGCTTCCGTAACGGCACTGCTTGCAGTCGAACTCGCTTTTGCGCCTGAAATGCGTCCTGAACTCGCTTTCGGTCTTTGCGTCTATTTCGCATTTACGCTTTCTTCCGAAGAGACACTCTACCTTTTCATCCTCGTCGGCTTGCTGAAAGACTCTTTAAGTGTTGAACGGTTCGGACTGTTTACCGCGCTCTCCGCTGCGTCGTTCCTATTCTCAAGGTTCCTCTCAAAATTCTTTACTACTAATATCCTCACCCTTTCCGCAACTTATATCCTGACGGTTATTCAAATGAGGTTCTTGTACGGATTGCATATTCTATTGAACGGGTACTCACCGGAAGGAGTGTTAAGTTACGAAACGACGGTTCCTGCCGTTCTACGCGGTCTCGCACTTATGTTACCTGTTCATCTTCTCCTCGAAGAATGGCGGAAAGAAAGGATAAGAAAAAGATTGTACTCGGAGGGACTACTTGAATAGGAGTGCAATAATCTTGTTTGCGCTCGTTTGTGCCGTAGCGATGTGCGGGCTCATCGCGCGGCTTATCCAAATGCAAGTATTCAAGTTCGAATACTACGAAGATATCGCAGAGCGCAAGCGCTTACGGCTCGAAATACTCGATGCAGAGAGAGGAACAATCTACGACAGAAACGGTGTCCCTCTTGCTTACGACAGAGTAACTTATGATGTTGCAGTCCTGATAAGCGAGTTTGACCCAACATTTGAGATTGCCAAAACTCTTGAGCGGGAGTTAAAACTGAAAAATGTTTTGAGCGGGCTTGATGCTCATCTTTTTTCTGTCCTTTCAAGAAACCATTGTCTTAATAGCAGAATCGATTGCGGAATAGTACACAATCCAGCACGGCTTAAAACACTCAAAGAGAAGTATCCTCTCAAATACGGCGCGTTCGAGTTAATCGAAACACCAGAAGGGGAAACAAGATTATTTCTCCTGTCCGAAGTTCTATTTCAACGCTTGGAGGTTCTTGCAAACCTCTCAAAGACTCTCAACATAGAGTTTGAGGTTCTTTTCAAGAAGACAGAAGAAATAAGAAACAGGATAATGCGAACAACGAACGCATACGAGCGAAGGTATGAGATGAACCGTCCGCAGGTCATTGTCTCAGGTGTAAGTCGCGAGGATGTTTTTCGTCTCGAACTCGATGCAGAAAGACTCGTTGGGGTTGTAGTCCTCGAAAGGAGGAAGCGAGAGTATCGCGGAGAAGCGTTTGCGCACATATTAGGATATATGCGGCGATTGAACGAGGAAGAAGTGGAGAAAGCCCGTGCTGAGGGACGCATCGTAAACAGAGCATATAATCCACCTGAAGTATTTGAAAAGTTTTGCGGAGACTCCTTCTTTGTTGACGATGAAGTAGGCGCATACGGCGTAGAAAAGTATTTTGAACCATCTCTTCGCGGCAAGAAAGGCGCTCAACTCTTGGAGCACGATATAACGACAAGGCGGTATCAGATTCTCGATAGAATAGAGCCTTCAAGAGGCGAAGATGTTTACTTGACGATTGACGCGGGTCTCCAAGAAGCCGCTTACAGGGCGCTGAAGGAGCGAGGAATAGTCGGTGCAGTTGTTCTGCTTCATCCTACAACAGGAGAGATCCTCGCTCTCGTTTCTCATCCTTCATTTGACCCTAACAGAATAAAGGATGCAGAATATTACCGCTCGCTGCTTGAAGCGCCATATCCTTTGCTCGAGCGTGCTGCGAAATCATCCTATGCGCCCGGCTCCACTATGAAGATAGCAGCATCAATCGCAGGTCTGTCGGAAGGAACAATCACAAGCAACACATATTTCGAATGTCACGGTTATCATAAGAATCCTAACGCATTCCGCTGTTGGGTATACCCGTCAGCGCATGGCCCACAGAACATCGAAGAAGCACTCAAACACTCCTGCAATGTGTTCTTTTTTCAACTCGCAGATATGATTGACGCAGAAAAGTTAGTCGGTTGGTTTAAGCGCCTCGGAATCGGCGAACCGCCTCCGCTTGAGATAGGAGCGACACAAGGAATCTTGCCGACACCGGAATGGAAGCGGAAACGATATGAAAATACAGTTGCACGGCTCAACGATTTGAAACTGAAAATCAAAGGTCAAGACGCCGACGACTCGTTGAAGGAAAAAATAGATTCTCTCGAAAAAATAACGGCGATTTATCGCGAAGAGTCCGCTTGGGTCCCCGGAGACAGCAGGAACCTTGCCGTTGGGCAGGGCGCAATTCTGGTATCGCCTTTACAGGTGGCTCGGATGTTCGCCGTAGTCGCTAACGGAGGCTCACTCGTTAACACTCACATTGTCCTCGGAAACTCAAAAGAGAGCGAAAATCTTAATATCAATCCGTCGGTTCTTGAAACGATAAAAAACGGCTTGAGGCGAGCGGTCTTCGAGACGGGAGGAACGGCAAACAAGAGTGGGCTTGCGCGGTTCGGCGCATACGCAAAGACAGGGACAGCAGAAGTCAACAAAAAAACAGGGTCGAATAACGGTTGGATAGCAGGATTTGCCCCTGGAGATTCGCCAAAGGTTGTTTTCGTTGTTCTTGTTGAACAGACGACGAAACACGGCGGCGAGGTAGCAGCACCTGTTGCTGCGGAGATTCTTGAAAAACTATTTACAAACAAAAAAACGGCAGACGAAAATGTTGTATTATCTACGAAAGATTGACTGGGCTGTGGTTCTACCGTCACTCGCATTGAGCGCGATTGGAGTGTTCTTCATCGCGGATGCGGCTAACTATATGGGCTCCCCACCGCCTCCTTTCGCAAACCGCCAGCTCTTGTGGTTCTTTATCTCATTCGTATTTTATATAGGCGCTATGGTATTAGGATTCAAAAGACTTAAACGGCTCGCTCCGTCTTTGTTTGCCGTTTGCTGTGCGCTCCTTGTGGCGGTGCTTATCTGTGGCACATCTTGTAAAGGAGCGAAAAGATGGATTGCGCTCGGATGGTTTAATCTTCAACCATCAGAGTTTATAAAACTCGCCTTTATTCTTTTTATGCCTCTCCTCCTCTCAAATGGCAGAGCGAAAAAATTGAAATTCGTCCTACTATTTTTCTCTGTTACAGCCTCAATCGTCTTTCTTATCGCCGCAGAGCCCGACCTTGGAACATCGCTTCTGTTTGTTCCACTTGCGCTAACAATAGCACTTACAGCAGGCGTAAAAAGACGCATCATTGTTGCGATTGTTCTTGTCGTCACCATCGCCGCACCTTTATTGTTCAATCACTTGCGGCCATACCAGAAAGAAAGAATCCTCGCATTCACTAACCCTGAGCAATACCGCCTCGCCGAAAGTTACCAGATTAGACAGGCTGAAGTAGCGATAGGCTCAGGAGGGCTTTTCGGCAAAGGTTATGGAAACGGTACACATAACGCACTCAACCTCCTACCTGCCCGTCATACGGACTTCATCTTCTCGCTCATCGCTGAGGAATGGGGACTCGTCGGAGGAGTACTCGTTCTTGTTCTCTTGTTCTCCCTCATCTTCCTCGGAATTACAACCGCTATCTATGCGAACTCGGAGTATGGACGGCTCGTCGCACTCGGGGTATCGGCTCTTCTTTTTTTCCAAACCGTCGTAAGCATCGCTATGAACTTGGGTCTCGCCCCTGTTACAGGTATTCCCTTGCCGTTCCTCACATACGGCGGCTCCTCGATGATTCTATGTTGGAGTTCAGTCGCTTCTCTTTCACTTGTCCGCTTGAATGATAAGCCTTCTTTGGTAGAATATTGTCTGAGAGATTGTTAAGGATAACCGTGTGCGAATCATATTCGATGGACTATCTCGTGAAACCATTGGAGAACAAGGGATAAGCATTGCGTATCTCAAACGAAGATTAAAAATCCTATCTTTTCTGAAAGACACCGTACAGATGGAGAAAAACAGCATAGCGAAACTCCGCGAAGTAATCTACGACAGAAGAACTCTCAATTCCGTTCTTGAAGTCGCACAGAATCTACGCAAGAGATTCAGATACCTCGCCGTCATCGGAATCGGCGGCTCATCGCTCGGTGCGCAGGCGCTTGTATCCGCACTCGCCGAACAGCCAGAACGCATCGCCTTTTTTGATAATATAGCCCCAGAGGCTCTCTTTTCTTCATTAAAAAAACTCCCTCTTAAGAACACAGCCTTAAACATCGTATCGAAGTCAGGCTCCACCACGGAGACGGTTGCGCTATCGATGGTTCTATGTGACCTCCTTAAGAAAAAAGTTGGAGAAAAATGGAAAGAGCACATCGTTATCACAACCGACCCACGAAAGGGTGCTCTACGGAGGCTGTCTCAAGAGTTCAAACTGAAAGCGCTTTCTATTCCGCCTGAGATTAGCGGCAGGTTCTCCGTTTTTACCCCTGTGGGACTTTTCGTCGCAGGATTCGCCGGGGTCAATGTAAACGAGTTACTCAATGGCGCTATGCGAATAGATAAACATTCACGCAAAAGCGAGGCAGGAAAAGACGCGGTCTTCGCAGCCGCGGTGTGCGATTCTCTTTTATGGAGGAAGAAACGGGTCTTTGTGATTTTTTCATATAGCACCGCCCTTAAGAAATTCGGAGACTGGGTAGCGCAACTTTGGGCGGAAAGCCTCGGAAAACTGCAAAATACGAAAGGAGAGGAAATCCATTCAGGACAGACACCGATTATTACGCTCGGCACCACAGACCAACATTCCCTTCTTCAACTTTTCGTCGAAGGCCCTGCGGATAAGGTTTACAATTTCATCGAGGTTGAAAAACCAAAGCAGGATGTAAGGATTCCGCAGATTTTTGATAGAGAAATGGGTTTTACTCATTTTCAAGGCAAGACTCTCGGACAACTGTTGAAGAATGAACTTATTGGCACACTTGGTGCGCTGCTTAAAAAGAGAAGACCGATTATGAGAATAGTGCTCGACGAACTTTCGGCAGAAGAGGTCGGCGCTCTGATGCAATTCTTCATTCTTCGTGTAGTATATCTTGCGAAGATACTCGGAATCAACCCGTTCGACCAGCCAGGTGTCGAACTCGGTAAGAAAATCACAAACTCGCTTCTCGGAATAAAAGATTACGAAGACTTGAGACCAATCGCTGAACTTGCGAAAAGCGAGCGATGGAGTTTTGAAATTTAACTGTTCTCGGGTGTAATTGTGGAATGGAGTTTGAGAGACCGCTTTTATTCATAGCCACATTACTATGTATAACCGCTGTCTTCCTTCTGCGACTTTTCAAGATTCGTCCTTCAAAGGAAGGGTGGTTGCGAATAACAGCGTTTGCACTTGGTATTGTTGCACTATCCGCACCGTCAGTCGTTACTACTACGAAAGCGCCAAAAGTCGTTTTCCTCCTCGACCGCTCGGCGAGTTGTCGCAATTACGCAACGACCGCCCCGCAACTCATTCGCCAGAAAATCAAACGGCTTCCTCCTGACACAAGTGTCATCGTCGCCGCTTTCGACAAGAATTTTGAGATTCTCTTTCAAGGAAGGGCAGATGAGTTTCCTGCTAATCTTCAGACAGGTGAGTTTTTGAAAGAAGGAAGCGACATAGGAGGAGCGTTGAGAGCGGTTGCATCGAGCATTAAAAAAGGCGAAAAAGTGACAGTCTATCTTTTCGGCGACGGGAACTACTCGGCAAATCCCATTTCGGTTCTGCCAATCGATTCTCTTGACAAACTCTTCCTGTATGGAGTGTCTATTCCGAATCCGCCTGACGCCTCAATATTCTCGGTCAACATCCCGCCACTGAAACCGAAACAGAGCGCAACTGCTTATATCGGAATAGCATCAAACTACGAGACGGAAGCGTCCATTGTAGTGACCCTTCCCGATTCAGAGAAGAAGGAATTTTCTGTCCATTTGAACAAAGGTCTGACCCAAATAGCGCTCCCGTTTCTCGCTCCTGAAAGAGATAGTGTTATGGGGCTCTACCTTGAAGCGCCGTCTGATACGAACGATATAAATAATTCTGCCACATTCCATCTTAAACCGACAGGGAAGGTGCGAATCCTTTACGCCTCCAACGATAAACAACGCCCATTAAGGAAGGCGCTTGAAGTCGCGTACGGCTGTGAGATTGTTTGGCTTCCACCTCTTGCTCTGCCCCAAGATTCCGAGTTTCTTAAATCGTTCGACGCCGTTGTGCTCGACGATGTTTCAACCGGTACACTGCCGTCGAATTTCGCATCCTCACTTATTGACGCAGTCGAAAATAGCGGAGTCGGGCTCATTTTAGCAGGAGCAATCTCATCATTTGGCGCAGGTTCTTACTCAAACTCGCCAATCGAAAGAATCTTGCCTGTCAACTGCACCCCGAAAGAGCGCATTCCGCTTGCGTTGACTCTTCTTATTGACAAGTCGGCAACTATGTCAAAGGAAGTAGTAACCCCTGAAGGGCGACGGCTGAAATTCGAGGTCGCGGTAGAGACCGCATTAAGCGCGCTCGGAGCGCTTAAAAAAGGCGATTCTCTTGCGGTTTTTCTATTCGATTCCCGCACGCACAAGATTCGCGGATTGTCAAAAATCACAAACGAAGAAGAGATAAAATCGTTAAGCCAAGATATGAGAAGATATAGCCCTGAGGGGTCAACATTCCTGTTTACAGCACTCGATACGGCTTTCAAAGAATACAAGGATACAGGCAAAGCCTTCAGAAAGGCGATTCTATTAGTATCGGATGGAAAGAGTATGGAAGACAAAAAAATAGACTATGAGCAGTTCAAAGAGAAGGATGTGGCGGTTTATTGCCTGGGAGTAGGAGAAGATAGAAACTCTACGCTTCTCTCGAAGATTGCTTCAAAGACCGGAGGTGCTTATTATGAGGTAGGATTCGACCCACAAGATATGCGAGAGACATTCTTCAAAATAGTAAAAGAGATAGAGAAATATACGAGCGAGCCTGGCGAATACGAGGTCGAAGGAATGACTTTTGTTCCGCCTGTAAGGGTTCACTCGCGGACTGCACCGAAGGAGGGCGCTGATGTACCTTTCAATGTCGGCAAATACCCGCTGGCTGCGAGGTGGCGCGTTGGCGCAGGCGCAACAGTTGCTCTTACAACATCAGTTGACAAATCAGGTGCTCCTCTCTGGCTTGACTGGAATGGACTTGCATCCTTCGCAAGATGGCTACTGGACTATGCTCGGAGGAAGACTTCTGAAAGTGACTGGGGAATCTCTCTTGAAACAGACGCAGAAGGAACACATCTTGTCGTCTTCGCCCCTGAAAGTGAGAATCTTTTTGAAGAGTTATATCTCGTCTTGAGAGATAGAGAATACAGGCTACAGATAAGGGCTCCGTCGGTTTATGAAGCCGATGCAGAGATTGAGGGGGACATATCCACGATTGCGCTTATCAAAGAGAAGAACAATATCATTGCAAGTGTACCGCTAAACATCCTGAACTCGGAGCGCCGAATAGTCGCAAACGATGTGGCAAGATTGAAGGCGATTGCGAATTGTTGTGGTGGCGAACTCCTTTCAACCGACAGATACCTTGAACATCAACCTGCTGGATGGGAGCTTCGCAGAACTGAATTATGGTGGTATTTTGTCATCGCATTAATCTTTTGTCTTCTTCTCTCTTTGTTTATTCGATTTCTTCATTTGCGCAGATAGGCGCTCCTTATAGTCTTTGGTCAAAAAAGACTCGATGAAATCGTCTATCTCGCCGTCGAGCACCGCTTTGGCGTTCGATGTCTCAACGCCCGTTCTGTGGTCTTTAACAAGCGTATAAGGATGCAAGATATACGAGCGAATCTGGTTCCCCCAAGAAGCCTCTCCCTTTTCGCCTTGAAGTTTTTCGAGTTGCTCGCGTTTCTTTCTCTCCTCTAATTGATAAAGGCGCGCACGCAGGATATTCATCGCAACTCGCCTGTTCATATGCTGCGAGCGCTCTTGCTGACAACTCACGACTATACCCGTAGGGATATGCGTAATTCTCACTGCACTGTCCGTGATATTCACATGTTGTCCGCCGGGTCCACTTGCGTGGAAAGTCTCAATCCTTAAGTCCTCCTTTCTTATGGTAACCTCGATTTTAGTGTCTATTTCAGGCGTAACATCCACAGATGCGAAAGAAGTATGACGCCTATGCGCAGCGTCAAACGGCGAGAGTCTTACGAGCCTATGAACACCTGCCTCCCCACGCAAACATCCATATGCCCATCTGCCCTTAATATACACTGTCGCGCTTTTTATCCCGCCCTCCTCACTCGGCAGAACATAGACGAGCTCGGTCTTCAGTCCCTTGCGCATAGCATATCTCATATACATCCGTAGGAGCATATCAGCCCAGTCTGACGCGTCTTTTCCACCCGTCCCTGAATGAACACTCAAATAGACATTCGCTTTGTCGTGTTCTCCCGAAAAAAGCAGGGTCTTCCGCAACCCGCTCATACGCTTATCAAGTTCATTGAGAATTCTATCAGCCTCGGAAACCATCTCAGGGGCTTCCTCTCTTTTAAGAATCTCTAACAGCGCCTCCATCTCTGATACCATTTTTTCACATACTTCATATTCTTCAACAACTGATGAAACCTCTTTCAGCTCGGCGACAATATCTTCTGCCTCCGGGCGCTTGAAGAAATTCTCCTCACTCATAGCGAGGGAAAGTTCTTCCTTGCGCTTGCGGTGACCTTCAATATGGAGCGTGTTCTTTAAGTTTTCAAACTGCTCACGCAACTGCGCCGCTCGGGATAAAAAATCTTGAAACATTCACCATCACCACAAAATTTTTTCATATGATACTCTCTCGTTCATCCAAAGTCAATGCAAGCAAGGCTGATGTGCCACAGATTACATAAAAAATAAAAGAGAATCTCAACAGCAAGCGATTAGTCAGATGTATAATTCATCAGTACCGAACATCAAACAGTCAGGAGCAGAGTCGTGAAGATATTGATTGTATTCTATTCAAGAACAGGAAGGACAAAAAAAGCATCAGAGACATTGGCTTCCTGTTTGCGTTCCGGCGGGGCTGATGTTGCAGTTGAAGAACTGCGCGAAAAAAAGAACCGTTCAGGTATAGTTGGCTGGTTCTCAGCAGGAAAAGATGCTCTCTTCAAAAAGAGGACAGAAATCGAGCCCATTGGCGTAAATGTAAAAGAGTTCGACATCGTTCTTATTGGAACTCCTGTATGGGCATTCACCGCCACACCCGCAGTCTCCTGTTTCTTGGAACGCCACGGAACGGAAATCAAGAAGGTTGCGTTTTTCTGCACTATGAGAAGTTCAGGCGACATCGGTGCATTCAAACGAATGGAACAACTCTCGGGAAAGACACCTATAGCAAGCCTTTCTCTTATTGACAAATTCGTCTGGAATAATGACGAAGCGAATTTTTTGACGAAGGTAAAAGAATTCGCCAACTCTGTTCTGAAGGCATAAAGTCACACTACCAACCAATAGCGATGCTCTAATTGCGCAGAATGAATAGATGCTATCTTCTTACCTTCGTCGCTGCGAGTCTCCATTTTCCTTTGCGCCGCTGACGATTGATTAACTTTCTCCCCGATTTCGTCTTCATCCTCGCTAGGAATCCACATCTCCGCTGCTTGATGTTCGACTTCCTGATTTTCTTTTTCACTCTGACGCCTCCTGAATAAGTCATCAGTGATATTTTCATCAAAACGAAGTGACTGTCAAGCAAATAGAATGCTCAGCCAATAACCGAACTGAGGCGACCACTAAAAGTCTATAGTCTCCTGATGAGGAACCTCTGCTTGACAGACGGCTCTGGACACAAAATCTCTTCTGTGAAAAAAAGTTCTTGCGCTCGATAAACCCTTCTGATAATAATTAACATCTGGTGGTTATACTTTGGAGATGGAGATGAATTGGATGTACTCAACTTAGACTTACATTTACACACGACTGCTTCTGACGGCAAATATTCTTCACAGGAAGTGTTGAATAAAGCAGTTGCGGCGGGACTTCAAATTATCTCGATAACCGACCACGATACCATTAAAGGCTACGAAGAGTTAAAAGATGTTGCTGTCGGCAAGGTTATTCTCATTCCTGGCACCGAAGTGACCACTTATTATGAAGGACTGGAAATCCATATTCTTGCGTACTTTCCTAACGGAATAAGTAACACAATCCGTTCACTATTGAGTAACCTACAGGATGAACGGGTCAGCCGTATGAAACTCTGCCTTTTCAACCTGCGCAAACGAGGAATGCGCATCGGCTACCAGGATGTTGCGCAATTCGCAAATGGCTCTTCAATCAGCCGCTCTCACATCGCGCGTGCGCTCGTCGCACAAGGATATGCGGCAAACATCTACGAGGCGTTCACAAAATTTCTCTCTCAGGATGCAGGGTTAATTCCACCTCCCTCTCTTTCCCCATTAAAACTTTTTGATATGCTCATAAAAGAGCGCGCACTTTCAATTTGGGCACATCCAGAACTGAGCGATTTTGACAAACATTTCGCAACCTTTAAAGAGAAGGGATTATCGGGAGTGGAAATATGCAGCAAAAACAAACTCTCACTCTATTTCGAAAAAACGGCTCTATCCAACAGATTGCTTGTCACCTTCGGAAGCGACTGGCATGGATTCAACGACGAAGAAACGATGGGTGTTAAAATAAACAAAGAGAGAATTAAGCCATTCCTTGATTTATTTCAGTTAGGGTCCTTACCTGAAAATCCTACTTCCTGATGAGCGGCTGAAGAAACCTCCTGTGCTTCCACGGCTCGGCGCCGAACGATACTCTCTTACACCGTACCGATAACAACCGTCGTAATGATGATGACATTCATAACTTGGTGTCCAGACCCAGCAAGCGCCCAATGTCCAATGCGGATAATACCAATACCTGTCGTAATAGACTACCGTTGGTTCAGTGTAGACATAACTTTTGTAATTAACCGTTGTGTAGGTGCGCGGATAATAAGGGTCGTACGAAGTGTAGTAATAACCCTCATACATCACACAGCCACAAAATGAGACCAAAAGCGATGAGACAAGAAGCATCCGCAACATAGTCCCGCCCTCCATTGCTCCCTACAGTTAAGACGGAATGGATGCTCAATTATTCACAAATCATTTACTGGATTCGACGGCGGAACTGCGCTTAAGAGAATCTACCTGTCTTGCGAGACGACTTTTGAGACGCGCTGCCTTGTTCGGATGAAATACATTACTTTTAGCGCACTTATCTATCTTTTTGAAAGCGAGGCTTAACTCCTCCTCTGCCTTCTTAATCTCCTTGGCAGCAACCGCATTAAGAACATACTTTATGCGAGTTTTTGCCTCAGACCGCTTCGACTTGTTCAAAAGCCTTCGCTTTCTGTCCTGTCTCAAATGCTTCTTTGCGCTCTTGGTATGTGCCATCTCATTCCGCTCCAAAACCTATTACTATTATTGTCTCATCTTCTCCTTGAATTTTTCGTGTCCTTGCCACACCCTTTGCTCCTGCCTTATCTGATTGTCAAACTCATCCTTTATCTTCACTTCCATATCGAGGTTACGGCAAAGCCAGCGCCAACCCTCGTATTCGAACGAATAGATACCTTTCGGACGCTCAAAACGGTCAACACGGATATGAATAAAATATCGGCTTCCTCGCTGCTCAATGCACGCCTGCGCCTGGTCAGCATATTCCACCCCCGATACCGTCTCCTCACCATAAGCTTCCTGCAACCCAGTAACGATAACCGGTTTCCCTTTGTCACACTCCTCAAATGACCCAAAATAGCGGTTTATCGCCGCAACCGTGACCTTCCATACAACATCATAATTGAAATCAATATCCTCAATAGTAGTGGCATCCTTTATATTCGGTCCGGATGACGCACATCCTACGGCTAACATCATAAAAAAACTAAACACCATCAGCCATTTGAACATCGTCTTTTCTCCAACCAAACTCCAACAATTCATTATAACCGCTTTTGTAACCATTTCAACAAAAAACAGAACCGAATCTTTCACCTCACATTTTTAAGCGATGCAGCAATCTCACTCTCTCCTAAAAGATAAAGAAGCCGAATAATAGTCTCTCTGTCATATTCAGGATAGTCGCTACCGGTATAGTCACCTTTCTTAAACCGCTCTACTAACCCTTTAAGCACTTCTACATTCCCAGCAAGACTCGAAACGCCTTCACGCCGCCTTTCAAACAAGACAACAACTGAATCAGCATAAACAAGTCTCCAGAGAGCACTCTGATAAAGATGGAGTATCAGCGGGTCAAATCTACCACGGTGATGTTCGAGTATTACTCCATCGAGTTGCCATTTTTCCGCAACGCTATCTATCCTTTGAGGCTGGCTCAAAACCGACCAGTAATCATCATGGATTTCCTGAGGAAAATGGACGAGTCTGCCATCAAGGAACGATTTGCGCTCACATCTTGAAATCAGAAATCCACCTAACTCGTAGTTATGGAAGAGACGCTTGATGTTCGGTCTCTCTTTAAGGAATTGCGGAAGTTCGAGAGGAAATGTCACGCCCGATAACCCGAAGCCAAACGAAATATCGTAAAGATGGCGCGAGCGCCAAAAACCGTCTGTCGCGCAGAATACACTCATAATTAACGATACAACTACTATCACACAGAAAGCGGAATATTTGAAGCAACTCTCAACGAGTCGCGGAATGTTCACACCTTCGAGAGCGTCTTCGATGTTAGCAGCAATCACAGGCGGTGCAACCAATGCGAAAAGCGAAATGTTTCGATACGCCATTAGCGAAAGTAATGTTACAAGCCCACTCAGAACAATCCTAAAAGAACGCCACTTTCGATATGAGGCGACGGTGCTAACGACAAGAAGCGCAAGTAAGACTTTGTATGAAAGCAGACTCGGACTGAAAAAGTCGGAAAGTTCCACAAGAGGCGATTTCCATTCGAGAACAAGTATGTAGCCAGCGGGTTTGGTGAAAAACTTGAACGGATAAAACGCACCATCAGCGAAATACGGATTAAAGAACATAGCAACAAATACACAGACAAGACAGAGACCAAGCCAGAAGATACGATGTTCGATTTCTATCTCGGTCTTCAGAATCCTGCCAAGAAAAACAGCGAAAATCGCTGAAATAACAACAACAGGAGCGAGCAGAACTCCATTATGCAGGTTTATCCAGAGCGCGGTAAGAAATACAAGAATCATCAAAAGTTTTGTGCCTTGTAGGCGCAGAAGCACAAACACGAAAACGATAAAGAGCAAATCCGTAAACAGCGCAGGTCGGCAAAGAAAACGCGAAGATGCTGCAATGACCCCAAAAAGTGAGAGCAAACAGACAACAAATCGAGTACTCTCTTTTTTGAACGGTATCAGAAAAACAGAAAGAACAAACATTGCGACCACAAGAAGGCTTCTTAAAATCTGCGTCCCCGAATCGCCAACAGAGTAAAACAGAATTTGAGCAAGGGATGAAAGGTTTACTATCGGTGCGTTTCCTGAGGTGAACGAGAAATCATCCGTCTTCGGAATCCCTTTCTCAATAAGCACACGCCCTGTCTCAGTGTGCCAGAAGTAGTCTTCTGAGTATATCTTTCGGAAACTGAAGAAGAAAACGAAGATTCCTAAAACAGATACCATCACCAGAAGAATCAGACGCGTATTTTTCAGCACGCTTTTAGCACCTCATTGCCCTCTTAAAGACTCCATCAAGATAAACGAATTTGGCAGAAATCAGAAACATAAATCGCGAGTTTTCTTTCAATAGTAACTTGACAGCGAAGCAAAAAGACGGTAATATGAATAAGAAGGTTGTCGAGGAAAGAATATGCGTATTATGTTACTCATAGTTGCAGGAGTGCTGTTAGGAGGTTGCGCGAGTCCTGAACAGAAAAGGGTTGAAACGCCTTACACGCCGCAGTATGCGAAATTAGCGGAAAAATACGCGGAAATATACGAGATAGTAAAGGCGAATGAATGGCGCGCGAATGGTCATAAATGGCGAGCACTTGCATATATGGAGTGGAGGAAAGAAGTCCAGCACCACGCTTTCGAAATGGCGCGCAAATCGTTCGAAGAGGCAGCAAAATGGTTTTATGATGCAAAAGCGAAATATCCTGACTACTCTGCCTATGTTGATGAGGAACTCAAAAGCGTTTACGGGTTCATCGCTATGTGTATAATGGAGCAGCCTGAACTACAGGAGATTCCGCAGGCTTCTGTTGAGGAGCCTCGCGAACTCGAGCAGGCTATCCAGCACCGTCTTGACACTTTATCTAAGACCGTACAACAGTGGGAACAGATGCGGGGGAGGTGAGAGAGGCGGTCGCTGTGGAGTTTGTCTCTCCGCAGAGGAAAGTCCGGACTCCACAGGACAGAGGAGTTACCGAAAGGAACCGCCCGTAAGGGTAGAGAAAGTGCCACAGAAACTATACCGCCTGCCTCGTGCAGGTAAGGGTGAAATGGTGGGGTAAGAGCCCACCTGTATGCAGGGTGACCTGCATATAGGGCAAACCTTCCTCGGAGCAAGGTCAAATAGCAGCGGATAAGGGTTGTCCGCCCGATGCAGATGCTTATATCTGCGAACGCTGCGGGTAGACCGCATTAGACGAATGACCGCCACCTCCTTTAAGGAGGAACAGAATCCGGCTTATCGCTCACCTCCCCGCATAAATCTGTTAGGATTTAAAAAACAGTGGAAAAAGCGAACGAAAAAAAAGATGTTTCAGTCGCTTTGCGTTTCGCTTACTACATAAGCACAATATCAGCTGCACTGCTCCTTATTAGCGCCTTCATAGCGACTCGACCTTCCCTCCTCGGCATACCAGATGGCTGGTTCATTCTTGAGACCTGCTTCTTCGCATTCTTTGGGTTTCAGGCGTTCGCAATGCTCCTTGCTGTCCTCGGATCCATTTCCATATTCAAACAGAAGACACGAGGAATCGCTTTATTCATTTTCGTGATGATATCGGTCGCTTTTTACAGCAGCCTCGCTCTCGCCTTCTACAACCACATTTTCTGGACACCGTAGAATGAGATCCTTTCCAGGCTTTCTCTTCTTAAAATCTAAAGGATGGAACCTCATCGTAAAAAGCGACCTTGCAAAAGAATCTTCTACCATCATTTCCGAAAAAGGAGAAAAAGTCGGAGATTCAAAGTCCGTAATCCGTTCAGACTGTTCCACTCTTACCCTTCAAAACGGAAAAAGACTCTTCCGCAAATTCCTCCGCCACGGTGGAATCCTTGCGCCTATCATAGGAGGCATCTATCTTTCAACCAAACGACTGACCTGCGCTCTTCTCTCATCAACGAGACTCATAAAGGAGCAAATCTCCACGCCCGAAATCGTCGCAGTTGGCTGGCGTTTCCGTTTTCCTTTCGGCTTTCGTCTCCTTATCGTCAGCGAGCAGATTGAAGACGCAGTTCCTCTGGGCATTGCGCTCCGCAATATGAGACAAGAGCAACGGAGGAGAACCGTTCTCGATTCCGCCTCGCTCCTGCGCTCAGTCTTCGCCATAGGAATCGAACACAGAGACCTCCATCCCGACAATATCCTTATCGGAAGCGACGGAAAACTCTATCTTACAGACATTGATGATGTAAAATTTCACAACAAAAGAGTGCCGTTAAACCGTCAGATAAAAGCGATGGTCCGCCTGATGCGCGCTCTTCTTAAACATAAACTCTTCCCACAGTCTCTTTCACTATACGACATCGTCCGTTTTCTCCACCGTTGCGTTCCAGAAGCAAACGCACGTCCTCTATGCGAAACTCTGAAAAAAGAGTTATTGTTTCATCCCTCCGCTCGTCGTAATTTTTACGAAAATTCGACTTGACAGAATTTATGAAGCAAAAACCGACCGTCCAATTAGAGCCTCTGCCTTTCTAAACCTCTTGAAAAAGTTTTAAAAGGTTCTCTTTGAGTTCGGTCATCTTCTGCTCACTAATGGAAGTCTCCTCTACTCTGTAACGCTTTCCTGTTTTGTCAAACAGGAGCATAAACTTCTTTCCGTTCTCTTCCAACACATCAAGCAGTTTCAAAAGATGTTTGCGAATCAAAAGAATCGAGAGGACATAAAGCAACTCGGCATATTCAGACCTATCGAGAAGTTGATGGAAAAGTTGGAGCGCGCCTTCGGAATCGAAGAATATCTTAACTCCACCTTTCTTCACCTTCCGCTTCCAAAACGAAAACAGTCCATTCTTATCCGCCTTTTCGAAACAGTCTCCACAGAATTCTAATCTTTCGAAACCGCTTTCTGTCTCCTTAACAGCCGAAAACCATCTCCCGTTTGAATCAGGAAGTTGCGCCTGACAAACTCCGCACCGCTTACCTGCTCGCTCTATTCTGTATTCCACCGCCAATCACTCCCAAACGCAACGCCGGATAAACAGCCTCAAAAACCCTTAAAAGATTCTCAACATCGCAGCGATTATATTCAATCAGCTTGTCAAACGCATCTCTCTCGCCTTGCAAATAACGATGGTAAAGCTGGACGGCATCGTAGCCGTCGAGACCCCTAACCTCCGCAGGGCGCTCGATTCCAAGTCCAAGTTCGACCCCTTTTAATCCGCCTTTCAAGCCGAGTCTGCGACATAGATACATTATGTCAACCTGCACCATATCATCAAGAAATCTCCATCCTAATTTATGAACCAAGAACGGCACATCAAACCGTTTTCCGTTGTATGTGACAAGAATCGCAAACCGCGAAAGAAACTCCGCTGCGGTTTCAACATCAGAATCCGAAGTGAAAGCATAATACCTTCCGTTTGCGAAGACTCCAACTACGGTTATCTTGCTATTGTAAGGAGAACAGCCTGTGGTCTCAATATCGAGACAAGCCGATGAATAACTAAAATCCTTAAGAAGACGCCAATGTTCCGCAGGCGGAAGCCTTGAAGAGAAGAACGAAATATCTTTTGCACGAAGCGCAGACAAAGATTCAGGTAATGCGTTTCTCACGATGTTGCAAAGTCTTGGATGAAGCCGTGGCGGTGCTTCAAGAAACCGATTCCAGTCGCATACGCCTCCTGCGTGAATGGTCTTCTCGGCTCTTATACTCACACCAGGTATATGTATGTATGTTTCGGTGAGCATCCCCACATCCAAGTTTGAAATGAAAACAAAAAACTATCCTTCGCAGCTGTTCTCCTCGTCACCTTCCATCTGCCTCGTTCCTCCTTCACCTCTAATCGCATTTATCAGAGCCTCTATAAACCTGCCGATTAATCCACCAACTATAAAACCTATCGGACCGCCGCAGAAAAAACCTGTAATCACCCACAATTTCGGAGACTTTATCGGCTCCCATATGAATATTAGCCCCACTCCACCTATAATGAAACCTAATATTTCTCCTATTATTGCTCCTATCCGCATAACCTATCCTCTGTATCTGCCGTCAGGAGATGGATTTAATGCTGGTCGTCAGTAAGAATTGAAGAGAACAACTCAAGATTTTCAAGGAAGGTATGACAACCTCTCGCAACGCAGTCCATCGGGTTTTCGGCGATTCTCGTGGCGAGTCCCGTTTCGTTCTCGACGAGTTTGTCCATTCCCCGCAACAAAGATGTGCCACCAGCAAGCGTGATGCCTGTTTCTACAAGGTCAGCAGAGAGTTCAGGTTTCGTGCGCTCAAGAACACTCCTTATCGCTTCTACGATTTTGGTCGCAGGCTCAAGCAACGCCTGCCTTATCTCCTCGGAAGAAACGGTCACTTCTTCCGGCAATCCTGTTGAACCTGAACGCCCACGGACTTTCGTCTCTCTTTCCTGTTCAAGGGGAACGACCGAACCAACCTCTATCTTCACCCTTTCCGCTGTCTGCTCCCCAATCAAAAGATTGTAGTTGCGCCTCATATGGTTAATAATAGCCTCATCCATAGCATCGCCTGACACGCGGATACTGTGAGAAGTCTCAATTGAAGCACAAGTGAGGATAGCAATCTCCGTTGTGCCGCCGCCCATATCAACAATCATTTTCGCCCGCGGCTCCTCAATGCGCAGACCTGCACCGACAGCAGCCGCCCGTGGCTCCTCAACCAGAAAGACTTTCCTCGCACCTGCACGATGCGCTGCAATGAAAACTGCCTCTTTTTCAACAGCGGTTATGCCCGACGGAACAGCGATTAGCAAACGAGGACGAATCCCCCAACTCCGTCCGTGGGCTTTCGCAATGAAATAAGATATCATCGCCTCCGCTACTCGTGCATCCGATATGACACCCTCACGCAAAGGTCTAATCGCCTCAATATCAGCAGGGGTTTTGCCTAACATCCTCTTTGCCTCTTCTCCGACGGCTCGACCCCCGCTCAACACCTGATTTGTGCCTTTTATTACAGCAACAACGGAAGGCTCTCTTAAAACTATCCCTTCTCCACGCACAACGACAACAGTGTTTGCAGTGCCAAGGTCAATACCCAAATCCTTAGAGAAAAGCCCCATCACCTTACGAAACAGAATATCAAGTCCGAACACTACTATTCCACCCCTCTACCCAAAGACTCATCTGCTTTGCTTCCGCTTACACTACTTCCGTCCTAATTCTTTCAACAACCACTCGGGCTTGCCTTCATCTTCTTTACGAGCCTTCTTTGCCTTAAAGGTATCAAAATATGTCTTCGGCTCAATGTTTTGGTCGTAATCTTTCTGGCTGAAGAAACCATCAAGCCAGTCAAGTTCAAGAAATATCGTGAACCCAATCGCAACCGTGGCTATTATTAAGAGTGCAACAGCCATAGGTGCTGTTGGCTTCTTCTGGACGATTTCCTCCGTCTGTTCCACACCGCTGCCAGGCGTACGCTTCGTCTCAGGCATTTTTCATATCCTCCAACGAATTATTTGCTCCTTACAATCGTTATCTCTACGCGCCTGTTCTTCGGAGTCCCACCTCTTGCCTCATTCGGTACTCTCGGCTTAAATTCGCCAAAAGCACCTATGAACATCCTTTCTTCAGGGACACCCTGCGCTTTCAACTCCTTCAAAACACTCAATGCGCGCATAGCAGAAAGATGCCAGTTACTCTCATAGCCACTCACCCTTATCGGCACATTGTCCGTGTGCCCGTCAACTCTGAAATAATAATCCTTGTACTCAGGCGAAAGAAGGAGTTTCGCAAGCGCCTCAACTGCCTTCTTTGCCTCAGGCCTCAAAGTGTGCTGCCCTAACGGAAACAACACTTCACCCTCAACCGCAATCGCACCACTGTCCGTTACCGTAATCTTCCCTTTGAACTCTTGTGGTAATTCTGCATCTATCTTTTCCACCTTTTTAACCGTGATACCCTGCAACTCTTTTATCTTCTTCTCCCAATCAGGCAATGTCTTCTCGAGTTCAGCAACGCGCTGTTTCAGCAAATCGTTTTCTACTTGCAAAGTCTCTGCTTTCGCCTTCGCAGTCCGCATATCCTTGTCCATCAGCGCCATTGCCTTTTCCTTCTCTTCGTAAATCTTCTTGATGTTCTCGTTCGCTCTCACCACATCCATATGCGTCCACCACGGAACGCACCCGCACAAAAACAAAAACTCACAGACAACTACCGCCAAAATAATATGCTTCATCTCTGCCTCCTTACTTCTTTGGAGGGTTAACCAAAAGAATCTCCACGCGCCTGTTTTTCGGATTCCCCTTCTTGTTCGGCGCGTTCTTTTCGATAGGACGATTCTCTCCATAACCACACAAATAAAGCCGCTCCGCAGCAACATTCTCTTTCAACAACTCAACAAGAACCGAATGCGCCCTCCTCGCTGATAAAAACCAGTTATCTATGTTCTCTTCTTTGGTTTTCGTAACCGGCTGGTCATCAGTATGCCCATCAACCCGCACAAGATATCCCTTGTATTTCTCAGAGTTGAGCATAGCGGCTAATTTCCTGACCATTTCTTTCCCTTTTGCGGACAATTCCGCTTTACCCGCTGCAAACAGAATCTCGTCCTCAAGCACAATACCGCCCGTCTCGGGGTTCGTTTTCCAATCAGAAGCCTCAATTGCTGGTTCGCCTGCCTTCGGACCTGTTGCTTCCTGCTCCTTTTTAAGCGCCTCGATTATAGCCTTTGCCGCAGACAACTGCGCTTCGCGTCCAGCCAACTGAGTCGCAAGTATCTCATTGCTCTTTCTTAATTCCATATTCTCTTTCTGTAACGAGTCTCGTTCAGCACTCACTTTGTCGTAATTTTCTCGCAACCGCTCATACTCAACCGCCGGCACCGCGCATCCACAAAAAACAAACAGACCCATCAACAAGGTGAATAAAATGGTACCTCTCAAAACAGCGCCCTCCTCACTATTTCTTCACTGCTTTCTGACTGCAAAACATATTCATAATAAACTCACCACCAAGACCTCTGAATGTGTCAGCCAAATCTCTCGCATAAGGCGGCGCTGTATTCCGCATCGTATTCAAGACAAAAGGCATATTCAAGAGGATAAGAACCATCGCCGCGAAAAGCAGAAATGTCCAAACCGTATGGGGTGCGCGACGCTTCACCTGCATCGCACGCAATTTCGCAGAACGGCTTATTCTTCCAGATTCCGCTCTCGTTGGGGCAGCCATCTCATATTCTTCGATAGGTGCCGCCGCAGTCGGTACACCTACCTTTGTCGTCTCTTTAGGAGGTGGACGCTCCCCAGGTGCACGGACTGGTGCCGCCGGAGTCACGCGCCGCATATCTACAACCGTCTCCTCCCCAGGCATAGCAGTCGCAGCAGTCTCCTCTTCTTTCATCAGAGTCGGCAACTCCTCAGTCTCAAAAATTTCTACTCCCGCCACTGTCTCTCTCTCGTGTGTATCCTCTATTACCAACTTGTCCTCCGATGGCACCGCCAACTCCGCATCAGAATCGGTCAATATAATCGTCGGCTCACTCTCCCTCATCGTCCGCAGTTTATCAACATCCGCCCTTCTGAACTTTATCTGTGCACCATCACGAATCCCTCGCAATTCGCCTTGTGAAATCAAACGCTTTAACTCATCTTCGTCAATCTGCAGGACCCGTAAAACCTCATCGAAAGTATAGAAATCTCCAGGCATTGCCATAACCCTCACAACACCTTTTTCTTTACTCTATCACCCCATACCCCGAGAATCAAGTCCTTTTTACCATACAGAACAGATTTTTTACTTGCTCTCGTGCTTTTTTAAATCCTCAAGCGCCTTGATGACAGCCTTAACAGATGGGTCATGTGGTTTTCGCATAAAACCATACTCTTCAAGTTGCAAATCAAACTTGATGTTCCGCGCAGCGAGCAATCTGCACTGGAACCCATTCATATCATAGACCGCCATCGCCTTCTTGTCGGCATCAATCACATACAAAAGGTCGTAGTCCTGCTGCGGACATCTACCGGTAACAGCAATCATCGGCGCGCCACTGTCGGATGTTCCTGCCACCACCGTCGGAGAAAAACCCTGCCCAAAAATATAACCGATGCATCCGGCAAGTAACACCAACAATACGAGATTCGTCTTACTCATAATCTATCCCTCCCAACTCTCCTCTTATAATTATATATCCTTCTCCGAAAATTATTCTACAAAAATCGGACTGAAAACGCCATTTTTCTTCTCAAATAAACGAAATTCTTACATCTTCAATTTATAAAACTACCTCTTTGTGTCTTGCAGAATGGCACTGGATATTAACCGCAACAGGAAGCGAGGCGATATGACAAGGATGACTTTCAACAAAAACATCAAGCGCTGTTACTCTGCCGCCGAACCCTTGCGGTCCTATTCCTAATCTGTTTATCTCTTCAAGGAGTTCTCTCTCCAACTGCGCATCATCTGCATCTTTCGCCCGTTCGCCGATTTTGCGAAACAGTGCTCTTTTCGCCAATAGAGCCGCCATCTCAAAAGAACCTCCGAGTCCAACACCTATTATGATTGGCGGACAAGGGTTCGCACCTGCCTGAGCCACCCATTCAACTATAAACTTCTTCACACCCGCCTTCCCCGCCGCAGGTGCCATCATCTTCACAGTTGACATATTCTCACTACCACCTCCTTTGGGCGCAAACCTTATCCTCACCTTATCACCTGCCACTATGTCGAAATGGATTATGGCAGGTGTGTTATCCCCCGTATTCTTACTCCTCTTAATAGGATGGTCTATCACACTCTTCCGCAGATACCCTTCCTTATATCCCTTTGCGACACCTCTGTTAATCGCTTCCCTCAAATCACCGCCTTCAAATCTCACATCCTGCCCCACATCCACAAACAAAACCGCAAGCCCTGTGTCCTGACACATCGGAGACATCTCCTTCGCTGACATCTCGTCGTTCTCGATTATCTCTTTAAGAATCTCCTTCCCCGTGGGAGACTCCTCTCGCTCCAACCCGTCTTTGAGTGCTTTCATCAAATCTTCCTCTGGGACACAACAAGCCTCGATACTCAATCTCGCTACCGCTTCTTCAATCTTCTTCACATTTAACTTTCTCATCCGACTTTCTCCTAAATTCTTCGCACTGTCAGATTATCCTCTCTTCGCCTTTTAAGTCAACCCAAACCTTTGAAAAAACCGTCTCTTGCGAAAGAGGAGATTTCACTTCTGTTAGCGCTTATCTGTGGTAGAATTCTCTGTCGCCTTTTCAAGAGGTATGATTGTGCATAAAAAAGTAGTGCCGATTTTTTCGGAGGAGCAAAAATGAGTATTCTCGTTAACCGTGAGACGAAAGTCATCGTGCAAGGGATAACCGGCTCACAAGGCAGATTCCACACACGCCTTATGCTCGACTACGGAACAAAAATCGTCGCAGGAACGACCCCAGGAAAAGGCGGGCAAGAAGTCGAAGGGATACCAGTCTTTAATACCGTCGAAGCCGCTGTTAAGAAAACGGGAGCAACAACATCTATCGTGTTCGTTCCACCCGCGTTCGCCGCGGATGCGATAATGGAAGCCGCAAACGCAGGAATCAAACTCATAGTCATTATCACCGAAGGAATTCCGACCCTCGATATAGTTAAGGCAAAAAGATACGCAACCGCTCATAGTGCTATGCTTATCGGACCGAATACTCCGGGAATAATTACGCCTGAAGAAACAAAAATAGGTATTATGCCTGCAAACGCTTTCACCCGCGGTCCTCTCGGAGTTATGTCTCGCTCAGGCACACTAACTTATGAAGCAACCGCGCAAACCTCATCAAAAGGAATCGGACAGTCAACCGCAATCGGATTAGGTGGCGACCCCATCGTCGGTATCAGTTTCGTTGACGGGTTGCGGTTGTTTGAGAAAGACGCCGAGACGAAAGCGGTTCTTTTGATTGGAGAAATTGGAGGAACGGCGGAACAAGAGGCTGCCGCTCTTATCAAGAAAAAAGAGTTCACAAAACCTGTCTTCGCATTCATTGCAGGCAGAACAGCACCATCAGGGAAACGGATGGGACATGCCGGAGCAATCATCGCAGGTTCAGGTGGCACAGCAGAAGAGAAGATGAAAACTTTGCGCGAAGCAGGCGTCTTCGTCGCCGAAAGCATCGCAGACATCGGTTCTCTTGTCTCCTCTCATATATAGTAGTCCTTCTGCATAATCCAATTTTCAAAGACGGCTTCTTGTAACTTCCAACTGAGTCGTGTAGAATGAGAAAGGATTGGAGGCTTTCTTATGGAGTTTGATGTCGTTATTCTTGCAGCAGGAAAAGGCGAGCGGATGTCGTCAAAACTCCCAAAACCGCTCCAAAAAATCTGCGGTATCTCACTTCTTGAACTCGTGCTCAATCTGGCGGAGACAGTATCGAAACAGAGTATAGTCGTGCTCGGTCACGGCGCGGAACAAGTGCAAGAAGAACTTTCCAAACTCGGTAAAAATACGATTCCTGTTTTACAAAAGAATCAATTAGGGACGGCAAACGCTGTTAGCGTCGCTCTACCCCATACGAAAGAAAAAAATCTCCTCGTTCTCTACGCAGATGTCCCTCTAATAAAAAAAGAGACGATTTCAAATCTTCTCGAGCAACATTTAAAATCCGACTCAGATGTAACGCTTTTGACCGCTTTCGTAAGTAACCCAAAAGGATACGGAAGAGTCATTCGCTCCAAAAATGGAAGTATTCGCGCAATCGTTGAGGAGACAGAACTCACCGAAACCAACAAGAACTCGACAAACGAGATTTTCACAGGCGTCGCGGCTTACAAGACAGACTTTTTGCGCAAAGTCATTCCTACGCTCAAACCCGATAACCGCAAAGGCGAATACTATCTGACAGATGTGGTCCGTCATACGAAAAATCTTACAAGCGTCACCTGCGGAGAAGACGAATCTATCGGAATCAACAACAAGGCACAATTGGTCAAAGCAGAATCATTACTTGAGCGCAGGATTCAAGCAGAATTGATTGAAATAGGGGCGAAAATCGTCGCACCGAACCTCGTCTACATTGAATATGGTGTTGAAGTAGCGGGAGAATGCCTGATTGAGCCATTCTGTGTGATAAGGCGAGGAGTAAAGATTGGAGAGGGCTGTGTGGTTGGTCCTTTCGCACATTTAAGAAAAGGAACGGTACTCGAAGACCATTCTGAAATCGGCAACTTCGTCGAGACGAAGAACACATTACTCGGCAGAGGCGCAAAAGCGAAGCATTTGAGTTATCTCGGCGATTCTGAAATAGGCGCCGAGACGAACATCGGCGCAGGCACAATCTGCGCAAACTTCGATGGCAAGAAGAAGCACAAAACGGTGATAGAAGAGAAAGCGTCCATCGGCAGTGGCACAGTGTTAGTTGCACCTGTGCGAATAGGAGCGGGAGCAGTAACAGGTGCAGGCGCAGTCGTGACGAAAGGACACGATGTCCCATCAGGCGAGACAGTCGTGGGAATACCTGCAAGACCGCTTAAAAAAACGAAAAGAGAAAAATCCGCGCTAAATAAAACAAGCAGATAAAAAATCGCCTCTTTGTCTGTCTTGATGTGATGGCTGACTAATACCCTTGGCTCTTACTTCGGCTTCGATGTAGTGACTTGATGTTCTTTTGCTCGAACGCACCAGACCATCGAATCGTTATAAGGTGTCGGAATCCCTAACCTCCGTCCGTATTCAACAATCTTACCATTCATAAAATCTATTTCCGTTCTTCGTCCTGCATCCAAGTCGACAGCGAGCGACGGCTTATGAGGTCCACCTGCCGACAGATAGTTTATCCAATCGTCCAAGGAATGCTCAAACTTAAACCCCATCGCTTCGCCAACTTTCCGCGCCTCTTTCAGAATCTCAATGACAAGATTCCGCGCATCCTCATCCGCCATAGCCTCACCCATAGTTTGACCACTCAAAGCACAGATTGGGCAAAGCGTCGCATTCAGTGCCGTCTTCTCAAACGCATATTTCTTGATATCGTCAACCGTCTCTGTTAGCAGTCTCGCATTTGAGAGCATCTCCGCAATTTCCTGCGCTTTCTTCTTGGAATCTTTTGTTAGCGCACCGATGTAGTTAGGCGGATTAAACCAGTTCATTTTATAAACACCATCCTCGACAGCATTCCCTGCATAATTCACTACAACTCGCAAAGTGTTCTCTCTGCCTGCCACCTCAGCGAGATTCTCTTCCGGGTCAATACCGTTCTGAAAACTGATAAGCGTCTTACCTTCCTGCCAAACAGGTTTGAGAGATTTCACCACAGAGTTTAAGACCGTTGTCTTCGTGCAGACGAAAACGGTCTCCACATCTTTAAGCACCTCAAACGATGTTGTAGAGCCTTTCAACTTCACCAAAAACTCGCCGTAAGTCTTCTCTGCCGCAGGACCCGTCACCTTGATTCCTCTCTCGCCTATTTTCCTTACAAGCGGTTCAATCACATCAACAGCGACGACCTGTATGCCTGACCTCGCAAGATGCCCTGCAAGAATACCACCAATAGGACCTGCACCAACTACCGCCACTCTGTTTCTTTTCATAGACTCTTCCTTACTACTGTAGCACTTTTTATTTTATGACTTTTTTTTCGCTTCACAAAATTTTCGCTTGAAAACGAGACTATCCTACCATATACATAAACACATCGGGCTTACAAGTCCTTCAAGCAGAGAGAAAAGTTAGGGTTGCCCCAAAATAGATAAAAGGCGATTAGGAAACAAGAGGAGATAGTGTTATGCTCTGCTGGAAGGACGAACTGCGAAATAATATCCGAACAATCGAGCGACTTAAGGACTATGTGACACTAAGCGAAGATGAAGAACGAGCACTCCGCAAGATTGTGAAACGCTATCCAATGAACATCACTCGCTACTACGCTTCGTTGATAAAAAAAGACGATGTGAACGACCCGATAAAACGGATGAGCGTTCCTTCTATAGAGGAATTAGAACAAAAAGGCTTCCTTGATACAAGCGGTGAAAAGCAAAATACCCGTCTTGTCGGACTCCAACACAAGTACCCACCGACTGCGCTTGTGCTTGCGACCCATTATTGCGCCACATTCTGCCGATACTGCTTCAGAAGAAGAATGGTCGGAGCATCCAAAAAAGAAGTAATGAAGAATATCAATGATGTGCTTTCTTACCTTGAAAAACATAAAGAAATAGACAATATTCTGATAAGTGGAGGCGACCCGCTTACTCTCGACGATGATGTTCTTGAAGAAATGCTCCTCGCCTTCTCCTCTCTCAGGTCTCTCGCCCTTATAAGAATCGGAACCCGAATCCCTGTGGTCTTTCCACAAAGAGTAACCGAAAGCAGATTAGCCAAGATATTCAAGAAGACCGTCAACTGCGGAAAGCAGTTACACATTGTAACTCACTTCAATCACCCAAGAGAGATAACGAAAGAGTCAAGACTCTGTGTCAGACAGATTCTCCGCTGTGGTGTTCCAGTCCATAATCAATCTGTCCTTCTCAAAGGCGTGAACGATTCACTTGAAACTTTATCCAATCTCTTCAATAAACTCGTCGCCATCGGTGTTGACCCTTACTACCTCTTCCAGTGCAGACCGGTTAAGAGTGCTCTTCACTTTCAGGTGCCCCTTGCGCGAGGTGTCAGAATCGTCCGCGAAGCGAGGAAGAATATGAGTGGTCTCGCAAAGCGGTTCAAATTCGTATGTCCCACAAGAAAGGAAAAATAGAAGTCCTCGGTTACGAGGGCAACACAGTATTCCTAAAGTATCACCAAGCGAAAGAGATGGAGAATGTAGGCAGAGTATTTGTAAAAGAGTTAGACGAGTATACCTGTTGGCTCGAAGAGTAGTCAAGTGTTCACTTTCTCCCAGCGCACGATACAGACGGTCAGAGTTCAAAGATGGCGACAAGGAAAGTGTGATCCGAAGGTTTCTCTTTCATTCGGTAGTTCAGTGCGATGAAGGAATCGCGCGATTTCTCCGCTAACGGCGGAGTCGCCAATATATGGTCAACTCGCCAGCCAAGTCCCCGCTTAACCGCATTCGGCACGCGATAATCGTAGAAAGTATATTGCCCCGGTTCGGGATGATATTTGCGAAAGACATCGACGAAACCCCACTGGAGAATCTTCGCGAACCGCTTATGGACTTCAGGGTGAAAATCAACATGGCCTAATAATTCCTTCGGATTATGAACATCTTTGTCTTCTGGCGCGACATTCAAATCTCCGCACCAGAGAAGATAATCTTTCGGTGAGAAATGGCGCTTGAAATATTCACCCAGCCGTTCGAAGTAGCGCAACTTGTATTTGAAATTTTCAGAATCAGGCGAGGTCCCTTGCGGCACATAATTATTCACAACGGTAACCGAACCGTATCTTGCACAAATCAGCCGTGCCTCATCAGCCTCCTCACCGTCATCAAGCCCGTAACGCACATCCTTCGGCTCGACTTTCGATAATGTCGCTACGCCCGAATAGGCTTTCTGTCCCCTGAAAACCACCTTGTACCCGCTACTCTCAAGTTCGAGTCTTGGAAATTTCGAATCCTCAACCTTCGTCTCTTGAAGGCACAAAACATCAGGCGAATACTCCTTTAAGAATTCAAGAATCAGGGGAATACGAGAGCGAACAGAATTTGCATTATAAGTCGCTACTGTAAATCTCATAACCATTTCCTCCTCACCCGCTCAAGAACACGAAAAACGGAAGTTTTACTTTTCGTCACCTTTATATTCATAACTGCGACCTGAACGCTCCGTGATATACTCCTTCAACTTCTTCTGGATATCCGTAGGCAATCCGCCCTCGAACGGGAACTCGACCGCATTCGCAGTCCGTTTCAGGAACTCAAGCGCCACTTTTCCTATCGCTTCAAATGCGGAAGGACCGCAGTGTATGAGAGAATCACCTTTGGTGTGGATATAACTTGTGCCACCGCCGACCCGATATAAGTTCAAAGAAGGAATACCATATTCGGCAAATGGGATACTGTCGCTTGAATAAATATCTCCGACCACGCTACCAATTGCACCTGTCTCTTTGCCGAGTACTTCAATGTAATTTTTGAGTTTTTCATTGCCTGTAACGACCGCCGTGATGCGTCCGATGAGTGAACCGCCGACATCAAGATTAAGAACCATCTTCACCTTCTTCATCTCTTTTTTGTGTTTTTCTACATAACTGAAAGAGCCAACAAGTCCGACTTCTTCGCAGCCGAACCAGATGAAGCGAAGGGTGCGCGCCGGAGGAAACTTCGAAAAATAAGAGGCTAATTCAAGAGCGAGTGCACTACCTGCTGCATTGTCCGTCGCACCAGGTGACCACACAACAGAATCATAATGTCCGCATACGATGATGACCTCATCCGGTAATCTTCTACCACGAATTTCAGCAACAACATTCTGCGAGACCCCTTTGCGCGTGCCTATTTCGCTTATAAGTTTACCGTGCGTCGCTCCTTTTGAAATAATCTCAAGACTATCTTCATAACCGATTGTAACACCAGGAATCTGGCCGAACTTCTTAGGAAATGTGTGCGACAATTTACCATAGACGAGTCTGTCAGGTGCGCTGATGCGAATAAACCCTTTTGCTTTGTTCTCAACAAGCGCCTTATAACTTTTGCTCGTGAAGCCTCCTTCCATCATTACAATCTTGCCTTGTACATCGGAAAATGTCGCAGGATTCGGATTGTCAATGTAAACGAGCGGCGCAAGAATGCCGCCCTTCGGCGTCGCTTTTGAATATCCAACAGGCCAGACCTTGTATTTCTTCTTATACGGCGCGGCTACTTCAAACACCGCATCCTTAAACGAAAAGACATCAACACCGAACCTTTCAGCGCGAGGTTTTATGCCCATCTTTCGTAAGTAACCTGCAATAAGAGAAGCAGCTTTTTTCTCCTCAGGACTGCCACTTCGGCGTTCAAAACTCAATTCCTTCATATACCTAAACGCTACCTGAGAGTCTATCTCTCCACCCATACATCTCGTCTCCTCTAAATGTTAGTAATACTCACTCTCGGTGTATTCGCCGAAGACTCCCGCCAAAACCTCGCAGATTTCACCGACCGTGGCATACGCTTCAACCGCTTCAACGAAATGAGGCATCAACAACTCGTTCGGTTTTTCAGCCGCTGCCTTGATGTTGTCCAAAGCCTCTTGCCAACGCCTCCTGTCCCTGTTCTTTCGCAGTTCAGCCAACTCCTGCTTTCTGCGCCGCTCAATTTCAGGGTCAACTCTAAGCAGCCACTCAGGCTCCTTCTCGCCTTCCTTCCTGAAAATGTTGACTCCAACAACAGGAATCTCTCCCGATTCAATCCCTTTCTGATACTCATAAGCGGAGCGCTGAATCTCCTTCTGAATAAACCCCGAACGGATCGCATTCACCACACCACCCATCTCCTCGATTCTCTTGATATAATCTATCACCAATCTTTCAATCTCACTTGTAAGAGACTCAATGAGCGGGCAGCCACCAAGCGGGTCAATCACATCCGCAACACCTGTTTCGTATGCTATCAACTGCTGCGTTCTTAAAGCGATTGTAACGGAATCCTCCGAAGGAAGCGCCATCGCTTCGTCCCTTGAATTCGTATGAAGCGATTGCGTGCCACCTAATACAGCCGCAAGCGCCTGAAACGCCACTCTCACGACATTGTTCTCGAACTGTTGCGCAGTCAGAGTACAACCTGCAGTTTGCGTGTGAAATCTCAACAACATCGAATCTTTCTTTTTAGCCTTAAATCGCTCGCGCATAATCTTCGCCCAGAGCCTTCGCGCCGCTCTGAACTTCGCCACTTCTTCAAAGATGTTATTGTGACTTCCAAAGAAAAACGAGAGACGCCCGGCAAACTCATCTACATCAAGTCCTGCATCAATTGCCGCCTGAACATACGCCATTGCGTTCGCAAGCGTAAAAGCGACTTCCTGAACAGCGGTCGAGCCCGATTCCCGTATGTGGTAGCCGCTGATTGAGATTGTGTTCCACTGCGGAAGATTGTCCTTACAGTACTTGAAAACATCGGTCACGAGCCGCATCGAAGGCTCAATCGGAAATCTGAATGTTCCTCGCGCAGTGTATTCTTTTAATATGTCGTTCTGCACAGTTCCGCGTAGAGACTTCACATCCGCACCCTGTTTCTTTGCCACCGCTACATACATCGCCAAGATTATAGGCGCAGTCGAGTTAATCGTCATTGAAGTAGAAACATCTTTAAGCGGAATCTCCTCGAACAACTGCTCCATATCCTTTATGGACGAGATGGGCACACCAACTTTACCGACCTCTCCTGTTGAAAGCGGATGGTCACTGTCATAACCGACTTGGGTCGGCAAATCAAACGCAACCGAAAGCCCTGTCTGTCCCTCCTTCAACAGATACCTAAACCTCTTGTTCGTCTCCTCCGCCGTTCCGAAACCCGCATACTGACGCATCGTCCAGAACCTACCACGATACATCGTCGCCTGCACACCACGCGTAAACGGCTCCTCACCAGGGAAACCTATCTCCTTCTCGTAATCAATCGAGGCGATATCCTCCGGCGTATAAAGCCGTTTCAATTCGATTCCGCTCGTCGTCTTGAAAACCTTTTTCCTTTCAGGAAACTTCTCCAACACCTTTTTGAGAGTCGTCTCTTCCCAATCTTTCCTCGTCCTTCCCATATCTTTTCTCCTAACTATTCTTTTAAGCGAAGGAAACGGACATCTGCGGCGACGATAGAATGTATCTTGCCGTCATCGGTCCGCACAACCAAAGCGCCGTCTTCATCAAGTTTCTCCGCAATCCCGCAAACCATCTCCCCACTCATCTCAATCACTTTAACTCTACATCCGACCGCACCGCTTCTTTCAACCTCTTTTATTATCTCATTTGCGCCACCACTTGCAAGTCGCCTCAACCTTTCATCTATATTCTCAACGAGTGTCCTAACCAGACTGTATCTGCTCGGCTGTACACCCAAAGAATCAAGCGCCGTGGCATCGCCTTTCAACTCCGCAGGTAGAGCATCCTGCCTTTGATTCAATCCTACTCCGATTATCAATCCTTTCTTAATCAGCTCCGCAAGAATGCCTGATATCTTCTTTCCATTCACCAAAACATCGTTCGGATACCTGACACGCAAATCGGCGTTCGGCGCAAAATGTAGAACAGTATCCTTTACCGCAAGCGCAACAGCAAATGTCACAAGTTGCGGCTTCTCAAAATCCGCCCGACAAACATAACTTAAATAAATCCCACCATACGACGGAGATTCCCATCTTCTGTCAAACCTACCTCGTCCTGCCGTCTGTGTAGCGGCAAGAACACAAAACGGCGGTCTGACCGATTCCTCCAAAAACCTCCTCGCAACCTTATTCGTCGAATCGACCGACCAGAACAGAAAACAAGCAACCGTTCCACATCCGATTCTCAGATTCTCAACAACAAAGAAATCGCCTATCAACAACCACATCCTCAAAGACCACTCCATTCCATCTTACACTTAAATCTTGTCTCCCCCAACAAAATTTCTTCTCACTTTATCCTCCAAGTGACGCTCATAAGCCGAGAAATTTTCTCTTCGGTCTCCTGAAAGAACGGAGTCTTGAGCGAAAAACATCACAAAGATGTAAAAACACAGAAACGCAAAAAACGCAATCCTTTCGATTCCTTACAAGTCAGCGTGTATAAAAAAATGGACGGCGAACGGCGAAAAACAGAGGAGTCGAAAATGGAAGAATGGATAAAAAAGAGAGGACTGCTGGTTCTTTTTATCTGCGTAATAGCGCTCGTCCCCTTGAACTGCTGGACGATGGCTAAAATGGTGAGAATAGAACGACAGTTAAGGACTGTTTCGTATGCGATTGATTCATTAGAGAATGAGATTGATTCTATGGAAGTAAGGTTGGAAGAGTTAGGGAAATAGCGCGCATTTAGGAAGCAAGGGAAAATAAAAACAGAGTGGTAGGCAACAGAACGGATGATTAAGTGGTAGGATAGACGGAATGGATAAGACTGAATCGGTTTCTCAAAAAACTTGTAAATGCGCAGAACGGAGGCTGAAGAGGAATTACATCCTCGGAGTCATAAACGGTGTTCTTTTCCGCGGCGCCGAACCGTTTATCGACCAAAACACGATTATTCCCGTATTCATAAGCATCCTAACTCCATCACGATTCTTCATCGGACTTGCCACAGGACTACGGCTTTCAGGCTGGTATCTACCTCAAATGTTCCAGTCAAACATCGTCGCCGCGAGTGAGTTCAAGCATCCGACATATATCACATTCGGTTTCTTCCGTATCGCCGCGATAATAGGGATTCCGCTTTTCTTATGGCTTCTCGGGGCGGGGAACCCAACGCTTCTTCTTGCGCTGTTCATTCTGCTCTGGGGCGGGTTCTATTTTTTAGGCGGAATATGCGGAATCTCCTTCGTTGATGTTGTGGCGAAAACTGTACCTGCGAAAAAATTAGGTGGTTTCTGGGCAGCGAGACTATTCCTCGGCGGCCTACTCGCAGTCGGTAGCGGGCTTATAGTCAAAAAAATTCAGGCTTCATACGAGTTCCCGACCGATTTCACTCTTATCTTCACCACCGCAGCGGTTATGATAGCATTAGCAATATTCTCTTGGTTCTTCGCTCTCGAGCCTCGAGACAAAACCGTCCGTCCACGAAGACCTTTCTCTGAACACATCAAGGAAAACATCGCCATATTCCGCACCGATTCGCAGTTCCGCAACCTTTTCTTCTTCCGCTCGTTTTTCGTCTTCTGTCAGATAACATCGCCTTATTTTATTGTCTTTTCGATCGAACGGCTCGGGATTGACACGAAAAGTTACCTCGGTTACCTCGTAGCCGCGCAGACTTTCGGCGCTATAATATCAAACTTGCTCTGGGCGTATATGTCGAACTCCGAACGGCTTGGCAAATCTCGCGGAATCCTGACAACCGTCAGTGCTATCTGCGTTATACTACCTATCACGATAATGGCACTTTCATTCCCTGCTCTAAAACCCTCTATCATACCCGTCGTCTTCGTCTTATTCTTTCTTGTCGGTGCCGTTGACAGCGGCGTCTGGCTCGGCTTTATGAACTCCCTTATCCTCATCTCTCCATCCGAAAACCGTCCTATATACCTCGGACTGATGAACACATTATTGGGAGTCACTATGCTCATCTTCGCTCTTTCAAGCGGTCTGATAGCACAATTTCTCCCCTTCGATGTAATCTTCTCCCTTTCAGCGCTCGCAGCCACCGCCGCAATCATCGCCTCACGCCGTCTCAAACCTGTTTAACAAACTCAAACCGCGCACAGAAATTTTTTATTTATTAACATACTATCCTTCTACATCAGACATCCGTCCAAAATCCTAATAGAGACAGCGCATTGTCAATCAGCATCAACAGAAATTTAGGTTATGAAACCCTCCTGAATCCTTTATTAACTTGATTTTGAAACCTTTTTCTGTTATATTATTAGAGATAAATTAAGATTAAGGAGAAACTATTATGGCGCATAAGAAAGGACAAGGCTCATCAAGAAATGGCCGAGACTCGAATCCAAAATTCCTCGGAATCAAGTGCACTCACGGACAGTTCGTAAAAGCAGGCAATATCATC
>Ga0123519_10000913_pt1 | contig 51556 bp, 57 predicted proteins | sample YelNatPaOPRAMG02_FD_87396 | JGI IMG/M metagenome (GOLD analysis project Ga0123519, IMG submission 87396) | Hot spring microbial communities from Yellowstone National Park - Yellowstone National Park OP-RAMG-02 (version 2) | ecosystem: Environmental > Aquatic > Thermal springs > Hot (42-90C) ...
ATACTAAAAATGATCCTGCTGCATATAGTAATGGATTACCTTGACCTAATGGGTTGTTGACTTCTTCGGCATAAGAATCCACATATGCCCATAATTTAGTGAAATTAACTGAACCTGTGTTTTTAACATCTACGGTTTTAATTGACCCGGCTTGAGTTGGTTGAATGTTTAACCATTCTAAATAATTGGGAGAAACAACTATTTCAGATAATGAAGTAACATTAACCGATATTTCAACAGTATCGTTTGTAATTGCATGTATGATTGGCACTTTGAAAGATAAAATACCCAATAAAACGGATAATCCCAATATTAACGCCAAATAAAAAATTGATTTTTTTCTGACTCTCATATTGTTTATCAACTCTGATATAAAATAATGTTAATCACAATTTATAAACATTTCTATTTAATAGTGTAGATAAATAGTGAAGTTATAAATAGTAGTTAATCAAATTTATTAATATATAGTGATAATTATGAATGTTAATCTTAAGAAAAATATATTAGATTTACTAGAGAAACACCCAGAGGGATTAACATTGCAAAAAATTTCTGCTTTATTGGGGGTTAACAGAATAACTGTGACAAAATATGTTCATGAACTGATGGGGGAAGGCAAAATCATCCAAAGAAGAATAAGCATTGCGAAATTATGCTATTTGAAAGATAAATATATAGAAATGGTGAAAGATCAAAACCAACAACGCAAGGAAACTCCTATAACTACTTATATTGACAAATAAAAATAGAATTTTTTGCTTAGAATATGCTATTTTTAGTTAAAAACACATTCTGCTGAAATACATTGAATTAATTTGACTAAAAATGTCTTATTGTTTTGTAAAAACGATTTTGTTTTTTATATAATTTAATTTCTTAAATATAGTATGATAAATATGAAAATTTATTTGAATCTGCTTCTAATACTTTTTTCTATCTTAACAATTCAGTCTGTCAATGCTCAAATAAGCGTGGGTGTATCTCCGCCTGTTGTAGATTTAGGGATGGTTAACAGAGGTGAAACAAAAATAGCTAAATTCAATATAATCACATCTAGTGATAGCGATTTATTAGTTAGATTGGAACCAACAATGGGAAAAGCTGAGTTTTTCACTTCTGTATATTCAAATTACATTTACAATTATTCAGAAGAAGATACAAGATCTTGGGTGAGCTTTCTTTCAAACCCTGTTTATCTTGCACCTATTAATCTTCAAGGAACCAATTTAAAGGGTGCTAGAGAAGTTACTTTTTTAGTCACTGTGCCAGAAAATGCTGAACCAGGTTTTCACAATGGATATATAATGATGGATGCTAGATCGCCTAAAGAATCAAAGAAACAACTAAGTATAAAAACTGTTGTTCCGCTCTCTTTTCTTCTACAAGTACCAGGCGAAGTTATCAGAAATGGAAAAATATATGATTTGTCAGTAAGAGGTTATTCTTCGGATACTGTTTACCTTGATGTTCTCTTTCAAAACATTGGTAATGTGACTATGTTGGTTAAATCTGGTTATATAGAAATTTTTGACTTGAATGACAACTTTATTGATAAAGTTACCATAAGTGGTGGTTTTGTTAAGCCAGGACAATTAAAAACATTTAATTCAATTTGGCAAATAAACGAAAGTTTTATACCGGGAACATATAGATTAGAAGCAAAAATGTACTATTCTAGTGGATATGCTGAAAAAACGACATTAATCAAATTGTCAGAATTGCCTCCACCTCCTATGCCAAAAGTTGTTGAAGTAAGCAAGGAGGGTGTTCCTATGTGGTTAATGATATTGATTATATTGTTGGTGATAGGAATTGGTTACTGGTGGTATAAAAAAAGTTAGTTTTTATTTGTTTGTGTTTATTTTTTTGCTTCCTTTGACAACCTGTCAAGAAAATTATGTTGACAAAGTTAGTGTTGAAAATAAAGAAAATTTAATTTTTGTGTATGAAATAGTAAGATATCCTGCTAAAATTGATGTCATGAACTTAGATAAATCCAATTTAAAGCTAGGTGTTTCTGTTGATCCGACAATAATTGATTTTGGACGTATTTACGAAGGTATGAGTGGAAAAAGATATATAAACATATTCAACAACAAAGATTTTATTTACAAAGCTACTTTGTCTTCTCGCGGCAATATAAGCAGTATGATAGAATTTGAAAAAAATAATTTTTTGATAAAAGAAAGAGAAACATTGAACATATCTGTAACTGCTAAACCTATAAATCCTGGAAGTTACACAGGAGAAATAGATGTTGTGCTAAAAAGGATGAAATATCCTATATTTAATTGGTTGTTGAAATGGCTGTAAGAAATTTTGCAATCATCTTTTTTGTCATTTTTTTACTCTATTCTGTAGTAGCTCAAGTAATAAATGTGGGTATTTCAGAAATGATTAAGACAGATTTGGTTTGGCTTAATTATAATAAAACTTTAAATAATGGTTTGCCGCTAAATATAAGTTTTGAAGTTTATAACAGCGGTAGTGTTGGATCAAATACAAGAGTTAGATTAGATGTCTTAAAAGAAAACAAGACTGTTTTTACTGGTTGGTCTGAAGAAAAACCGCTTCAGCCCGGATCTAGAAGTTATTTTGAAATTTATTGGTATCCTTTTAATATGAGGGGGAAATTTACAATAAAATTGAGAAATTACATAGCTAATGAAATCAAAGATTTAGGTTCTTTTCAAATTAATGTAAAGGATTTTACAAAAGCTGAAAAGAATATAGAAATTCTATCACCAAAAATTTACAAAAATGAAATTTCTTTATTGTTGAAAAGTGATGAAAATTTGGAGAATGTTTTAATAATTCCAACTGATTATCCAACAGGCTGGATTATAGAACAAGGCAAAATAAATAAAATAAGAAAAAATGTAATATATGATGTTGAAATAAAATATGATCCTTCTTTATGGAAAAAGGATAGTGTGACATTTATAGCTGTAACAGAAGATGGAAAGTATTATGGAAGTAAGACTTTTGAATTAAAACGTGCTTGCATGCTCGAAGAATTCGTGCATAACACGATCAAATTCCTAGAGAAAGTTGTATCAAAAATTTTATAGTCTTAAAAATTAAAATTGAATTGTGAAACACAACATAATTGGTATCTTTTCAGGTAAAGGTGGAGTTGGAAAGACAACAGTAACGGTCAATCTTTCTGCTGTCTTAACCCAAATTAAGAAAAATGTCATAGCAATAGACACAGATATAAAAATGGGTGGATTAGGTTTGCATTTAGGCATGTTTCAATTCCCCACAACTTTAAATGATGTTATTTTGTCTAACAAAAATCTTTATGAAGCCTTATACATTCATTCTTCTGGTTTGAGAATAATACCTGCAGCGCTAAGTGTGCAAGAAATAGATACATCTGGGTTGAAAAATATTCTAAGTGCTCCCTTCTTGTCTAATAATATTGTTTTCATAGATTCTCCGCCTGGACTGGAAAAAAATGCAATAGATGTTTTATCTGCCTGCCCAACTGGAATAATTGTTGTTACTCCTGAAGTCACTTCAATTGTAAACTCACTCAAAGTTATTTCAGAAATGGAAAAAACAAATACAGAAATTTTAGGCGCTATAGTCAATATGTACAATTCAAATGACAAAAATCAAATAAATTTGGCTGAAATAGAATCAACTTTAGGCATACCAATATTAGGAGTTGTGCCTTTCGACAGAGATGTTAAATCAAGTATTTTCAAAAAAATGCCTGTTGTTGTATACAATCCATACTCACCAGCATCTTTGGAATTTAAAAAAATTGGAGCTAAACTTGTTGGCGAAGAGTTCAAACCAGAAAGTTTTGTTTGGATAAAAAGAATGATTAAAAGGTTAAAGCAATGAAAAATAAATTGCTTTTAGTTATATTTGCTGTAATATTGATACCAGTAATCGAAGCAAAACCCATTATCTCAAATACTGTTATTTCTCCATCTACAGATTTGTGGCTTGAAGATACTGCTCACTTTTCTTTTGATTGTTTTGAAGAAAATTACACTATAGTAAAAACTGAAGCTAAAATTACAAGCCCGATTGTTATGTCTATTACAAACATTAGCGGAGCTGGAAACACCTACAGTTTTGATTTAGATTTGATTTATCCTTATCTTGGTGAGTATAATGTTACGATTTATTGTGAAAGTGATAATCAAATAGAAAATTCAAGTTCTGAAAATGTTTTTTTTAATGTTTACAATTTGTCTGCCTCTATGTATGCGCCTAACAGCGTATATGTCGGAGATGATTTTGAAGTCAACATGAAAATCAAAAGAAATGATGTCGAATTGGATGGAAATTTTAGTAATGACTTAACTTTCAGTGTTTATGTTGATAATAATTTAATTGGAACAAAAAATCCTTATTATGAGATAAGAAAAGGTTGGGTTATAGGAACAAATGGTTTTTCTGTTGGAGAAGGATTACATTCGCTAAAAGTAACGGTTTCTTTTCGCCAAAAAACAATTGAATTGTCTAAAAATATAGAAGTAAAACCTGTTGTTGATTTTGGCTTAATTAACATAGATAAAACAGAAGTTGTATTTAATGATGTAATAACAATAAAAACATTTGCTAGAGACAGAGGATACAAACTGGACGATAACTTCAACTTATCTTTTTATATAAACTCTATTTTTATAGTGCCAAACATCTTGACAGTAACAAATTCCACTGATGCAACATATATGGAAGTTAAATTGCCTGTGCCGAATTTGAATGTAGGCGAGTATGATTTGTTAATAAAATTCGCTTATAAAAATTACCTTATTAATGAAACTAGAAAGATTTTTTATCCTTTGCAAATTTCCGGTAGAGTAATAGACAGCAATGACAATAGTGTAAATACTCAAATAAAGATTGTGAAAAATGGATCTGTATATAAAAGTTTAAGCACAAATTCTTCTGGACATTTTTATAGTCTTGTTTCTCCAGGAAAGTATGATGTTCAAATAGATTTTTTGGGATTTTCTGTCTTTCCTGGCGCTAGACTTTTATTAAATGAAACTGATATTGAAGGATTAAACAACCCTATAAGATTTGATGTTTTAAAAGACATAGTTATTGATGGTATAGGATACGGTGGTCTTTACTTGTTTGAATTAAATTGCGAATATACTCAAGCAACATTGGAAATGTTTTACGATGATAGAAAAATACCTGATGAAAATGAAATTGTTGTTTATAGATGCGATGATTGGAGTATTGAAAAAAGAATTTGCAATGAAAATTGGAGTGAAATTGAATACAAGTTGGATGCCAGTCAAAATAAAGTAAAGATAATAACAAACCATCTTTCTGCTTTTGTAATCGGTTACAATAAAAAATTGAATTTAAATTTAGCTACAGATAAAAGTCAGTACTTTCTGCGTGACCTAATAAAAGTCAGCGGGTACGTTGAGGATGATGAAGGTAGAGCCGTTGCTGGCACTAAAGTTGATATCAGTATTTTAAGTACTAACATTAAGCAATCTGTAACAACCGATTCTAATGGTGTTTTCTCATTAGAATTCTTAGGTCCTGAAACAATAGGAAGATTTACTATTGCTGCAAGTGCTGAAAAGTATCCTTATCAGAAAGATGATAAAAAAATAGAAATAAATGTAACTAAAAGCAAAAAAGCAATCATTTTTATGGAAGATTCAATAAAATTAAGCCAAGGCGAAAACTCAACAATTTTTATATCAATAATAAACAATGGTCAATCTGATCTATACAATTTGTTTTTAAATTTGACTGGCATACCGAAAGAATATTACTTGCCTTTGGTTAACTCTATACCAGAATTGAAAGCAGGAGAAGAAAAGAAAGTTGCTTTTGAGCTAATAATACCATCAAATGCTAGTGCTACAAATCATCTTGGAACATTTTCGCTTAATTATGATGGTGAACACGCAGAGAAACAGTTTTTGCTTTCAATCTCAGAAAAAATTTTTGTTAAAGAAAATTCTACTCAAAACAATTCATCTAACCCTTGGTTTAAAATGCCTACAATGAAAGTGGTTTTGCCAAAGTTTAATAAAAATTTGCTTGTTTTATTTATCTCAGTAATAATTATATTTGCTACTTTTTACATAATGAAAGTTAAAAAAAATGAAAAGGTGGGAGTAAGAAAAGAAGTAAATGATATGCTAAAGAGCATTGAAGTTGAAGTTAGAGGTAAGAACAAATAGAAACATTAATTTTTTATTTGAAAAAAATAATTTTAATATATGGATTGGACTGGATTGAATATTGTTTGGGAAAAAATATTTTCGTCTATCATAGAAACAGTGCCGACTATACTTTTTGTGACGGTTTTGCTAATTTTCGGTTGGATATTAGGTAATTTTTTGAAAAAACTGACACTAGAAATTTCAAAAAAATTGAGATTGGATGATCGTTTTAAGATTGGAAAAAGAATTGGTTTGAGTGAAATAATATCGTCTGGCGTTTCTCTTATAGTTTATATTGCCTTCATAGGTGCTGCGTTGGATGTTGCTAACATAACTTTTCTCTCAGATTTTTTTAAAACAATAATAAACTTCATAGGTAATCTAATTGGAGGAATAGTTGTTCTAGTAGTGGGTTATGCTATTGCTGGGTTTGTGCAAAGAAAGATTGTTGAATCAAATTTTGTTTATTCAAAAATATTTGGTCAGATTGCGTTTTATTTTGTTATTATTATAACCATAGAAATGGCGCTAAAAGTAGTTAATTTGCCAACAAACTTGCTTGATGCTATTTTGATAATATTAGTGGCTTCTCTAGGATTGGGTTTAGCTATTGCCATAGGTTTGGGATTTAAAGATAAAGCAGGCAAACTAATTGAAAAGTATATAAAAGACTGAGGAACAATGTTTATTTAATTGGCAATTAAAAATATAAACAATGAAAAGTGAAAATAGGTTTAGAACTTCTAGAAAAAAATTTTTTTATGTTTATCTTTTTGGCATTTTAGTCATATTTCTATATCCATCTTCTGATTTTCATACTAAAGGTGGCGTTTACGATTATTTGTTTTATGCAACAATTCTTGGCGTGATAATTGTCCCCGAAATAAAAATATTGTATACAGATTATTTTGTCGGCAAAGATGTAATAATAGAAAGTAAAGGATTTATCGCAAAAAAAAGAACAACTATACCTATATCTTCAATTTCTCATGTTGTTATGAAAAAGAGTTTAACAGGTGCTTTGTTAAATTTTGGCGATGTCATAGTAACATCATTCACAGATCTTGTCATAACTTTTGAAGGTATAAATCATCCTGACAAATTGCTAAGCAAAATTGAAGATATGATGGAAAGGGCAAATAAAGGATTAAAAACATAAAAATTATTTCCTAAATGATATAAATGAAGAAATTTTACTTAGAAACATATGGATGTAGTGCAAACAAGTCTGACTCGGAAATAATATTTGGAATTCTAGAGAAAAATGGATATGAACATTCTAATTTTGATGAAGCAGAAATAGTGATAATAAACACTTGCGGAGTAAAGAAAGCAACTGAAGATAGAATATTGAATCGATTGAGAATTTTAAGCAAAACAAATAAAAAAATAGTAGTTGCTGGTTGTCTACCTAAGATAAATTTGGAAAAAATAAAGAAAGCTTTACCAAATTTTAGCGCGATAGTAGATCCGCAATCGATTCACAAAATACCTGAAATACTAGAAAAAATAAAATCTGGTGAAAAGGGAATTGTAAATTTTTCCAAAAAATCACCAGAAAAACCATTATTACCAAAACACTCTTTTAATAAAGTCATATCAATTGTTCAAATTCTTGAAGGTTGTTTATCTAAATGTTCCTATTGTGGAACAAAATTAGCAAGAGGTGATCTTATGAGTTATAAGCCTTCTTCTATTCTAGAATCTGTGAGCAATGATGTTAAAAACGGTTTTAAAGAAATTTGGCTGACATCACAAGACAATTCATGTTATGGGAAAGATATTGGAACTAACTTCGCTAATTTACTCCAATGCGTATCTAAAATAAAAGGAAAATTTTTTGTTAGAGCTGGAATGATGAATCCTTTGCATATTAAAAACTTTCTTGATGATTTAATAGATGCATACAAAGACGAAAAAATATTCAAGTTTTTGCATTTACCTGTTCAATCAGGAAGCAATAAAGTTTTAAAAGATATGAGAAGAGGATATAAAGTTGAAGATTTTTTGTTTTATATCAAAAAATTTAGAGAGGAAATTCCTGAAATAACTATTAGTACTGACATAATAGTTGGTTTTCCTACTGAGACAGAAGTGGATTTTAATAAAACAGTTTCATTAATAAAAAAAATAAAGCCTGCTGTTGTTAATATATCCAGATTTAGTCCTAGAAAAGGTACGCCTGCAGCAGAAATGAAAATGTTAAAGCCAGAAATTGTAAACAAACGAAGTGCTAAAATTCATAATATAGTAAAGAAAATTCAAGCAAGAGAAAATGAAAAATGGTTAGGATGGAAAGGCGAAGTTTTAATAGATGAAATAGGCAAGAAAAACATGTTAAGCAGAAATTTATTTTACAAGCCTATTGTTACGAGAGGGGTATTAGGCAAATTTAGAAAAGTTAAAATAATTGAAACTTATGCTACTTACTTAATCGGTAAATAAAAAATAAAAGAAAAAATAATTAATTGTCTTTTACCAATCTTCGTCTTCAAAATCTTCTTCATCTTCAAAGTCTTCTGGTTCTTCCTCTTCCCAATCGTCTTCTCTCCTTAAACTGAACAATACTTTCACCTCAACGGGTTATTCAATTATTGTATTAGACAAAAGTATTTAAAGTTTTATCATATCATTCATGAGTAATAAAATTCATACATTTAAAAACAAAATTCAATTAAAAAGATGATAGTATGAAATTAACAAAGAGAATTGTAATGAATAAATTGAAGAAATGCTACGATCCTGAAATACCGATTAATGTAGTAGATTTGGGTTTGATATATGATGTCAAAATTAAAGATAGTAAGATTGACGTTGATATGACTTTAACTAATACTGGTTGTCCTATGCGATCTTCCATAATAGAAGAAATAAAAAATAGTCTACTACAAATAAAAGGCGTTAAGAATGTGAACGTAAATTTAGTTTGGGATCCTCCTTGGACACCTGATAGGATTAATAAAAAGGTTAGAAAGAAATTTGGAATTTAACTCTTTTTCAATTTTTCTTCCATCTCTTTGAGTTCCTCTATAAACCTTTGCGTCACTCTTGGGACGTCTTTCTCTTCAACTCTTAATATCTCTGCAATTTTTTTGAGAATTTTTTCCTTTTTTTTCAGTTCTTGCCATTCCTTTTGTGTAAGCATAATATTTCAATCAATTTCTACATTTAAAAATCACTCTACTTCAGCTATATCGCCAATAGTAAGATTCAATGATTTCTTTGATTTTTTTGGATATTGTTTTTCTGGTTTTTCTCTTAAACTAATCCCAAAAAATTTTTCTATTTTTTTTATCATGTTTTCATCCGGAACCATCTGTTTTGATTCTATTCTTTTAATGTAATTTTCTTTTTCTTTTATTTTTTCAGCAAAATCTTTTCTGCTCAATCCTGCTTTTTCCCTATAATGTTTTATTATTTCATTATAATTGTCAACTAAATCTAAATCTTCTTTATTTTCTTTTTCAATTTTTGGTTTAACCAATTTAGGTTTTATTTCCTCTATCTTTTCTCCATAAATTAAACATTTTTCGCAAACTTCAATTACGGAATCTTCAATTCTAGCTTTAAACAAAGCTCTCGTTTCTTTGCCACAAATAGAACACTCAGGGATAATGACACCTTTTATATTTATTATTTAGCACAAAAATTTTTAAATTGTTGTATTACACAAATAAAATAGGGATTTGTTTGTTTGATTTTGATATACAACTTTCTATGCAGAATTTTTTTGTAAATAAAATTGGATTTTAGAGTGAATTTTCTATGATAACAATTGACTATGCATTGTCATTTGACGATGTTTTGTTAGTTCCAAGAAAATCTGATTTATCGTCAAGAAGTGATGTTGATCTTAGCACAAACTTAACTAGAAAAATAAAAATAAATTTTCCTTTGGTAAGTTCAGCTATGTACAATGTCACAGAATCAGAAATGGCTATTGCTATGGCCAAAGAAGGTGGTTTGGGTATAATTCATAGATTTATGACTATAGAGGAAGAATGTGAACATGTAAAAAGAGTTAAAGAATGTGAATTTGAAAAAAAGGGTTTTCCGCTAGCTAGCGTGGATAAAAAAGGTAGATTGTTAGTAGGTGCATCAATAGGTGTAAAGAATGATTTTATCAAAAGAACAGAAGCACTTCTCAACGCTGGTTGTGATATAATAACTATAGATGTAGCTCATGGTCATATGGAAAAAGTTATAAAAGCAATAAAACAAATAAAAAGAGAGTTTGAAGATGTGAATCTTATAGCGGGTAATGTCGCAACCTATGAAGCAGCAAAGGATTTGGCTGAAGCTGGAGCTGATTGTATTAAAGTTGGTATTGGTCCAGGATCAACCTGTATAACTAGAATTGTTACAGGTTTTGGGGTTCCACTCTTCACATCGTTAATTGAATGTTCTAAGATTTTAAAAGAGTATGATGTCACTTTAATGGCAGATGGTGGAATGAGAAGTTCAGGTGATATAGTAAAAGCTTTGGCTGCAGGTGCTTCAATTGCTATGTGTGGCTTTATATTTTCAGGAACTGATGAAGCACCAGGAGAAATTATAGAGGTAAATGGTAAGAAATTCAAACAGTTTAACGGTATGTTCTCTTTACACGCTAACAAAAAATTAAAATCGATAGAGAATGAAAATTTAGAAAATAATAGAGTAATCACAGAAGGTGTAGAAGCTTTCGTGCCATACAAAGGAAGGCTATCTGATGTTTTCTTTAAAATAGCTGGAGGAATAAGACATGGGTTGAGTTATTGTGGAGCTAGAAACATTCAAGAATTACAAGAGAAAGCTAAGTTCATAAAGATAACACAAAATGGATTGAGAGAAAGTTATCCACATGATGTGGCTTTTTTAGAAAACCAATAAACTAATTTTAAATATTTTCCAGCATATTTTTATTAGAGTGATAAAAGTGGGTGTTAAACGGATCTTATTCTGATTTATTTACTCAAAATTCTAATTATTTTAAATCTGGTGATGGGATGAAAAACGTGCAAGATGTAGAAGCAGACATACAAAAATTCTGGAAGGATAATAACATTCCATTCAAAGTAAGAATGAAAAATAAAAATAAGAAAAAATTTTATTTTCTTGATGGTCCTCCTTACGCTACTGGTTATATTCATATTGGAACAGCATGGAACAAAATACTCAAAGACACTTATATAAGATACTGGCGAATGAAAGGGTTTGATGTTTGGGATCAACCAGGTTATGATACTCATGGATTGCCAATAGAAAATAAAGTGGAACAAAAATTGGGTTTCAAGTCAAAAACTGATATTGAAAGGATTGGTATAAATAAATTCAACGAAGAATGCAAAAAGTATGCAACCCAGTTTATAGAGATAATGAATAACCAATTTGAGAATCTAGGAGTTTGGATGAATTGGGAAAAACCTTATTTGACTTTAGATAATGATTATATTGAGGGCGCTTGGCATACATTCAAAGTAGGATTTGAAAGGGGGTTGTTATACAAAGATGTTTATCCTGTACATGTCTGTCCTAGATGCGAAACAGCTGTTGCTTATAATGAAATAGAATACACGCAACTGACAGATCCTTCTGTTTATATTAAATTTCCTGTTTTAGGCAAAGAAAATGAGTTTTTGCTTATATGGACAACAACTCCTTGGACATTGCCATCTAATACTGGTATAATGGCTAAACCTGATGCTGATTATGTTTTTGTTAAACTTGGCAATGAAACTTTGATACTAGCTGAAGCTAGATTGCAAGATGTGATGGAAAGAGGTGGGATGTCGGGGTATAAGATAGTTAAAAGAGTTAAAGGCAAAGAGTTGGAAGGATTGAGATATGAACATCCGCTTAGAGATGTTTTTCCGTTTATAAGAAAAGTTAATAACGCGCATAGAGTTGTTTTGTCTGATCAGTATGTAAGTCTGGAAGAAGGAACTGGTCTTGTGCACACAGCTCCTGGACACGGTCAAGAGGACTACAAAGTTGGCAAAGAAAACGGATTGCCTGTAATCTCACCTGTAAAAATGAATGGAACATATAATGACAATTGTGGAAGATTTGCAGGAAAATTTGTAAAATCAGCTGATGATGAGATATTAGAAGAGTTCAAAGTTCGTGGTTTGCTTTTTCACAAAGAAAAAGTGACGCACGAATATCCTCAATGCTGGAGATGTAGTTCTCCTTTGCTTTTCTTATCTGTACCTCAATGGTTTTTCAGAGTAACTAGCATAAGAGAAAAATTGATAGAGGAGAACAAAAAGGTTAAGTGGTATCCAGAATGGGCGGGAAAGAGATTTGAAAACTGGTTAGAAAGTTTAGGTGATTGGCCTATATCCAGACAGAGATATTGGGGTATACCATTGCCTATATGGGAATGTGAAAGATGTGGCAAAGCAAAAGTGATTGGTTCGAGAAAAGAACTGCCAAGAATACCTGAAGATTTGCATAGACCGTTTATTGATGAAATAGAAATAAAATGTGAGTGTGACAGTAGTATGAAAAGAATACCTGATGTTCTCGATGTCTGGTTTGATTCTGGAGTGGCTGCTTGGGCTAGTATAAACTATTCGCAAGATAAAAAGTTATGGGAAAAAATGTGGCCATGTGATTTTCAAGTAGAAGGTCCTGATCAAATAAGAGGGTGGTGGAATTCTCAGTTGATAACTAGTGTTATAACATTTGACCAAAAACCTTTCCAAAGTATATTATTTCACGGCTTTGTTTTAGATGCTCATGGGAACAAAATGTCGAAAAGTAAAGGTAACATAGTACAACCAGAAGATGTTGTTAACAAATATGGAAGAGATGTACTTCGTTTCTATTTGCTCTCAAGCCCGTGTTGGGATGATTTCTATTTTAACTGGACTGACACAGAGAATGTAGCAAAAACTCTAAATATTTTGAGAAACACCTTCAATTTTGTTAAAACATATGTTACAAAAACGGTAGATAAAAAACTTAAGCTGAAAATAGAAGATGAATGGATACTTTCTAGATTAAATTCGATTATAGTTGAATATGAAAAAAACATTTCTAGCTGTAACCATCACAAATGTGTTGAATTGCTACAAGATTTTATTTTAAATGACTTTTCAAGATGGTATATAAAATTAGTTAGAGATAGAGTATGGCCTAGTTATGAAGGCAAAGACAAAGATGCTGCTTTTTACACTTTACTCAAAGTTTGTGATGAGCTTCTAAGGCTTTTAGCACCTTTCACTCCTTTCTTAGCTGAGCAGGGATATCAAGAGCTTTTTAGAAAAAAAGGTATGCCTGAATCAATTCATATGACCGAAATACCCAATTTTGAAAAGAAAATGATTAACAAAGATTTAGAGGAAGAGATGAAATTGGCTAAATCCATATTCGAGTCTGTGTCCGCTGTTAGACAGAAAGAAAAAATAAAATTAAAATGGCCTGTCAAAAGAATATTGATTGTTTCTAAGGACAAAACAGTCAAGTCGACTGTAAAAAGATTAAACGATTTGTTGAAAAATATCTGCAATACTAAAGCTATTTCTGTAGTAAATAAACTGCCAAAAGGAAAATTCTCAGAAGGTGTGTTTGATTTAGGGCAATTATATGTGGATTTGGAGGTTGATCAAGAGCTTTACGAGGAAATGTTTTATAGAGAATTGACAAGAAATATTCAAGAAATGAGGAAAAAGAATGGCTTTGTAATTAAAGATAAAATTGCGCTTACATTGAGCTCTGACGATAAGACAAACAAAATGTTGAATAAATTTGTTGATAAGTTGAAAAGCGATGTGGGTGCTATTTCGGTTAATGTTGGCAAAGTGGAAGGTAAATTTAAAGGTGTTTTGAGTTTCGATGACATTAAAGTGGAAATTGGTTTTGATAAAAAATAATCTACACTATTTAAGAAGGAAACAGATTAATTTATAATTTAGAATTCCCTTATTATTATCATGTCTAGCACATTAGTAAAAGATGTTATGAACCCGCAAGTTGTTGTTGCTAAATCGTCTGCTACAATAAAAGAAGCTGCCAGATTGATGTCACAACTTAGAATTGGTTGCCTAATAGTTATGGATGAGGATAAGCTTTTAGGTATAGTAACAGAAAGCGATATCATAGGCAAAGTTGTGGCAAGAAACAAAGATCCTGAAAAAATAACAGTTGAAGAAATAATGAGTGGTAAAGTCATTTCTATTGAACCAGATAAAGATTTAGAAGAAGCAGCTGAAATCATGGTGCAAAATAAAATTAAAAGACTACCAGTTATGGAAGGAGGTAAAGTCGTTGGTATAATCACCGCAACAGACATAATATCCTATGAACCAAAAATGATCGAGTCTTTAAGCGAACTTTTCTCTATGAAAAGCCAAATAGGAAGAACTATTGCTGGTTAAGGTTTTTTTGCAAAAGTTTCAGAGGGTTATCCAAAATTTCAATTGCGTTTTTAATTTCGTTTTCAAGCAAAGTCTCATCTATTGGCAAGTCTGCTTTTTTACAGAAATCTAATGCTAGAGATTTGACTTTAGAAACAGCGTCAAAATTTTTGTCTAAAACAAAAACATCTTTTAACTCTATATTATCTTCGTTAAATTTGAATTCTCCAAAGACTCCCAAATCTTCGTTTCTCAAAATTTCTCTTTCTTTTACATTAACTATAGACAAAAAAAGCTCTAGTTTTGAATTTTGTTGTTTTTGTTCGTAATAGACTGTCTTAGTTAGCTTCAAAATGCCGCAAATTATAGCTATTGTTCTTATTATGTCAACTTCTTTCTCTAAGTTTATCAATTCTTCATACCTTATTTCGCCTTCTCTAGATACTTCAACTTCTGTTTTTGTTGTTTTGTCAAAAAATCTAATAGAATTTTTTGTTAATTTTGAACTGCCAAATATGAGAAACCATGGTCTATATTTGATTATTTTTTTCTGAAAAACATCTGTTAAGTTGAAAGTAATTTTGTTAGTTGGTTTAACGAGTATTATATATTTTGCTTTTGAATTTTTCATAAGATAATATCAATTTGAAGTTATTTATTAATTGAGTCAAAATGCAAAACTCTGAAAGAAAATAATTTAACATTTAAACCTCTATTATATTCTCATGCCTATTGATAAGAAAGTATTGATGAAAAAGTTTCAAGCAAATCCAGAAAAATACTGGGAAGTACAACTATTCAAAGAAAAAGGTTTTGTTAGAAAAAAATGCTCAAAATGTGGAAAATTCTTTTGGACATTAGATCAAGAGAGAGAAATGTGTGACGATCAACCTTGCCGGTTTTATGATTTCATAGGAAATCCACCGACAAATAAAAGATTGGATTATGTTGAAATGTGGAAAACTATAGAAAAATTTTTTGTTAGAAATGGTCATACTTCGTTAAGGAGATATCCTGTAGTATGTAGATGGTATCCACTGTTTTTCAATATCGCATCAATCATAAATTTTTACAGAATTGACTCTGGTCAGTTAACATTCGAATTTCCTGCAAACCCTGTTATAGTTCCACAGTTTTGCTTAAGATTTAATGATATTGGTAATGTTGGTGTTACAGGTAAACATTCAACTTGTTTCTGTATGGTTGGACAAGCCGGATTTTATGATGGCAAACAAGGATATTGGAAGGACAGATGCATTGATTTAGATTTTGAGCTCGTAACAAAAGAAATTGGTATACCAGAAAAAGAAATAATTTTTATAGAAGATATGTGGGTTGGGCCAGGCGCTTTTGGTCCGTCATTAGAATATTTTTCACGTGGGTTGGAACTAGGTAACGCTGTATTTACTGAATTTACTGGATCTACTAGTAGCTACAAAGAAATGCCAAAGAAAGTAATAGACATGGGAGCTGGTCTCGAAAGATTGGCTTGGATTACAAACGGCACGCCAACACATTATGATGTGACTTTTGAACCAGTAATAAGATACATGATAAAAGAAAGTGGATTGAAACCTGATTGGGATTTTTTTCAAAGATATTCCAAGTTAGCTGGTAGTTTGAACTTGGATGAAGTAAGTAACTTGAACAAAATGAAAGATAAGATTGCTAAGCAACTTGGCGTTTCTGTTGATGTTCTTAACAGCAAAACAAAACCGTTAGAAGCGATGTATGCGATTGCTGATCACACTTTAGCTTTATCTTTTGCCATATCAGACGGCGCTCTGCCTAGCAATACTGGTGGCGGATACAACTTAAGAGTTATATTAAGGCGTGCTTTTAGTTTCTTGGATAAACTTAAAATTAATCTAGATTTGGTCAAAGTGTGCGAGCTACATGCTAGACATTTGAAATACTTTGCTCCAGAATTGGAAGAAAATATAAACACCATTAACACAATATTCGATGTTGAAAGAAAGAGATTCAATTCTAGCAAATTTAGAGCTCAAAAGGTTGTTGAAGAGATTGTGCAAAAAAATGAAGAGATAACAGAAGAAAGACTTTTACAGCTCTATGATTCTGAAGGAATAACGCCAGAATTGTTAAAAGAATACAAACCAGATTTGAAAATACCTGAAGATTTTTACACAAAAGTTACCGAGAAACATATGAAAGAAGAAGAAAAATTCACGAGACAAATTTTGGATGTTTCTGGATTACCTCCTACTCAACTTTTATTTTATGAAGATCAAAACAAAACGGAATTCAAAGCTAAAGTAATCAAATTCATAGACAATTTATGGGTTGTCCTTGATAAAACATATTTTTATCCTGAAAGTGGTGGACAAAAAGCTGATATGGGTTTCATTGATGGCCAGCCAGTAATGGATGTTCAAAAAATTGGTGATGTTGTTGTTCACAAAATAGTTGGAAAGGTGGAAGAAGGAAAGGAAGTTGATTGTAAAATAAATTCATTCAGAAGGCAAATGCACACAAGACATCATACCGCCACTCATCTAATAAATATTGCTGCTAAAGAAATTCTTGGACCTTGGGTTTGGCAACACGGTGCTGAGAAAACAACTGATAAAGCGAGATTGGACATAACTCATTTTGACAATTTAACAGAGCAGCAAATAGAAGCGATTGAAAAGAGAGCTAATGAAATTGTTGAAAAGAATTTGTCTGTCAAGAAAGAATGGTATGACAGAACTGAAGCAGAAAAAAAGTTTGGTTTTACCATATATCAAGGTGGTTATGTTCCCAGTAAAAGAGTTAGAATTGTAAGCATTGGCAATTTGAATAGTCAAGCTTGCGGAGGAACACACGTTGATAAAACAAAAGAAATTGGATATATAACGATAATAAAAACAAAAAGAATACAGGACGGTGTTGTAAGAATTGAGTTTTGTTCTGGAGATGTAGCTGAAAAATATTTAAAAGACAAAGCAGAACTTTTGAAAGAAACTATAAAAATATTGAATGTAAAGGAAGATGATGCTGTTAATGCCGTACAAGAACTATTTAACAAATGGAAAGAAGCAAGAAAGAAATTAAAAAGCAAAAACATTCAAAGTTAATTTATTTTTGTTTTCAATAATATTTTTATGGATTTGTCTTTTGGCGCAAAAACAGCAGTAAAACAATGTATGAATGTTAAATCCGGAGAAAGAGTTCTGATATTGACTGATAGAAAAATGCCTAAAGAGATGCCTCTATCACTAAAAGAAGTATGCGAAAAATTGAATGCTAAAATAACTTTGAAAGAAATTGAACCTTTAGTTAGAAGTGGTGTCGAGCCAGATAGAGAAACAGCTGAATTAATGAAAGAATTTGATGTGGAGTTTTTGATAACATCTAAATCTTTATCGCATACTAACGCGAGAAGAGAAGCCTGCAAATGCGGTGCGAGAATTGCGTCTATGCCAAAAATAACAGAATTTTCTTTCACTAAAGGTGGCTTGACTGCTAATTATTTTCAAGTTAAAAAACTATGCGAAAAAATGTTTAACCAAATCAAAGATAAAAAAGAAATTAAAATAACATCAAAAAATGGAACTGAATTAGAAATGAGTATTGGAGATCATTACTTGGATATCGACGAGGGGTTGTACCATAAGCCAGGTGATTTTGGCAATTTGCCTGCCGGTGAAGTTGATACTGCGCCAAACGATGAAAGCACTAATGGTGTTGTTGTAATAGATAGCATGGGCAGGTTTGGAAAAAATATAAAGATAGAAATTGAAGACGGTGTTGCTAAAAACATAAAAGGATGTGAAGAATTGTTGAAAGAAGTAAATGATGTTGGAAACAAAGCAAGAGTAATTGCTGAGATTGGCATTGGCACAAACCCCAAAGCAAAAATAATTGGGAATGTATTAGAAGATGAGAAAGTTTTTGGAACCATACACATAGCTTTAGGCAACAATGTATCTTATGGTGGAAAAAACAATGTAGCTTTTCACCAAGATGGAATAGTTGTTAAACCGACTTTGATAGCTGATGGAAGAGTTTTAATAAAAAATGGGAAGTGGTTAATATGAATAACAAGTTGATAAAAGCGATTGAAAAGCTGAAAAAATATAATGTGAATTACAAAATTTTAGAATTGGGTGATATAGCTAGAACGTCTGAAGATGTTGCTAAACTTTATGGATGTGATCCCAGGGAAATAATTAAAACTCTTTTGGTTAAAACAGACAAAGATGAAATATTCGCTGTTATGCTGCCCGGTGTGATGAAAATAGATAACAAGAAACTGTTGAAAGAAATAAAAGCGAAAAAGGTTAGGTTTTTAAACGAAAATGAATTGAAAGATAACACAAATTTTGAACCGGGTGAAGTGTGTCCCATCTTAATAGAAAAACACAAAATAATTGTGGATAAAACAGTTTTTGAAACTGACAAAATCAATTTTGGTTCAGGAGATTTGTATTTTGGAATAGAAATTGCTTCTAAAGATTTGATGAAGTTAATTAATGGAAAAGTTGTTGATATTGTTAAGCGTTGAACGATAATTTTTTGACAATGGCTTTAGATTTAACTCTATAATCAAGTGTTAATAGTTTCAACGAAAATCCATATCGTGTAAGAATTATTCCATTAATCTTTATTTATGTTACGATTTATTTTCAGAGAATTTCTAAATTCGATTTAAGTATTTGGTTGATTCTCTTTTTAAGGATTTCTAAAATATCTATATTATGGAGGTATATCTTAAATTTTTCATGCTTCAAAAACATTTTGAATTGGCTTAAATAGATTCGCCCATAAAAGCTTTAATATATTCACAGTTAATTGTTAGCATAAATTTAAAAAAAGAAAAAGAAATTAAACTCAACTATTTAAGCTCCGTATCCTGTCGGGATTGCATGTGTGATAAATTCGTGTGTATGGTCTGACCAAGTTCCATGATCCATTATCACTTCAAATTGACCCCAAATTGAATATCCTCCTTCTCTCCAGCAGGGACTGTTTTCCAATTCTGGACCGACCCAAATTATCATATAGTGCCAAACTTCTCCTGAACCACCTGGTAGAGCACCATTCCATTCGTTGTCGACCCATGCATCACATGTCCATGATGCTCCATGAAATCTTGCATCGTCACAGGCTTTAGACCATTTCATTACCAACCAATCGTTCGCATAAGTCGGGTCGCCCCAAAATGTTCCATCAAGAATTCTGTCGACACCATCTGCCTTTCCTACGAATATTCTTGCTTGATAATTATATCCAAATTCGTCAAAACCACCTTTTGCCGTCGCTGTTATCAATGTTACAAGTAGCGTTACTGTAATTGTTACCACTAAAATAGCGTTTTTTCTCATACTTGAGAAAAAAATATTAATCTTTTTTAATTATCCTTAATTTTTATCAAAAATTCTTAAAATTTTTGCTATTTTATGCGCATTTTATTGTTGGAAAATTTTCTCAAAAACACAATAATAGTATCAACCTGTTATCTAGTTTTTTGTTTTACAAAATTTTTCTATTATTATTTTTCTAACAATTTGTTTATTAACGCCTTAAACTTTTCATCAGTTTTGTAAAATTTGTTTTTATATGTTTTAAGTCTGCCTTTAGAAATTTATTTATTAGTAAGAAAGTAATATTTTGCATAAAAGGTGATAAAAAATGAAAATAGCAGTAGATAAGAATGTTTGTATAGGATGTGGGACATGCGTTGGAATTTGTCCTGATGTTTTCGAAATTGGCAAGGATGGAAAATCTCAAGTTAAATCACAAAAAAATCTGCCCTGCGTTGAAGAAGCAAAAAATGCATGTCCAACAGGCGCAATAAAGGTAAGCAAATAGTTCTGATCAATAGTTAAATTTATTGTCGCTAAATTATTCATAGGTAGATTTTGTGGATATAGAAACAAAAATTCAGCTCATAAAAGAAGTTGGAGAAGAAATAATAACAGAAAAAGAATTGAGAGAATTGTTTCAAACAAATAACAATCCTATTGCTTATGACGGGTTTGAACCATCGGGTATGGCTCATCTTCCTTTTGGTGTTTACAGGGCAATGAACATAAATAGTCTGATAAAAGCAGGTGTTAAATTCAAGCTTTACATAGCAGACTGGTTTGCGTGGATAAACAACAAAATGGGTGGTGATTTAGAAAAGATAAAAATCGTTGGAAACTATTTCATAGAAGTTTGGAAAGCTGCTGGAGTGGATATGAGAAATGTCGAAATTATTTGGAATAGCGATGTTGTTAAAGATCATGAATATTGGAAGAAAGTAATTCTGATAGCAAAGAACACCACTGTAAATAGAGCAGAAAGATGTTTGACTATAATGGGAAGAAAAAAAGGTGAAATGAAAGAAACGGCCCAATTCTTTTATCCAATGATGCAGACAGCTGATATATTTCATTTAAAAGCAGATATTTGCCAATTGGGTCTTGACCAAAGAAGAGCAAATATGCTAGCTAGAGAAATTGGCCCTAAATTGGGTTGGTGGAAGCCTGTTGTCGTCAGCCATCACATGCTAATGGGATTGGAAGGTGTTAAAACACCTGAAGGTTACGATGAAAACAAGAAAATGGATGTGGAAATTAGCTCGAAAATGAGTAAAAGCAAACCTGAAAGCTGTATTTATGTTCATGACAGCAAAGAGGAAATAAAAAGAAAAATAAACAGAGCGTTCTGTCCAGAAAAAATTGTAGAAAATAATCCAATTTTAGATTACAGCAAACACATAATTTTCAGAAAATTCAAAACTATGAAAATAGAAAGGCCAAGTAAATTTGGCGGTGATATTGAAGTAGAAAGATATGAAGAATTAGAGAAACTATATAGAGAAGGAAAGATACATCCTCTTGACTTGAAAAACGCAGTTAGCAATTATTTGAATGAAGTTATAAAACCAATAAGAGAACATTTTGAAAAGGATAAAAAAGCAAAAGAATTATTTGAAATTGTCAAGAACACTAAAATAACAAGATGATTTTAGTTTGGATTTTCCTCAAGCCAATTTTTTATTGCTTTTTTAATATCAACTACTTCTTTACTTCCATCGGGCATGGGTCTTTTAATTGTCATCGGTATTTTTATTTTTCTAAATTCTTCTTCTGCTATTTCAATAGGATCAGATGATTCAGTTTTTATCAGCAAAGGAGCACCCAGAGAAATTTGCAACGCTCTTGCGCCTATTATTCTAGCAACTTCAAATCTTGTCAACCTGTCTTTCGGCCACTCAATCATCTATTCACCTGATAAACTTTGCTATTTTCTTTATTAAATCGACGTGAGTTAGAAACAAAGCTCTGCAGCAATATCTGTCCAAACCTAAATCGTTCATTACTTTTTCTGCTTCTTCTCCTGCTTTTACTCTTCTTTGATATTCTTCCCACAAGTGACCGATTACCTTACCACATGAGAAACATCTTATTGGTATGATCATTTCAGAATCTCCTTATTTTTATGATATTTAGTAAATAAATTAGTTGCGTTTAAAGTTTTTAAATATATCGCCAGATAAAAAACAAAAAGAAAAAAGTATAAATTCAGCCAATCTGGTTTAGTAGCATGTTTTCCAAGTCTTCATCTGTTATGTTAGCTATCGCATCTTCAAGCTCTTCATCAATCGCATCATAAATTTGCTCTTCTACAACCGGATTTTCTGTTATTGTTGTCTCTGTTTTTGTGTTGGTTGATTTCCAAACAATTAAGCTTACAGCTAAAATAGCTAAAATTATTGTGACTATTAATATTTTGTTCATTTATTCACCACAACTCAAATAGTAGTTGTTGGTGTTATTGCTGTTTCTGTAGTTGCTGATTCAGTTGTAGTAGTTGTAACTACAGTTGTTTCTGTCGTAGTTTGAACTTCAGTAGTTGTTGCAGTTGTTTGTAATGCAGCTAAACACTCTTCTTTTGTTTCAAAAGTTCTCAAGCCTGAATACATGTATGTGCCACAAAATTCTTTTGGCTCATCACATGTTCTTGTGGTGTCATCAAACCAGTACAATGTTTTACATTCTCTCAATCTTCTTGTAACACATCTTCCGTTACTTTCTACACATTCAAATCCTTCTGGTGGCATTACATCTAGACATTTCATGTTTGATCTTTTTCTCACACATCTGTTCCCACACCATCCACATTCTCCTGTTTCTGGTGTTGTTCCTGTGGTTGAACAAAATCTTGGAAATTTATTACAGATTTTTCCGCAAATTGCTGTGTCTTGATTGTTCGAACAGTATTCTCTTAGTAAATGTCTGCATCTTGTATCATCTATGTTGTCTTTACAATACAATCTTGCAATCACTAAACATCTTCTGTCATCTGGGTTCTGCTTGCAAAATTCTTGTATTTTTTCTCTGCATGATTTATCGTCTAACTTGTTACAAAATCTGTTTCCTATCCCTTTCGCTATATCTTTGCATTCTTCTAAATCTTCGCTGCAAGTTTCCATTACATTTTCAGCTATTTCTGTATTCTTGAATTTTCTTTGGCCTTCTAAGATATAGATGTTGTAGTCTTTGTTGTTAATTGTAATTTGACCTACCCAAATGTCTACGTTGCCTTTCTCTGTCAAACTTATGTCTATAGTTCCAACTTTTGTTGTATTTAAATACACATCAGCTGTTATATGGCCTTCAGCTATTGCCACATTTTTCAGCAAATATCTTGTGTTATCAAACCAAACAAGCCCTGCTGCTATGTCTTTCTCTTCTGAAACTAGCAACACTCTAAGTTTGGCTATGCCAACTTTGATTATGCTAAATTCTCTTGGATTATCCTCTGGTATTGCTATGCCTCTTCCTAATGCGCCTATAGCTGTTATTTTAGGTTTTCCCAATCCTTGACTTCCTAGATTTTGTGCTGTTACCAGCATTGGCAATAACAACAGCAACACAACGCTAATTGCTAATATTTTTTTCATTGCATCACCAACAATTATATTGTTTGTTTCGGTGTATTAAAAACTTCGTGAAACATTTTGAAACAATTATTTCCACTTTATTTTATTTGTCCTTCCACATTTCTCTTTTTCTACTAGTAGTCTCTCTTCCAACTTTTTAATTATTCTTGTCATTTTAGCTCTAGAAAATTGCAATTCTTTCTCTAATTTGTTTTGATATATCGCTTTTCTTTTCATTAAAATTTCTATAACTTTTCTTTCGTCCTGGCTAAATCCTATAAACAAGTTTTCTTTAGCTCTATTCTTCAGAAATAGATATATAGGTGGTATAGTTGCTAAAATAGCTAAAACCAAAATTATAACAAAAAATTGTGATGTTTGCGTCGGGTTGTAAAATTTAACCATTATTGGAATTTCATCCGATGCATCTAGAGTCCAAGAAATCATTATTCTTTTACCGTCAGTTGTCTTTTCTCCACTTCTCGGAATTATCAAATCTTTGTATATAGCATAACCCTCAGGTAATTCTAGTTTTACATACACACGCTTGGTTTGTTTTGGTGGCTGCAAGGATGTAAAGAATTCTTTCACATTACCTGAAGAGAAAATTAATGTTTTTGGTTCAAATGATATGTATATTTGTTGCGTGCCTTTTGGAACAAGAAATTTTATATTATATTCGTTTTCAAAAACATCAACTACATAGTTTAAATTCTGCAAAGTGTTGTTTATCTTCATATTTGAAAAATCGCTTAGAACAAGATAGTTTAAAACTGTCTCATTCAAAGGTTCGCTAAAAACTATTTTTAATTCTTCTTTTACTTTCATATCTTGACTTATTTTGAAACTCAAGGAATAGACTTGAACATCTGAAGCGTAAGATAAGCTTGTGGAAAATATTAGAAGTAGCAAAAATATTGCAATTTTTTTCATAGATATTAAAATGAATTTTAAGATTAAATTTGTTCTGTCGCAAATTCAATCACGAGAATGTGTTAAAAATTATCTTTTACTTCTCTGTTTATGTCTTCTTGCGTTTTGTCTCGATCTTGAAGGCTTGTGGGGTTCTGTCCTTCTGAAGTCATAAACTAGCAAGTTTCTATCAAATTCTAAGAATTTCTTTTTCAATTGTTCGTCTTTAGAAAATTCAACCAAACCTTTTGCTATGGCTTGCCTGATAGCGTCAGCTTGAGAAGAAATGCCTCCTCCTTTAACATTAATCTTGATGTCTAGTTTGCTTGAAAGTGAATCTGCCATCATTAAAGGCTCTCTTATTCTTAGTCTTGCTGATTCTGGTTGAAAAAGATCCAAAGAAACGCCATTAATAACTATACTTCCGGTTCCTGACTTTATTCTAGCTCTGGCTACAGAAGTTTTTCTTTTCCCAACAGTAAATATTATTTTTTCTTTAGTCGTTTCTACCATCTCTTTTTAGCACCTAACGCTATTGACAAGTCGCCAACAGTAATATGCTTTGTTTTCAGCATATTTACATTTTTTATATTATCCTTTTCTATATTTGCTTTCTTCAATTGATCTGGAACTCCTATCCAAACTTTTATTCTTTTCAAAGCTTTTTTACCTGTTGGTTTTTTGTAATCTATCATACCTCTTATTGCTCTTTTGACTATTCCTACTGGCGTTTTGGGAAAGAAAGGTCCGTGGTGGACGTCGCCTCTATTGATTCTTTGAAAATACTTTTTTATGGTAAATTCGGGGTTTCCTGCTATTATAGTCTTTTCACAATTAATTACATGGACAGTCTCTCCTCTTATAGCTTCTTTAGCAACTACAGTAGCTAAACGTCCCAATATTTTGCCTGTAGCATCATACACTTTCATATTCATCAACATATTATCTTTACATTTGTCCCTCTCGGGTTGCTTGATACTAGTTGTTTTATGGTTATAGCATTACTTTTGCTTTTCTTTATTTTCTCCAAAGCAGACTTGGAAAATTTCCATGCGCTTATAGTTATTGACTTGCTTAATTCTCCGTATCCAAGAACAACGCCCGGCACAATTATTGTATCTCCCTCTTCTGTATTTCTTTCAATATCCGCTAAGTTGACTTCAATTCTCTGTCTTCTTGGTTTGTTTAACTTTTCTGCAATATCTTTCAAGAAAGAGCTACCTATTTGATAAGATTTCTTTTTCAATTCTTCAATTAGTTCTTTTAGTAATGGATTTGTAGGTCCGGTGCGCTTTCCCATACTCGCTACACCTTTAGCTTACAAAATATCATAATATAGATTTATAAACGTTTGGTCTATGACTTTTTAGTTTTATCATACATCAGCTGTGTTTAAGATAATTCTGATGTTCTGATCTGATGACAGATTTGCTTTAGAGATATTATAAATGTAAAGATAGAAATATCGAAAAATAAAGTTTTAGATAATAATTGAATTTAGATTAAATTTTACAAAATTATTTCAACAAAAATTTAAACGCAGGTACTACAAAAACAGTTTTTTTATTGATTTTTCTTTCTTTTTCTATTTCTTTAGAAATTACATATCCTTTGTAAACCTTAAATTTTTTCATAAATTTTACTAAACTTTCTAGCTCAATTTTTCCATATTTAATTTCTATAGGTACAATTTCTTTATCTGCTAAAACGATATCGACTTCATTCTTGTAGGGATCGCGCCAAAAAAATTCAGCTTTAATTTGATTAACTATTATCCATTCAAAAATTTTAGATTTGGATAATGTATCGTCTCTAAATAAAAGATCTGCAGAAACTATTGTCGGATAGTATTTTTTTAGTTTTCTTTCAACCTTTCTTCTGTTTTTTGAAAAATTGTAAAGTTTTTTGACTAAAAACGAATTTTCGAAATAACTCAAATAGTTAGAGAGGGTTTGCCTCGAAATTTTTAAATCGCTTGCTAGCTGAGAAAGTTCTACAATTTGTCCGGGTTCTTCGAGTAAGATGTTAAGCAAAGATTCTAGTACATAGGCATCTTTAACTTTAAATAAATCTGGAATGTCTCTATACAAAACCTTTTCTACTATACTCTCTTTAATGTATTTTTTGATTATGTCTTTATCTTTAACACCAACTAATTCTGGAAACCCTTGCGTGAGAACGAATTCATCAAAAAGTTTAGCAAGTTTATCTTCATAAAGCCCTATCGGTTTAGGACTGAAATTTTTGAATTCTAGAAATTCTTTAAAAGAGAGTGGTTCAATTTTAAATTCAAACATTCTTCCTGCAAGAGTTTCTTTTGATTTCTTTTTTATAAATAAAGATTCTGAGCCAGAAATTATTATCTTGACATTTTTATTAAAACTGTCATAAATTCGTTTTAATTTGTCTTCCCATCCATTTAACTTTTGTATTTCATCCAAGAGGAGCAAGTATTTTCCTTTTCTAAAATCTTTTTCCATTATCCTTTCATACTCTTTAATCACATCTCTTATCTCTATATTTCTAAAATCATCGAAAGAGAAGTAAACTATGCTTTTAGGATCAAAACCTTTTTTTATGTAATCTTCTACTATTTTAAACATTAAAGTCGTCTTTCCAACTCTTCTTAAACCTGTGAGAGAGATTATTTGCGGTAAAGGAAGAAATTTTTGTATTTGTTTGTAGACCTCTCTATCTTTGAATTCTACTTTAAATCCTTCTCCCCACCAAGGGTTTGAGTCTAACAATGCTTCTTTAATTTTTGTCATATGCAATTAACCTAAAATATATTTTATGTTAGTTATAATTAACCTAAAATATTTAAAGATATCTTTCTAGGTTATAGAGGACTGGAAACAGGTTTCTGCTATACTCAAATTTTCAACTTTATTCATATAGAAAATATTTTTGATGTTTATAGACGCTAGCTTGAGAAAAACATGAATTGATGACACGAAATAAAGAAAGATTGCACCAGCCGGGATTTGAACCCGGATCATGAGCTTTTTCCTGCTATTGGGAAGCTCAGATGCTAACCGTTACACCACTGGTGCGAATTCTATAAGAAATATAAATAATTAATCTAAAATTAAAGAGTTTATGAGTTGATTTTTTTGTCTGAAAAATTATCCTTTAAAGGCGCAACTAAAGAAGTGGGAAGAGCTGCTGTTTTACTAGACATAGGATCTGAAAAGTTGTTAATGGATTACGGGTTGAAACCTACACCTGATATTGTCGAGTTTCCAAAACCAGTTAATGAAAAATTAAGTGGAATACTGATAACACACGGCCATCTGGACCATTTAGGTGCTTTGCCTACTCTTTATAACAGAGGGCAAAATTGTCATATTTTTGGAACAGAAATAACCTCGCATTTTTGCCGGTTGCTTTTAACAGACTCGCTAAAAGTATCAAAACAAAATGGATATGAGTTAGGATATGAAGAAAAGGATATTAAAACACTTTCAAAAAACTATGTTTCCATAAGTTATAAAAAGCCATTTAAAATAGGGAATGTAAAAATAACTGCTTTTGATGCAGGACATATTTCTGGCTCTTGCATGTTTCTAGTTGAATCTTCCAAACGCATCCTTTATACAGGCGATTTTAGGGTTAGTGATACAAGACTAATAAAAGGGGCTGACATAGAAATGGATAATGTGGATGTGTTAATAACAGAATGCACTTACTCTGACAGAGAGCATCCGAATAGAGAAAAAGAGGAAATGAGACTGATTGAATTTATAGAAGAAACTTTAAGCAATGATGGTGTGTTCTTGCTTTCTGCTTTTGCGATATCCAGATCTCAAGAATTGCTTCTTGTTTTAAGTGATTATGACATAAACGCTCCTATTTATCTAGATGGGATGGCTGCTGATGCGACAGGAATAATAGCTGCATATCCTGAATTGCAGAAGAATTATAATGAATTAAAGAAAGTTATGCAGAAGCTGAATGTGCAAACTGTTAGTCAAGCTGGAAGAAAGAAGATAATAAAGAAACCTTGCATCATAATAACAGGTTCTGGAATGCTAGAAGGTGGTCCTGTAGTTGATTATATAAAGAAGTTGCACGATAAGAAAAATTGCTCTTTGGCTTTGACTGGCTTTCAAGTTCCTGGAACAGCTGGTTATAAGCTGATGCAGAATGGCATCTTCTATGGAGATGGATTGGAATTAAAGATGGAAATGAATTTCAAAAAGTTTGATTTTAGCTCTCATGCTCCTAGATCTGAATTGCTACAAATGATAAAGAAAGTTAATCCTGAGAAGGTTTTTTGCATTCATGGAGACAAGACAGAGGAGTTTGCCCGAGAATTGAAAGGTGAAGGGTTTGACGCGGTTTCTCCTGTAGTTGATAAAAAGTATGAAATTTGATATATTTACCGTATAATAGTAACATTTATATATAAGAACCACCATATAGTGATATATGAAACTAGAACCTAGAGAGATAATCGATACGTGCTCTCAGCACTACTATACATGGAAAGAGGAAGCTCTTAAAGCAAAAGATCCTGAGAAAGCGAAAAAGTACATGGAGAAAGCGTTTTTCTGGCTAGAATTGCAGAACAATTTGATTATTTTGTGGACTATAGAGAAAACGATGGGCTCTGATACGCATGTAAAGGAGAAAATAGAGCAAGCGCAGATGAACATAAACAAAAAGATAGTCGAATATGCTTCTAGTATTATAAAAGATTTGGAAAAGGAATAGGCGATTTTTTATGAGATTTTTTAAAAAAAAAGCAAAAACCTTCAGAACCGCCTACTGGAATAAAACCACCTTCAGCTGAAGAGGTAATCGCTTTTTTTAAAGAAAGTTTACCGAATTTAACCAATAGAATGAGGGAATTACCAAAAGATCCTTTTCAACTTCTTGATTTTGAAACATATTTTGGCCGTTGGAACGAACCTTCACAAATATTTGCTGATCCAACTAAATATCATGATTTTTGCCAGGAATTGAGTGGTAGAGCATATCCATCTGGTGTTCCAAATTATGTAAGAGCTGCAATAATAGGTGAAGAGGGGGGTTTAAGAGAAGATTTATTAATGTTAGTGAAGTTGGCTGTTATTTACAGTTTTCTTCATGTAAGAAATCCAATAGCTGCAGCTATAATGGCAGAAAAATATGAAATTTTAACACCTTCAGGTTTTCAATGGAGATATAAAGAAGGGGATTGTAGTTATTTGCCTGATTCGAATTCTTGGAGATATTCTGATGATTTTAGAAGATGTTTGGAAGATTTTGAAGGATATTTCAGAAGGATTTTTGATGGTTATCAGGAAATTTGTGAAAGATATGAATTAAGATATGATAAATCAAATAAGTTGGAAAATTATTAACTACAAAATCTTTTAACAATTGCTAACTAAATTAATTATATGATTGAAATAGACGGCTCTCTAGGCGGAGGGCAGATGCTGAGAACAGCTATTTCTCTGTCAGCTCTGACCGGTAAAGGTGTGAAGATAACCAATATCAGAAAGGGAAAGGAAAATGCCAAGCCAGGATTGAGACCGCAGCACATGACTGTTATTGATGTTCTAGGAAGTTATTGCAATGCTGAAATAATTGGATTGAAAGAAAATTCGCTGGAAGTTGAATTTAGACCTTGGGAGATAGCAGCTAAAGATAGAAAAATTGACATAGGCACTGCTGGAAGTATAAGTTTGCTTTTACAAGCATTGCTGCCTGTTTTGATATTTTCTAAAAAAGAAGTAAAACTAGAAATAAAAGGTGGTACAGATGTGGCCTGGTCTCCTACTGCCAATTACATGAAATTTGTGTTTCTTCCCATGCTGAGAAAAATGGGAATAAATGTTGAACTAGAGATAGTGAATCACGGTTTTTATCCTAAAGGTGGTGGTTTAGTTAAAGTTGTAACTTATCCTGTCAAGAAGATTAAACCTATAGTTGCATTACAACCAGGAAATGTTTTAGGATTGCACGTGGAAACTGTTGTTGGAAGATTCACTAAGGATTATGCTGAAAGGATGGCTAAAGCTACTTTGGGAATATTTGATTATCATTTACCTAACAAAAAAGTGTCTGTTGGGTTAAAAGCTGTTCAGTCTGAAAGTTATGGTAATGCTATTCTCTGCTATGCTAACTGCGAAAACTCTATATTGGGTGTTGATTTGCTTGGCGACGCTGGAACAAAACCAGAAATGTTGGGAATAAGAGCTGCTGAAGAGCTTGTAGCGGTGTTAAAAAGCGGTGCTGCTGTTGACAAGTTTCTTTCTGATCAATTGTTGGTATACATGGCATTAGCTGATGGAAAGTCTGAAATAAAAGTTGAAAAGATAACAGAGCATTGCTTGACTAACATACATGTTATTGAGAAGATGTTACCTGTGAGTTTTCAGATAGATAAAGAGAGAAAAATTATTTCTGTAGAAGGGATTAAATTTTAAACAATTCTTGCTCCTCGTCTAGCCAATTCATAAAGTTGAGTGAATACATCACCGTAAAGTTCTGGTGAACCTATATCATATCTTCTATCGTTTTCATCCATTAAAACACCATAAACACCTCTTCTAGCTAAAGTGTTTATACCATCGGTTAATTGAAGTTCTCCACCTTCAGGTGCTCTTAATTCTTCTAAAGCGTCGAAAATATCTGGTTTAAAAATATATAGACCTGTGATTGCCAAATTTGTTGGTGGTTCTTGGGGTTTTTCTACTGCAGATTGTATTCTTATTACATTTCCTTCTTTTTCTTCTCTTTCACCTTCAACAACACCATATCTTCTTGGATCTTCAACTGTTTGCAAAGATAATGTTGCTAACGATGTATACTGATTGTGAATTTCTAAAAGTCGTCTAAAATGAGCGAGTGGATCCTGGGGTTCTTGTACTCGCGGATTATAAGAAGTTATAATAGTATCTCCGGCTATAACTAAGAAATCTTCTTTTACAAGATTTCTTGCTTGTAAAACAGCGTCACCAAAACCTCTTGGATGTGATTGTATTAGATAGCAAATTTGTGAATCTCTCAACATATTATAAAATTTATCAATTTCTTCTCTCATCTCTCTAGCTATAGGCAAATATCTTTCGTTTGGAGTAAAATGCCTTATAACAGCTTCTTTTGAAGTTCCTATAACAATAAAAAATTCTCTTATTCCTAACTTATACAATTGCTCAAAAATAATTTGAAGGGTAGGTTTCATAAAAATTTGTCCATTTGAAAAAACAGGTACTGGTAACATTTCTTTTGGCTGATTTAAAGTCGCGGGAAATAATCTACTACCTAGACCAGCTGCCGGTAAAAGTGCTATCATAAAGATTCTTATTTGTTTTCTTTTCTCATAGATTTAAATATTATATCTTTCTGTAAAGATATTCTAAAGAAAAATCTCGAATTTTGGATTTTGTTTAAAATTTTGAAATTTACAAAGATTTTCTACAAATCAACTCTTTATTAAATTCGTCAAGCTCTGAGTTTAAATTGAAATTTTAAAGATCTAAATGGCAGAAATTATAATTAAATAAAATCAACTATATTATTCGAAAACAATGATTTTTGTAACAAAAGTTGATGGAAGAAAGCAAGTTTTTGAAAAATCTAAAATATACAAAACATGTGTAAGAATGGGCGCTACGCCTGAACAGGCTGAACAAATAGCAGAAAAAATAGCAAGCGAAGTTTACGATGGAATATCAACAAAAAGAATACTCAACATGATTTTCTCGTATATGAAAATTTTCAAACCCGAATTCAAGTATAAAATAGATTTGCGTGAAGCAATAAGCATGCTGAGGCCGAAACCGGATTTTGAAACATTTGTAGCGCAGCTTCTCAAGTCAGAAGGTTACGAAGTAAGACAGAATGTCATTCTTTCAGGCGAGTGTGTAGAGCATGAAATAGATGTGATAGCAACGAAAGGCAATGAAATCGTTTATGTCGAGGTGAAGCATCATCTAAACCCTCACGCTTACACTGGATTAGATGTTTTTTTAGAAGCTTACTCTGCTTTTCTTGATTTGAAAGACGGATACAAAACTGGAAAGAATAAAATAAACTTTAACAAAGTTTTAGTTGTCTGCAACACAAAAATATCTGATCACGCGAAAAAGTATTCTGAATGCAGAGGAATAATGCACATAGGTTGGAAATATCCTGTTGAAAACGGATTGGAAAGAATGATAGAGGAAAGAAAGCTCTATCCAATAACTATTCTGAAAGGAGTTGATCAGAAAACAAGAAACAAACTTTGCGATGCTGGAATTGTCACCTTGAAGCAATTATTGGAGAATGATGTGAAAGAGATGCAAAGAAAAACAAATATTGAAAAAAACAAACTCAATCTTTTAATCAGTAAAGCAAGAGAGGTTATTTAGCTGTCTATCACATTTCACTTTTGTATCTTTGTGCTCTGTTAAGCTATGCTTTTCTATCCTCTTTTCATCAAAAATGTGAAACACTTCCCAGCCATTGTCAACTAACCAATTTGATATGTATCTTCTGTGACATTTCCACCACAAAACTTCTGCGCACATTACAACTGTCTTGTTTTTGGACGCAATTTCTAATAGCTGTCTTATTCCTTCTCTCCATTCTTCTTCTTTCATGTATTCCTTATATCCACTTTCTCTGAATCCACCAAGCTTTTCTATCCACACATACTTCATTTCATTTTTTGCTAAATTTTGTTCTAAAAATTCTTTGTTGAACCACGGGAATTTTTTGGAATGAGGGAAGTGTCTTACATCAACTACAGTTTCTATTTTATAAAATTTCAAGAGATTTACAAATTCTTCAAATTGTCTCGTGCTGTGGCCTAATGTAAAAATTTCCATAAATAGTTTTTTATTTGAAAATTCTAAATATTATTTCTAAGGTGTGTCAATGAAAAAAGATTTTTTGAGCATTGAAGACATAAAAAGAGATGAAATGATTGAATTGTTTAAACTCACAGACAAGCTGAAGAAATATCCGAATTCTGATGTTCTCAAAAATAAAATATTTTGTCTTTATTTTGAAAAACCGTCAACAAGAACGAGAATGTCGTTTGAAGTTGGAATAAAGCAGTTAGGTGGAGAAGTTGTGTTTATGGACAAAGTGACAAGTCAATTGTCGAGAGGCGAGCCGCTAGAGGATACAATAAGAACTGTGGAAAGATATGCTAACGTCATGGTTGCAAGAGTATTTTCGCACAAAGATTTGATGCTTATGGCAAAGCTGTCTAAAATGAATGTGGTTAATGCTTTATCTGATATAGAACATCCATGCCAAGCTTTAGCTGATGTTTATACCATAAAAGAAAAATTCAAAGCATTAGAAGGAATTAAAATTGCTTTTGTTGGAGATGGAACAGATAATGTTTGTCATTCTTTGTTGCTTGCTGCCACAAAATTAGGCATGAACATGAGCATAGCTTGCCCTAAGGGATATAAGCCTTTAAAGAACATATTGGAAAAAGCTAAAATGCAAGCAAAGATAAGCGGTAGTCGCATTTCTATTTTACATGAACCTGAGAAAGCGGTAAAAGATGCTCATGTTGTTTACACAGATGTTTTTGTGAGCATGGGTCAAGAGAAATTGGCGAAAAAAAAGTTGAAAAAGTTTGTGCCTAAATATCGAGTGACGCAAGAATTGCTCGACAAAGCTGGCAGCCCCCTATTCATGCATTGTTTGCCAGCACATAGAGGACAAGAAGTGGATAATAAAGTTATAGAGGACATAAGATCAATAGTTTTTGATCAAGCTGAGAACAGGCTTCATACGCAAAAAGCTTTGCTTCTAAAACTCTTGGGATTGGAGCAGATGTATAATCTTAGACTTTCGCTTCAAGAATAATTTACCAAAATATGAAAATGGATTGATATGTTCAAAAACAGATAACATTCATTATTTTGAATTTAATATTACTCTAGCATCAACTGCTATTGCTTTATTCTCGTCTGCTATAAGCGGATTTATATCGATTTCTTTTATTTCAGGATTTTCAATCAATATTTTAGCTGTTTTAAGAACAACATCTGCTATTGCATTAACATCAGCTGGTTTTCTTCCCCTAAATCCTTTCAGTATTTTTCCTGCTTTTATTTCGTTTATCATATCCATTACATCCTCTTTAGAAATGGGTACGACTCTGAATGCAACGTCATCAAAAATTTCAACAAATATTCCGCCAAAACCAATCATTACAACAGGACCAAACACTTCGTCTCGCTTTCCACCAACTATTATCTCATATCCATTTTTTAACATTTGCTGAACAAAGAATCCGTCTATTTTTGCTTTAGGAAATTTGGATTTTACCTTCTTTAGCATGCTTGTGTAGGCCATTGCTAATTCTCTCTCGTTTTTTATGTCCAATGCCACGCCGCCAGCTTCTGTTTTATGTATTATGTCTTTAGACAAAACTTTCAACACAACTGGATAGCCGATTCTCTCGCTTTTTTCAATCAACTCTTCCAAAGTTGAAGCTGTTTCAGCTTTGACAACAGGTATTTTATATTTTTCTAAAAGCTTTCTCGATTCAAACTCTGTAAGGTTGTTTCTGCCTTCTGATTTTACTTTGTCAAAAATGTCTTTCATAAAATTAAGTATTGTTTTCTAGAATAAAATTTATTTGCCTTTTCTGATATTGATGATTTTTCTTAAAATCTTGCTTCTGATTTTACCTAAATAACCCTTTCTATCCAAATACATTATAAGTATTATTCCCAAAGTACCAGCAGCTACAATGAAGTCTAAACCCAAACCAATCCAAGATAAAACAACTCTGGCTGTAGTTCCAAGCAAGACTAAAAATACCATTCTTGGTATCATTCCTATAACTGTAGCTATCATATACAACTTGAAGTCGATTATTGTCAAACCTGCAACATAGCTTATCAGGTCAAAAGGTATTAGTGGAATTATTCTTGAAATCATTATAGCAGTGAAGCCGTGTTGCGTTATCCATTCGTCTATCTCATCGATCCACTCTTGTCCAACTATTTTCAAAACTATTTTTCTACCAAGATATCTTGAAATTGAGAAAGCTATTATAGCGCCTGATATTAGACCGAGAGTGCCGATTATAATCACTTTTACTGTGTCTAAACCCAGAGCGCCTGAAAGAACAACAACTGCTTCTGAAGGTATAACAACAAGTACTGTTTGAATTATCATTAAGAAATAAAGTCCGATGTAACCATATGTTTGAATAAAGTAAGTTATGACTCCCTCAAACATAAAATCTCAAATTAGTTTGGATTTGAAATTTATAAATAGCCCCGACCAGATTCGAACTGGTGTCCCAAGCTCCAGAGGCTCGTATCCTTGACCATTATCCTGGATTTAAACCATCTAGACGACGGGGCTATAATATTTCTGATGGATTAGAAACTTATTTAGTTTTTGATTTTCTGACTCCAGTTTGAGTAACAGCAAAGGTTGTGTTTGAGCCGTATAGAGGTAGTATCCATTTCTTTTCAACCAGTTTTTCTATCGCTTGCTCAACTTTCTTTTTAGCAAAGTTGCCTTTTTGAGAAAGAGCTTTAATAATTTCTGATTTGCTTGAAACTTGCTTTTCTTTCATTATTTTCATTATCTGTTTTTCGAGATCCTCTTTCATACAACTACCAATTCTTTTTTTAGAAATTGAGCAGCAGAATCTCCTTTCAGTTTTTTAACTATAGCTAAGGCAAATTGCATTGCTGTTCCAGGTGCTTGGGAAGTGATGATGTTGTTGTCTATCATTACCGGTTGATCTCTTGGATAAGTTAGCATTTTTTCCATGCCTGGAGCGATAACGGCTTTCTTTCCATCCAGCAGACCGTTAGTGGCTAGTATTGAAACAGCTTCACCTATCGCAGCTACTAGCTTTCCTTGAGTAGCAAAAGTTTTCATCAAATTGACTAAAGCCACAGATTTCCCCATTGGCAAATATCCTGGACCACCAACTAGTATAATACCATCATATTCTTTAGGTACAGCTATTTCATTCAACCTTTTTTCAGCCATTATTTTTATTTTGCTTTTGCTTTCAACCATTGAAGCTGTAATACCAACTATATCAACTTGTATGCCTGCCCTTCTTAAAACATCAACAACAGTTATCGCTTCTATATCCTCAAAACCATTTATTATAGGAAGCATCAGTTTCACATTGTCACCTCGCAATTCACATTCATATTATTTAAGTTTTAAGTTTTTTAATTCTGTTGGTAGATGCTTAGGATTAAGACAAAAGTTTTGATATCGCTTGAGCAAACTCTTTGGCTGCTTGCGGACCGTTTGCTGTTACTATTTTTCCATCAACTACCACATTCTTGTCAAAATAATGAGCTCCTTCTCTTGTTAGCATTGACACTGACCAGTCTGTTGGAAAGACAGTTGCCATCACATTTTTGAGAACACCCGCCTTGCTTAATATTGCTGGACCTAAGCAAATTGCTGCTAGAACTTTGCCTGCTTCATTATGTTTTTTTATTATTTGAATAACTTCTGGATAATCTGCTAGAGTTGGTGAACCAGAACCACCTATTATGACAACTGCGTCATATTCTTCTTTTAATGCTTCTGCTACTGTTTTGTCTGGATTTACTTTCATTCCTTTCATGCCGACTGCCTCTGATTTAGAAATTGATGCAGTTATTGTTTTTATTTTGTTGCTTTCAAGAACTGATTTTGTCGTAGAATATTCTGTTTCATTGAAATTTCTTTGAGCTATTATTAAAAGCGCTTTAGCCATATTATTATAAATTTATTTTTAAATTTAATAAAAGGTGATGTTTTGCCTATCATCGGCTTTCACATAAGATTCATATCAGCTGTTAAGAAAAGTTTGCCTAAAGGCAGAATTGATGTCAACTCTACACCATCAATAGTTTCTGTTAACAAAACACAAATTGGGTTCAAAGAAAAGGAAGATGCTTTGGATATAGGGTTTAATTTTGTCACAAAATACGAACCTGATTTGGGTGAAATAAAAATAGAAGGAAATGTTATGTATGTTGGCAGCAAGATGAAAGAAACTTTGAATTCTTGGAAGAAAGAAAAAAAACTAGCGCCTGAAGTTGACGTTGAAGTAAAAAATTTTATTTTTAGAAAATGTTTGACTATTGGCATAAATCTGTCTGAAAATATGAATATGCCGCCACCTCTCATGTTTCCCACAGTTGTGCTGAATAAGAAAGAGAAAAATGAATCTGATATGAGATATATTGGTTAGTTGATATGTACAAGCAAGTTATTGTTTTGAGAAAGGATTTGAAAATGGGAAAAGGCAAAATAGCTGCGCAATCTTGCCACGCTTGTCTTGCTGCATATAGAAAAGCTAAAAAAGATGTTGTCGATGCTTGGATGAAAATGGGAGAAAAAAAAGTTGTGCTAAAAGTTAAAACTGAGAAAGATCTTTTGAAAATTTATGAAAAAGCGAAAAAAGCGAAGCTGCCTTGCGTTCTAATAAGAGATGCTGGATTAACGCAACTTAAAACAGGAGCTGTTACTGCTGTTGGCATTGGACCTGATGAAGAAAAGAAGATAGACAAAATTACTGGCAAACTGAAAATGCTTTAAATTTTTTTGTAATGGTTTTGCTGTTTTTGTTTTAAAAAATGATGATTTTAGAAGTTGATGCTATCCAACATAAGTGTAATTGCCTCTGTGTTTCATCACGCACAATATTGTTTTTATTACAGCCAAATCAAAATCTCTATAATTTTTTCCAGAAATTATGACTCTGTTTCCGCCTAATTTGACTGACGTTTCATTTGCGAAAGTTGGTGGGATTAAAATCACTTTTAGCTTTCCCTCTTCTCTTGTTATGTTATTGTAGCTTTCTATTGCTTCAGCTGTGAAGTTCTTTTCTATTATCAATGGTCGCAAAGTAGCATATATTTGCGTCAACTTGTAAGTTAGTTCAAAAGCGTTTGCTTGATAATAGCCCATAGAAGCATTGTCTGGTTTGAACATTATTACAATGGTTTTTATTTTGTAGTCCCAGAATATAGAGCCTACTGAATCCTCGCTTGGATATGCTGGTATTTTTTCTGCATCTTTGACATTTTCTCTAAAAGTAAACGCTATGCCTTTGTAATAAACTGTTTTTACTGGTTTGATATTCCAAAATAGCAACGCTAAACCATAAAATGCTGCTGCACTGATTAGAAATATTATAATTGCAAAAAAAAGTTTTTTTGGTTTAGCTTTCACTTTCATCTTAAATCATCCATAGAATGCACACAAAAAATAAAAGAAAAAAGAAGGCCAAAACAAGCCAACTTTTTTTCTATCTTTAAGCTGGTGTTATACCGCTCGAAGATAGACTTGTTACTTTGACAGCTGTGTTGCTTCCTAGCTCGTCTGCAAATGTGGAGTATTGTTGTAATAGACTTGTTGCCATTCTTGTGTTGTCAGCTTCCCATCCTGCTACGACAAGCACAACTTGTCCAGACTTGAATATACCATCATACAATGCGATATATCCTTCGCCTTCAGCAAATGGTAGCAAGCCAGATCCACCATAAGTTGGATAGCTTAGACCCATTGCTTGGGCTGTTAGTCTGTTGACTGCAGGACCACCGACTAGCACTAGGTGCTTGCCAACTGTTGCTGGATCTGAAATTTCAGTATCCAATTTAGCAACAGCTGTTGTTATTGGAACAACTTTCTTAATTGTTCCGCCCTCAGATTCTGAGGCTGTTCCGCCTGGACCATAGACTACTACTTTAGCCTTGACTTGGTCGGCTGGAACTTCTATAGTAACTTTATCCGAAGCACCGTTTGAATCGGGATTCTTAACGACTACACCATATTTTGTTCTTTGGTCATACTCTTTTGAACCAATGCTTGTTGAGCCCCATGCTATCTCTGATGAATCAGCTTGGTCTGCATTATCACCTAGATGGTGAAAGTCACCACTAGATGTTGCCCATTTTGTTGTCAAATCATCGCTGGATAGTGTGCTTTCCAAATAGACATTAATATATAGATAGCTTGCACTTGCATTCAATACTGTAAATTTCAAATCACCAGATTTTGTGTCTTGATAGTTTATGTTTGCTAAGTCGTGTGGTGTTTCACCTGACATTGTCAAATTACCTGCAAACTTAACGTCATTGTTGCTGTCTACATAGAAGACAGATACTCTACCAGCAGATGTATCTGCCTTTAAGTAAATTGTATCTGTCTTGTTGCTACCTCCTACTAGAACCTCTAGACCCTCATTCTCACCAGGAGATGTTATTCTTAGCACTGTTGCGCCTGTTGTTTGCGACCAAATTCCACCTGCGTCTGATAGATCAACGCCTGTTTCAACAGTCATTTCATATGTTTGATATGAATCGACTGTTAGGCTATCTAAACAGACTTTAGCATAGTCATTTGGAAATGTATAACATTGTCCTATTGTTACTGGATTATCTGTGTTATCGTCTTTGACAAAATCATTTTCAATTCCTATTGTAGGACTACCTGTATTCAAACCTGATAATTTCCAAACCCAATTTGGATCATTTTTATCCTCACCTATGTATGCATCGCCATTGTTGTATGTTTTTGTTGTCTCTTCACCAATCAAGAGCACGGCCACTCTTTCTTCCTTTGTATCTGAGTAGCCATAGTCTGTTGGTTTTATTTTTACGCCGTTAACTGTTTTCACTTGGTTTTGAGCTATTGTAGCTGTTGCACCATCAACATCAACATAAACAGATCCGCTTGAAAAGACATTCTTTAATGTAACTGTCTTTCCTAGCACTTTTACACTGTCGCCTACAGTTAAAGTATATTCATCTCCAACTCTGACAGTGAAACTATCGTCATCTACAACACTTTCTATTACTAGATTTTTACCCAAAAATTCTATTTCTAGTGGTTCTGTTGATGTTGTTTCATTAATATATATTGTTTCATCAAAGGCGAATACATAGGTTAAAGCGTCTTTTTGAATTTCTAAATAAACACCATCTGCGTATTTTTCATCTGATCCTGTCAAGCTTGTTTCGACATCTAAATGGTCAGCTGTATTAGACAATTGTATCTCTTCATGATAGTCGTATGTATCATCCTGGAAAGACACTGAAGAGTCCTTCAAGCCTGAAAGCTTGTATTTTCTTAATGTGGGGTCAAAATAACCCGATTGAGCAATGTTATCCCCTAGATTAATCTCTTCTGAAGTACCACCAGAGATTGTTGTTCCACCTTCTGCTGATACTAGCTCATACGATTCTCCTGCAAGTCTAACTGCTAGATCAACAGCACCTACAACATCGGCTGGCTGTGCATCAGCACCTACCACAACATAAGCGTCCAAGTTGTGATCCTCGAACAAAAATGTTGGGTAGTCGCCTAGTGTGTATGCTGCTGATACTATCGGAGCTAGGGTTAATAATACAGCCATCAAAGCTGATATTAACTTTTCTCCTTTCATTTTTTATTTCACCTTATTTTTTTATTCTTCTCTAATAGGCTCTGCAGCCTATTCTCAATGTAGAAATAATAGTTTTGACAGGTATATAAACCTTCCGTGAAACAATTTCAAGCATTATTCTATAAGTAATAAAAAACTTTATTTTTCCTATTAAAAGAATTTTTTCTGGACATAATTGTTCCAATAGGTATATTTTGCTTTATTTTTTGCTAAAAAGTTATTAAATCTTTTATTCAATTTTCAAGATTGTTCGGTTCCTTCTTTAACAAATTTTTTCTTGAGTTTCACCTTATTTTTTCTTCCAATACGTTGAGTCTCAACAACTCCTCTTTCCTCAAGGCTCTGAATTATTCTGCTTACTTTTGCTTTTGAGAAACCTGACAATGCAACTATCTTTCTCTGGTCAACTTCTTCCTCTTGCTGATTTTGAATTATTTCAACTATTATTCTCTCGCCCTCACTTAAAACTGACAAAACCAACTCTGGCTTTTTTCTGATAACGCTTAAATAAAGAATGACTATAACAGAAAGCAAAATAGAAAATGCAATTATTATTAATGAATAAAATTTGTTTTTAGTTGGCTGCACTGATATTGGTTCATAATAAACTCTTATTGGTATTATGTCTTCTGGATTTTTTGATGTGAATTGCCACTTTATGAAAATTCGTCTACCGTCTGTGCCAATTTCAGAGTAGGATGGTGATGTTGGAATTATGATTTTGTCAGACAAAGCCATTCCCAAAGGCAAACGAAGTGTTGTTGTCATTTCTTTCGTTTCCCACATTATGGGAAAATCAAAAGCAAATAATGTCACATTTCCTTGAGATTTCACTAGACCTTCAGCCAAAAAACTCAAGGTTAATGTCAATTCATCTGAGAGGATTGGCTGCAAAGGCTTGCACACAATTACTTGCTGAAATTGATATAAAAGAATGCAGCTTCCATTGTCAGACTTTATTTCAGATATTTTTCCTTCAATGGGCAAATCTATTTCTCTTATTTTGCTTGTGAATTTGAAAAAAATGTCTATTTTTGCATTACCCAAATTGTCAATATCTATGTTCATATCTATTTTTTTCATGTACTGAGCTGAAACGATTGGAAAGAGCAACAGCAATAAAATCAAAGTTGCAGTGAAACGTTTCATAATTGATTATTGTTTACAATATAAATAAAGATTTTATTCAACTATCACATTTATCTTGAAACCACAATCAGGACATCTATCCTTGTTTAATTTGTTTTCTATTATCACATCTCCCAATCTTTCTATTAATGGATGTCTGCAATTATAGCAATATGTGGTTGAGTGCTCTGAACTCGAAGGATCATTGATGTAAACAAATCTCAAGCCGGATCTCTCTGCATCAAACGAAAACCTTTCCAGCATCTCTATTGGTGTTTCTTGTATTTCTTTAAACCTCGAGAAAGGCTCGAATTTCAAAAGATGATATGGCACACTTGAATCTAAGTTATTAACCAACCATTCTACTAATTTGGAGTGTGCTGTTTCACTTTCGCCTATGTCAGGAATAATTGTGTTAGAAATTTCGGTGAAAACTCTGTGCTTTTTGAAATTTCTCAATGCATCAAACAATGGAGCTGTGTCTGGAATGTTGAGATATTTTTTGTAGAATTCTGGATCGCAAGAAGCTTTGAAGTTAACATTGACTGCATCTAAATATTTTCCTATTTTCTTTATCGCCTCTGATCCTATATAGCCGTTGGTTACAAGAGTTGTTTTGATGTTGTATCTTTTAGCTAATCTCGCAATTTTGAAAATGTATTCAAAAGAGATTGTGGGCTCATACTGATGGAAAGTTATTATTCTGATTTTTTTGTTGTTCATTGACTTGATGATGTCTTCGACTGAAACTGTTGTTCCTTTTACTTTGTCGTATGGAGTGATGTCCCAATCAAAGTTTGTGCCTACAGTTGTTAGCGCTAATGTTTGGAATCCAGGGAAGAAATGATAGAAGGGGATTGACTCTATTCTTTTAGTTTTCATAGAAACTACTTTTCCATAATTTTTTGCTTTTAGCACCCCTTTCTCATTGACTCTGACTTGACAAACTCCTGCTTTTCCTTCTTCAATCAGACAATTGAAAGAGCAGAGAAAACATCTTATCTTTTTTCCTTCTTTTGCCCAAAGCATTGTTTCTTCCATGAAATTATATCACCTTTTATTCAAGAAGCAATATTATATTAAATTTTGAAATTATTAAAGTTAAATGAAAATGCGCCTCAGTAGCTCAGTTGGTAGAGCAATTGCCTCGTATAATTAAAGAGAGAGCAATAGGTCGCGAGTTCGAATCTCGCCTGAGGCTTTATTGGCAACCAGTGCACCAAGTGCCTTGCTTGCATTCACATGTGCCTATGCATTCGCCTGTTATTGGGTCAACAATTCCTGAACATTGACATGGCTCTGATTTATAGCAATGTTTTCCTTTCAAACTAACAGAAACATATACAGTAAAAGTTAGCTGCCTATCTCCTTCAGTAGAAAGCAAATATTTGTTATCCTTGCAACTGAAAATTGCTTCTATAGCTTCTCTTGTTTCTTGCCAATACTCGCATTTTTTCAATGAGCATTTATCTATTGGTGTAATTTGAAATCGAGGTGAATATTGATATGTGTTGTTAAAGAAATATTCTTTCTTTCCAAAAGATTCTTTGTCGTCTTTTAATTGTATTGTATAACTGCAAAGTGTTTTTGGTCTGCCAACATCACATCTATTGCATTTTGGTGCGTCCCACCCTTCGCATTCTCTTTTTACATCAACGCATTCTTCTGATTCAACATAGCAACATGGCCCTGCAGCACCGCCGAAAGAAGATCCTGATGATGAGTCTGAAGAAGGAAATGTAACTGTGCAAGTAACATATTCGTCAAATTTCCTTTGCAAATCTTGTCTTGCTAGCTCCAAAGCGTTTTCATAGCAACTTTTGAAAGGATTACTGTCGCAATCAGAATTGCAAACATCTTCCAAGCAGCCGCACAAATATATTTTTATGGTGTCTTCATCTGCCCACTCTTTGAAAATTCTATACATATACCAAAATCTGACTTTAAGAATTTGCTCGTAGATATCGTTAGTCGAATTTATTATATCGTCTTGATAACGCAAAGTCAGATAGCTGCCATATCCACCTACATTAAATGCTTCATCATTTTCTCCTGAATTTACTGAAGAGGCGCTAACATCGTAATCAACACACCCAAACCTTCCAATATATGTGCTCACTATTTCCATCTCTTTTGTTTGATTCATTCTTTTTACAAATTCGTTTAAAGTTCTGTTGGTGCTTTCAGACAAATAATATCTGACTTCATTAACAGATGGTGCATTTGGATTTGTGCATATCCAGTTTCTCGGATTGCCACTTTCAGTTATCGAGCCACCAAGACTTGCTATATATCTCACTGCTGAGTGAGTTGAAAGAATTAAAGCATTTTTAGAATATCCTTTGAAGTACTCGAGATATTCTGACAGCTTCAATAACTTTAATTGTTTTATAGTTTTTTCTTGCGTTGAAATTTGAGAAAAAGTTATCATTATCCAAAATACAGCAATGACTGATATTATTCCAATCAATATTATCAAACTACTTTGCGACTTCACGATTCCCACACATACAATATACCATTTGCATAACGCCCAGACAAACCTGGAATTGGAATTTCGACGTTGAATGTTCTCACTCTATCTTTTGAACTATAATCGTAACCAAATTCTACAAATCTTTCTATAGGGTTGATGTCAACATCATAACTTGTGAAATAATTGTAGACGTAGTGTGATGTACCGAAAGCGCTTATCAATTCTTGGTTTAGGTCTGAATCGTGTCTAGCAATGTAAGAATCTAAGCAAGTTACCCAAATTTTTTCAGATTTGTCTATACCTACACCTGTTGGGTTTTCACAAGTTTTTGCGATTTTTATTACATTTCCATCTTTGTCATATTTTACTAAATATGAATAAGTTGTATAAACTACATAGATGTTTTCATTCTTATCTATTGCTATTCCTCTTCCTTGAGCAAATTGATTTTCAAAATCTTCTCCTAAAGGTAAATCAAAAATTATTTCATTTGTTGTCGTATTTATTTTTATCAATCTATTAGGTGTTCTTCCACTATTTGTTTTTTTACCCCAACATACTGTTATCAAATAATCTTTTTTTGAAGAAGTTATTAGACTGTATGGGCCGCATGCATCAAACTCTATTTCAGAAAAAGTTCCTGTTGAGCTATCTAATTTTACTAAATCATTATTTTCAAAAACACCTGTCTGGTCATTGTCTCTACTTGAATCAAAAACAGAAATCCATAAATTGTTGTTTATATCGACAGAACAACCATAAATGCGATAGTTTAAATTCCACTCTCCTTGTATATCACCATTGCTGGATATGTTGAAAAGTTTTTTGTCATTGTATAGCCCTGCATATATGTTGCCGCTTCTGTCTTTGCAAACTGCTCTAACACCGTTTTTTAAACCACCTACATCATATGGTGGATCACCCAATATTACTTCTTTTAGTATGCATTCATCTTCTGAAAACGGCATTATTTCATTAGGATCTATTGCTCCATTCATGTTTGCGTCTCTTGATGTTTCTATAACTCCATTTCCATTTCTGTCAACACATTGACCATTTTCCAGCAAACCTACTTTAACTATTGTTCTTGTTGCTCTATTGCCTACCCAAACATTGCCTTTGCTGTCTATCACAACTCTTGACGGATTTCCTTTAGCTCCCTCAGGCACTGTTCTGTATCTTCCAATCTCGTTTCCTGCGCCAGAATTTACTTTTGAAATATAATTTCCATCCGGAGAATTTTGTATAGAATCAGGAATCCATAAAACATCTTTTGCGTCTGACTTGAGATAAACCGAGAATTTCCAATTCTTTTTAAAATAATTGGTGAAATAGTTGTCGACAACTTCTCTCACATTCACGCTGCCATAGTCTTGCCCATAGTATACTGTATCGCTATCTTGAAGGAATCTGTCTCCTATTAGTTGCGCAAGTGTTTTGTCTATGTAAGGAATTTTGGTGTAAAACAAATTTTTGGATGCTTCGCCCAAAACTTCGTATTGATGTTCTTCTGTTTGAAAGCTTGATTTGGAAGAATAAGCAGAAGTGAAAAGAAAATATGAAACAACTAGAATTAATGCAACTCCAACAACAAGCAATGTTATCTCGATCGGCTCTTTCATTAGATTAACCTCTTTACGTGCTAATTCTCACTATATTATTGTCGGTTGCTGAATAAAAGATATAATTGCCTGCTGAGTTTATTTCGTCAAAAATTATTTGTTTTTTGCAATTTAGCTTTTGACATCTATCGCTCGTCTCAAACTTCATGCAAATATAATTTGCTCCATTCTCTGTTTTCAAATAAACAGGATAATGCAAATGTATGTTTGTTGATAAAGCGTCGACATAACAGCTTTTTTCTATGAAACCTTTTATCTTTTCCAAATCTCCTTTAACCAAAGTTATTTTCATTGTTCCTGGCAAATAAATTGATTGATCGAAGCGAACGACAACTGGGATTGATAGCTTGATACTTTTTTCCAAAGCTTCATTGATAGAGAAAACTAACGAGCCAAATTCCCAAGTGTATTGGTCTAAGCTAACTGCAATTGTGTTTTTAGTCTCTGGCATCTCGTTTGAAGTTTCTATATTAATTGGGAATGTTGAAACTTGGATTCTGTATCCGTACTCGCTATCTAAATAACAGTCTGGTTCTACATCTTGGTATTTTTCTTGGAACTTGTCTAATTTTTCTTTGTCTATTATTTTGTGTGTTGATAGCTTTAGCTGGTAACTTTCTATTCTTCCTTGTTCTTCATATGCCAAACAGTTGGGCGAGCTTGTTAAAGTTTCTAGTATTGTTGACGCTCTTTGTACGAATTTTAAATTCTCTGCCTCTTCGCTGCTTGAAACATTTAAAGAAACTATTCTGTTCGTGACTAGAACGATGATTAGAATGACTAGAATTAAGTAAATTCCTTTTATGAAAAATTTGCTATCTCCTTTCATTTAATCACTTTGCCAATTCGTTTTGAATTCTAGCAATTATCTCATTCCATGAAAAAGCAGGTCCTGGATCGTGTTTGTCACAGTAAATTTCATCGTGACCTAATATGTGATTTCTGTCTGGCAATATTTCTGGATGGCGTTTAATGATGTTTGCTGATAATTTGACTAGAGAATTCATTTGTAGACTATCATAAGTTTCCCAATAATCTGTTATTAATGGTTGCGTGCATTTTGGTGGTCTTGGATTTTCTGTCAAATATTCGCAATCAGTTCTTCCATAATTATCACATTTATCACCAAGATTAACTATTTCTATTCCAATTGACCTTGGATTTATGTTGCTAATAACGCAATTTGGGTCTGTAGATAAACAGCCTGCATGCCAAGCATTGTATTCTTCGTCAACTAGCTTGTATATGGTACCGTCTCTATCTATAACATAATGCACACTTGCTCTTCTGTTGGGATCATCAGCCAGTGTGTAAAGGGTGCTGGCCAAATCTCCTTCTGTGTAATGATATACTAGCATGTCAACAGTATAGCCCCATCTCGTACTGTCATATTTTGATGGTAGAGCAGGATGGTTTATTATGTTTAGATATGATGGGAGTGTTAGTGGGATGCTTTGACATTTTTCTCCAATTATTTTAATTATTATTTTGTTTTCAGTCATTTTAGTCTTTGTTACACAAATGTCTTCGCTGTCTTCTATTATATTGCTAGCTAAGCTTGTTTCGTTTTTTATAATTGTTGTGTTTTTTCCAGAGATTTTATCAGTTATCAATATTTTGTTGTTGCTAACATCAATGACATATTTTTTTAGTATTGGCTTGTAATTGAAAGCGGCGTTTCCTGTTGTTGATGCGGCTTTGTCTATAATGCTTGATAAATCTGTTGCGAATTGATATAGGGATGATTTTTGACCTATGTTTTGCTGAGTGGAAAACAGATTTTTTAATTGCAAGAGAAGGATTGATGCAGCTAGAAGTATGCCTATTGTTAAAAGCATTTCTGAAGCAGATCCTTTTTTCATCAATTAAAAATAAAGGTTTTTGTTAAAATATCGTTATCTGTGGAAGGTTTTAGAAGATACGTGAAAAGAAATCTAAGACTGATTGGACAGCTTGACTGATTGCTTCACCGATGCCACGAATGATTGATTGTTGTTCCCCTCCTCCTGGTGGGCTGGGAGATCCTTGAGTACCTGATTGACATGCTGGTGGTTGTGAGTTGTCTGGTACGCATTTTTCGTCAGTAGTATCACAACCGAATAAGTTGTTTCCGCTATCTAAACAATAACATTGACAATTAGAAGTAGGACAAAAATTATTATCATCAAAATTGCCTTGATTATAATTTGTTATATAATTTTGTGGGTTGTTTTTATCTGGTATTACTATTTTATTACAATTTTTGAAAGTGTTGCCTGTGATGGTTGCTTGAGAGGAACCATACAGTTCTATTCCATACCGCTGGTTTTCAGTGATTGTGTTGCCTGTGATGGTTGCTTGAGAGGAATCAATTAGTACTATTCCACTACCTTGGTTTTTAGTGATTGTGTTGCCTGTGATGGTTGCTTGAGAGGAATCAATTAGTACTATTCCACTACCTTGGTTTTTAGTGATTGTGTTGCCTGTGATGTTTGCTTTAGAGGAATACTCTAGTATTATTCCATGTGTTGCCCCAGTCATCGTCAATCCTTTTAAAACAATATCATTTGGGTTTTTAACATTTGCATTTATTTCAAATATACTCCTAATATTTTTTCCACTAATAACAACTTTATCATTCTCGTAATTTTTTATAGTGATTGGTTTTGTAATTGAAATTGGAGATGATATTACATATGTATTTTCTTGTCCTAATGAATGTAATATCACTGTTCCACCTGAAGGCACATTATTAATAGCATTTTCAATGTTTATACATCTCTCTCCGCTTGGATAAACATCTATTCTCTTACCACTCTCGACATTATTACAGGGTGTGCAATCTCTATTTGAACACCCAACATCTCCAACAATATATCCTTCTTCTATTGAGATTTCGGAACAACAACATCCTACCTCTTTGCCAGGCTCAATATCACAAGACGCTGTGTATGTGCCTGCCGGTAAACCATCACAATTAAAAATAATCTCTTTATAAGGAGATTTCCATGTATCTAAGTCATATGTACATGAAAAATATGTGCTCCTTTGTGGTGCTCTGATGTATGCACGCATGCATCTGTCACCTGGCTTGCCACCATTTGTATACGTACATTTTATCTGAAATTGCTGATTTGGTGCTGGTGGAGATGGTATGATTTCTATACTTTGCAGGCCTAAATTATGACAAGTACATGAAGATTCCCCAGGACATTTTGCGCTCTCTGAAATCCATGTACCTTCATATTGTTTACATTCTCTTTTATCTGATACGCTCATACATGAAGCAATATTATTAGATTGACACCAACCACATTTTAAATTAGATGAAGTGCAACTTCTACAATTTGGTATTTGCTCGCATGAATCTGGTGGTTTTACTGTAGTGGTTGTTGTTGTTGTTAAACAATTATCTTTTGCATTAACGCATCTATTTTGATCAATGCACCATTTACAAAAACCTTCGAATTTCGTACAATTTCCTTGATTAATGAATTCGGAACATTCTTTGGGTCGTGGTTTAAAATTACCACACAGAAATTCCTTTTTACACTCCGCACACAATTTACAATTTTCACATAAAATTTTATCACAACCTTGACAATTATTGCAGTTATCGCAATTATTACAACTCCCGCAAACCTGATCATTATACCAAGCACATTGACAACAGCACCAAGCCACTTTAAAATATCCACCCGAATAATACCCTCCTGTATTATCGGGAAAGCCAAAACAATTACATTCATTAACTTCATCGCAATAATTTCTTCCTTGATATGTAAAACTCCAATATGTTGGTGCTTTGGTTATATTGCCGCAGTTTGGATAACATTTGCAATCTTCTCCATACAATCCAATCTTCCAATTGTTTCTATCCCCTTCCGAACAGCAAGTAAATGGTACACATTGAGACAAAACTATTTTTGCAATAATTACTGAGAAAACAAAAGACAAGATTAATGCTAGCAAAAATTTTTGTTTCATTAATAAAATATTTTGTTTTTTCATTAATAAATATTTACCACCTTAATTAGCTGCGATACAAAATTAACCAGTAAGCATTTAGATTATGCTAAACATTATACACATCAATGTATGTATTTTGCCAAACTAATTTCCGGTCTCTATCTTTAGTTTCATTGAAAGACTAATTTGCTCCAAAATCAGAAGCTATTTCATAAATATAAGCATTTTCAATAATATATACATGGAAGAAGTAAAGGAGTGGGTTGAGAAAGCTGAAAGAGATTTGCTCGCAGCCAAAGTAAATTTAAGAGAAGGTTTTTATGACATTTCAGCTTTTCTCTCCCATCAGGCAGTTGAAAAGGCTTTGAAAGCTTTGTATATATTAAAATTCAAAAGATTGTGGAAAACGCATGATTTGGTTGGTTTGGGAAATAAACTCGAAGTTGACGATAAATTAATGAGATTGCTAGAACCTTTGAACGAGCATTATATAAAGACAAGATATCCTACTGGAATTATGTATACCAAAAAAATAGCTAAAGAAGCAATGCGTACCTCGAAAAAGGTGTTGACATGGGTAAAAGAAAAAATCAAAAGTTAAAATTGGTATTGAAAAAGGTTAAAGAGCTAAAGAGAATGAAGAAATTTGATAGAGTGATATTATTTGGATCTTATGCAAGGAGAGATTTTAACGAAGATTCAGATGTTGATCTGATAATTTTAGACAAAAGATTTAAACACAAAAATGTGTTTGATAGATCCAAGGGTTTGTGGATTTTATGGCACAAAAAATTAAAAGTGGGTTTGCCGGTTGACTTCTTATGCTATACACCTGAAGAATTCGAAAAATTGAAAACACGAGTATCGATAGTTTCTGAAGCAGTAAGAGAAGGTATAGAAGTTTGATTTGACTCCGAAATCAAAAAATCATAAGGTTATTAATATGCGTTAAATTTCTTTAACATATGTTAGATTTTTCTAACACTCAAAGGTTTTAGAAATTATAAGTTTCCAAAAAAAAGGTCTTTCTATAAGAGAAATAGCAAGATTAACGAAACTATCTCCACCAACAGTATCAATGATAGTTAGAAAGCTAAAAAGGCTTGAAATTATAGAAGTTGTAAAGGACAGATTATAAACTATTTGGCAACTTGATTATTTCAAGAATCTGAAGAGGGTTTATAATATTTTTTCTTTGATTGAATTAAAAAATCTGCTAGTTAAAAATTTTCGTAAGTTTGATAATTGTTTTTGGTAGTTACTCGTTTGGAGAAGATGTTGAGAATTCTGATGTTTCTGCATATTAAAGTCTGTAGTTTTCTAAAAAGTGATTTAATTGCAAATTGTTGTTTTATTATATCGTTATGAGAAGAGTTGAATCAAAAGGGGAAAGTAAAATTAAATGTCAAAAAAATAGTTGGTTTTATTGAAAAGAAAGTTACTCCACACTGGTAAAAATATTAAATGTCCTGATGAATATTTAGGTAACACAGTATAATTTAGATGTGTTGAAAGATTGGTTATTTTTTTCAAAATCGTCTTTCAAGATATTTGGATAAAACAATTTTGATTAAATTTTGAAATCTTTTAATCTATGCTTATAGTGTATTGAAGTTAAGATGAAACACAGCACACTTCTGATGAAGAACAATCCTTCCAGTTTGGTGGGTTTGGAGGTGGGAGAGTTGTCGTACAACCTGATCCGCAACTTCCG